>Ga0180222_1000085_pt1 | contig 165856 bp, 143 predicted proteins | sample eDN5th37CKraftOP_FD_151336 | JGI IMG/M metagenome (GOLD analysis project Ga0180222, IMG submission 151336) | Enriched Organic Plus compost microbial communities from Emeryville, California, USA - eDNA 5th pass 37_C Kraft OP (version 2) (version 2) ... | reverse complement strand
AGCGTAGCGGCGCGGCTTACTTCTTAGCGGCTGCCGGTGCCTTCGCAGCGGGAGCGGCAGCGCCCGCGGCATCAGCCGGCGGCGGCGGCAGGTTCTTCATCTGCTCGGCCTTGTACTTCTCGAGGGCAGCCTGCTGGCGCTCGCGGATCTGAGCCATGAGCTGGCCGCGTGCCTTGGCGTATTCCTCGTTGTCGATCGGCTTGCCCGCATAGGCCTCGCTGAAGCCATCGAGCGGAACCGGGAAACCGATGGGCTGGGCGCCCGCGTTCATGGCGATCACCATGATGCCGCCACCGGTCTTCATCTGCTCGATGATGTCGGCGGTGGCTTCGATCTCGGCCGTGCAGCCGGCAGCGTGGCAGAGCGAATAGACGAGCGACACCGGCTTCAGGGCCTTCTCGTCGATCTTCTCGTTCTTGGCAGCCTTTTCCCACTGCTCCTTGGAATAGACGGCCGCGCGCAGACCCGGCGGCAGCGCCATGCCAAGCGGCACCATGACCATCAAGCTCTTCTTCTGCGCACCCTCGACCTCACGGATGGCCGCCGACACCATGACCATGCCGGTATTGCCATCGAGACGCTCGTGGTGCGTCAGGCAGATATTCTTCTCTTCCTTGACGTCCTTGCCGTCCTTATCCTTGTGGTTGAACGGCGCCTTTTCGCAAAGCTTCACCCAGGCGCTTTTTTTGTCGCCAGCAGCAGCGGCGCCTTTCGCGGCGGGCGCGGCCTTGGCGGCCGGAGCCTTCGCGGGCGCTTTTGCTTCCTGTGCCGACGCCGGTGCAGTGATCATGGCGGCCATCCCGAGGGCGGCGCACGCAGCGGCGACCCCGCGGGCGCTCCGCCCCTTATACAGGAGGTGCGCAACGGTATTTGTCATGGAATACAAACCTTTCTTAGAGAGCTGGTCCGCCCAGCTCACCCCTCGCCAAGCGTGCACGAACTGCGCGCCCATATGACGCCCCTCGGCCTCATCGAAGCGGCAGTAAGGCTTGGATTACGGCAACTCCGTGGCCATGCAATCGGCCTTTCTGCATTACCGATATCCGTTCGACACATCGTTGCATGGCCGCAACGGTGATTGCCAATGTTCACTATTGTGCAACCCGCGGCAGCGGACATGGCCGTACACCGATCCTATGATAATAGGCTGCCAATGCTCGCCATTTTCCAGATTATACCGGCCGTTCCCGCCCATAGGCGATCGTGCCGCGCCGCCGGCGCCCTTATGGCACTCGCATGCGTCTTCGGTGTGGCAAACGCCGAGCCGATGCACGGCATCGCGCTCCATGGCGAGCCCAAAGAGCCACCGGGCTTCACGCACTTCTCCTACGTAAATCCCGGCGCTCCCAAGGGCGGACGCCTCGTCCTTGGTGCATTCGGCTCGTTCGACAGCCTCAATCCGCTCATCGTGCGCGGCGTCGCCGCCAACGGCGTGCGCGAGTTCACCGTCGAAAGCCTGATGGCGCGCGGCCTCGACGAGCCTTTCTCCCTCTATGGCCTCATCGCCGAGAGCGTCGAGATGCCGCCCGATCGCGCCTCGGTCACGTTCCACCTCAACCCGAAGGCGCGCTTTTCGGATGGACATCCGATCACCGCCGACGATGTGCTGTTCTCCTTCGAAATCCTGAAAGAGAAAGGCCGACCCAACTATCGCACCTATTTCTCCAAGGTGACGAAGGCCGAGCGTCTTTCCGATCGTAGCGTACGCTTCACGTTCGATGGCACGGGGGATCGCGAGATCCCGCTGATCCTCGGTCTGATGCCGATCCTGGCGAAGCACGCCACCAACCCCGACACCTTCGAGAACACCACACTGACAGCACCGATCGGCTCCGGCCCCTACACGATCGGCAAGATCGATCCCGGTCGATCCGTAACGTACGTGCGCGATCCGAACTATTGGGGCCGCGAGCTGCCGGTCAATCGCGGCCGCTTCAACTTCGACGAGATCCACTTCGATTATTTCCGCGAGAGCTCGGTGATGTTCGACGCTTTCAAGGCAGGGCAGATCGACCTCTGGCCGGAGGAGGATCCGCGCCGCTGGGCCAACGGCTACGATTTTCCCGCCATACGCGACGGCCGCGCCGTCAAGCACGAGTTCAGCATCGGGCTACCGGCAGGGATGTCGGCCCTCGTGTTCAATACGCGCCGGCCGGTGTTCGCCGACCCGCGCGTGCGCGAGGCGCTGATCTATCTGTTCGACTTCGAGTGGATCAACCGCACGCTCTATGCCGGGCTCTACAGCCGCACGCAGAGCTATTTCGAGCGTTCCATACTATCGTCGGCAGGACGGCCGGCGGACGCGCACGAGCGCGAGCTCCTCACGTCCTTCCCCCACGCCGTGAAGCCCGAGTTCATGGACGGGACCTATCGCTTCCCAGTGACCGACGGCTCAGGACGCAGCCGCCAGAACCAGGAAAAGGCGTTCCGCCTGCTGCAGGATGCGGGTTACGAGGTGCGTGGCGAGCGTCTCGTCGACGGCAAGACCGGAAGGCAGCTCAGCTTCGAGATCCTCGCCATGTCCACGGCCCAGGAGGGGCTGCTGCTGTCCTTCGCACGGGACGTGGAACGCCTCGGCATCGAGGTGAAGGTGCGGGTCGTCGACAGCGCCCAATATCAGCAGCGCCTCACCGACTACGACTACGACATGATCCAGAACACCTGGGTCTCATCGCTCTCGCCCGGAAACGAGCAGCTTTTCCGCTGGTCGTCACAGGCGGCCAAAACGCCCGGCACCTATAATTTCGCCGGCGTCGAGAGCCCGGCCGCCGACGCCATGATCGCCGCGCTCCTCGCCGCCGACAACGAAGCCGATTTCGTCTCCTCCGTCCGCGCGCTGGACCGCGTCCTTCTTTCCGGAGACTACGTCATTCCGCTGTTCTACATCCCCAAGCAGTGGGTGGCCTTCTGGGCGCGCCTGCACTATCCCGAGAAGACGCCGCTGTTCGGCTACAACGTCGACAGCTGGTGGACCGCGGACGCAAAATGACGAAGCCTCTCCCTGTCGCAACACTTCCCCCTCGCTTCAACATGGCCGCCTATGCCATCGGCCGGGCCGCTGCCGCGCAGCCCAATGCGACAGCCCTGCTCGTCATCGACGATGCGGCTTCTGGAAACGCGTCGGAAATCTGGACCTTCGCCGAGATCGAAGACGCGGTGCTGCGCATCGCCGGCGGTCTGCGTGACGCTGGCCTTCCGAAGGGCGCACGCATTCTCATTCGCCTCGACAACACCAGCGCCTATGCGCTGCTTTTCTTCGGCGCGATCGCGGGCGGCTTCGTGCCGCTGCCGACATCGGCGCAGCTCACGGAAAGCGAAGCTCGCTTTCTGCTGACTGACAGCGGCGCGGCGGCCGTGGCGGTCGGCGACGGAATGGACGTTGGGGATCTGCCTTCAGGCATTCTCCGCCTCGACGCCGACGCCGTCGTGCGGATGCTGCGCGAGGGAAGGCGCGCGAGCTACGCAGATACCGCAGCCGACGATCCCGCATTCCTCATCTACACGTCCGGCACCACCGCCTCGCCGAAGGGCGTGCTGCATGCCCAGCGCGCCGCCTTCGGCCGGCGCCCGATGTACCGCGGCTGGTACGGCATCTCCGCGGCGGACCGCATGCTGCATGCGGGCGCGTTCAACTGGACCTTCACGCTCGGCACCGGCCTCACCGATCCCTGGGCCAACGGCGCTACATCGATCATCTACACGGGCGAGAAAGACCCCGCCGTGTGGCCGCGGCTCATCGCACGAACGGAAGCGACACTCTTCGCCGCCGTGCCGGGCGTGTTTCGCCAGGTGCTGAAATATGGTGCACCGACGCGCGACGGTCTCGGCGCGCTGCGCCACGGCTTGATGGCCGGCGAGGCGCCGCCGCCGGGCCTCTTCGAAGAATGGGAAGCGCGCACCGGACGGCCGCTCTATGAAGCGCTCGGTATGAGTGAAATCTCGACCTACATCTCGACCGGCCCCGAGATTGCGCGCCGCCCCGGGGCGGTCGGCATCGCGCAGCCCGGACGCCGCGTCGCCGTGCTGCCGCTCGAAGGTGGCGAAGAAGCATTGCCGCCCGGCGAAGACGGTCTGCTCGCCGTGCACCGCTCCGATCCCGGACTGATGCTCGGATACTGGAACCGGCCCGACGAGGAAGCGGCCGTCTACCGCGGCGAATGGTTTGTCGGCGGGGATCTCGCGAGCATCGACGCGGACGGCTATGTCTTTCACAAAGGCCGCGCCAACGATCTCATGAAGGCGCTCGGCTATCGTGTCTCGCCGTTGGAGGTGGAGAGCGTTCTCGCGCAGCATCCCGCCGTGGCCGAGGTTGCGTGCTGCGAAGCTCGCGTGCGCGCCGACGTGTCCGTCATCGCCGCGTTCATCGTGCGCCAGCCGGGCACCGATGCCGGCACCGCCGAGATCGAGCGCTTCGCCGCCGAGCATCTCGCCGCCTATAAGCGCCCCCGGTGCATTGTTTTCATCGATGCGTTGCCGCGCACCGCAAACGGCAAGGTGATGCGGCAAGCGCTGCGCGTTCCGGCAGAGTTGTCCACAGGCTGACGCTTTCCGTGTGGCTCACATGCCGCGCCGAGCCCAATTCGCTCGCTGCATTGCAGATCAGCCGTCGTAAAATGCTATCTGCTCTGGAGCACCGCGCGGCGGATAACGCGAAGGGAGGCGATAATGCTCGACGGTTTCATGCAGTATCTGGCGGCGCATCCGGGCGTGCTCACCGCGTTGGGAATAACAGCGGCTCTCGCCGCCGTCGGCCTTTGGTACGTCGTCTCCCATCACCTCGAAGCCATCATGATCACGCTGCTCACCGCAGCGGGCATCGGATCGGGTCTGCTGGTGCTCTATCGCGGCTATAATGCCGAGATGCGCGACCTGATGGGCATTGGCCTGTTCCTGGTGGTCGTTTTTCCGATCATCTTCGTGCAGGCGATCAAGCAGATCGAGCCGACGATGCCCGAGCCACGCACGCGGCGCGCAGCGGCTTCCCGCCCCTTCTTCAAGCGCAAGACGACCTGATCGCGCGCGTCGCGACCCACAGTGCAACCCTATCGGGTAAGCTTCGGCGCAAGGCTACGCAGCCTTCTTCGCCTTCGCCGCGACGGCCGCAAGTTGGCCGATAAAGCCGCGCACGCCCTTCAGGCGATCCGTCGGCAGATCCCATTCGGCGCGGAACACGAGCTTCTGGTCCGGCTGCACCTTGATGAGACCGCGTGAAGCCTGCACGAACGCAACGAGACCTTCGGGGTTCACGAACGCGTTGCGGTAAAAGGCGATAACAGCGCCGCGCGGCCCGGCATCCACCTGCGACACACCCGCCTGCCGGCACAGCGCCTTGATCTCCATGACATCGAGCAGATGCTCGACCTCCTCAGGGAGCGGGCCGAAGCGATCGACCAGCTCGGCGGCGAAGTTGTCGATCTCCTCGCGCGTTTCGAGCGTCGAGAGACGGCGATAGAGGCCGAGACGGAGTTGCAGGTCGGCGACGTAGGTCTCCGGGATGAGCACCGAAGTCCCGAGCGAGATCGTCGGGCTCCACTGATCGGTCGTCGCTTCGAGGTCGCCGCCCTTCATGGACGCAACCGCTTCCTCCAGCATCGACTGATAGAGCTCGAAGCCCACCTCGCGAATGTGACCGGACTGCTCCTCACCGAGAAGATTGCCCGCGCCGCGAATGTCGAGATCGTGCGAGGCGAGCGAGAACCCGGCGCCGAGCGTATCGAGCGACTGCAGCACCTTGAGGCGCCGGTCCGCCGCCTCGGTCAACGCCTTGCCGACGGGCGTCGTAAAGTAAGCGTACGCGCGGGTTTTGGAGCGCCCGACGCGGCCGCGCAACTGATAGAGCTGCGCAAGGCCGAACATGTCGGCGCGGTGCACGATGAGCGTGTTGGCATTCGGCAGGTCGAGGCCCGATTCCACGATGGCCGTCGAAAGCAGCACATCGTATTTGCCATCGTAGAAAGCCGTCATCACGTCTTCCAGCTCGCCCGGCGTGAGCTGCCCGGTGGCACGCGCGAACGTGAGCTCCGGCACCGCTTCGCGCAGGAACTCGGCAATGTCGTCGAGGTCGGAAATGCGCGGCGCCACGTAGAAGCTCTGGCCGCCGCGATAGCGCTCGCGGCGCAGCGCGTCGCGAATGATCATCGGATCGAACGGCGAGATATAGGTGCGTACCGCGAGGCGATCGACCGGCGGCGTCGTGATGAGCGACAGCTCGCGCACGCCCGTGAGCGCCAATTGCAGCGTACGCGGGATGGGGGTGGCGGACAGCGTGAGGACGTGCACGTCCTCCTTCAGCTTCTTCAGCCGCTCCTTGTGCCCGACACCGAAGTGCTGCTCCTCGTCGATGATGAGAAGGCCGAGGCGCTTGAACTCGATCGACTTGCCGAGCAGCGCGTGCGTGCCGACCACGATGTCGATGGTCCCGTTCTTGAGCCCTTCCTTGACGTCGGCCAGCTCCTTCGTGCCGACAAGACGCGAGGCCTGCGCGATCTTTACGGGCAGGCCACGAAAACGTTCCGTGAAGGTCTTGAAATGCTGGCGCGAAAGCAGCGTCGTCGGCACCACCACGGCCACCTGCAGACCGTTCATCGCGCCTGCGAAGGCCGCACGTAACGCAACTTCCGTTTTGCCGAAGCCGACGTCACCGCACACGAGGCGATCCATCGGACGCCCGGCGGCGAGATCGCCGAGCACTGCCTCGATGCTCGTCTCCTGATCCTCGGTTTCCTCGTACGGGAAGCGCGCGACGAACTCGTCGTAAACGCCATCGGCAACCGAGACGGATGGTGCTTCCTTGAGCTGGCGCATCGCGGCGATCTTGATCAGCTCGGACGCGATCTCGCGCAGGCGCTTCTTCAGCTTCGCTTTGCGCGACTGCCAGGCAACGCCGCCGAGCTTGTCGAGCTGGGCATCGGATTCGTCGGCGCCATAGCGCGACAGCAGCTCGATATTCTCGACCGGCAGGAAGAGCTTGTCGCCGCCCGCATAGTGCAGCTCGACGCAATCGTGCGGCGCGCCCAGCACGGTAATGGTTTTGAGGCCCGCGAAGCGGCCTATGCCGTGATCGGAATGGACGACGAGGTCGCCCACCGAAAGGCTGGTCGCCTCGGTGAGAACATCCACCGCCGAGCGCTTCTTGCGGCGCGGGCGCACGAGCCGGTCGCCCAGGATGTCCTGCTCGCCGATGACCGCGAGCTCCGGCGTCTCGAACCCCTGCTCCATGCCCAGCACGCCAATGCTCACCGCCGCGCCCGGCAGCGCCAGCGCTTCCGCATAGGATTCGACGCGCTTCACGTCGGTGAGGCCGTGGTCGGCGAGGAGCGTCGCGAGACGTTCGCGCGCGCCGGGCGTCCACGTCGTCAGGATGACGCGGCGCTGCTCGCCCTGCAGCCGGCGGATATGGCCGATAACGGCATCGAATACGTTGATGTCTGTCTGCGCGCGCTCGGCTGCGAACGTGCGCCCACCCCGGCCGCGCCAGGAGCGCACGTTCGGCGCATCCGCTTCCTCGAACGGCGTAAGGTGATAGGAACGGCGCGCGGAGAGAGCGGCATCGAGGCCCGCGCGGTCGAGGAACATGCGGTCGGGCGGCACCGGCTTATAGGGCGGACCGCCGAACTTCGCTTCCTCCAGCGCCTCCAGGCGGGATTCGTAGTGCTCCGCGATCTGATCGAGGCGGCTCTTGGCCGATTCATCGACGCGGTGGTCGAGGCTCACCGGAACCCCGGGCACGTAGTCGAACAGCGTCTCCAGCTCCTCGTGGAACAGCGGCAGCCAATGTTCCTGGCCCGGGTAGCGATGCCCGGAGCTGACCGCCTCGTAGAGCGGATCATCGCCCGTAGCGCCGCCGAAAAGCTCGACGTAGCGCGTGCGAAACAGACGCTCGGCATCGGCACCGAAAGCTACTTCGCTCACCGGCATCAGCGCAAATTTCTGCACCGTCTTCGCCGTACGCTGCGTCTGCACGTCGAAGGACTTGATGCTCTCCAGCGTGTCGCCGAAGAAATCGAGCCGAACCGGCTGGCTGCGCCCAGGCGGGAAAATATCGAGGATGCCACCGCGCACCGCGTATTCGCCGGCGTCCATGACGCTGCCGGACCGCGTATAGCCCATCAGCGCAAGCCGCTGCGTGAGCCGCGCCATATCCGTGCGCTGACCCGGCGCAAGCGCTTTGACGGTGCGCTTCATGAAGCTGCGCGCCGGCACCCGCTGTAGAATGGCGTTGACGGTCGTGAGGATTACGGTCGGATGCTTGCGGCTCGCCAGCGCGAGCTTGGCAAGCGTCGCCATGCGCTGCGAGACGATGTCCGCCTGCGGGCCGATGCGATCGTAGGGAACCGTATCCCAGGCGGGAAACGAGAGCACGCGCACGTGCGGTGCGAAGAACGCCAGCCCCTGCTCCAGCGCTTCGACGCGGCGATCATCGCGCGCGATGTGCAGAAGCACGCCCGGGGCCTGCTCCGCCGCCGCCTCGTTGACGAGCTGAGCGAGCACGAGCGCGTCGAGCCCTTCCGGCACACCGGCGATAGTCTTGGCGGCGTGATCGCTCTTTGATGCGGCGGTCGTCATCTCGTCTCCAGGCCCGCGTCGGCCGCAACGGGCGTCAATCCGTGATGGGCGCGCAGCGCTGCCACGAGCGGCGCCAGCTCACCTGCTTCTGCATCCGTGGCGCCCTGGGAAAACCATAGCGTCAGCACCGGATCGGGCAGCGCCAGAAAGCGCTCGAAAAGGTCGAGCCCATCCGCGCCCATGCCCGGAAGGTGCGCCTCGGCGTAGCGGCCGAGGATGATGTCCATTTCCTTGGTGCCCCGATGGGATGCGCGGTAGCCGGCCCGCCTGCGCCGCATCTCCAGATCGTCGTGCATGATCTACTGCTTTCTTGGATAACCGCCGCGCAAGGCTTGACGCCGCGCAGGCCCGCCGCCACCCTCTTGCGGCGCCGGACGTTGATATAACGCCCGTTTTCCATCGCGCAAAGGGCGGACGGGACGGTGAGCCCCTTGATGCGCCGCGACGCTTTTACCCCTCCGTCCAAAACTCTGTGAAGGCCCGGCACGCCATGCGGCCCAACGCGTTGACGCCTCTCTTCGCCTCGCTCCAGTCCCTGTCGGGCATCGGGCCGCGGCTTATTCTGCTCATGCGGAAGTGCGTCAACCTGCCCGCCGGCATTACCGAACCGCGGGTGCTCGATCTGCTGTGGCACCTGCCCACCGGCGTGATCGACAGGCGGGCCGAGCCCTCCATCGCCGACGCGGTGCCGGGCAGCATCGCAACGCTGAAAGTACGCGTGCTGAAACACTCTGCGCCCCCCCGCAGCAACAACCGCGCACCCTATAAGGTCCGGGTCGAGGACGACACCGGCAAGCTCGACCTCGTGTTTTTCCACGCCGAGCGCAAATTCATCGAGCGCCAGCTCCCCACGGGCGAGGAGCGCTATGTTTCCGGCCGCGTCGAGAAGTACGGCGAAAAGCTGCAAATGTCTCACCCCGATTACATCGTGCCGCCGGAGGCGCGCGGGGATTTGCCGATGCTGGAGCCCGTCTATCCGCTCACCGCCGGCCTTTCCGGAAAGATCATGCAGAAGGCGGCACGCCAGGCGGTGGAGCGGCTGCGACCCGTTCCCGAGTGGCAGGAACCGACATGGACGGCCTCGCGCGGCTGGCCTGCCTTCGGTGAAGCGCTGACCCGCATCCATCGGCCTACCGACGCTGGCGACGTCGCGCCATCGGGCGCACCCTGTCAGCGCCTCGCATACGATGAGCTGCTCGCCGGACAGCTCGCACTTGCGCTGGTGCGGCAGAACTTCAAAACGCGCCCCGGCCGTAGCGTGAAGGGGAATGGCCGCGTGCGCGCGCGCATCGCCGATGCGCTTCCCTTCACGTTGACGAACTCGCAACGGGGCGCACTGCGCGAGATCGAAGCCGACATGGCCGCGCCCCGCCGGATGCTGCGCCTGCTGCAAGGCGATGTCGGCTCGGGCAAGACGGTGGTCGCGTTACTCGCGATGGCCATTGCGGTCGAAGCCGGCGCACAGGCGGCGCTGATGGCGCCCACCGAAGTGCTCGCGCGCCAGCATCTGGAAACCATCGCGCCGCTCGCCGAGCGGGCCGGACTGCGCATCGGGTTGCTCACCGGCCGCGAGAAGGGTCGCGCGCGCGCCGCCGTGCTGGATCGGCTCGCCGCGGGCGAGATCGATATCATCATAGGCACGCACGCGCTGTTTCAGGCCGACGTGCATTTCCGCGATCTCGCATTCGCCGTCATCGACGAGCAGCACCGCTTCGGCGTGCACCAGCGGCTTTCGCTACAATCGAAGGGCGGCCGCGCCGGCACCGACGTTCTCGTGATGACGGCAACGCCGATCCCGCGCACGCTCGTCATGACGCACTACGGCGACCTCGATGTCTCGCGGCTCACCGAGAAACCGCCGGGACGCAAGCCCATCATCACGCGCAAGATCGCCATCGATGCCATGGAGCGGCTGATCGAGCGCCTGCGCACGCAGCTCGCCGAGGGCGCGCAGGTCTATTGGGTGTGCCCGCTGATCGAAAGCTCGGACGTTTCCGATCTCGCGGCGGCCGAGGAACGCCACGCGCACCTCACGCAGATCTTCGGCAAGGAGAACGTCGGCCTCCTGCACGGCGCCATGGCGGACAAGGCCAAGGACGCCGCGATGGAAGCTTTCGCGGCCGGGCAACTGAAGATCCTCGTCGCGACGACGGTGATCGAGGTCGGCGTAAACGTGCCGAACGCGAACATCATGGTGATCGAGCACGCCGAGCGCTTCGGCCTCGCCCAGCTCCATCAGTTGCGCGGACGGGTAGGTCGCGGCCAGCGCGAAAGCTTCTGCATGTTGCTCTACAAGGCGCCGCTGGGTGAAACCGCCCGCGCACGCCTCGAGATGATGGAGGAAACCGAGGACGGCTTCCTCATCGCGGAGAAGGATCTGGAGCTGCGCGGCGGCGGCGAGGTTCTGGGTGCGCGGCAAAGCGGTGCACCGGGCTTTCGCGTCGCCGAGGTTCCGGGCTTTGCGGAGCTGCTGGAAGCGGCACGCGATGATGCGCGCATGCTCCTGGCCGCCGACCCGATGCTTTCGAGCCCGCGCGGGCAGGCCGTGCGTACGCTGCTTTATATTTTCGAGTGCGACGAGGCGGTACGCCTATTCCGCGCCGCCTAGACCATGATCGCTTCGGACCCCACCAGTCCGAAGCGTGAATCATCGGTCTAAGCAAAAGACAAGAACCGCATCGCGATTCGAAGAACACCGATCGTGTTCTAAGCCTTCGGCTTGCGCCGCGCCTGCTCGGCAAGCTCGCGCAGCTTCGCTTGGGATTCCGGCGTCACCATGCCCGCGGAGATGATGACCTTCGCAGCGTCCTCGATGTTCATGTCGAGGAACACGACATTCCGGCGCGGCAGGAAGCAGACGAAGCCCGTAGGCGGCACGATGCCCGTCGGCATGAAGACAGTGAGCAGGTCGTCCTCCCCGCCCGGCATCACGGCGCCAACCTCGCCCGTCGTCTCGCCGGTGACGAACACGATGGACCACAGACCCTTGGAGGGAAACTCGATCAACCCGACTTTCTGGAACGCCTGGTTGGGCCCGGTGGCGCTGACGACGGATTCGAAGATCTGCTTCAGCGCGCTGTAGACGTTGCGCACGATCGGCATCCGTCCGACCATCTGCTCGCCGAAAGAGATCAGCGTGCGCCCCAACAGGTTCGCAGCCAGCGCGCCGATCAGCGTCAAGGCGACGATGCCGACGATCAGCCCCAGGCCGGGGACGGGAAACGGCAGATAGGTATCGGGCAGATACGCCGCGGGAAGAAACGGCTTGATCCATGCGTCCGTGACGTTGATGAACCACCACGCGATGTAGAGCGTAATGGTAACGGGGCCGACGATGACGAGGCCCGTGAGGAAGTAGTTGCGCAGCCGCGCGCCGACATGCCAGCCGCCGCCCTTGGGCGTTTCGCGCACCAGTTTGCGCAGGCCGGCGCGCAATTCGGCCGAAGCTTCGCTCGAACCTTTAGGATCCACTGGGCTCATCGAAAGTCCGTATGGTCCTCGCCGCCCCACGCCTCGCCCCCGTCCCGCGAGCGAGATCCGCGGATATACGGTTGCCGGAGTCTTCCACGGATCGGCCCCCGGCGTAAGGGAGCACAATAGCCGCGCACCGCCTAATGCTTCGGCAACGGCCCCGGCTGAAGCCTATTGCGTGACGAGCAGGCAATCGAAGCCATCCGCCTGGAGCGCCGTACATAGCCGTTCCGGCTCGCCGGCACTGGCGTAGGGCCCAAGGCGCACGCGATAGAAGGTCCCCATGCTGCCGATCACCGATTCGTCGACCTCGGGCTGCCGGCCGCCGAGCTGGTCGCCGTGCCTGCCAACGAGCAGCCCCGCCAAGGCCTCTGCCTCGGAGCGGGTGCGCACGGCCGCGACCTGAAGCCGATATTTGCCTGAAGGCGCCGCCCGCTGCGCCGAAGCGCTCGAACGATCCTCAACGGACGCCACCTGGGTGACGAATGGCGCGGCAATTTCCGGCGACCGCTTCGTTGATGCATTGGGGATGACTTCCGTGGCGGCGCCCCAGCCCGAAGCGGCCTCGGTCGGCGCGTGCGCGGGAGCCGCGCTCGGAGCAGGCTCGCTCGAGGAGCTGCCGCCACCGAAGAGGCTTGAGAAGAAGCCACCGATGCCGCCGCCCGAGCTCGACTGGGGCGTCGGGGCCGCGGGCGCGCTGGAAATGGTTGCCGAGGTGCCACCGTCGCCGCTACCCGACATCGCGGTCTGGGTGGTCGAAGAGGCACCCTTGCCCGGCATGGCCGGGGGTGAGGCATAGGCCGATTGCGGAACCGGCGGCACGTCGCTGATTCCCGCTTCGTTGTAAGCGAGCGCCCGCGCCTTGACGGCATCGGCCCGTTCGGCTTCCGAGAGCCCCCCCTTGAGCCAAAGCGCGCTCGTCAGATCGGAGATGGCGAAGCCCGGCTTGCCGAGCTTGCGGAATGTGAGACCCCGATAATAGAGCAGACGCGGCATCTGGCTGGCCGGCAGACCACCACGCACGGCGGCCTCGAAAGCCCGCAGGGCCTCCTGGAATTTCCCGGCCCCGTAAGCCTTTATGCCCGCATCGAACGCCTGCTGAACGAGCGCGGCCGCCTTGCTCTTTTCCTGGTCGGCCTCGCTCCCGGCCGTATGGGCGGCAGCTTTCTTGGGGCTACCCTTTTGCGTTGGACCGTCGAACGCGCTGGCGGGCACCACGAATGCCGCCACGGCGATCACGCGCGCCAGATTGCGCAGAGCCTCCCGCATCGTTGGAATATAACTCCCTGCTCCTGCCGTCTCTTCCCCGGCAGGACCGTAAGCCAAGCGCATTATCGAGGCAAATCCGGGGCGTGTGCCTCCGGCCTCTGCCCTACTCGACGGTTACCGACTTGGCGAGATTGCGGGGCTGATCGACGTCGGTGCCCATGGCCACGGCGGTGTAGTAGGCCAGGAGTTGCACCGGCACCGCATACAGCAGCGGATTGATGAAATCCGAAGCCTTCGGCATGGCGATGTGGGCTGCCACCTTGCAGCCGACCGCCTCGGGCGCGGCATCGGAAATGAGAATGATCTGCCCGCCGCGCGTGGCAACCTCCTGCATATTCGAGACGGTCTTCTCGAACAGCGCATCCTGCGGCGCAACGACGATCACCGGCACGTTCTCGTCGATGAGCGCGATGGGCCCGTGCTTCAGCTCACCAGCCGCATAGCCCTCGGCGTGAATGTAGGAAATCTCCTTCAGCTTCAGCGCGCCTTCCAGCGCGAGAGGATAGCTGGTGCCGCGCCCGAGGTAGAGCACGTCGCGCGCCTTCGAGAGCATGGTGGCGATGGCCTCGTACTGCGCCTCGTTGCGCAGGATGTTCGAGATATGCCGCGGCACCTCGATCAGTGCCTGCACGAGCGCATGCTCCTCATCGGCGCTCAGCTTGCCCCGAGCCCGGGCCAGGCCCAGCGCGAGACACGCGAGCACCGAGAGCTGGCAGGTGAAGGCCTTGGTGGAGGCAACACCGATCTCCGGCCCGGCGAGCGTCGGCAGCGCGACATCCGATTCGCGGGCGATGGACGAGGTGCGGACGTTGACGATGGAGGCGATGCGCTGGCCTTCGGCGCGCGCATGGCGCAGCACGGCGAGAGTATCGGCCGTCTCGCCGGACTGCGAAACGAACAGCGACAGCCCGCCCTCGCCGAGCGGAGGCTCGCGGTAGCGCATCTCCGAGGCGACATCGATCTCGACCGGAAGGCGCGCATAGCGCTCGATCCAGTATTTGCCGACGAGACCGGCGTAATAGGCGGTGCCGCACGCCGAGATGGTGGCACGCGACAGAGACGCCGCATCGACGCCGAAATCCGGAATGCTCACGCTGCCCGCCGCCATATCGATATAATTGGCAAGCGTGTGGCTGATGACCTCGGGCTGCTCGTGGATTTCCTTCGCCATGAAGTGGCGATGGTTGCCTTTGTCCACCAGCAGCGAGGATGCAACCGATTTGATCAGCGGGCGATCCACGCGGCGGCCATCGCGATCGAAAATTTCAACGCCCGAGCGGCGCAGCACCGCCCAGTCGCCCTCGTCGAGATACGTGATGGCATCCGTGAAGGGCGCTAGCGCGATGGCGTCCGAGCCGAGGTACATCTCGCCCGTGCCGTGTCCGATCGCGAGCGGGCTGCCCTGGCGCGCGGCGATCATCAGGTCGTCGTGCCCGGCGAAAATGATCGCGAGCGCAAACGCGCCCTGCAGGCGGCCCAGCGCGCGGCGCACCGCTTCCTGCGGACCGTGCCCGTTGGCCATTTCGTCCGCGAGCACGTGCACGATCGCTTCGGTATCGGTGTCACTCTCGAAGACGTGGCCCTTCGCCGTGAGCTCTTCTTTCAGCTCGCGGAAGTTCTCGATGATGCCGTTGTGGACCACCGACACCTGTCCGTTCATGTGCGGATGGGCATTGCGCTCGGTCGGGCGCCCATGAGTCGCCCAGCGGGTATGGCCGATCCCGGTGCGGCCAAGCAGCGGCTCCTGCAACAGGCGGCCTTCCAGATTGCGCAGCTTGCCCTCGGCGCGCCGGCGTTCCAGGTGTCCGTTCTCGACCGTCGCTATGCCGGCTGAATCATAGCCGCGATACTCGAGCCGCCGCAGGGCGTCCACGAGATCGGTAGCGACCGGGTTCTGACCGATGATGCCAACGATACCGCACATGCGATGTGTTCCCTCAGCTTGCGCGCTACCATAGTGCTAGCGTGTGCTTAATATCTCGCTCAACTCACACTGTGTTTCTGCGGCTTTCCTGCGCACCGGGCTCTGCTACCCGGATCGAGTTGCCGGATCAATCCCTAGGCAGACTTTGCCTTCCGTTTCGCCATCATGGCGCGAAACTTTGCAGCCCAGCCCGGCCGCTCCTCCTGGCTCGACCGCTCGATGGCAAGTGCGCCCGCCGACACGTTCTTGGTGATGACGCTGCCCGAGCCGACATAAGCGCCCTCGCCCACGCTCACCGGCGCGACGAGCGCCGTGTTCGAACCGATGAACGCGCCCTCGCCGATCTCGGTGTGGTGCTTGAAGAAGCCGTCGTAGTTGCAGAAGATCGTCCCCGCGCCGATGTTCGCACCGGCGCCCACCGTGCCATCGCCGAGATAGGAAAGGTGATTGGCTTTGGCGCCGGTGCCGAGCGTCGTATTCTTCACCTCGACGAAATTGCCGACGTGCACGCCATCGCCCAGCACGGCGCCGGGCCGCAGGCGGGCGAATGGACCGATCCGCGAGCCACGGCCGATACGCGCGCGCTCGAAGTGGCAGTTTGCGAGAACCTCCACGCCGTCCTCGACCGTCACCTCCGGGCCGAAAAATACGTTGGGCTCGATCGTGACGTCGCGGCCGATCCTGGTGTCGTAGGAAAACCAGACCGTCTCCGGTGCGATGAGTGTCGCCCCGCCCCGCATCGCCGCAACGCGCGCGCGCTTCTGGAAGATGGCTTCGGCGGCGGCCAGTTGCTCGCGTGAATTGACGCCGAGCACCTCTTCCTCATCGCACACCACCACACCCGACTGCATCCGATCCCCCGCGAGTATCTCGATGGCGTCCGTGAGATAGTATTCGCCCTTCGCGTTGGCATTGCCGATGCGCTGAAGCAGGGCGACGAGATCGGGAATTTGCGATGGTCCGACGCGGAAGGCCAGAACGCCGGAATTACACGTGCGGATGGCGCGCTCGGCATCGTTCGCATCGCGATCCTCGCGGATCGCGGTGACGACGCCGCCTTCGGCAAGAACGAGCCGTCCATAGCCGGTCGGATCGGCCGCCTCGAACCCGAGCACTGCGGCAGCCACGCTATCGAGACGGTTCCGGAGCGCGTCCAGCGTGTCCGCGGTAAGCAGGGGCGTATCGCCATAGAGCACGATCACATCGCCTTGATGGGCAGCGATGGCATCGCGTGCTGCGAGCACGGCGTCGGCCGTGCCCTTGCGCTCCTCCTGCACGAAAATCTGCGCGGAAGGGATTTGCCGCAGCGCCTCCTTGCGCACATCGTCCATGCCAGGACCGACCACGACCGCCACAGACTGCGGCTCGAGGCTTTGCGCCATGGCGAGAACGTGGCCGAGCATCGAGCGGCCAGCGATCTTGTGCAGCACCTTGGGCAGCGCTGACTGCATGCGCGTGCCCTGTCCGGCCGCAAGGGCCACAACGAGCAAGGGTTGGCGGCTCATCAAGCTCTCATGTTCGCAGTTTCTGGGATAGGCGCGCTGTAGCGGCTACGGGCCCGCCCGGCACATGCGACGCGCTACGAAAGATTCTCTTCACACGTTCTACACCGGCGGCTGGCTGCGCCCAACATGGCGGCGACATTGTGTCGATGCCTGTTGCCTTCCCCAGGCTTACCCATGTGGCTCACCAGGCACACCAATTGAGAGATGGCACGGAAAATCAAAGACTTGCTGGCCGGCGAGATATCGTCCACAGGCCCAGCGTGTGACGCGATGCACGCACGTTGCCGCCTCGGGGCGACTCACCCGAACTTCGCTCCACCATTCAAAGGCAGATCCAGCGGTGCACTCACCCTTCGCGCCCTCTGCCAGGCTCAGATCCTGTGTCGCGTCAGAACCCGTGGAAACAGAAGAATGTCCGTCCACTCGTCAATCGGCCCGGCGCGGCGCCGCACGCTCAGCTCATACGTGCTGCTTTACGTGATAGCGGCGGCCATGGCCGTGGCTTACCTCGCCTATATCGGCGCGCAACCGGATCTCGTCGCCTCCTGGCGCGACAACTCCGGTGAAACGCAGACTGCACTCGTCGAGACGCAGCGCTCGGTGGAGCGGGTGCTTGCCGACGTCGACCCTTTGAAGCAGGGGCTCGGCGAGATGAAGATGGAAGTCGCCACCATCAAGGCCAGCGTCGACGAGGGTGCCCAGCGTGATCGCATCCTGCTCGACAAGGTCGAGGCGCTGGAACGCACCACCGCGCAGGTGACCGAGAAAATCGCCGAGGTATCGGCAGCGCCTGCTCCGAAGAAGCAGGCGGCCGCGAAGGCACCCGCGCCGGTCGAGAAGTCTGCTGCGATCGAGACGGGAAGTATCGAGCAGAAGAAAGCCGCCGCTCCGGTGAAGCCGGCGCCGGTGGGTGTGCTGCTCGCCACCGGACCGTCTCTGGACTCCCTGCGTCTCAGCTGGACCATTCTCAACGACCGCCACGCCGATGCGGTGCGCGCACTCCATGCCCGCTACGTCGTGAGCGGCAAGGACAACGAGCGCACCTATGGCCTCGTTGCCGGTCCCCTCGAAAGCGTCGCCGACGCCAAGGCCGTGTGCAAGACGATCGTCGAACGGGGCATGGCTTGCGAGGTGAGCCAGTTCCGCGGCAACGCTTTCTAGACCATGATCGCTTCGGGCCCTATCAGGCCGAAGCGTGAATCATCGGTCCAAGCAAAAGACCATGATCGCTTCGGACCCTATCAGTCCGAAGCGTGAATCATCGGTCCAAGCAAAAGACCATGATCGCTTCGGGCCCTATCAGGCCGAAGCGTCGATCATCGGTCTAATCAAAAGACGAGAGCCGCATCGCGATTCGAAGCGATCGTGCTCGGCCGAAACAGCGACGACATGGGCGCAGCCTCAGGCGAGGTTGCGCTCTTATTCGTAGTTAAGCCGTTTGATTGCACGGCATCGCCGAGACAAAGCATCTCCTTGGGCGCTTCCCCAACGCTAGAGCCGTTCCGGTTTAGGTGGAAACGCAGAACGGCTCTCGACCATTGTTTGGTCGTGCTTCTTATCGGAAAACCGGTTCCCACTTTTCCGGAAGCACTCACTCTTGACCGTGCTTCCTATCGGAAAACCGGTGCCCACTTTTCCGGAAGCACTCACTCTTTCCCGTGCTTCTTATCGGAAAACCGGTGCCCACTTTTCCGGAAGCACTCACTCTTGACCGTGCTTCCTATCGGAAAACCGGTGCCCACTTTTCCGGAAGCACTCTAGGGCAGAGGGACCGTGAACGTGTCGCAGGATTCCGGCATGCCGCTATTGACGCCGCGCAGGAACCAGCGCGTCCGCTGCTCGGTCGTGCCGTGCAGCCCCACACGACGCACTTTATCCGGCGGCTGATCCGCCATGAGCTTGTCGTCGCCGATATCCGACAGCACGGCGATCATATCGGCGCGGAAAGCTTCCGAATGCGCCCACGCCTGACTGTCGTGGATCCACACACCGGCAAGGCAATCGGCTTGCAGCTCGAACCGGCGCACGAAATCGGGTCCGTGCTCGGGCGAGGAATAGATCGCACGGCTCAAGGCCTGGAAGCGGCCGTCGATGTTCTGAATGTGGTGGCCGATCTCGTGGCCGACGAGGAACGTAATGCCCGCCTCCGCCTGCGCCCCGAACTTGGCCATCAGCCGGCTTGCGGCAGCGGTGCCGATGAACACTGTGCGATTGCCGCTGCAATAGGCTGGCCCGTCGCCAGCGTAGAGCCCGTAACAGTTGCTGGGCGAAAGGCGCGAGAGGAACTGCACGCCGACCTCCGCCACCTCCACCGAGCGCTCGGACATGATCCGGCTCCAGGTCGCAACGGAATCGTCGATGGCGCGGACGACAATGGTGCGTAGACGCAGCTCAGGCGGGGGAGAGCCTTCCGCCATGTGCGGGGTGTAGGGAAGCCCCACGGCATTGGCCCATGCGGTATTTGCAGCCGGAACGGGCGATACCGATAGCACTGCCCCGGCGAGGGACACCACCAGCGGAACCGAAACCCGTTTGCGTCGCTGCATGCACAAGCCTCTCGGTCGGCATAACTCCTTCTAGTCGCAAACGGTTGCGTAGACCCTCACCCGTCGATCAAAGACTGTTCGTATTGAAGGTATCGCACTGGGCGATCTCGCCCGATTCCAGCCCGCGCTTGAACCAGCGCACCCGCTGCTCGGAGCTGCCGTGCGTAAAGGCATCCGGCACGACGGTGCCCTGGGTACGGCGCTGAATCATGTCGTCGCCGATCTGGCTGGCGGCGTTGAGGCCCTCCTCCACGTCGCCGGGCTGCAGGCGGTTTTTCACCTGATCGTTGAGGTTCGCCCACACGCCGGCAAGGCAATCGGCCTGCAACTCCATCCGCACCTGCAAAGCGTTCGATTCCCGCTCGTCCATCGACATCTTCAGCTCCTGCACCTTATCGGCGATGCCGAGAAGCTTCTGGACATGATGCCCGACCTCGTGCGCGATGACGTAAGCCTGCGCGAAGTCGCCCGGTGCATCGAAGCGGCGCTTCATCATGTCGTAGAAGGATAGGTCGATGTAGATCTTGCGATCGAGCGGACAGTAGAACGGTCCCATCTGCGCCATGCCGGTGCCGCACGCCGTACGCGTTGCTCCCGAGAACAGCACCATGGACGGCTCGGAATAACGGCGCCCGAAGCCGGAGAAGACCTGCGTCCAGACGTCCTCGGTATCGGCGAGAACCTGCGAGACGAAGCGTTTCATGTCATCGCCCGTGCGCACCGCGGTGCCACCGGGCAGTCCTGGAATATCCGGTCCGCGATTGGCCTGCTGCCCGGGAAGGCGGCGCGGCGGCGCCTCGCTGGTTTGCCCTGGAAGTTGCGGCACCTGCGGGAACTGGCCGCCACCGCTCAACAGGTCGAGCGGGTTCACGCCGAGCAGCATCAGGATGACGCCGATGATGATGATCGTCGACAGGCTCATGCCGCCGCCGCCGATGGGGATCTGGATGCGTGTGCCTTCTCCGCCGCCCGGAAATCCGCCTGGGAAACGAAAGCCGCCACGCTGGCCGCGCCGATCCTCGACGTTCTCGCTTTCGCGATCCTCATCACCGTAGCGCATCGTCATCTCCGGTTTGCAGCGATACCTTGCCGGGCTGCGATCAGCGCCCCCGGAGTTACCGCACCGCGCATTGTGCCCGCTGAGCCCGACGAGTGACAAGGGCTGCGAACGCCGATCCCCCGGATGGCTCAGCTATGGCGCATTTTCCATTTGAATGTGACAGATGGGATCGCGTCAGGAAGCCTGATCGCGCCCCTCCGATAGAGGCCTCAGGAGCCCGCACCCTCCGGCTCCGGCACCGTCTCGGGAGGCGGAAGCGCCACCTGGGGCGCGTCGGCCGGCGCAGCGAGACCCTTCGCCTTCAGCTTCAACAGCCCCCGCACCGCGCGCGAGCAGGCGACGATGCCCTCGTTCGCATACTCCTCGTGATTGCGCTCGATCTCCTTGGGGTCGTAGCGATAGTTGACCATGAGCCCGCACGCTTCGCGCAGGCTCTTTTCCGACGTGTCGGCGAGGAAATTGATGCGTTCGAGCCGCGCGCCGTTGCCGAGATGGAAGCGCGCGACGGGATCGACGGGCCGGCCGTCCGCCCCTTTCGCAAGCAGAAAGTAATGCGCCGCCAGCGCCAGCATGCCCGTTTCTATTGCCGCGGCATCGTCTTCGCCGACGTCCTTCGGCCAGCCGGTACGCCGCATGGCCTCGATGAGGGCACGGGCATCCGCCGAGACCCCGTTTGTCCCCTTATCCGCGGTGGTTGCCAGCCATTTAGCAAACTGCGGCACGGGCGAGAGGGTGACGAAGTTCTTGAGACTGGGCTGCTCGCGCGCCAGCTCCTCCACCACCTGCTTCAGCAGGAAATTGCCGAAGGAGATGCCCTTCAGCCCATCCTGGCAGTTCGAAATGGAATAGAAGACTGCCGTCGTCGGCGGTTTCGCGTCCGGCTCGGCGTGCGGTTCTTCGAGCACCGAGCCGATGGCGTCGGGCACGTCGCGCATCAGCGCCACCTCGACGAACACCAGCGGCTCGTCCACCAGCGATGGGTGGAAGAAGGCGAAGCATCGCCGGTCCGCCGGGTCGAGGCGGCGGCGCAGGTCGTCCCAGCCCTGGATCTCGTGCACGGCCTCATAGCGGATGATCTTCTCGAGGATAAGCGCGGGCGTGTTCCAGTCGATGCGCCGCAGAACGAGAAAGCCACGGTTGAACCACACGTGGAACAGCCGGCGCAGGTCCGCATCGACCGCTTTCAATTCGGGCTCGGCGGGAAGCAGCCTCAGCAAATCGTGCCGCATGCCGACGATTTCCAGCGTCGCGCCCGGCGCCAGATGCAGGCGGCGGAAAAATTCTGTCCGCGGGCTCTCCAGCGCCTTCTGCAGGTTGGCGAGCGCGGCAGGGGTCGGATTTTCGATGTAGTTGTGCGCGGCGGTGCCGACACGCACCGGATCGGGTTGCATGTCGCTCGCGAGAAAGTGGAAGAACGCGGCACGCTCGGCCCCATCGAGCGTCGCGTACCTGTCGAGCAGCGCGCGGGCGATGGCGACGCCCGAAGCTTCGCCGCGGCCCGAGATGAGCGCCCGGGCGAGACTGTTGACGTCCTCGCCGTCTATGCCGAACAGCGATTTGGGCAGCAGCGCCCGACCCTGATCCGCAATGGAGCTCAGCAACTCCTGTAGAAACGATACGTTCAAAGCGTTGTCCTTCCGCCTCAGGCGATGGAAACGTGGGCAACGGGATTTGCACGACAGGCGACGATAGCGTCTCCCATGCGCGCGGGCACATCACCACAACCTCACACCTCGCAGGTGGGATCGGGCTGCGGGCGGCTCAAGCATCGCCCGTCAGCGTGACGGATTCGTAGGTCAGCACCCGGCGCGACCGCGTCCACGGGTCTGTCAGCAGCCGAAAATCGGCATAGTGGGGTAATTCCCGGTGCGTCCGGTACGCCGCCTCGTCCTCGTAGAGCTGGTAGAGCAAGAACACGCCTCCCTCGAGCGGATCGACACTGACGTCATAACGGTGACACCCCTCCTCCCGTTCGACGCTCATCACCGCATGCAGGCGCAGTGCTTCCATCAGCTCCTGCTGCCGGCCCGGCTCTGCCTCCAGGAACACAACCACCACATGCATGGCGCTACCTCTCCCGACGCCGCGGACGCCCGTTAACCATTCGTAAACCTCTTACCATGAAATTTCGTTAACCAACTCAAAGAGGGACCAATGGATACCCTGGCCGTCTTCGACCGCACGCCGTCGGGACTCTCAGAGGCGAAGAACGACACCGGCCGCGCCGCATTCTGCGGACCTTACGTGTTGTCGGCCATCACCGGCTACCCGATCTCGAAGGTCGAGGAGGTCATCCGCACCGGGCTGAACTATCCGCGCGGCACGCCCATCAAGGGCACCTCCGCCGACGATGTCGCCGCTGCCCTCGCTCATTTCGGCTACGTGATGAAGCTGAAGGAGACCTACATGTCGCGGCCCCGAAAGGAGCGGCCGACACTCTGGACGTGGATGCAGAAGCCGCGCAACGTGTGGACGCATTACATCCTCGCCGTCCACAAGGGCAAGGAAGGGCACTGGATCCTCGTGAAGGGCGTCAAGATGTGTGACACCTACACCGAGGGACGATGGACATTCGTCGTCGACGGCCCGCACCGTGGCGCGCGCATCATGGAAATCTTCGAGGTCAGGAAGTCGCTCGACTGACCGGCCGCACTGGAGCGGCGGCAAGTCGGCGCGGAGCATGCTCCGCGCCGTGTCGTGATCAATCGAAGGTGTAAGTGAGTTCGCCGAGCACACCGACGCGCTCGGTTTCGATCTTCATGTTCTGATGGAGATTCGGGTTCGCCACCGCCGCGGAATCGAAGGTCCGCCGGAAGCTGCCCGTCTCGCTCCACATCGCCCAGTAGCGCGCACCGACACCGAAGCTGATATGCGGCGTGATATCATAGGAGAGCATCGCCTCGATCTGCGCGCCTTTGCCATATCCCGTTAGCGGGTTGATGCTGGCCACGCCCGGCGTATTGCCGAGGAAGTGGTGATCGACGGCGCTGACCTCGACGTATGGGAGATAAGCCGCGTCGGCGCTCACCTTGAAACGCGGCGCGAGGTAGAACTCGGTCGCAGCGCCGAGGCGCATCGACTGCCACCGTGCGTCCTGGGTGATGATCGCGTGTCCAGTGCCCGGAACGGGACCACCTTCCGCGGCCGAGCACGGGCCGATCGCGCTCGCCGTCTGCTGGCAGCCATAGGCACCCATTTCTTCCTTGTAGTAGTTGTAGCCGACGTAGACGCCGAACCTGTAATCCGCCGTGCGCCAGATGTCGTAGCCGACGTCGATCGTACCGTAGAGCGGTATGTCGCCCGAAGCTGAGCTCAGCGTGTTCGTGTACGGCACCAGCGATCCCGGCGTTGGCCCTGGAATGCCGAAATCCTCGTCGTTCATCTTGCCGCCGTGCAGATTGCCGCCACCGATGAAGCCCTTGGCGAAGAGGTTCCATGGCGCGGTGACACGGCCGAACGCCTCGCCGGTGCTGGCCTCCATGCCGCCGTACGTGAGGCGGGATATCTGCGAGTACGACGCGGCGGAGCCCTTCATCAGGCCGAGGTCGTACTTATGGCGTCCCCAGCTGTACCAGTAGCGTCCGCCGAGATCGAACGAGAAACCGTTGAGGCTCGGGCTCGCCGGGGGTGGCGGCGTCGCGCTGCTGGCGAGCACGCTGTCACCGAAGCGGTAGTTGAGGCCCACCTTGAAAAGATGCAGTTCCTGGGAGATGTGCCCGCGCCGCTCCGGAACCGCACTCGCGATAGCGCCTGTTGAAGTCATGTAGGCGCTCGGGAGCAGCGACACCGACTGATCGCCGAACTGCGCGTAGTTGTATTCTCCCTTCACCGACCAGTTGCCGGACATCGCGTATTCCGCGCCCGCACCCAGCATCCAGCCCCAGCGGTTGAGGTCTTTGCTCGAGGTGGTGAATGTGTTTCCGCCGCCACCCATCGTTGCATCGTTGGTTGCAATGTCGAGGTTGCCGGTGGACCAGGCGGCGCCGGCCTTGCCGTAGATGAGGCCGCGACCGTCATCGCCGACCGCGAGACCGAGACGGCCGGCGATGGTGCCGAATGCGTCGAGACCAACCCGGCACGTGGAATTGATGAAGTCACCAGACAGCGCCGAGCAGGTCGCCGTCGCTGAGGAATAGGGGAACGTCAGGTCCGCTTCGAGGCCATAGACGACGTTGCCCGATTGCAGGTTGTAGCCGATCTGAATACCAGCCATCGGAGCAGGACCGATCTCGGGATCACCGAACATGGAGCGGCCGGCGGGGTCGGAAACGTCGGAAAGGTTTGCGCCGCCCCCTACGTGCGCGCCGATGTAGGCACCGCTCCAGGAGAACGGGGCGCGGGCACCGCTGGCGTAGATTTCGCCGTCTGCGAGGGCGGCGCCCGACAGCAAGCCTCCCGCCAGGCAACTTCCGACGATCAAACCACTCCGCTTGGCCGCACGGCCCCCCATACCCATCGTGTCCCCCTGGCGCCCAATCAAATGGAGTGTCGCGAATACACTTCGACACCTAATTGATTCGCAGCCTGGTTTCCCAGCCTCCGCCCAGGGAAAACGGCGCTGATATTTCGCTTTTGCGTATCGAAAATGCGATCGGGTGACAGGGTGTGCGTGTTACGACAACCCGCCGAGTCGCAAGGCAACGCCGCCGCATGGATGCGTGCGCGCGCACTACCCGTTACGCAGCAAATCGTCGGGAGACGTCCGGAAGATGAAAGCTCTCAAAGCCCTCGCCCTCGCATGCGGTCTCGCGCTTTCAGCGCCCTATGCCGCTGCAGCAGACGACGCGTCGGTCATCACCACGTGCCTGCGCGAGCAGGCCGAAAAAAGCAAAGATGCCCACGCCTGCATCGGCCGTGTTGCGGAGCCCTGCATGGAGACGCCCGACGGACAGTCGACCCCAGGGATGGTCGCGTGCTCGCAGCGCGAGACGAAAATCTGGGATGGGCTTTTGAACGAGGCCTACCAGCGGCTGCTGAAAGGCCTCAAACCCGAGGCGGCTGAGGATGTGCGCAAAGCCCAGCGCATCTGGCTCACGCTGCGGGACGCGGACTGCCGCGTCCCCTACTACTTCTACAACGGCGGAACGATCGTGCAGGTGCTGGGTGCCGGCTGCCTGCTGGATCACACCGCTGAGCGCGCCATCCTCATCCGCTCCTGGCGCGACATGGCCGAGGAGCGGTGAGGCTTAGGGTTCGCAGCGTAGTAGTGCGTCAGTCCTTCGCGCGCTCGACGTACGAACCATCGGCCGTCATGATGACGACGCGCGTGCCGGTGCCGATGTGCGGCGGCACCATGATGCGCGCGCCGTTCGACAGCTTCGCCGGCTTATAGGACGAGGACGCGGTCTGCCCTTTGACGACCGGATCGGCCTCGACGATCTCCAGCGTCACGCGCTGCGGCAGCTCGATCGCGATCGGAACGCCCTCGTGCAGCGAGAGCGAGCACGTCATGCCCTCCTGCAGCCACTGTGCCTGATCGCCAACGACGTCCTTCGAGACGGTGATCTGGTCGTAGGTTTCCGGATGCATGAAGGTGTAACCGGTGTCGTCCTCGTAGAGGTAGTTGTAGTCCTTCTCCTCGAGGTAGGCGCGCTCGACCTGGTCGGTGGTGCGGTAACGCTCCGTCACCTTCACGCCGTCGGCGATGCGGCGCATCTCGAGGTGCGTCACGGGCGTGCCTTTGCCGGGGTGGATGTTCTCGGCGTGAATGACGACCGCGAGTTTGCCGTCGAGATCGAGCACATTGCCCTTACGCACCGAGGAGGCGATAACCTTAGCCACGAAATTCTCCATATATAGAGGGCCGGCTCGGCGCTCTGGCGCGCTCGCAACGGGCCGAGATGGGGTAATTTTCGGCGCTCTCATACCCTTTCCCGGCCCAAACGCCAAGAAGAACGCCCGCCCATGCGCGCGAGAGGCCAACCGGGTCAACCTATGACCGGCCGTCCCAATTGCTCTAAAGAAGCCCAATGAGCACCGACCGCCCCTGGTGGACACCCGACATCCACGCCGACCGCCGCCCCGCACTGCTTGCCCGCGGACGCATCAAAAATGCGATGCGCGCCTGGTTCGAAGCCCAGGGGTTCATCGAGGTCGAAACGGGCATCCTGCAGGTATCGCCGGGCAACGAGGCGCACCTCCATGCCTTCCGTACCCGGCTGATTGGCACCGACCTCTCCGGCCGGGACCTTTATCTTCATACCTCGCCCGAGTTCGCCTGCAAAAAGCTGCTCGCTGCGGGAGAGGAAAAGATCTTTACGTTCGCGCCGGTGTTCCGCAACCGCGAGCGCAGCGCATTGCACGCACCCGAGTTCACCATGCTGGAATGGTACCGCGCCGGTGCACCCTACACCGCGGTGATGGACGATTGCGCAGCGCTCCTGAAGCTCGCCTCCGAAGTTGCAGACAATCGCTTCGTGTCCTGGCGCGGCGTCACCGCCAATCCGCGCGCACGGCCCGAACAGCTCAGCGTCGCGGAGGCGTTCGCGCGTTATGCGGGCATCGATCTTATGGCGACGACGGGGAGCGATGGAAACGACCGCGATGCACTCGCCGCAGCGGCGGCGGAGGCCGGCATTGCCCCACGCGCCGACGACGATTGGGCCGACATCTTCGCCAAGGTGCTCACCGCGCTCATCGAGCCGAAACTCGGCAATGGGCAGGCAACACTGCTCACCCGCTATCCCGCGAGCGAGGCACCGCTCGCGCGCCCATGCACCGACGACCCGCGCTTTGCCGAGCGCTTCGAGCTCTATTGCTGCGGGGTCGAGCTTGCGAACGGCTTTGGCGAGCTGACCGATCCGCAACTCCAGCGCGCGCGTCTCACCGCCGAAATGGAACGCAAGGAGGAACGCTACGGGGAGCGCTACCCGATCGATGAGGATTTCATCTCGGCCCTTGCGCACATGCCGCCAGCATCGGGCTGCGCCATGGGCTTCGATCGCGTCGTGATGCTGGCGACGGGCGCAACGCGCATCGATCAGGTGCTATGGACACCGCAAGCGCACACGCAGTGACGTCGCCTGGACAAGTCCATGCGTTACGCCATATTCCGTCTATGGCCCAGGCACGCGACATCAAGCTCTCGGACAAGCAGTTCGCTCTGATCGCACGCGCGCTTGCCGAGCCGCGCCGGCATCAGATCCTGGAGCAGATCGGCGCCGCGGGCGAAGCGCTCGCCTGCACGGAGCTCGCCGGCAAGCACGACGTGAGCGCCGCGACGATGTCGCATCACCTGAAAGAGCTCGAAACCGCTGGGCTCATCGAAGTGACGCGCATCGGCAAGTGCATGAACATGTCGGTCAACCGGCCGGTGCTGCGCGCGTACATCGCGCGCCTCGCGGAGATCTGATCGGAACGTGCAGCCAATCGATAAGGGGCGGCCGGCAGCACTGGTGCCACCGGCCGGAAAAAGTCGCCGCTCACTGGCCGAAACGCAGACCGTTGAAGCGGTAGTTGATGCCGACACGTACGAGGCTGCCATCCGTTTCGACATTCCAGGTATTGGCGCCGATGGCACCGCCCGGAGGCGTCGTGAGGGTTACCGATCCGAGGTCGTAGTAGAGGTATTCGATCTTCGCCGTCCATGCGCCCTGCAGCGTCGTCTCGAGACCGCCGCCGATGGTCCAGCCATTGCGGAAGCCGGATGTCGACGCGCTGACGACGGGCGTTCCGCAGAAGATGGTACTGCACGCCTCCAGCACGGAAACGCTCGTATCGGCGCCGATATAGCCGCCGGTGAAATAGAACAGCCAGCCGTTCATCAGCACGCCGAGGCGGCCGCGCAGCGTCATGTAGAAATCGGAGTCCGTGGAGGTGGAGGTGTCATAGCCGAAGGGCACGTAGTAACCCCCGCTGCCGGCTAGTCCGAGGTTGCCAAGATCGCCCTCGACACCCAGGATCACAGGGCCATTCTGCCAGTTGTAGCCGAGCGTGGCGCCAGCCACGACCCCACTGGGCGAAAAGCTCCAGGAATCGTAAAGGATGGACGTTCCACCCACGTCATGGGCGGTCGAGCTGCCCCAGGTTCCACCCAAATGGGCACCGAGGTAAAACCCTGCCCAGTTGCTGGAGGACGGTGGATAGAAATCTGTTCCGTAAGCATAGGGCGTACCGCCGGCGAATGCCTGCTGGGCTGCTCCTGCGATGGATATGAACGCAACACACACGGCAAGCAAATGACGACGCATCAACGCCTCCTCGGAAGCTACAGACTGAAGGGACGCATGCACTGGACGGCGTTATCCGTAGGCGAAAAGAGGCTTCCTGTGGTGTGGTTGTCCCAGTGTGTCCCCGCTATCAACAACCGCCGGCAGGAACTTTCCGCGCTGTGATGCAGAAAGCACTGTGGGCGGAAGCCCGGCGCTCACGCCCTCGATCGGAAACGGTATGACCGCGTTTCGCAGAACCCTCACGAGCCCGGCGGATCTGGCGGATGGAGGTCTCATCTCCCCGGAGCGCGCGGCCGCGATAAAGGAGGTCGCCCAGCGCTATGCGGTAGCCATTACGCCGGCGATGGCCCAGCTCATCGCGTCGGGGGACAATGACGACCCCATTGCCCGCCAGTTCATCCCCGACCCGCGCGAGCTTCAGCATACGCGGAGCGAGAGCCCCGATCCCATCGGCGATGGCCTCAAGAGCCCAGTGCCCGGCATCGTCCATCGATATCCGGACCGCGTGCTCCTGAAGCTCGTGCATGTCTGCCCCGTCTACTGCCGCTTCTGCTTCCGGCGCGAGATGGTGGGACCGGGCAAGAGCACCGCGCTATCCGACACGGAGTTTTCCGCAGCGCTCGATTATGTGCGTGCGAACCCGCAAATCTGGGAAGTGATCCTCACCGGCGGGGATCCGCTCATCTTATCTCCGCGTCGCATTGCCGAGGTGACGGCGGCGCTAAGTGCGATCCCACACGTGAAGATACTGCGCTGGCATTCCCGCGTGCCCGCCGTCGCACCGGAGCGCGTCACGCCGCAGCTGGTCGAGGCTCTCAGCGCGGGCGACAAAACCGTTTACGTCGCCCTCCACGCCAACCATCCGCGCGAGCTCGGCGACGCTGGACGTACCGCCTGCAAACGCCTGGTCGACGGCGGCATCGCTATGGTCAGCCAGACGGTGCTGCTGAAAGGCGTCAACGACGACGTCGAGACGCTGGCAGCGCTCATGCGCCGGTTCGTGGAGCTGCGGGTGAAGCCCTACTATCTGCACCACGGCGACCTCGCACCCGGCACCTCGCACCTGCGCACCACCATTGCCGACGGGCAGGCCTTGATGGGCGCCCTGCGCGCGCGGCTCTCCGGGCTCGCGATGCCGACCTACGTTCTCGATATCCCCGGTGCCCACGGCAAAGTCCCCATCGGCCCGCAATATCTCTCAGCCGCAGGCAGCGGCGAAACGGTAATCACCGATCCCAGCGGCAGCGAGCACCTCTATTCCGACTGCGCGCCGCCCGAATAGGACGCTTCGGATCCGAAAAAATCGCGCACCGGTGCGCGTGTAATATCTGAACCGGCCCGCTTTGGTTGCCACCGCTGGCAACTCCCTTGCACGGCGCCGTCAATCGATGCCAAAGTGTCGCAATAAACGTGACTCCCGCCAGGCGGTGCCAGCCGGGCGAGGCGGTCAATAATATCCCGTGGGAGGATAATAATGGACGACCAAGCCGGCCGTAAGACTTTCTTCGGCTCTTGCCCGCACGACTGCCCCGACACGTGCGCCATGATCTACGAAGTCGAGGACGGCAAGCTCGTCAATGTCAAAGGCAACAAAGACCACCCGTATACGCGCGGCACGCTTTGCGTGAAGCTCAAGGACTTCCACGACCACCACGCCAATCCCGACCGCCTGATGTATCCCTTGCGCCGTGTCGGCCCGAAGGGCACCGGCCCGAATGGCGGCAACCATTTCGAACGCATCAGCTGGGATGAGGCGATCTCCGAAATCGGGCGCCGCTGGCGCGAGATCATCGAAAAGTATGGCTCACAGGCCATCATGCCCTACAGCTATCTCGGCAACATGGGGCTCGTGCAGGGCATCAATTCCGGTGACCCTTTCTTCAACCGTCTCGGCTCGACGGTGAACGAGAAAACGTTCTGCACGTCGGGGTCGTCGTCCGCATGGCTGCTGACCAACGGTCCGACCGGCGGCGTCGATCCGGAAAGCTTCGTGCATTCGAAGTATATCGTCATCTGGGCATGCAACTCGATCTCGACCAACCTGCACCATTGGCCCTTCGTGCTCGAAGCACAGAAGCGCGGCGCTAAAATCGTCGTCGTCGATGCCTTCCGCTCGCGCACCGCGAAGGGCGCCGACTGGCACATCTGTCCGCGCCCCGGCACCGACGGCGCGCTCGCGATGGGCGTCATCAATTCGATGATCGAACAGGGTCTCGTCGATCAGGACTATGTCGACAACTATACCATCGGCTACCCCGAGCTGAAGGCGCGGGCGAAGGAGTTCACGCCGGAATACGTGGAATCCGTTACCGGCGTGAAGGCGGAGGACGTCGTCAAATTTGCACGCGAGTTCGCGACCGCGCAGCCATCCGCCATCCGCATCGGCGTCGCCATCGAGCGGTCAGCCGGCGGCGCCCAGGCCTCGCGCGCGATCTACTGCCTGCCGGCGCTTGCCGGCTCATGGCGCCATGTCGGCGGCGGCGTGCTGCAGCTTCCGCTTTGGGAGTTCCCCGTCGACTGGGTGAAGGCCGCGCGGCCCGACTGGATCAAGCCCGGTACCCGTGTCGTCAACAACCTGCGTCTCGGCCAGGCTCTCAACGGCGAGATGAAGCTCGACCCGCCGATCAAGAGCCTGTTCGTCTTCTGCACCAATCCGGTGAGCCAGTCGCCGGAAACCAACAAGATCGTCGAGGGCCTGAAGCGCGAAGACCTCTTCACCGTCGTCGCCGAGCACTTCATCACCGACACGGCGAAGTATGCCGACATCATTCTGCCTTCCGCGATGGCCGCGGAAGCGGAAGACATGATGTGGTCATGGGGCCATTTCTATCTGACCTATAACGAGAAGGCGATCGATCCGCCCGGCGAGTGCAAGCCGACGAGCGAGATGTGGCGCCTGCTCGCCAAGGAGATGGGCTTCGACGATCCGGTCTTCAAAATGACCGACAGTGAGCTGTGTGCCGCCTACATCCAGTGGAACGATGCCAAAATGGCGGGTGTCGACATGGATTATTTCAAGACGCACGGCTTTTTCCGCATCAACGTCGGCACCGCCGACGATCGCGCACCGCACGTCGAGGGTAACTTCCCCACGCCGTCCGGCAAGATAGAGATGCTCTTGAAGGACGCGCGGAACTTCGTGGCACCACCCTTCCGCGCAATGTACGAAGGCGAGCAGGATGGCACATTGCTCGACCCCCTGCCGGGCTACGTGCCGGTGCGCGAGTCGCCACACACCAACCCCGAGCTCGCCAAGCGTTATCCACTCAACATCATCTCGCCGAAGAGCCACGCATTCCTCAACTCGTGCTACGCGAACGAGCCGCACAAGATCCGTATCCAGGGCGAGCAATACGTCATGATCTCGCCAAAGGATGCGCAAGCGCGCAACATTCGCGAAGGCGATCCGGTGCGCGTTGCGAATGACCGTGGAACCTTCGAGGGCGTTGCACGCGTAACGGATGACGTCAATCCGGGCATCGTGGTTGCCACGCTCGGCTATTGGCGATCCCTCAACCGCTCCGACGGATCGGTCAATTCGATCTCGTCCGACGCTTGGTCGGGCATCGGGCGCGCGCCGACATTTTCCGATAACCTCGTCGAGGTAACCCGCGTCAACTAGACCATGATCGCTTCGGACCCTATCAGTCCGAAGCGTGAATCATCGGTCTAATCAAAAGACAGACCATGATCGCTTCGGACCCTATCCGTCCGAAGCGTGAATCATCGGACTAATCAAAAGACAGACCATGATCGCTTCGGACCCTATCAGTCCGAAGCGTCGATCATCGGTCTAATCAAAAACTGACGCCGCATCGCGCTTCGAAGAATCGCGATCGCACTCTCAAAGGGGCGCATCCTGATCTTCAGCGATGCGCCTCTTTATTTTAGCGGTAGCCGACGAGAGCAAGTCTCGCAGAGCCGGCTTAAATCAGCATGCACACCATCGTGCAACAAACTCTGATTGCGGAGTTTTGCGAATCCCGCGATTAACGACGGAATTGTTTTAAGCGTTTTATTCGCTCCACACCCAATAACAACGTGCCCCGTACGGAGAGACTCCATGCCGAAGAAGCACCTGCTTTTGGCGTGCGCTGCGTTGTGCCTTTTTTCCGGGAAGATGGCACTGGCCGGCGATCTTCCTGCCGTATCGGGACCCAACGGCAAGTTCAGCGTCGAGGGCGGCGCTTATGACGACGCGGCGGCAGGCCTTGCAGTCGGGAGCTTCGCCCTTCCCCTCGGTCACGCGTTCGGCTTGCAGGCCGACGGCGCGATCGGCAACGTCGACGGCGACATTCTCGGCGGCGGCGGGCTGCATCTCTTCACCCGCGATCCTTCGAGCCACCTGCTCGGCATCTACGGCAGCTATCACACCTGGAACTCCATCGACGTATGGCGCCTCGCCGGCGAGGCGGAGCTGTATCTAGGTCGCTTCACGCTCTCCGGTCTTGCCGGATACGAGAGCCTCGACGTTCCTGGGCAGATCAGCGGCCAGATCGTACTGACGCCCGACGACAAGCACTTCTTCGGCCAAGGCGATGTCGCCTACTACATCAACGACGACTTCAAAGTTTACGGTGGCTATCGCTACATCAACGAAACCAGTTTCGGCTCTGCGGGCGCCGAATATCTCCTGCGCGAACATGGCGTGCCGGTCTCGCTTTTCGCGCGCGGAGACTTCGGCAATGGCGACTACAACGGCATTACCGGCGGACTGAAAATCTACCTCAGCGACGACAGCAACAAATCGCTCATCGACCGCAATCGGCGCGACGATCCGGAAGTTTACATGCCGGTATTTCCGAAGCTGGCGACCAAATCGGCGGGCAACCAATGTTCGTCCGGGCCTGCCCCCATGTATAAGGTGTCGTCGAACACGGATTGCACATGCGGTCCTGGCACACCCCGTGCTGGGCAAGGCCCTCAATACATCAGCACCGCGGGCGGCTTCTACACCTGCGGAAATCCGATTTAGCGAATACGAGCACAGGCCCTCCGCGCACATCGAGGGCTAGGGATCGCTTCGTTCGTCCGCTAGACTGCGGGAGGAGATTGGCAGCCCGCGGAAAGGACGTGGACGTGGCGCATCTTGTTGGCGACATCGGCGCCACCAATGCACGATTTGCACTTGTCGATGACGATGGCTCTCTCGCGCACTTCGCCAGCTTCCTCTGCGAGGACTATCCGGGCATAGGCGAGGCCATCGATGCCTACCTGTCGCAAGCGAACACTGCGCGACCGACGCACGCGGCGCTGGCGGTCGCGACGACACCCGATGGCGATAGCGTCTCCTTCACCAACAACCCGTGGGCGTTTTCGATCGATGTCCTCACCCGCCGCTTCGGCTTCTCGCATCTCACCGTGGTCAACGATTTCCACGCCAACGCGCTCGCCCTGCCGCACCTGTCAGCCAGTGATGTCATGCAGGTCGGCGGCGGAACGTTCCTCGACCGTGCGCCGAAGGGCGTGATCGGACCCGGGTCGGGCCTGGGCGTTGCCGCGTGCGTGTGGGACGGAGAACGCTACATGGCGCTGCCGGGTGAAGGCGGCCATGTCACCATGCCGCCAGCGGATGAAACCGAAAACGAGGTGCTTGCGCTCCTCCGCCGCCGCTTCGATCACGTCTCGGCGGAACGCGTCCTCTCGGGCCCCGGCCTCGTCCATCTCTACGAGGCGCTGTGCGAAGTGAAAGGGCAGCGCTCTCCCGGGATCACCGCGGCGCAAATCACCGACGCCGCCACAGCCGAGCGCGATATATGCGCGGCAGAAGCCGTCGCGATGTTCTGTGCGATGCTCGGAACGGTCGCCGGCAATCTCGCGCTCACGATCGGTGCGCGCGGCGGGATCTACATCGCCGGTGGCATCGTTCCACGCCTCGGAGTGCGCTTCGCGCAGTCTCCCTTCCGCGCGCGCTTCGAGGATAAGGGCCGTTTCCGCGACTATCTCGCGGGCGTGCCGACGTCGGTTATCGTACGCCACGATGCGGCGCTGCTCGGCGCCGCCGCGCTTCTGGCCGAAGCGTCCCCTTCGACCTAGAGCCGTTCTGCTTTTCGTTGAGCCGCAGCACGCCTCTGTCTCTTTAATTGCCCGTGCTTCTTATCGGAAAACCGGTGCCCACTTTTCCGGAAGCACTCTCACCTAGCCGTGCTTCTTATCGGAAAACCGGTGCCCACTTTTCCGGAAGCACTCTAGGCGACGTTGCCGATCTCTTCATCGATCATCAGCGGCGGCTCGTGCAGATACCGCGTCGCCTTGCGCTTGGCCTCGATGTCCTGCCACACGAGCGAGACCTGCTCCTCGGTGAGACGCGCCGCGTGAGCGACCTCGGCAGCGGAAATGCCGTTTTCCAAGCCGTAAAGACAGAGGTCCATCTGCTCGTAGGGGAGCGCGAAATAGAACTCCTCCTGCGTCTGTGCCATCGACCACGTGTCGGTCGTCGGCGGCCGGCGGCGGATCTCGGCCGGAACCCCCAGCTCCTCGGCGAGCTGATAAACCTGCGACTTGTAGAGGTGCGCGATGGGCTTGAAGTCGGCGGCGCCATCGCCGTTCTTGACGAAGAAACCCTGGTCGTATTCCAGCCGGTTCGGCGTGCCCGCCACCGCATAGTTGAGGCGGTCGGCGTGGTAGTATTCGAGCTGCTTGCGAATGCGCTGCTTCATGTTCGTCGCTGCGACGACAGCCTGATAGACGGCGATGGGCATGCGGGCCTCGCGGCGCTCACCCGCGGGCGTTTCAACGACGAGCCGCGTGAGGCTGTAACGGTTGCCGTGCAGCACGTTCGACAGCACGACCTTGCAGCTCCAGTCGGGCCCATAGTCGGGAAAGAGTTCGCGGATGGCGCCATCCCGCCGGAGATAGCAGCCAGCGGCGGCGAGCGTCGGCGCGATATCTTCCACCACATGCCCGATGCCGTAGGTCTCGGCGACGAGCCGCCCGAGGCGCAGGCTTTCCGGATCGGAATCCTTCTCCGGCATTAGCACCGCCATCACGTTTGCGGGACCGAGCGCTGCAGCGCACAGCGCCGCCGTGACGCTCGAATCGATGCCGCCCGACAGCCCGATCACCGCACCGCGGCGTCGCAGCCGGCGCAGCACCTGGTTCGAGATCCCCTGCGTGATGGCGCGGACGGCGGTCGCCGCGTCAAGCCGCAGCGTTTCCCGCGAAAACGGACGCTTGATGTGAGCGACATTGTCAGTGCGGTGCATGTTGTCCCCTCCCCGCCTCGCCTTCGCTGACGAGCCGGCGGCTGATCTTTCCCGACTCCGTCTTCGGCAGCGACGGGCGGAACTCGACGAATTTCGGAACCATGTAGTCTTCGAGGAAGCGCGCGCAGTGGCGCACGATATCGGTCTCGGTCACCTCCGCGCCCGGTGCCAGGGCGATCACCGCCTTGATGGCATGGTCGAGGATCGGATCGGGCACACCGATCACCACGACCTCCGCCACACCGGGCAGCGCGTAGATGATGTTCTCGACCTCCTTCGGGGCAACCTTCTCACCGCGGGACTTGATGATGTCGTCCTTGCGCCCGACGAAGTAGAGGAAGCCTTCTTCATCGGCGCGGAACAGATCACCGGTATGCAGTACCTTCTCCCACGGATGTGGACCAGGGCGCAGCGCCCGCGCCGTCGCCTCCTCGTTCTCCCAGTAGCCCTTCATCACGTGCGCGCCGCGGATCACCAGCTCGCCGACGACGCCGGGCGCGGCACGGTTGCCGCTCTCATCGACGACATAGGCTTCGGTGCCGGGGATCGCGATGCCGACCGACGTGATGCGGTTCTTGAGCTCGGAGGGCGGAAGCCAGGTGCAGCGCTTGCATTCCGTGAGACCATACATCGAGTAGAGCGCCACGTGAGGGAACAGCGCCTGCAGTCTCTCGATGTGCGCCGGGGGAAGCGCGGCGGCTGTGTTGGTGATGTAGCGCAGGTGAGGCAGCGCGCCGGCCGCCAGATTGCGCTGTGCGACGAGGATCGCCGCCATGGTCGGCACGAGCGGCAGGCCCGTCACCTTCTCCTCGGCGCAACGGTTGAGGATCACCTGCGGGAATGCGAAGGACTTCTCCAGCACCAGCGTCGCGCCGACCTTCACCGCCATCAGCACCTGATAGAGGCCGTAATCGAAGGCGACCGGCAGTACGTTGAGGATGATGTCGTCGGCGGTATTCTCGAGGTATGTCGTAATCGACGTTGCCGCGGCGACGACGTTCTGATGCGTCATCATCACGCCCTTGGGAAATCCGGTCGATCCCGAGGTGTAAATGAGCATCGCCAGATCGAGGTCTATGCCGGGCGCGCCGCGCAGGAGAGAAACGCCGGGCGCCGTGAGCACGTCGTTCCAGTGCACGGCACCACTGACGCGGGGTGCGGCTTCGCCATCGGCAACAACCGTCAGCATCACCGACGGAGCGGCGCTCGCCGCTTCGGCCGCGACCTCCACGATCTTCTGCTGGGTGATCAGCGCGCGGGCACGGCAGTTGTTCAGGATGTAGGCGAGCTTGTCCGCCTTGGTCGAAGGGTTGACGGGGCTGAACACCGCGCCGGCCTTCATCACCGCAAAAACTGAGACAACCGCCTCGACACTATTGTCCAGAAACAGAACAACACGGTCGCCGCGCTCGACGCCCCGCGCCACCAGCCCTTGGGCGAGCTCGTCGGAGAGGTCATCCAGTTGGCTGTAAGTCAGCCGGCGTCCCCCGGCGACAAGGGCCGTCTTATCCGGAAAGCGTTGAGCGCTCTGGCGCAGGAACGTTTCGAAGCGCATGACGCTACCCCTTGAGCATACGAACGAAGATCGGCCCGTTTAGACGGCCATGGCAGTGACCTGCGCCCCGGCCCGCTTACCGGTGACGTACGCTGTGATACGGTTCACGGAATCGAGGTTTTCCGGCACGATCTCGTCGTCCTCGACGACGATGCCGAACTCCGTCTCGAGGTACGCGACCAGCTCGAGAATGCCGGTGGAGTCGATCAGACCCGCTGCCAGAAGAGACTCGTCATCGTCCAGACCGACGCGCCCTTCGCGGAAGAGAAAGCTCATTTCGACGAATTCGCGGACGGACCGCTGCAGATCATTAGCCATGGAAGTGCTCGCTGATAGCGTTAATTGCTGGCCGGGGGGGCCGGTGCTGCGCCGGCATTCCTGGACCGGATCGCATCGGAATAGGTAGCAAGTCCTGTGCCACGGTGTTCCGTGGGCGAACTGACAAAAGCTCCGTGCCAAACCTGCGTCGAAAGCACGCCGACGAACGCGAGGTTGTCGCGAAAACCCGTCGACGGCAGCTTGGTGCACTTCTCGACGAGCCGCTCGACGAAATCGGCATCGAAGTATCCGGCCGCTTCGATGTTTGCGCGCGCCATATGCTCGAGCACTGCCGCGCCACTGCCGGAGCGCAGGAATGCCTGACTTTCCGGCGCACGGTATGGCTGCTTCGGGCGCTGTGCGATGTCGCTCGGCAGCAGGTCCTTCACGCTCTCGCGCAGAATGTGCTTCTCGCGCAGGCCCTTCAGCTTGAGACGCGGAGGAATGCGCGCGGCAAGCTCGATCAGCCGGTGGTCGAGAAATGGAAAGCGGCCCTCGACCGCGTTCGCCATCGCCACCCGGTCACCCTGCGAAGAAAGGATATAGCCTGGCAGCAGATACGCGCTTTCCAGATACTGCGCCTGCGAGAGTGGATGCCAGCGCTTGAAATCATCCGGAAGCTGGTCGCGCATATCGGCAAGCGCGTCGTAATCGCCGATCGCATCGCGTAGCGCGCGAGAGAAGAAGCCTTTGGCGCCTGCGCTCGTGCGGAAGCGCGGCAGGTGCGAATAGAGCGGATCGTCCACGCCGTCGCCATGGCCGCCGAAGAACGCCTCGAGGTAGCGCTGCGATTGGGCGTTGAGGCGCGGCAGATAGGGATAGAGCCGGCGGAGCAGCAGCGGCCGGCGCCGGGAAGCGGGCTGCACGGCACAGAAGCGGCGGACCTTCGCCTCCTTGAAGACGTCGTAACCGGCGAAAACCTCGTCCGCCCCTTCGCCGGTCATGACTACCTTGATACCGTTCTCGCGTACGAGCCGCGAAAGCATCAGCATGGGAGCCGGCGCGGTGCGCATAATCGGGCGCTCGGTGTGACGAACAACCTCCGGCAGAGCGGCAGCGATGTCGCCGTCCTCGCACAGCGTCACGGAATGGTTGAGCCCCAGTGCCGCAACCATCTCCTGCTGATAGGCGCTCTCGTCGAACTCGGCGGTGGCAAACGCGACCGAGAACGAACGTAAGCGGTCAGGAACGAAGGTGCGGATTGCCGCTGTGGTGATGGAAGAATCGAGCCCGCCGCTGAGGTACGCGCCGACGGGCACGTCGGCCCGCAGGCGGATCTTCACCGCGTCGAGAAGCAGCACACGCACTTCTTCGGCGATACGGGCTTCCTCGGCCGGCGAAACGGGGCGGTCATCCGCGGCGTCGGGATATTGAAAGCGCCAGTATTGGCGCGTCGTGACGCCGTCCTGCGTGGCAAGAAGCACATGCCCCGGCGGAAGCTCCGCAATGTCCTTGAAAGGGGTGCGCGGGGCGAGCGGAAACCAGAAGGTGAACATCTGGTCGAGTGCGACGGGATCGAGCACCGCTTCGATGCCGGGCACGGTGAGCAGAGCCTTCACCTCCGAGGCGAAGGCCAGTCCGCCCTGGCGCACGGCATAATAGAGCGGGCGCACACCGGCCCGATCGCGGGCCAGCATGAGCCGCTTTTTGCGGCTGTCCCAAATGGCGAAAGCGAAATCGCCGTTGAGCGCCTCGACGCAATCGGGCCCGCGCTCCTCGTAGAGGTGAACGATCACCTCGGTGTCCGAGGTCGTCTTGAACACATGGCCCCGCGCGATCAGATCGGCGCGCAGCTCGACATAGTTGAAGATCTCGCCATTGAAGCTGATCCAGACGGTACCATCCTCGTTCGACATCGGCTGGCGGCCGCCGTCGACATCGATGATGCTCAGGCGCGCATGTGCCAGCCCGGCTTCGCTATCCGCATACGTGCCGCTTCCGTCGGGGCCGCGATGGGCGAGCGTAGCGATCATGCGGGCAAGAAGCCCCGCGCGCTGCTCGGGCGCGAGCGGCAGGCGATAGTATCCGGCTATTCCACACATGCACAAACTCCGGAGCGCCTGGCGCCCTTACGCAAACTCACCGCCGACGAAGCGCGTCCAGGATTCACCGGCAAGCCCAGTGAGCAGAGCCGGTGCATTGCGCACTTCCTCGAGTAGCGCCTTGTCCCGCGCATGCACGACCATGGCGGAACCGTGAAACAGCAGACAACGGCGCGCGATGAGGGCTTCGAGCACGCCCGCATCGACGCGGCCACGCACGCCGACGCATCCCAGCGCGGCGGCCTCATGGAACAGGCTGTCGAGCGCCACACCCGCGTGGTCGGGCGCCGCGAGAACCTGCAGCACGCGGGCGATATCGCCCCGGCGCGCAAAAAAGATGTAGCAGCCGATGGGGCGTCCGGCGTGCGAATAGACAATCTGCCGATGGGTCTCGCCGTACCGCTCCTTCGCCTCCGCGTGGGAAAGCAGAAATGCAAGCGACGGCGAATTCCAGTCGGGGTACAGCGCGAAACTGCGGCTCAGCTCGGGGATGATCCCGGCAAGCTCTTCGCTCGTCGCGTCTTCAACACGCACGCCGGCCGGTGCGCCGCTCAACGAAAGCGGATTACGGCCACGGGTCTCGATGAGGCGATCGAATCCGGACGCCAAGGGACGCAAAAGCGAGGCGGGGCGAAACGCGTAAGTGGCAGCCGCGACGGCAAGCCCAGCGGGTCGCAGCACGCGCAGCCAATCGAGGCTCGTTGCCGCAAGACATTCACCACCGACCTTCTTCCACATACGCTGCGAGATGTCGTTCGCGGTCTCGCTGAAGGAGAGTTCCTGCGGGCCCGCCAGATATGAACGGAGCAGGCGCGCTCCCGCAGTCGGGTGCGCTTCGGGACGGTCCACCATCAGCGAGCCCGCAACTGCCGCCTCGATCGTCCGCCCATGCATCTGCAGACGACGCGGCCAGACACCAATGAAACCGCGCACCTCGCCTCCAGCGTCGATGAACACGCGCGAGCGCGGCTCCGCGCTCTCCGCAGCGCTGGCGAAGATGACATTCTCGAAATACTTCGCGAGCGCTTCGCTGTTCGGCTGTTTTCCGCGGCGGAACGTGCGGGTGAACATGGCGGCGAGCGCCGGAGCATCCTCTCGCTGGCAGGGACGAACGGTTTCAGCCATGGCGAAGGGACCTGATTACATCGCGCACCGCCGCGGCGGTTTTCGACCGCGGTATTTTTGCGCGCGCATATGGATGTTGCATAATCTGGACCAACACTTTGGTGTCGGATGTACGCCCCTCGAACCGGACGCACGTCCCCACTTTCACGGCGGGGAAATTGGGCGCCGAAGTGTTGATAATTTGAATACGCGCATTAACCGCGCCGCCCAGGCGCGCGCGATGCGCGGGCATCGCAAGCTGCTGATTTATCGCGATTTAATTGAGACGGAAGCAGCGACCGTAAAGGTTGTCCTCAAGCGCAATTGCGCACGAAACGCAACGGCATGCTTAGGAAAGGATGAAAGGAATCGCACAGCCGCCGGTGAATCTTTGGAAGCACGAGATACGCACGGCGACCGATGTCCCAACGGGGAATTGGCGACGAAAACGGGACGACTCCTGTCCCAAAAAAGCGCGGCGGTCTCAGCGGCGAACCGAGGCGGAAGCGCGCTGCGTGCTGCCCTCCTCGGCAAGGTAATAGCGGTTGACCCAGCCGCTGAGCTGCCCGTAGCGGATGGGGCACCACAAATCGCGACATGCGCCAACGATCTCCACGCCGCGTCCGTCGCGAGAGATTGCGCCCACCGGTGCGTGATACTCCGACGGGCCACTGCGTACGTTGAGGTGGTCGCCGTACTCGACACCATAAACCCGGAACGACGGCCGTGCAGGTTGCGCTACAGCCTCCGGCACTTGGCGAGCCGCCACCTTACGGGCGGTGGCATGCGCAGTCGCATGACTTGCCGATGCCGTGCGCGGCTGGAGTTTCGCGCTGGCATGCTTGGCATTCGCCGGCTTGCGCGTTGGCGCCGCCTCCTTCGCACGCTGAACGGGCGGCGTCTTCATTACGTACGGAGCGATGACTGTCGCATCGTCCCACGCAACGCCTTCGCCTTCAGCGGGATTATTATCGGCCTGCGCACCCATACCAAGTCGCGAGGGCTCAGGTTTCTTCTGTGCCGTTGCGGCAGCAAGAAGCTTTCCTAGAGCCGCGGTGGAGAAACGAGACGGAGCTTCAGGTTTGGCCGGCTCGTAATCGGTCTGCGCAACCTCGGCTTCCCCTGGCCGATTGATGATGACGGTCGGCGCGTCAGGTGCCAAATCTCCTTCAGTGCGCGCACCGTGTGCAGGCACTGCATCCACTCTCTCGTCGACGAGCGCCACTTCAGGTTCGGGCTCGGGCGCGCGCACGGGTGCTGGCACGGCCTTCGGCTTTGCGGCTGCAACGACTGGTTTTGGCTCGGGTTTCTGGGCTTCAGTAATGGTCGCGGTGCCGCTCTCACCGCTCGCTTCAGCCCACTGCACACGGTTGCCGTCGCGGTGGAGGACCATGCAGCGCGGCTTGGCATCGAACCATCTGAACCATTTCATGCAGAGCTTGTCGTTCTCGGTCCACCAGCGGCCGCGGTCCTTGGTGGCGCCGAGCGTCAGGCCCAGCGCGCCGGCTTCGGCGGACATGAGCCCGTCGGTGCCGACCTTGACGGGAATGGTCATGCGCAGGGGCGTATCGATCTCGAGCAGCGCGCCGGGCATGGCGCGCTTGATATCCTCACTGGTCATCCGTACCGGCGCAGCCATTGCGGCACCCATGCCGCCAAGCACTCCGATGACCGTGACCAAACGCAACATCGCTACCCCTTGCCCGCTCCGAATGGAGCCCCTTCATCGTATTAGAAAGTGGCAAGAACCCGGTTGAAGGAACCGAATTTTCCAGCCATCGCAGCGGCCTGCGCCCCAACGTGGCCGCATTGTCCGCTTTGCAGCGGACGCGCGCCCCGTGTGGGTCCGCATATCGGCAACCGTATGGCGGATGCCCCTTGGGCCGTTGCGCCGGACGACGCCGATGGCCCGTCTACAAGAATCACCCGGAAGGATTAAGGAGTGGTGGCCCGAGGCCGCCGCACGCGCCGCAGGCGCAGGGCGGGGCGGCTGCGTCGACGCGAACCGATCCTAAACAGCGACCCCGGCAGCTATCGAGTTGCCTATCCCCGCTATGTGCCGCGCGGCTTGGCGCGCGCCGTCGGCAGCGCCGCCGCCGGATCGTCCGGCCACGGATGGCGCGGATAACGCCCCTTCATGTCCGCTTTAACCGCGGTCCATGAACCCTTCCAGAACCCGGGCAGGTCGCGCGTGATCTGTATTGGCCGGTGCGCCGGGGAGAGCAGGTGCAGCGTGAGCGGCAGCTTGCCGTTGGCGATCGACGGATGCCGCGTCAGGCCGAACAATTCCTGCACGCGGATGTGCAGCGCCGGAGCGCCCGCGGTCTCATAATCGATAGCGTGCCGGTTGCCCGTTGGCGCGACGAAGTGCGTCGGCGCCTCCTCCTCCAGCCGCCGCTTCAGGTTCCAGGGCAGCAACGCATCGAGCGCGGCACCGAGATCGTCCGCGCCGATGTCGGCGAGCCTGGTCTTTCCCGCGAGAAACGGAGCGAGCCAATCGGCGGCGGTTGCATTCAGTGCGGCGTCCGAGAGATCCGGCCAATCGCTCCCGCCCGCGGCACGCAGAAACCCGACGCGGTCGCGCAGTTGCATCTGCGCCTTGCTCCAAGGCAGCCGCTCGATGCCGAGTTTCGCGATTCCTTCGGCAAGAAGGCGCGCCGCCTCCCCGCCGGGGGCGACAGCGCGCGGCTCGCTGGAGAGCACGATGGCATCCAGCCGGCGTACCCGGCGCGCCCTCAGGGCCGCGGCAGCCGCATCGAACTCGATCTCGTCCCGTTCGCGGATACGCTCACCGGCCGCCGCGAGCACGTCAGCCTCCGCCGCTGCCGCGGCAAGAAGAATGCGCGTCGAGGCGGCCGCGCCGGACATCTCCGCCACGACGAGATAGGGCGCCCGCGCCAGCGCATGGGAGGCGTCGATATTGGCACCGCGTCCATTCGCAAGCAGAAATTGCCCGGAGCCCCCGCGCGCTTTGGCGACGCGCCCCGGATAGGCGAGCGCCAGCAGCTGCGCGGTGGAGCGATCGTCACCCTCACGCAGAGAGCGCGCATCCTTTCCGTGCGCTTCCGCCGCCGTGCGCGCCCACCCGCCTGCAAGCCTGCGCATATCCCCCGCGCGGCGCGAACGGTCGCGACGGAAACCTTCGATCCGTTGGGAAAGGTCGATGTCCGTGCCGCCCAGCCCGCGCTCCACCGTGACGGCGGCGATCTCCGCCGCCTCTTGCGCCTGACCGAAGGCCGCCGCGGCAATCACCATGCGCGCAAGCCGAGGCGGCAGCGGCAACGACCGGAGGGCCTTTCCCGCCTCCGTGATACGCCCCTCCGCGTCGAGCGCCCCAAGCTCCGTCAGTTCTTCCCGCGCCGCATCGATCGCCGCCGTGGAAGGCGCGTCGATCCAGGACAACGTGCGCGGATCGTGCGCGCCCCACTCGGCGCAATCGAGCAGCAGCGGCGCAAGGTCCGCGGAGCGGATTTCCGGCTCGGCGAATGCGGGCAGGCTTTGCGTTTGCGGCTCGTCCCAAAGGCGATAGCAGACGCCGGATTCGGTGCGCCCGGCGCGTCCACGGCGCTGATCGGCACCGGCGCGCGAGATACGCACGGTTTCGAGCCGCGTGACGCCGACGTCGGGCTCGAAGCGCGGCACGCGCGCTAAGCCGCTGTCGATGACGACGCGCACCCCCTCGATGGTGATCGACGTCTCGGCAATGGAAGTGGCGAGCACGACCTTGCGTGTCCCGGCCGCTGCCGGTTCGAGCGCGATATCCTGCGCCTTCATATCCATCGCGCCGTAGAGCGGTGCGAGCACCACCGCGGGATCACGGATTCGCTCGCGCAGCCGTTCCTCGACGCGCCGGATTTCCCCCTGTCCCGGCAGGAACGCCAGGATGGAGCCCTTTTCTTCACGCAGCGCACGCAGCACCGCATCCGCCATCCGGTCTTCGATGCGCAGGGCGGTATCGCGGCCGAGATAGCGCGTCTCGACGGGATAGGCGCGGCCCTCCGAGGCGATGACAGGCGCCGCGCCGAGAAGCTGCGCGACGCGAGCCCCATCGAGCGTTGCCGACATGGGCAGGATGCGCAGATCCTCCCGCAGCCCGCGCTGACAATCGAGGGCCAACGCGAGGCCGAGATCGGCATCGAGCGAACGCTCGTGAAATTCGTCGAAGAGCACCGCACCGATGCCCGAGAGCTCCGGATCGCCGAGGATCATGCGCGTGAAGATGCCTTCGGTGACGACCTCGACGCGGGTTTTTGCGCCCACCTTCGTGAGCATCCGCGTGCGCAACCCGATGCGCGCGCCGACCGTCTCACCCAAGGTGTGGGCCATGCGCTCGGCGGCGGCGCGCGCAGCGATGCGGCGTGGCTCCAGCACGAGTATCTTGGCGCCGCCCAGCCAAGCCTCGTCCATCAGCGCCAGCGGCACGCGCGTCGTCTTGCCCGCGCCGGGCGGCGCCACGAGCACAGCCGCGGAATGGGCGGCAAGCGCCGCGCGCAGCTCGCCCAAGACGGCGTCGATGGGAAGCGGAGTGCCAAATTTCATAGCCGGTGTATCGGGGAACGGGGCCCGTTGCGCAACTATGCGCAAACCGGCGCGCGGACTGCTATACTCGGCGCCGCGGGTGGAGCGGAACCTGTGGCAGATCCGATACGGCACGCCATCCTTTGCCCCGTCCACAGCACCGTTGCCGCGGGAAAACGCCGGGAATCGGGACCGCATTCCCTGCCCCCAAAGCAAGCGACACGCGGTCTTGACCGCCCTGTGCCAAGCGTTGCATGAGGCCCTCTCGCGAGGGAGCGCAAGATGGAAAAGATCAACAATCGCATCGCAACGGAATTGGGTGTCGCCGCGCGCCAGGTGACGGCGGCGGTGGAGCTGCTCGACGAGGGCGCGACGGTCCCCTTCATCGCGCGCTATCGCAAAGAGAAGACCGGCGGCCTCGACGATACGCAGTTGCGCAAGCTCGAGGAACGGCTCGGCTACCTGCGCGAGCTGGAAGATCGCCGCGCGAGCGTCCTCAAGACCATCGAAGGGCTCGGCAAACTCACCCCGGAGCTGGCGCGCAGCATCGACGGCGCCGCCACCAAGATCGAGCTGGAAGACCTTTACGCACCCTTCAAGCCCAAGCGGCGCACCAAGGCGCAGATCGCGCGCGAGGCGGGACTCGAGCCGCTGACCGAAGCGCTGCTGAAGAACCCAAATCTCGATCCCGCAACGGAAGCCGCGAAGTTCATCGACGCGGAAAAAGGCGTCGAGAATGCCGCGGCGGCCCTCGAAGGCGCGCGCCATATTCTCATCGAACGCATCGCCGAGACGCCCGCCGTGGTCGGCGGCCTGCGCGAATGGCTGTGGAGCGAAGGCGAGCTGAAGTCCGCCGTGCGCAAAGGCAAGAAAGACGAGGGTGAGAAGTTCTCCGACTATTTCGAGTTCGGCCAGCGCATCAAGGATATTCCCTCGCACCGCGCCCTCGCGATGCTGCGCGGCCTCAACGAGGGCGTGCTGCAGCTCGATCTCGACGTCGCGCACGAGAGCGGCAGGCCGCATCCGGCGGAGGGGCGCATCAGAACTGCGTTCGGCATCGCCGATCGCGGCCGCCCGGCCGATGCCTGGCTGGGCGATACTGTGCGCCACGCATGGGCGGACAAGCTCTCCGGCACGACGCGCTCCAGCCTGCTGGTGCGCCTGAAGGAGCGCGCCGATGCGGAAGCCATCGGCGTCTTCTCGCGCAACCTGAAGGATCTGCTGCTGGCCGCACCGGCCGGGCCGCGCACGACCATGGGGCTCGATCCCGGCATACGCACGGGCGTGAAGGTTGCCGTGGTCGATCGCACGGGCAAGGTCGTCGATACGACGACCATCTATCCCCACGAGCCGCGGCGCGACTGGCAGGGATCGCTCGCGAGCCTCGCGATGCTGTGCAAGAAGCACGCGGTCGAGATCGTCAGCATCGGCAACGGAACCGGCAGCCGCGAGACGGACAAGCTCGTCTCCGAGCTGATGGCGAAGATGCCGGACTTGAAGCTCACGAAGGCGCTGGTTTCGGAAGCGGGCGCGTCTGTCTATTCCGCGTCCGAGCTGGCGGCGAACGAGTTTCCCGATCTCGATGTCAGCCTGCGCGGCGCGGTATCGATCGCGCGGCGCCTCCAGGACCCGCTGGCCGAGCTGGTGAAGATCGAGCCCAAGGCCATCGGCGTCGGCCAGTATCAGCACGACGTCGACCAGGGCGGTCTCGCACGCTCGCTGGATGCGGTGGTGGAGGATTGCGTCAACTCCGTTGGCGTCGACGTCAACACGGCCTCGGCGCCGCTTTTGGCGCGTGTCTCCGGCCTCAACCGCGCGCTCGCCTCCAATATCGTGGCGTTCCGCGACGAGAACGGCGCCTTCAAGACGCGCACGGCGCTGAAGAAGGTGCCGCGCCTCGGCGCGAAAGCGTTCGAGCAGGCGGCGGGCTTCCTGCGCATCATGGACGGCAAGAACCCGCTCGATGCCTCGGCCGTGCACCCGGAGGCCTATATCGTCGTGGAGAAGATCGCCGAGGCGACGAAGCGCCCGCTCAAGTCGATGATCGGCGACCACGCATTCTTGCGGTCGCTGAGGCCGGCACAGTTTGCCGACGAAGCCTTCGGCGTTCCAACCATCACCGACATTCTTTCCGAGCTGGAAAAGCCTGGACGCGATCCGCGCCCCGAGTTCAAGACGGCGACGTTCCAGGAGGGCGTCGAGACCATCTCCGACCTGAAGCCGGGGATGCTGCTCGAAGGCGTCGTGACCAACGTGGCGGCGTTCGGCGCGTTCGTCGACATCGGCGTGCACCAGGACGGGCTCGTGCACGTCTCCGAGCTGGCGGATCGCTTCGTCAAGGATCCCCACGAGGTGGTGAAGGCCGGCGACGTGGTGAAGGTGCGTGTGAAGGATGTCGACGTCGGCCGCAAGCGCATCGCGCTGACGATGAAATCCGGTGCGATCGACAGGGGCGCGGGCGAGCGCATGGTTTCGTCGCCGCCCGGATCGCGGAGCGGTGCGCCTATCCCGCGCCAGTCCGGTCAGCCGGCGGGTGCGTCCGGCGAGAGCGCCCTCGCCGCCGCGTTGCGACGCGCGCAGGAAAAGAACCGGGACTAAAGTGCTTCCGGAAAAGTGGGAACCGGTTTTCCGATAAGAAGCACGACCAAGAGTGAGTGCTTCCGGAAAAGTGGGAACCGGCTTTCCGATAAGAAGCACGGCCAGGAGTGAGTGCTTCCGGAAAAGTGGGCACCGGTTTTCCGATAAGAAGCACGACCAGGAGTGAGTGCTTCCGGAAAAGTGGGAACCGGTTTTCCGATAAGAAGCACGATCAAGAGTGAGTGCTTCCGGAAAAGTGGGAACCGGTTTTCCGATCAGAAGCACGACCAAACAATGCTCTAGGGCCGTTCTGCGTTTCCACCTGAACCGGAACGGCTCTGGAGTACGATCCTGGAGCCGGCGCATGGGACAGGCCCATGCTGACCTTGGAGCCGCCGACAGGATCGTGCGTGCCCGGTCTGCGCGCCCTTGGCCGTGCGCGATGCCCTACGGGCTTTCCTTCTCCGTCAGAGCGGGCGGCGGCGGCAGGTCCGGCGGCAGCGGCACCTCGGGATCGCCGATCATCCAGTCGCGACGCAGCGCGGCGCTGACCAGCAGCATCAGCGTGATGGGCGTCGTGATGGTGACGAAGATGGCGATCAGCACCTCGTGCACGGCGGGCCGCGACTGCAGCACCGAGAAATAGAGCATCGATGCCAGCAGCACGCAGCCGATGCCGAGCGTCGTCCCGAGCGTCGGCGGATGCACGCGCGCATAGAAGTTCTTGAGGCGCAGAAGACCGATCGTCCCGATGAGCGTCAGCGCTGCGCCGGTCAGCACGAGGATGGAGGTGAGGATCGCGGCCCAGGCGGGCAGGTCTTCGGGAACGGTCATCATTCGATCGGCTCCCCGCGCATGAGGAATTTCGCGAGCGCCGCCGTCGACACGAAGCCGAGCAGCGCGATCACCAGCGCGGCTTCGAAGTATCCGGTGTCTTTGGTCTCGATGCCGTAGATGATGATGAGGATCATGCTCGACACGTAGAAGGCGTCGAGCGCGAGCACGCGGTCCTGCGCGCGCGGGCCGCGCAGCATCCGGAACGCGGCGCATGCCATCGCCAGAACCACGGTGATTTCGGCGATGGCGACGGACCACGTGAGAATCTCGTGGGCGCTCATTCGAAGATCTCCAGCAACAGCCGCTCGTAGCGATTTTTGATGAGGTCGGTCCAGGCGTCCTCGTCGATGAGGTCCAGGACGTGAAGCAGCAGCGTGCTCTTCGCGCTGTCGAAATTGACCCATACGGTGCCGGGCGTCGACGTCACGATGCAGGCGAGGATGGCGAGCGCATACTCGTTGCGCAGCTCCAGTTCGACGGTCAGGAAGCCCGACTGCGCCTTCCGGGTGGGCGAGAGCACGATCTGCACCACCGCGATGTTCGAGCGGATGATGTCGATCAGCACGATGTATGCGAGCCTGAACATCGCCCATGGATTGCGCACGCGCCCCGACGGCATCTGCAGCGTCGAGATGGCAAAACCGCCGGCGATCCCCACCATGGCGGCGAGCACGATGTTGCCCGGCGACAGCGACTGGTTCAGCAGCAGCCACATGACGAACAGGAACGCCGACAGGAGCGGATAGGGCATCACGCGTGTCATGGCTGCCCTCCCCGCTCAGGCGCGTTCCCGTTTCCTGTACCGTTTCCGTTGCCATCTACCTTCGCGGGCGCGGGGCTCGTCGCCTGCCCTTCTCCCGTAGCCTGGCCCTGCGGCTTCACCCGCTTCGTCGACAGAACGCCGCGCACGTAGGCCTCCGGCGCGTGCAGGCTTTCCGCCGTCGCGTGCATGTAGCGCGAGACCGGCCCGGCCTGCACCGTGAGCGTGGCGGAGATGAGCAGCAGCGCGACGATGGGCACCACCTCGAGGAAGCGCACCGTCGGCACGGTGCTTTCGAGCGGCACCCAGAACACGCGGATGCCGGCACGCATCATCGCGATCATCACCGCAAACCCGGAGAGCAGCAGCATGGCGAGCAGGGTCCAGCTCACCGGTCCGATCGTGGTGCTGGCCGCCTCCGCATCGGTCGGGAACAGCGCGTTCATCATCAGGAACTTGGCGATGAAGCCCGTGAGCGGCGGCAGCCCCGCGAGCAGCAGCGCGCACGCCGCAAAGCCGATGCCGAGGATGGCCATCGTCGCGGGGATCGCAATGCCGACCGGGTCGGCCCCGTCCTTCTCGTCCTCCTCCTCATCGCCCAGCGCCTCGACCGTCACCGCCAGCACGTCGGCGCCGGGGATACGGCCTCGCTCGATCAGATCGATGAGCAGGAAGAAGGCGCACACCGCCAGCGTGGAGCTGACGAGATAGAAGAGCGCGCCCCCCGTCACGCCCACGCTGCCTACCGCGATGGCCGCCAGCAGCGTGCCGGAGGAGACGAGCAGGTTGAACGAGGCAAGCCGCGGCAGGTCCTGCGCCGCGAGCAGACCGATCGCGCCGAACGCGACCGTTACGATGCCGCCGATCAGCAGCCAGTTGCCGCCGAAATAGGCCGACGCCCCCGCCTCGACACCGAACACCATGGGCCACAGGCGCAGGATCACGTAGACGCCGACCTTGGTCATGATCGAGAAGACGGCCGCCACCGGCGGCACGGCCGCGGCGTAGGCGCCCGGCAGCCAGAAGCACAGTGGCCACATGCCCGCCTTGACGAGAAACGCGACGCCGAGGATCGCGGCGCCCGCCTCGAGCAGCATGCGCTCGCTATCGCCGAGACCGGGCACGCGGGCGGCGATATCGGCCATGTTGAGCGTGCCGGCCGCGCCATAGATGAGGCTCGCGCCGATCAGGAACAGGGTCGAGGCGACGAGGTTGACGGCGATGTAATGCAGGCCCGCCTTGACGCGCGGTGTCCCCGAGCCGTGCAGCACGAGGCCGTAGGACGCGGCCAGCAGCACCTCGAAGAACACGAACAGGTTGAACAGGTCTCCGGTGAGGAACGCGCCGTTGAGACCCGCCAGCAGGAACTGCAGCAGTGCGTGGAAATGCAGGCCCACCCGGTGCCAACGCGCGATGGAGAACAGGAGCCCGGCGAACGTCACGACACCCGCGAGCGTCAGCATCAGGGCCGATAGCCGGTCCACCACCAGCACGATGCCGAAGGGCGCTGGCCAGTTCGCCAGCAGATAGACGCTGATCGATTCCGCAGATCCCGGCGGCTGGGAGTTGGCGAAGTTGAGCAGCGTCACCGCGAAGATGATCGTGACGAGCGTCGAGATGACGGCGATCGTCGCCTTGATGTTGCGGCGGCGTTCTCCCAGCGCAACCATCAGCGCGGCCGTTGCGAGCGGCAGCAGGATCGGCGCGATGGCGAGGTGATTGATGAGCTCGTTCACGGTCAGAACTCCCGCCCATCGACGTGGTCGTTGCGCGCCAGGCCACGGGCGGCGAGCAGGACCACCAGGAACAGCGCCGTCATGGCGAAGGTGATCACGATCGCGGTGAGCACCAGCGCCTGCGGCACGGGATCGGTGTGGTTGGCGAGCGTCTCGGGCAAACCGTCCTTCAGGATCGGCGGCGCCGCCGTGCGCAGCCTTCCCATCGAGAAGATGAAGAGGTTCACCGCATAGGACAGCAGCGACAAGCCGATCAGCACCTGATAGGTGCGCGAGCGAAGGATCAGCCACACGCCGGAGCTCGTCAGCGCACCGATGCTGAGGGCGAGGATGATTTCCATTACGCGGCCTCCTCCGTCAGAACCGCCGGCTTCGGCTTGCGATGGGTACGAATGGATTGGTGCGCCAGGGCGATGAGCACCAGCACCGTGGCCCCCAGCACGATGGCGAGAACGCCGAGATCGAACAACAGGACGCTCGACAGGTGCACGTCCCCGATCAGCGGCACATGCACATCCGTCATCATCGAGGTGAGGAAGGGATAGCCGAACAGCCAAGCCCCGGTGCCCGCGGCCAGCGCGAATGCAAATCCAACCGCCATCCAACGCAGCGGGAACACGCGGATACGGTCTTCGACCCAGGCCGCGCCGCCGCCCATGTATTGCAGGATGATGGCGACCGCGAGCGTCAGACCGGCGACGAAGCCGCCTCCGGGGAAGTCGTGTCCGCGCAGGAACAGATAGATGCCGAGCGTGCCGATCACCGGGAACAGCAGCCGCATGATCACCGACGGGATGCGCAGATAATCGGCAATGGTTTCGCCGGGACGCCGGTCGGGATGCTCGATGTCGAAGGCTTCCTGGATGCGCTTCTGCTCTGGCGCGCCGATGCTTTCCGGCGCGGGACGGAACCGGCGCAACAGGGCGAAGACCGACAGCGCCACGATGCAGAGCACCGTGATCTCGCCCATGGTGTCGAAGCCGCGGAAGTCGACGAGGATGACGTTGACGACGTTATGGCCGCCGCCGTCGGTGTAGGAGCGGCTGAGGAAGTATTGGGCGATGGTCGTTTCCGGATGCTCGCGGGTCATCACGGCGAAGGCGACGAACGCAAGTCCCGCTCCGACGACGATCGCGAGGGTCAGATCGACATACCGGCGCATCAGCATCGAGGAATCCGTCTTCAGCAACCCCTCGTCCCGCTTCGGCAGCCAGCGTAGTCCGAGCAGGATCAGCACCGTCGTCACGATCTCGACGAGGAGCTGCGTCAGCGCCAGATCGGGCGCCGAGAGGTAGATGAAGGTGATGCAGGTCGCGAGCCCGGCACCGCTCATGAAGATGAGCGCGGCAAGACGGTGGAATTTCGCCTGGTAAGCAGTCGCCACGGCGCACACCGTGCCGATGATCCACACGAACGCGAACGCGAGGTCGATAGGCGTGAGCCGCGGATTGACCGGCATCAGCGCTTCACCGACCAGCGGAAGCAGTCCGGCGATGAACGCAACGCAGACCAGCGTCCGCAACTGCGGCTGGAGCTGACGGGTGCCGAAGATACGCATCAGCGCCCGTGCCGCGACGCCGATGACGTCGGACGGGACCTGCTCGCCGCGGCTGAGCCAGGGCAGCTTGAGCGCATTGAGGTTGAATCGCTTCAAGAGCGCATAGACGCCGACGCCGCCCGCCAGCGCCACGACGCTCATGAGGAACGGCAGCGTGAAGCCGTGCCAGACCGCGAGGTTGAATTTCGGTGCGCTCGCGCCGAGGACGGAGGCTACCGCCACGTCGAGGAACGGCCCGATCGTGATGCCCGGCACGATGCCGACGACGAGGCAGACCACGACGAGAATTTCGATGGGCAGGCGCATCCAGTGCGGCGGTTCTTCCGGCGTGTGCGGCAGGTTGGTGGGCGGCGGCCCGAAGAAGACCTCGCGGATGAAGCGCAGCGAGTAGGCGACGCTGAAGGCTGCCGCGAGCGTGGCGAAGTACGGCAGCAGGGTATCGAGGAACGAGCCGTCGTGGATCTCGATCGTCTCGGCGAAGAACATCTCCTTCGACAGGAAGCCGTTGAGCAGCGGAACGCCCGCCATCGCCGCCGCGGCCACCATGGCCAAGGTCGCCGTCACCGGCATGAAGTGATAGAGCCCGCTCAGCTTGCGGATATCCCGGGTGCCTGTTTCGTGGTCGATGATGCCCACCGCCATGAACAGCGACGCTTTGAACGTCGCGTGGTTCATCAAGTGGAAAATCGCGGCCACCGTTGCCAGCGGGGAATCCATGCCCAGCAGCAGCGTCGTCAGACCCAGGTGGCTGATGGTCGAATAGGCGAGCACGCCCTTGAGGTCGTTCTGGAACATGGCGAGGAACGCCCCCAGAACGAAGGTGATGAGCCCCGTGGTGCCCACGATCCAGAGCCAGGATTCCGTGCCGGAGAGCACCGGCCACAGGCGTACGAGCAGAAAGATGCCCGCCTTCACCATGGTTGCCGAATGCAGGTAGGCGGACACGGGCGTCGGCGCCGCCATCGCGCGCGGCAGCCAGAACTGAAACGGAAACTGCGCGCTCTTCGTGAACGCACCGAGCAAAATGAGGATGAGCGCGGGCAGGTAAAGCGGGCTCGCGCGCACCGTGATGCCTGCAGCGAGGACTTTGTCGAGATCGTAGCTGCCGACGATATACCCGAGCACGATCACGCCGCCGAAGAGGCAGAGCCCGCCGGCCGCCGTGACCATCAGCGCGAGCCGCGCGCCCGCGCGGGCGGCGGCATCGTGCTGCCAGTAAGCGATGAGGAGAAACGAGAAGAAGCTCGTCATCTCCCAGAAGAAGACCATCTGGATCAGGTTGCCCGACAAAACGATGCCGAGCATGCAGCCCATGAAAGCCAGCAGGAACGAGAAAAAGCGCGGGACCGGATCCTCCGGCGACATGTAATACCGCGCATAGAGAAAGACGAGGCCGCCGATGCCCGAGACGAGCAGCGCAAAGACCCAGGCAAAGCCGTCCAGCCGCAGGATGAAGGAGAGGCCTGCTTCCGGCAGCCACGCCCATTCGGCACGGACGACGCCGCCGTCGGCGACCGACGTATAGAAGAGGCTGAGGACGCCGACCTCGGTCAGCGCGATGGCACCCGCCAGCCATGCCTCGAGATTGCGGGCATTGGTCGGAAGCAAGGCGGCGACGAGGCTGCCGAGGAACGGAATCGCGAGAGCGAGGAGGAGCAGCGACTCATTTGACATCATCTCTCAGCGATCACCTTCTCCCTGTTGCCCAAATTTCAGCCTCGCCGCCACGCGCTGAGCATAGATCTGGCGCCGCAGAAGGACGCCGCGTCCAGCATACCTGCGTAGAGCCTCGAGATTGCAGTTGATTCTCGGTGTGACGAGGCCGCTCCACCGGCAGACTCGCGCCTCACCCATGGAATCGTAGCCGACCAGACGGCGGTTCAATGGTCAACCCGATTCCGGCGGAACCGCGTCATCCAAATGTGTACATGCGCCCACCTGCCGCAGCGCTGCGGGAGATGGCGCGCCGCTGCGGCCGTTCGAGCGGCTGAACGTAGGGCAAATCCAAGCGGGATGGAAACCGGCTTCGCGGTGGGCTTCAGCAGATCAAGCGGTAGAGGATCGCGTTGCTTGCCGTGCCGACAATGGGATCGAAGTCGAGCTGGAAAACCGGGCTGAGGCCGGTCTCTGCCCGGCCTCTTTACGATAGTCCGCATAGCGCACGTCGCCGTGCCAGCCAGAACCATCCATCGCGCACTGCGACCTCGAACCCGCCGCGCGGACGAACCGGCTACCGGCGTCGTAACTTTATAGCCATGCACCCGGGAGCGCCGTGCCGGTCGAGCTGCCGGCTCCACACCGCGGCGCGCGGGCCGGGGGCGCAAGGTTGGCTTTCGACAGCGCCCGCAAGTCTGCTATGAGGGGCCGCTTCGCTCAGCGCCGCCTCGGATGGCGCCGGGCCGGGCCCGTAGCTCAATGGTTAGAGCTGGCGGCTCATAACCGTCTGGTTCCAGGTTCGAATCCTGGCGGGCCCACCATTTCAGCTTGTGCGCAGTTGCCGCGCCGCCTCACGCACGACAGTTCCGGCTCGGGGGCCCTTGCCTCCTCCCAGCATCCTCGCGCCGCAACCCATTGCCTTGGATCGTTCCCGATGGCGCCCCAGCGAACCGCCCTCATCGTGACCTGTCACCCGTCGCCGGTGAGCCGCTGCGCCGAGATCACGCGGCGCATCGCCGAGTTGCTGCGGTCGGGCGGGCAGACCGTCATCATTGACGATCTCGTTGCCGTGGATTTCGATCCGGTGATCTCGCTCCCCGAGCTGAAGCGCTATTACGGCGACGTCATTCCAGCCGACGTCGCCGAACTCGCCGCGCACCTCGCGCAGGCGACCGATCTCTATTATGTCCTGCCGCTGTGGATGTTCGACATGCCCGCGATCCTGAAGGGCTACTTCGAGCGCGTGTTCAGGCCGCATGTCGCGTTCCGGTTCGCCGGTAACGACATCATCCCCATGCTCGCCCACGTCCGCCATCTCACCGTGGTCGTGACTCACGGGCGCAACAGGGAGGAAACCGCGCGCAGCGGCGATGCCACGCAGGCGTTCTTCAAAAAATCGCTGCCGAGCCTGCTGCCCAGTCTGAGGACGAATACGCGCTTCGATTTCTACGACCTCGACGGGGCCGAAGAAGGCACGCATGCCGCGGTGTACGATGCGCTGTGGCAGCACGTCCACGCCTGCGTCGGGAGGTGAAATCGCGCGCGGAAAGGCGTCCTCAGTCCGCGCGCCGGCGCAGAAGATACGTATCCATGATCCAGCCCTTTTCGGCACGCCGCGCGGCCCGGGTTTTGCGAATCTCATCGAGCACGTCGCGCACATGGCCGGCGATGAGGATCTCATCGGGCGTGCCGAGATAGGCCCCCCAGAAAATGTCCACGTTCTGCCCCGCGAGCGCATCGAGCCCGGCGCCGCCATCGAGCAGCACGGCGATGGTATCGACGCCCTCCGGCATCCGCTCGGCGAGCCGTCGCCCCGTCGTGATCAGCACCGGCTCCCCGATGGGGTTGAGCGGAATGCGGTGCCGCGCGGTCAGCGCGTGCAGGCTGCTGATGCCGGGGATGACCTCGTAATCGGGAACGATGCCGCCACGTGCAAGCTGCTCCACGATCCGCAGCGTGCTGTCGTAGAGGGATGGATCGCCCCAGACGAGAATGGCCGCGGTCTCGCTTTCTCCCACGGCCTCACGGACCAGCGCGCTGAACGCCTCGCCCTTCGCCGCATGCCAGTCCGCCACGCCGGACTTGTATGACGCATTCGCCGCATCGCGTACCGGGCTCGGCGCCTCGACCCAGCGCGGCGTTCTCGGTCCCGCAAAACGCTCCACGATGTCTTTGCGCAACCGCGTGAGGTCGCTCTTGCGCTCGCCCTTATCGAGCACGAGCACGACGTCGACACGGCCGAGCGCGTCGATCGCCTCGACGGTCATGTAGTCGGGATTTCCGGCGCCTATGCCGATGATGAAGAGTTTGCGCATTGCTGCCGTCACCTGGACGTCACGCCGACGGCTTGCCGGGATAGAAGATCGCGAGCGGGGCGGCGTAATCGGGCAGGGAAAGCGCCGCAGGAATCTCCTCCCCCGTCGCGAGAAACTCCGGCAGCAGATGCGTGTGCGCGCCCGCCGATGACTTTCCACCGGGCGGCGGAATGGGCGCGAAAACCTCGATACGGGCAAGCTGCGATTCAACGATGCGCGCGGGGCTTTTGGCGATGATCTCGGGCCCGGCCTGCGCAAGCACCTCGCCCCACGAACGCCCCGAAAACGCGCGCAGCGTCGCGATCAAATCAGAATCGCCCGTGCGCACGCAAAAGCGGCTTGCGCGCCGCCCGAGCCCGAAATCGAACAGCTCATGGCTGCTGCGGTCTTCATCGATGGCGTCGATATCGGTGCCGAGCGGCGTGAACACCGATCCCGTAACGAGGCTCACGCGGCCGCGGGGAAACCCGAGCACGATCGGCCCGTCGCCATCGAAGGCGAACGCGCGCACTTTGTCCGTCACCCGCAGCCGGAAGCGGGCATCGTGCGCGCGGCCGACGACGAAGTCGCTTCCCGTTTCGACGGTCACCTCGCGTCCCGCAAGGCAGGGGAACTCGGCCGCCCCTCCTGGAACACCGGTCACCCAAGTGCCCTTGCGCGCAGAAATCGTCTCCGCGACCCAGTCGCGGATTTCATCGCCGATGAGCGGCAGCAGCCGCACGCGAACGGCCAGCGCCGCGAGACGCTCCGGCAGCTTCGCCCAGATTGCGTCCCGCTCCGGCTCGCCAAGGCCCGACCAGGCGCCGATCTCTCCGCCGGTGCGGCCGCAGCCGAGGCAGAAGCCCAACTGCTCATCGAGCTTGCACACGCCGATACATGGCGAATGGCGCGGACGCGTTGGGAGAGTGACGGTCATGACTGCATTCCTAGATCAATCCTCAGAGACCGCAAACGGGTGTTCGATCCGCCGCTCGGCCACGATATGCGCAGACATAGCGCGATCACCCGTCGCGCTTCGGCGCGCGCGCAATCTGCAAGATCCCATCGCAGTCGACATGCCGCTCGAGGTGAGCGGCCAGACCATCGAGTGTCGCTTCATAGTCGTGCTCGTAGCGCAGCGCCGCGGCCCCGGCGCCGATGCGCTGCATCCAGGCGGCGCGCTGCCCATCGTCCGCGAAAAGCCCGTGGACATAGCAACCGCTCGCCAAACCATCCGCGCTCACGGCGCCGTCGCTGCGGCCATCGGCAAACGTGAGCAGCGCACGGGCGCTATCGGCGCCCACCGTGCGTCCGACGTGCATTTCATAGCCACGGAACTGCGCGCCGCTGCGAGCGCACACACCCGCAACCTCCAGCAGCGTCTTCTCGCCCGTAAGCTCCGTCTCGACATCGAGCAGGCCCAATCCGGCTACGCAGCCTGCCTCGCCTTCCATGCCGGCCGGGTCGGTGATCGAACGCCCGAGCATCTGATAGCCCCCGCAGATGCCGAGCACTTGGCCGCCACGCCGCAGATGCGCGCGCAGGTCGATATCCCAGCCCGTATCCCGCAGCGCCTGGAGATCCGCAATGGTCGCCTTCGACCCGGGCAGGATGACGAGCGCGGCATCACCCGGGATCGGTGTGCCGGGCCTGATGAAGGTGAGATCGATGGAAGGCTCGAGCCGCAGCGGATCGAAATCGTCGAAGTTCGAGATGCGCGGATATGCCAGCACCACGACACGCGTCCTGCCGGCGCTCCCCTCCGCGGCGTGACGCTGGATGCCGAGTGCATCCTCTTCGGGAAGCCGGTGCGCGTCGTGAAAATATGGGACCAGCCCCAGCGCCCGCCAACTCGTGAGTTCCGCGATGTGCGCCATCCCGTCCTGAAACAGCGCTGGATCCCCGCGGAACTTGTTGACGATGAAGCCTTCCACCATGCGCGCGTCCTGCGCCGATAGCACCGCCTTCGTGCCGACGAGACTTGCGATCACGCCACCGCGGTCGATGTCACCGATCAGCACGACGGGCACGTCGGCGCGGCACGCAAAGCCCATGTTCGCAATGTCGTTGGCGCGCAGGTTGACCTCGGACGCCGAGCCCGCGCCTTCGACGAGAACGATGTCGGCTTCGGAGCCCAGTCTCGCGAAGCTGTCCATCACCGCCGCCATGAGATCGGCCTTGAGCGTCTGATAGGCGGCCGCCTTCGCGTTGCCGATCACGCGGCCCTGCACGACGACCTGCGCGCCGACATTGCTCTGCGGCTTCAAGAGCACGGGGTTCATGTGCACGGTCGGCGCCACACCCGCCGCCCGTGCCTGCAACGCCTGAGCGCGTCCGATCTCGCCGCCATCGGCCGTGACGGCGGCGTTGTTCGACATGTTCTGCGGCTTGAACGGAAGAACGCGCAGGCCCCTGTTTCGAAATGCGCGCGCAAGGCCGGCGACAAGCAGCGACTTGCCGACGTCCGAGCCCGTGCCCTGAAACATGATGGCCCGCGCCGCCATCAGAACTCGATGCCCTCCTGGGCCTTCACGCCCGCCGCGAAGTGATGCTTCACGGGCGTCATATCGGTGACGAGATCGGCCGCCTCGATCAGCTCCGGCTTCGCGTTCCGCCCCGTGACGACGATATGCAGATCGTTCCGGCGCTGCTGCAGCACTGCGACGACCTCGGCAATGTCGAGGTGATCGTAGCGCAGCGAGATGTTCAGCTCATCGAGGATCAGCATCCGGATACCCGGATCGGCCATGAGCTCTTTCGCTTGCGCCCACGCCCGCTCAGCGGCGGCAACGTCGCGTGCACGGTCCTGCGTTTCCCAGGTGAAGCCCTCACCCAGCGTATACCAGACGACCTGATCGCCGAACTTCGCCGCCGCGGTGCGCTCACCCGTATCCCAGGCGCCCTTGCCGAACTGCACGACACCCGCCCGCATGCCGCGGCCGAGCGCGCGCATCAGAAGGCCGAACGCTGCAGTCGATTTTCCCTTGCCCTTGCCGGTGTGGACGATCAGCAGCCCCTTCTCGATGGTCTTGCCGGCCACCTCGGCATCCTGCGCCGCCTTGCGGTTCGCCATCTTCGACTTGTGACGCTCTGCATCCTGCGTTGTCTCGGTCATGATCGCTCCTGGGAAAATCCAATGCTGCCGCCGGTCGATGCATTCATCGCATCAACCGCGCGCGCGCCGATGAGCCGAAATGCCGCGACGGCCATGCCGAGCCGGATGGGGCCGGTGATACTTGCGGCATATTCCATTGACGGAACTCGTCCGAAAGCCTTATCAAGCGAGAGACGGTACCCCGCAAGGGGTTCAAAAGGGAATGCGGTGAAGCCCCAGAGGCAAATTCCGCAACTGCCCCCGCAACTGTAATCGGCGAGTTTGAAGCCCGCTCACCACTGGTCTGTACCGGGAAGGTGGCCTCAAGCGACGACCCGAGAGTCAGGAGACCTGCCGTCCCCATAGCTCGCAGGCCACGGTGGGGTGGCCAAGGAGGCGGAATGAATACGCACACGCAATCTACGACGGCAGTTGAAGTCGGCGCGCGCGCTGATACGCGGATCGCTGCGCTTTTCGCGCTTGCAATGGGCATCGGCCTCGTCTTCACGACCGGTTTTGCTCACCCCACGACGATCCACAACGCTGCGCACGATACGCGTCATGCGCTGAGCTTCCCCTGCCACTGAGGGATTGCCGTGATCACCCGCGTACTTGCGGTCGGCCTGCTGGCCGGCCTGATTGCTGGCGTCAGCATCGCCGTGATGCAGGCGTTTACGACGACGCCGCTCATCATCGCCGCTGAAACCTACGAAAACGCCCCGCACGAGCACGCGTTCAGCGCGTCACCGCACCTCGTGCGTGCCGTTGCGACGGCTGCACCGGCACGCATCATCCCCGTGCATCAGGTGACAGGCGAAGACGCCCATGATGCGTGGACACCCGCCGATGGCTGGGAGCGCACGTTCTACACGAGCACCGCGACCGTCGGCACGGCGGTAGGCTTTGCGTTTCTGCTCCTCGCCGGCATGCTCTACGCCGGCGGCGCCATAACCGAACGGCGCGCGATGGGCTGGGCGGCGGCGGCGTTCGCGGCAACCGGACTTGCACCCGCGATGGGCTTGCCGCCCGAGCTGCCGGGCATGGACGCGGCCGGCCTCGTAGACCGGCAGATCTGGTGGATCGGCACCGCCGTCGCGAGCGCCGTTGCCCTGTGGCTGTTCCTGCGCTCCGACGCGGTCGCACTCAAGATTCTGGCGATCGCACTTCTCGTGCTTCCGCACGCCATCGGCGCGCCGCACCTCGCCGAGGCCCATGCATCGAGCGTGCCGGCGGATCTTGCTGCACGCTTCGCCGCCACCTCGCTCGCGGTGCAGGCTTCGCTCTGGGCCCTCACGGGCTTTCTCGTGGGCATCCTCTGGCCGAGGATCGGAGAAGACCATGGCGGATGAGACCGCCATCGCGACCCGGCCCGATGCCCGCAGCGAGGTTTCTTCCCGCATCGTCGTCTTCGTTTGCACCGCCTGTGGCAAAACGGAAGGGACCGGCGACGAGCACGGCCGCAAAAGCGTTGCCGACGTCATCGGTGATGGCCTGCGCGACGCGGGCATCACCGACGTCGCGGTGAGGAATGTCGAATGCCTCGCCGTGTGCAAGCGCCCGGCGACCATGGCCATCACCGCCCCCGACAGTTGGACCTATATCCTCGGTGACCTCGACGCCGATGCCGACCCGCAGGGCATCGTCGACACCGTCCTCGCCTACCGCCGCTCAGCGAACGGCATCGTGCCGTGGGCCGAGCGCCCGGCGGTGTTCCGCAAAGGTGTGATCGCCCGCGTCCCACCCCAAAGCTTCGTTCAACCGGAGAGAAAAAGCGCATGAGCAGCTTCGCCAAGGTTCCATGCAGCATCGTCACCGGCTTCCTCGGCGCCGGCAAAACCACCCTCGTGCGCCACGTGCTGCAGAATGCGGGCGGAAGGCGCCTCGCGGTGATCGTCAACGAGTTTGGCGATGTCGGCATCGACGGCGAGATCCTGAAAACCTGCGGCATCGAGGGCTGCGGCGAGGAAAGCATCGTCGAGCTCGCCAACGGCTGCATCTGCTGCACCGTGGCCGACGATTTCGTGCCCGCGCTGGAAGGGCTGCTGTCGCTTGCGCCCCCGCCGGAGCACATCCTCATCGAGACTTCGGGCCTCGCGCTGCCGAAGCCGCTCGTGCAGGCGTTCAACTGGCCGGCGATCGCATCCCGCGTCACGGTGAGCGGCGTCATCACCGTCGTCGATGGACCTGCCGTCGCGGCGGGCCGTTTCGCCGATGATCCCGAGGCGCTCGCCGCGCAGCGGAGCGACGATGCGTCCGTCGATCACGACAACCCGCTCGAGGAGGTGTTCGAGGATCAGCTCCTCTGCGCCGACCTCATCGTGCTGAACAAGGCCGATCTCATGTCGGCCGAAGACCGGGCGCGTGTGACGGACGAGATCAAGTCCGTCGTGCCGCGCGCGGTGAAGGTGGTGGAAGCGGAAGGCGCGCGGCTCGACGCAGCGGTGCTGCTCGGCCTCGATGCCGCCGCGGAAACCGACCTCGCCGCCCGTCCCTCGCACCACGACGCGGAGGAGGAGCACGACCACGACGATTTCGAGACCTTCATTCTCGACATCCCCGCCGTCGAGCAGCCCGACGAGATCGTGAAACGCATCGCCGATGCCGCGGAAGCGCACGACATTCTGCGGGTGAAAGGCTTCGCCGACGTCAAGGGCAAGCCCATGCGGCTGCTGATCCAGGGCGTCGGCCAGCGCGTCCAGCAGCAGTTCGACCGCGTATGGGGTGCGCAGGAATCCCGGCAGGGCAAGCTCGTCGTGATCGGCCAGAAGGGCCTCGACCGCGACGCCATTGCCCGCGCCATCGCAGGCGAATAGGGCGTGAATGCATCTTCTACCGACAGAGACGGCGGCGCTGGATGAGGTCGAGGCCGCTGTGGACCTCGGCCAGACCCCGGCCGACATCGTCCTGCTGTCGTTCAGCGACAGCGATCTGTCGGGAGTTGCCGCTGCCTGGGAGAAGCACCGCGATACGCTGCCGGGCCTGCGTCTCGCCAGCCTGAAGCGGCTGCGCCATCCGATGTCCGTCGACCTCTACGTCGATGCCGTCATCGCGAAAAGCCGCTTCGTCATCATCCGCAGCATTGGTGGCCTCGACTATTGGCGCTACGGTTTCGAGCGCGTCGCGCAGGCTTGCCGGGCGCGCAACATCCCGTTCGTGGCATTGCCGGGCGATGATCGCCCCGATGCGCGCCTCACCGCGCTCTCCACCGTGCCCCCCGATGCGATCGATCGCTTCGACCGCTATTTCCGCGAGGGGGGCCCGCACAATCTCACCCATGCGCTGCGGTTCGCCGGATCGTTTCTCGGGCGGGCAGAGCAGCACGACGCGCCGCAGACGCTCGGCCCCGCCATCGGCTTCATGCGGGATGGCGATACCTGCGCCATCACGGATTTCGCGCCAACGCGGCCTCAGCGCTCCGCTGCGCTTCTCCTTTTCTATCGCGCCAATCTGCTTGCTGCGGATACCGCACCCATCGAGGAGCTGCTGGCGGCGCTCGAGACGCAAGGCCTGGAGCCGTTCGCGGTTGCCGTCACCTCGCTGAAGGATCCCGCGGCCGCAACGGAGATCGCGGCGCTCATGGCGCGGATACCGCCCGCCGTCATCATCAACGCCACCGCCTTCTCCGCCCGCCGGGACGACGACACCACCGTCCTCGATGCCGCGCGCTGCCCCGTTCTGCAGGTGGCGTTCTCCGGCTCGACCGAAGAAGCGTGGGCGCAGTCGGTACGCGGGCTCTCTCCAACCGATCTTGCCATGAACGTCGTACTTCCCGAGCTCGACGGGCGCCTCTTCACGCGCGCGATTTCGTTCAAGGCCGAAAGCGCGCTCAATCCCGAACTCGAATACGCCCGCGTGCTGCATCGGCCCGCGACGGACCGCATCCGGTTCGTGGCGAAGCTTGCGGCGGCGTGGGCCTCCCTCGGCGCCAAGGCGCGCGCGCAGCGGCGCATCGCGCTGATGATCTCCGACTATCCCGCCCGCGGCGGGCGCACCGGATACGCCTGCGGCCTCGATACCCCGGAAAGCGTCCGCGCAATCGTGTCGCTGCTCGCATCCGCCGGTTACGAAACCCGCAGCGCCCATTGGCCCGCGCACGAGATCATCGCGCACCTCACCCGCAAAGATGCGCCCGAACGCCTGTCCGTGCCCCTCGCCCGCTACAGAGAGTGGCTGGCGCAGGAGGACGAATCCGTCGGCCGGGACATCGACGATGCCTGGGGCGCGCCGGAAAGCGATCCCGCCTACGCCGAGGGCAGCTTCCACTATCCGTGCCTGCGTGCGGGCAACGTCCTCGTCTTGCTGCAGCCGGATCGCGGATCGCGCGGCGACCGCAAAGAGGGCTACCACGACACCGCCTGTCCGCCCCGGCACGCCTACGCCGCGCTCTACATGGCACTGCGCGAGATGGAGCGCATCGACGCGCTCATCCACCTTGGAACGCACGGCACGCTCGAATGGCTGCCGGGCAAGGCGCTGGCGCTTTCGCGCGCGTGCTTCCCCGAGGCGCTGCTCGGCCCGGTGCCGGTCGTCTATCCCTTCATCGTCAACAACCCCGGCGAGGCGGTGCAGGCGAAGCGGCGCATCGCCGGCGTAACGATCGGCCACCTGACGCCACCCTTGTCCGATGCCGGCCTGCACGGCCCCATGGCCGAGCTCGAGGGCCTCATCGAGGAATACGCCGACGCCGAAGGTGTCGACCGCCGGCGCGCGGGGCTGCTCGAACGTGAGATCGTCGACCGGGCCTGGCGTTCCGGGCTCGCAGCCGATTGCGGTGTCGAAAAAACCGATACGCCGCGCGAAGCCATCGCGAAGCTCGACGCCCAGCTCTGCGATATCAAGGATCTCAGCATCCGCGACCGCCTGCATATCTTCGGCCGCGATCCCGGGAGCGAAGCCCATAGCGATCTGACGCGCGCCACCTTGAAGAGCCTGGGCGATCGCGCCGCGGTCAACGCCGGCGATGTCGCCGCGCTCTACGGAAAATGCGCAGCCCATGAGCGCCACGCACTGCTGGAGGCGCTCGACGCACGCTTCGTCGCTCCCGGTCCCGCGGGCGCGCCCACGCGCGGCCGCGTCGACGTTCTCCCCACCGGACGAAACCTGACCGTCATCGATCCGCGGTCGATCCCCACACGCACCGCCGCAGCGATCGGGGCGCGCGCCGCCGACGAGGTGATCCGCCGCCACTTGCAAGACCACGGCGATTATCCGCGCTCGATCTTCCTAGACCTGTGGGCCTCGGCATCGCTGCGCACGGGCGGCGACGATCTCGCCCAGGCACTCGCCTACCTCGGCGTGCGCCCGACCTGGGACACCGGATCGAACCGCGTCACCGGCATCGAGATCATCCCGGCACCGAAGCTCGACCGGCCGCGCATCGATGTCACGCTGCGCATCTCCGGCCTCTTCCGCGATATCTTCCCGACGCAGATCGCGCTCTTCGATATGGCCGTGCACCGCGTCGCCGCGCTCGACGAGGACGAGGAGTGGAATCCGCTGGCGGCCCTGCGCCGCAAGGGCGGCAATCTCGCGCGCATCTTCGGCGGTGCGCCGGGCACCTACGGCGCGGGCACCGCCGAGGTGGTGCTGGATAGCGCATGGTCGACGCGCCGCGAGCTTGCCGACGCTTACCTCGCCGCCGGCGCATATGCCTATGGCGCCGCCGATGCCGCCGTCCGCGATGGCGAGGCGTTTGCAAAGCGTGTCGCCTCCGCCGATGTCCTCGTCCACCCGCAGGACGACCGCGAGCGCGACCTGCTCGACGGCGATGGCGTCGCCGATTTCGTCGGGGGCTTTGCCGCCGCGGTGGATGCGCTCGGCGGTGAGGCGCCTGCCCTCTACCACCTCGATACCAGCCAGCCCGAGAAGCCGGTGGCGCGAACGGTGCAGGAGGAGATCACCCGCATCGTCCGCGGCCGGCTCAGCAATCCCCGCTGGATCGCGGGAATGCTGAACCATGGCCACCGCGGATGCGCGGAGCTGGCCCAGGCCGTCGACGCGCTCTACGCCTTCGCGGCCGCAGCCGAAGCGGTCCCCGGCCATCTCATCGACGCCGTGCACGACGCGCTGATCGCAGACGCTGGCGTGCGCGAGGCGATCAGTGCCGCCAATCCCGAAGCCCTGGCGGCCATGACGGCGCGCCTGCAGGATCTCCTCGCGCGCGGGCTCTGGGTGTCGCGGCGGAACGCCGTCCATGTCGAGCTTGCAGCAGCCCAGCAGGCCGCAGAACATCGGCAGGGACGCGGATCGCTGGAGGCCGCGCAATGAACGCGACCTTGCAACAGCCAACGGTGCGCGGGTGGTGCCCCGGCGCGTTGCGTCCGATGGAGAGCGGCGATGGTCTCATCGTGCGCATCCGTCCGCGCGCGGGCGCCTTCCGTTGCGCCGAGCTCATGGCCGTTGCGGAATTGGCGATGCGCTACGGCAACGGCCACATCGACCTGACCCGGCGGGCCAATCTGCAACTGCGCGGCGTCACTGCCGCGAGCCTCCCCGCGCTATGGAACGGGCTGCGAGCGCACGGGTTGCTCGATGCGAATGCCGAGGCCGAATCCGTTCGCAACGTGATGGTCGGTCCCCTCGCCGGCATCGACCCGGCGGAAATCATCGATCCGCGGCCTATCGCCGAAAGGCTCGAGCAAGGCCTCGCCGATCATGCCGCGCTATGGCGCCTCCCCGGCAAGTTCGGCTTCGCCGTCGATGGCGGCGGCCGCTGCGGTTTGGACGGCGAACGCGCGGATATCCGTTTACGCGCGGACGGAATAGATGGCGCGGCCCCCATCGCGGTGGGTTTGGACCGGGCCGATGGGATCGACTGGCTCGGCCATACGAGCGCCATCGAGGCCGCGGACGTCGCGTTGTATATCGCGCGCGCATTCGTCGCCGCATCCATCGCGCCCCGCGCGCGTATGCGCGATCTTCCGAACCAAATTTATGGGACGCTGCGCGCGCGGATCGCCTCGCAGCTTAGCCCGCTAACCGGCCCGCACCCGTCTCGGAATCCTTCGCGGCGCGAGTTGGGCGTGCTGAATGAGGACGGAAAGCTGTTTGCCGTCGGCCTCGCCGCGCCCTTCGGGCGGCTGGAGGCGGCCTCGTTACGTGGGCTTGCGGAAGCCGCGCATCGCCTCGGCGCCGTGTCATTGCGGCCATCGCCCTGGCGCACACTCTATGCCCCGGTCAACGGTTCAGCCGACGCGAGCGCTCTCTTGGCCGCCGGAGCCGCCCTCGGCTTCATCGCGGACGCACGCGATCCCCTTCTGCGCATCGAAGCCTGCCCCGGCGCTCCCGGCTGCCGTTCCGCCACATTCGACGCGCACGCCATTGCCCGCCGGATTGCCCCCCTGCTACCGGATGTGGGATGCCGGACCTGCCACATATCCGGCTGCGCGAAAGGCTGTGCCTCATCGCGCGTATCCGAGCTGGTGCTCGTGGGGATAGAAGGCGGTATCGGCATCGCGCGAAATAGCACACCTCGAGAGGCCCCCCGTGTCCTCTTGTCACCCGATCGGCTGGAGGAGTTGCGCACCCTCTACGCAACGCTTTAGGTCCCGTCGCAATGGTCACACCCCGCAGCTACATCCGCGACGGCGCGGAGATATATCGCAACTCGTTCGCCATCATCCGTGCCGAGGCGGATCTTGCGCGCTTTTCAGGCCGCGCCGAGAAAGTGGCCGTGCGCATCATCCATGCGACCGGCATGGTTGAGATTGCGCGCGACATTACGATGTCCGATGGATTTGCCGATACGGCGCATGCCGCATTGAAGGGTGGCGCGCCCATCCTCTGCGACGCGCAGATGGTGTCCTACGGCATCACGCGCACGCGCCTGCCCGCCAGGAACGAGGTGATCTGCACCCTACCCGACGCGCGTACCGTCGAACTCGCACGGCAGATGGGCAACACCCGTTCCGCCGCGGCGCTGGAGCTATGGCGCCCGCATCTCGGCGGCGCGATCGTGGCAATCGGCAACGCACCGACCGCACTCTTCCACCTGCTCGACATGATTGATGCGGGTGCGCCGAAGCCGGCCGCCGTCATCGGGGTTCCGGTTGGTTTCGTAGGCGCGGCGGAATCGAAAGAGGCGCTGGCGACATACGGCGGCATCCCGTACCTGACCGTTGCGGGACGCAAAGGCGGCAGCGCCATCGCGGTGGCCGCGGTCAACGCACTGGCGAGCGACACCGAATGACGGAGTTCGAAACCCTCGCAGGCGTGGCCGAGCCCGGGAAGCTCTATGGGATCGGCGTCGGCCCCGGCGACGTCCGCTACATGACGCTGCGCGCCGCCGGGCTCGTCCGCTCCGTCGATGTGCTCGCCTATTTCGCCAAGCGCGGGCGCATGGGAAATGCGCGCAAGATCGTTGCACCGCTGGTTGCCCCGGCGCGTCGTGAGCTGAAGCTCGAATATCCGCTCACCGACGAGGTGCATGTTTCCGACCCGGCCTATGGCGAGGCGATCGCCCGCTTCTACCGCGAGAGCGCCGAAACGCTGAAGAACGAGCTTGGCGAAGGCCGCTCCGTGGGGTTGCTGGCCGAAGGCGATCCCTTCTTCTACGGCTCCTTCATGCACATGTGGCGCCGTCTCGAAGGCAGCGTTGCCGTCGAGGTCGTCCCCGGCGTCACCGGCATGTCCGGCTGCTGGACGCGGGCGAACACGCCCATGACATGGGGCGATGACGTGCTGTCCGTCGTGCCGGGAACGCTTTCCGAAGCGCTGCTCGTGGAACGCCTCACGCGGTGCGATGCCGCCGTCATCATGAAGGTGGGCCGCAACCTCGCCAAGGTGCGCCGCGCCGTCGAGACCGCCGGCATGATCGACCGCGCGATTTACATCGAGCGCGGGACGATGAGCGAGGAGCGCATCATGCCGCTGCGCGCGTGCGCCGACGAGATAGGTCCCTACTTCGCCATGGTCATCATCCCGGGCAACGGACGGCGGATATGACCGGCAAGCTCACCATCGTCGGCCTCGGGCCGGGCGCACCGGAACTGATGACGCCCGCCGTCGCGGAAGTGCTGCGCGCCGCGACGGATCTCGTCGGCTACGATACCTATCTCGATCGCGTCCCGGATACGAACCCCGCGCAGCGCCGTCACGGCTCCGGCAACCGCGTCGAGATCGACCGCGCGCGCCATGCGTTGCAGCTCGCAGCCGAGGGCAGAAACGTTGCCGTCGTCTCCGGCGGCGATCCCGGCGTGTTCGCCATGGCCGCGGCGATCTTCGAAGCCGTGGAGACGGGCGAGAAAAGCTGGCGCCGCCTCGACATCCGCGTCGAGCCGGGCGTCACCGCCGTGCTGGCAGCGGCCGCGGCCGTGGGCGCACCGCTCGGCGGCGACTTCTGCGTCATGTCGCTGTCCGACAATCTGAAGTCGTGGGCGCTCATCGCGCGCAGGCTCGAAGCGGCATCGCGCGGCGACTTCGTCGTCGCCCTCTACAATCCGACATCGCGCGCACGCCCGCATCAGCTCGCCGACGCGTTTGCGCTGCTCCGGCAATGGAAGCCCGCCGATACGGTCGTCGTCTTCGTGCGCGCCGCAGGCACGGCCGAAACCCAGGTGCATATATCGACCCTCGCCCAGGCGCACACGGCGCCCGCCGATATGCGCACGCTCGTCATCGTCGGCGCGGAGGCAACCCGGCTCATCGAGCGGCCGGATGCAGCGCCGTGGGTCTATACGCCCCGGTCGGAGCGCGGCCCGCAATGAGCATTCCGCTGCCGCTCCAGCCACGCGCACGCCGCATCGACGCTGTCGAGCGCGAGCCGCGCGGGCTTGTGCGGACGGGAGATCATGATCACGGGCAGGCCCAGCTCCCGCGCGGCGGCGATCTTGGCGTACGTCGCCTCGCCGCCCGCGTTCTTGGTGATGACGCAGTCGATGCCGTGCGCGCGCAGCAGCGCGATCTCACCGTCGAGGCTGAACGGTCCGCGCCGGCGGATCACCTCGACGCGGGGCGGCAGATCCGCCGCAGCGGGCGGATCGATCGTCCGCACGATGTAGAGATGCTGCGGAGCGGCGCGGAAAGCGGCGACCTCCTGGCGGCCGATGGTCAACAGAACCCGCCGCGGGTTCTTGCCGATAGCGCTGGCGCCTTCATCGAAACCATCGATGCAGATCCAGTCGTCGCCCTCGCGCGGCTGCCACGGCGCACGCACCACACTGGCAATCGGAACGCCGCAAAGCTGTGCGGCTTCGACCGCATTGGCCGAAATGCGCGCCGCGAAAGGATGCGTCGCATCGACGATGGCATCGATGCCGTGCGCGCGCACCCAGCGCGCAAGGCCTTCAGCCCCGCCGAACCCGCCGATGCGCGTCGCGACGGGATGCGACTGCGGCGCAGCCGTACGGCCGGCCAGCGACAGCGTGAGGGAAAAGCGGGCGTCACCGGCAAGCCGCCGCGCCAGTGCGGATGCTTCCGTCGTGCCGCCGAGAACGAGTATGCGCATGTCAGCCGCTGAGAATGATGCCCGGCCGACTAACAGCACACCGGTGCGCTGGCTGTCCATCGTCGGCATCGGCGAAGACGGCGTAGCGGGCCTTTCCGCCCATGCGCGCGGCCTGATCGAAAGCGCCGAGCTGGTCGTCGGGGGCGCGCGGCACCTCACCCTCGCCGATGCGATCATCAGAGGCGAGCGCCGCGCCTGGCCCACGCCCATCGAAGCGGCACTGCCCGAAATACTGCGCCGCCGCGGGCGTCCCGTTACGGTCATCGCCACCGGCGATCCGTTTCACTACGGCATCGGCAAGCAGCTTGCAGCTATCATTCCTCCGGATGAGTTCATCTGCATTCCCCAGCCCTCCGCGTTCGCCCTGGCGGCGGCGCGCCTCGGCTGGGCGTTGCAGGACGTCGCGCTCGTGAGCCTGCACGGCCGCGCGCTCGCCGGCATTGTCCGGCACCTGCAGCCGGGGGCACGCATCCTCGCGCTGTCCTGGGATGGCGAGACACCCGCAAAGCTCGCAACACTGCTAACACAGCGCGGCATGGGCGCGAGCCGCCTCGCCGTGCTCGAAAGCATGGGTGGCGAGCGCGAGCGCGTGCGTCACACCCGAGCATGCAGCTTCGATCTCAGCGATGTGGCGCCGCTCAACACCATCGCGATCGAGGTTGCCGCGAACGCCCATGCAAAGGTCGTCCCGCTCGCCGCCGGAATAGACGACGACCTGTTCGAAAACGACGGCCAGCTCACCAAGCGCGAGCTGCGCGCCATCGTGCTCGCATCGCTCTCCCCGCGGCAGGGCGAGCTCCTCTGGGATATCGGCCTCGGCGCTGGCTCCGTCGCGATCGAATGGCTGCTACGCCATCCATCCATGCGTGCCATCGGCATTGAAGCCGATTCCGATCGCGCCGCCCGTGCCACGCGCAATGCCGAGGCGCTCGGCGCGCCCGATCTGCAAATCGTGAAAGGGCATGCGCCATCGGCCCTCGCCGGTCTGCCGCCACCCGATGCCGTCTTCATCGGCGGCGGTCTCGGCGATGGGTGCCTCGAAGCCGCATGGCGCGCGCTCAAGCCCGGTGGCCGCCTCGTCGCAAACGCCGTGACGCTCGAGGGCGAGCAGCAGTTGCTGAAGGCCTTCACGGATCACGGCGGAGAGCTGACGCGCATAGCCATCGAGCACGCGTCGCCGATCGGAAGCATGCACGCCTGGCGTCCCGTGCTTCCCATCGTCCACTGGCGGATCACCAAGCCATGCTGATTGCCGGGATAGGCTGCCGTACGGGCGTCAGTGCCGAAGCCGTGTTGGAGGCCCTCAGCTCGGCAGCACGCGCGTGCCATGTCGAGGAACGGACCATCGATGCCATCGCAACCGCATCGGCAAAGGCCGGCGAGCTCGGTATTACGGAAGCCGCCGCGCGGCTGCATCTTCCCGTGATCCTCGTCGATGCGCAGGATATGGAGCGGGCCGCAGCGGGCGCCTTGACAGCATCGACGAGAGTCCTTGCGCTCAAGGGCGTCCCCTCCGTGGCGGAAACCGCCGCGCTCGCCGCCGCCGGAACCGGCGCACGCCTGCTGGCGCCACGCACAGCCACCGCCACGGCGACATGCGCAATCGCGTCAGGAGCGGACGCATGACCATTCACTTCATCGGCGCCGGACCAGGCGCGCCGGACCTCATCACCGTGCGCGGGCGCGATCTCATCGCCCGCTGTCCCGTGTGCCTCTATGCGGGCTCGTTGGTGCCGACGGCCCTGCTCGACGATTGCCCCGAGGGCGCGCGCATCATCGACACCGCGCCGATGTCGCTCGATGAGATCGTCGCGGAGTTCGTCGCCGCCACCGAGCGCGGCGAGGACGTGGCCCGGCTCCATTCCGGCGATCTCTCCATCTGGAGCGCGCTCGGTGAGCAGACGAGGCGGCTCGATGCGCTGAACATTCCTTACACCATCACGCCCGGCGTGCCGGCGTTCGCCGCCGCGGCGGCCGCACTCGGGAAGGAGCTGACGCTGCCCGAAGTCGCGCAAACGGTCGTCCTCACGCGCACCTCAGGCCGCGCCTCCGCCATGCCGCCGAAGGAGACGCTGTCCGCCTATGGCGCAACGGGCGCCACGCTCGCGGTCCATCTCTCCATTCACGTTCTCAGCGGCGTTGTCGACGAGCTGCTGCCGCACTACGGCGCGGCCTGTCCCGCGGCCATCGTCTATCGCGCGAGCTGGCCCGACGAGCGCGTGATACGCAGCACCCTCGGAAACCTCTCCGCCGCGGTCGCCCAAAGCGGCCCCATAGAGCGCACGGCGCTCATCCTCGTCGGCCGCGCGCTGGACATCGACAGCTTCCGCGACAGCGCCCTCTACGACGCCAGCTACCAGCGCCGCTATCGCGGGCGCCCGGAATAACCGCGCATCGATAGCCGCGCACCCCAAGCAGCCCGTCGTCACCACCTCCGCAACACGCCCAGTGTACCCGCATGGATCCCCTCCCGAACGACTTTCCGCTCTTTCCGCAAATGCAGGCGGGTGAAGTCTGGCTCGTCGGCGCAGGCCCCGGCGATCCGCGCCTCCTGACGCTGATGGCGGTGCACGCGCTGCGCAATGCCGACGTCATCGTCCACGATGCCTTGATCGATCCCCGCGTGCTTTCGCTCGCGCGGGCGGAAGCGCACGTTCACGGCGCAGGAAAGCGCGGCGGCAAGCCATCACCGACCCAGCGTGACATCACGGAGCAGCTCATCGCCTTTGCCCGGAACGGTCAGAAGGTCGTGCGTCTCAAAGGTGGCGATCCCTTCGTATTCGGCCGTGGCGGCGAGGAAGCCAAGGCGCTGGCCGATGCACAGATCCCGTTCCGCATCGTCCCGGGATTGACCGCCGGTCTGGCGGCCGCCGCGCTCGCCGGGATTCCGGCAACGACGCGCGAAACCAATCACGCTGTCATCCTCGCCACCAGCCACCGCGCACTCGACGAGCCTTCCTTGCGAAGCTGGGAGGCGCTGGCGCGCACCGGGCAACCGATCATCGTCTACATGGGTATCTCGAAGCTGGCACAAATCGCGGAGGCCTTCCTGCGCGCCGGGCTCGATCCGCACACACCCGTTGCCATCATCGCCTCCGCGACATTTCCCGATGAGCGCGTATTGGAAACCGAACTCGCCACCGCCGCGGCGGACGCCCAAAACAATGGCATGGCCTCGCCCGCGATCGTCATCGTGGGCCGTATCGCCGCGCTCAGTCCCGGTCTGCGCCAGCATCTGCTAAGACATACGCCATGACCGCGAGCCGCCCGAAAGGCATTATCATCGCCGCGCCCCGCTCCGGCGCCGGCAAGACGACCGTCACGCTCGGGCTGCTGCGCGCATTGCGTCGAGACGGCATCGCCGCGCAACCCTACAAATGCGGACCCGACTACATCGATCCCGCTTTCCACGCGGCGGCCTGCGGACGCAACAGCTTCAACCTCGATACGTGGGCCATGCGTCCTGCGCTGATCGAAAATCTGATCACGCGCACGGCCGCAGATGCCGATATCGCCATTGCTGAAGGCGTGATGGGGCTGTTCGACGGCGCCGCAATTGCCGGGCAAAGCGGAACGGGATCGACCGCCGACCTCGCCGCTGTCACCGGCTGGCCGGTGGTGCTCGTCCTCGACATATGGGCCCAGGCGCAGACGGCAGCCGCGGTCGTGCTCGGCTGCAAGGCCTACCGTCCCGACGTCGTTCTCGCCGGCGTCATCCTCAACGGCATATCGAGCGCGCGCCATGCCGAAACGGTGGAAGACGCCATCACCGCCCTGGGGGTGCCCGTGCTCGGCCGGCTGTTCAAGAATGCCGATATCGCGCTGCCCGAACGCCACCTCGGCCTCGTGCAGGCGGCGGAGACGGCGGACATCCACGAACGGCTCGATGGGGTTGCGGCGGCGATCCGCGATGCGGTCTCGCTCGATGGTGTCGTCGCCGCCGCCGTGCCGTTGAAGGCCCGCGGCGACAGCAGTCCCGGCGCGATCCACCTTGCTCCGCCCGGGCAGCGCATCGCACTCGCGTGCGACGCGGCATTCTCGTTCACCTATCCGCACGTCCTGCAGGGCTGGCGCGACGCCGGCGCGGAAATCATTCCGTTCTCCCCGCTCGCCGATGAAATGCCCGACGCGGGCTGCGACGCGATCTGGCTGCCCGGCGGCTATCCGGAATTGCACGCTGCGAGCCTGGCGCGCGCGGAGAGTTTCAGGCGCGGCATGCACGCTGCGGCTGCGCGCGGCACCGCCATCCACGGCGAGTGCGGCGGCTATATGGTGCTCGGTTCGGGACTAATAACGGCAGAAGGCAAGCGTTGCGAAATGCTGGGTCTCCTGGGTCTCGAGACCTCGTTTGCCGAACGGCGCTTGCATCTCGGATACCGCCGTGCGCGGGATGAAACGGGCCATGAAACGTTCGGCCACGAGTTCCACTACGCAAGCGTGATTTCGAATCCGGATGCCCCATTCGCGGATATTCGCGACATTGCCGGCGCTGCCACCGGGGACCAGGGCGCGCGGCGCGCGAACGTGACCGGCACTTTCTTCCACCTGATCGATACCGGGCCGTGAGCGCGGCTCACGATGGTCGTTTGCATCGCCAACGCACTCATCGCTGGAGGATACGATCGGCGTGCGGCAATCATACACCAGCCGGCAATGGCCAAATGAACAGATGCCGCTATTTCGCCTTCACCTTCGCGGAGCGTGTGATGGATTTGATCTTGCTGCGCACGCGCCCCGACCGCTCTGCGATCTCCGCATCCTGCGCTTCGATGATGCCATGGGCGGGCTCGTCGCCCTCGAAGCCGCCGAGCAAGCTGCCGGGAACCTTTCGGTTCGATGTGCGCGATCCGTCCTCGTAGAGAACGTCGAAAAGCACAAAATCGGCTTCAGACTTGGACCGGTTGCGCGCCATACGCCCTCTTAATCAAGTAAGCAGACTTCGTTGCAATAGTCCGCCGCTGTCACGGACAAACCTGCTTTGCGGACACCGAGCCTCGAGTGAGAAATTCCATGTCCAACTTCCAACGGTGGTCGCGATGGTTCGCCTGCGTGCGTGAGCTCGGCGCCGAAAAAACCAAGGCGGCCGCGCTCATGACGTGGGTCGCGGCCCATGCGGCCGAAGACGGTACCGGTATCGAGTTTAGCGAAGGGTCCTGGGCGTCGCTTGGCGAAGAGACGGGTCTGACCATCGAAGAGGCGCGTCAAGCTCTCGAAACGCTGATCGCGCACGGGTTGATCACCGCCGTCGGACAGGAGACGCCGGAACGCCTCGTCGCACGCGCGGTGATCTGAAACCTTCGAATTACCGAGGTCGTAGCTCTAGCCGGCGTTCATCGCCTTCGGGGCGGTGCCGCCGACGAGCAAGCTCAGGCGAGCTGAATGTTCTGTACCGCCATCTTGCCGCTTCTGCGGTCTTCTGCGGTGTCGAACGTAACCTTCTGGCCTTCAGCGAGATCGGTGAGACCCGCGCGCTCGAGCGCCGTCGCATGCACGAACACGTCGCGCGTGCCGTTGCTCGGAGCGATAAAGCCGTAGCCCTTCTGGGCGTTGTAGAATTTTACGGTGCCGTTTTCCATTTCAGTCCTCAAACGTGTGCTAACGGACCGGCACGGCATTTCGTGCCGTAACCGGCCCTAATTTTCGAAAGATGGATGGTTCAAAGAATCGGGGCGCTGCTTTGGATCATGCGCCGCGGCTCGTCAGCCGGCCATACGTCGAGCAACATCCATGACCGATTACAGCGGCCGGCGCAAGGAAATTAAAAAATATTTCGCATGGAACCCGCGGCGGACCAGGGAATTCAACTGCCCTTACGGGCATTCTTGGACCACCATCCTATATTGTTTTTCATTACGGGCATTTCCGTTTGCGCTTCTTACCGGCGCACGGCCGTGATGCATTTCCCGTAAGAATGCCGATTAGGCCGCTTGGCTCATGAAGACTTGCCGCCGTTGCGTGCGGCGAGCCGCTTCACCGTCGCAACCTCGCGCGCCCACTCCTTGAAGGGCACGGCCGGTGTGCCGCCCATGCGTGCGCGCGGCGGTACGTCGTCTTTGACATGCGCCATGCCCGCGATCTGGGCACCGTCTCCGATCTTCACGTGGCCGACCACGCCGGAATGACCGCCCATCACGACGAAATCGCCCAGTTGCGCCGAGCCGGCGATCCCCGTTTGCGCGACGATCACGCAGTGGCGGCCGATGATGGCGTTGTGTCCGATCTGCACGAGGTTGTCGATCTTGGTCCCCTCGCCGATCACCGTATCGTTGAGCGCGCCGCGATCGACGGTGGAGTTGGCGCCGATCTCCACGTCGTTGCGGATGATCACGCGGCCGATCTGCGGCACCTTCAGATGCCCCTGGGGACCCATGGCAAAGCCGAACCCATCCTGGCCGATGCGCACGCCCGCATGGATGATCGTGCGCTCGCCGATGAGGCAATGGGTAAGCGTCGCGCCGGGGCCGATGTAGCAATCCGCCCCGACAACGACCCGGTAGCCTATGACCGCTCCGGCGGCGACGGTCGTGTTGCGGTGGATGCGCGCTTCCGGTCCGACGATCGCGCCCGGTTCGATGATGGCGCCCTCATCGATGCACGCCGAGGGATGGATCAGCCCCCCTTCGCCGAGCCTGTCCCGCGATCTGGCCGCGATGGGATGCAGCGCATCGGCATAGAAAAGACGCAAGGCGAAGGCGAACGCGCTGTACGGCGCCTTCGTCTTGAGGACGGCCGTGCTCGTCGGTACCCGTGAGGCGAACGCCGGCGCAATCAGGCAGCCGCCGGCCCGCGTCGTCGCAAGCTGGTCGATGTATTTCCGGTTGTCGAAGAAGGCGAGATGCTGCGCGCCCGCGCTCGCCAGAGGACGTATATCCTCGATGTCCGCGGCGCTGTCGCTGATACCCTCCAGCTCCGCACCGAGCTGGGACGCGATGAACTGCAGCGAGAACGGCCCGGCTCTTTCGAAGAACCCGGGATGTTGCTGCATGTCGTTCTCCACGGGGCATTCCTTTTTGTTGAGCCGGCACCGGGTCACCACAGCGCGTTGAAACGCTCCGAAATACGACCGCGGTTCACCGATGGGCTAAGTCAAAGACGTGTAGTGCTTATGAAGGTCGCGTTGACATCCCGTCGGCCCCGGCTGCGGCTCGGCAGATCTCGCCAGCCCCCCGATTGGCCCTGCCGCAGGCGCTGTCCCCACTTCAGCGTCCGCTGTGCTTCGCGAAGTGTTCTATCGGGAAGCTCGGGTGTTTCTTGCGCGACGCCTCGCGGTCGTCATGAGGCGGACACGTGGGCCCTCCGGGCTGCAGGCGGGAGCGTACAAATCTCTCGGCCACCGGCGCCTGAATCGCCGAACCGGTGGTAGCGGCAATCTGCGCCTACCGCGTTGAAATGTCGAGGAGCAACCTGGGCAAGTGGTAACCGGCGCCCATGGCAGGGGCGCGATGGAACGGACGCGCGCTGCTCCGGATGGCCAAGCGCGCTTCGTGACATTTGGGCATCGGACCGCGCATCGCGCTCGCGTGTCACATTCGCGCTCCTGTTGACAGCGATCGGCAAGTATCCTGCAATAGGGGCGTGACGGTGATGCGGTGCGCGCGAGCGTGCCGCGTTAGAGGGAACACGGTGAGGCCGGTTGGCCGAACCCGTGGCTGCGCCCGCAACTGTTAGCGGCGAGTGCTCTCCAACGTATGCCACTGGTGCCTCGAATGGGAACCGGGAAGGCTGGAGGGCGACGTTTGAGCCGTGAGCCAGGAGACCTGCCGGCACGAGTCGTCCATCCCCTGTGCGGGCCGCGCAGTGGAACGGTCACCCGTAGTGACGACTGGGTTGCATCCTAAGGGGGCTACGTCCAGGCATGTCATTCTACGGTGTCATCTCCAGACACTAACCGGTCAACGGACTGAGCGGGTATGCCTGCGGCGCTGAACGCGCCGGAGCTGTTCGCGTACGTCCGTCCAACCTTTGCAGAGTGCGTCTCGGCGCAGTCCCCCATCAGTACGTATAACGGGGGTCTGTTGTGTATTTGCGTAAAGCGTTCGCCACGAAGGAAATCTCTCATCGCACCCTGGGCCTCGGTGCCCGCAGTGCCGCCGTCGGGTTGATGACGGCACTTTCAAGTGTCGCGGTGGCCCAGGAGGCGCCGCAGCCCGCTCCGGCTTCGGATGCGATGGCGCTTCCAGCCGTCGAAGTGACGGCGACGACGGCAAAGAAGAAGGTGGCGAAGAAGTCGGCGGCGAAAAAAGCTGCGCCTTCGGCGGCGGCACCGCTGCCGGGCCTGCCAACCTCCAGTGCGTCCAACAGCGCCTCTGCCGCCGGCACGGGTAGCACGAAGCCTGGACTCAATCTCGATACCCCCGCCGCGACGAGCAGCCGCCTCGGTCTGACGCCGCTCGAGACACCGGCGAGCGTCGAGGTGATCTCCGGCGACACGATCCGCGAGCGCGGACAAACGTCGGTCAACGAAGCCGTTACGCAGAACGCAACCGGATTTACCTCCAGCGCCGCACCGGGCAATGGCGGCAGCTCGCTCTCCGTACGCGGCTTTGTGGGGCATTCGTCCGTAATGCGCCTCTATGACGGAACGCGCCTCTATGCCGGCGCGGGAACCGTCACGTTTCCCTTCAACACATGGAACGCGGAACGCATCGAAGTCCTGCGCGGTCCCGCTTCCGTGCTCTACGGCGAGGGCGCCATCGGCGGCGTGATCAATGTCGTGCCCAAGAAGCCGACCGACTACTTCACGTCGGAAGGAGAGGTCGCGATCGGAACCGACGGCCAGCGGCGTTTCGGCGTGGGAGCGGGCGGACCGGCGTCGGACCGTCTTTCGTATCGCTTCGATATCGCGGGCGCGCAGGGTGACGGATGGAAATCGCCGAATGGAGAGTGGAGCGAACTCGCGATGTCCGGCGCCGTGAAGCTGAAAGCTGCGCCCGGCCTCACCTTCACGCTCTCCCACGACTACGGCGACCAGCACCCGATGCCCTACTTCGGCACACCGCTCGCAGCGAACGAGCGCAGGCCCGAACTCTTCCGCGACAAGAACTTCAACGTCGCCGACAGCAAGGTCGACTACATCGACAACTGGACGCAATTCAAAACGGAATGGCAGGTCAACGAGACGGTCACGCTGCGCAACGTCGCCTACTACATGACCACGGATCGCCACTGGCGCAACATCGAGCGCTATGCGTTCAACGCCAACACGGGGCGCATCGACCGGTCCGACTACCTGGAAATCTACCACGAGCAGGAGCAGGTCGGTAACCGCTTCGACGCCACGGTGAAGCACGACATCCTCGGCATGAAGAACGACATCGTCGTGGGCTTCGACGTCAACCGGATCAAGTTCACCGGTATCAGCAATTCGCCCTATATCGGCTCCAGCAGCATCGATCCGTGGAACTTCGATCCGGGGAGCTTCTACGATCCGGCCGGCCAGGCGCCGACGATCCCGCGCTCGTCCACGGAAACCTTCCAGTACGCGCTGTTTGCCGAGGATCGCCTCGCCCTGACCGATCAGCTCTCCATCGTCGGCGGCATTCGCTTCGAGCGGCCAACGATCGATCGGACCGATCTCATCAGCGGCGCGCGGGTCGACAAAGACTTCGCCGCCACGACATGGCGCGCCGGCGTCGTCTATACGCCGGTGGAAGGACTCGCCTTCTATGGCCAGTATGCAACGGGCATCGACCCGCTCGGCAACCTCGTGACGCTGTCGCCGTCGGATGCGAAATTCGACCTCGCGACGGGGCGCCAGATCGAGGTCGGCGTGAAGCAGTCGTTCTGGGGTGGGCGCGGCGAGTGGACACTCGCCTTCTATGACATTGAAAAGCAAAACACGCTGACACCCGATCCCAACAAGCCCAACACCAGCTTGCAGATCGGACAGCAGTCTTCCCGTGGCGTCGAATTTTCAGCGGCCGCGCAGCTCACGGACACGTTGCGGGCGGAAGGCAACATCGCCGTGCTGGAGGCCCAATACGACGTGTTCAACACCGCGCCCAGGGTGGTCGGGGGCCAGGTCGTACAGCCGGGCGCGTCTTACGCGGGCAACGTGCCGACGAACGTTCCCGAGCAGGTCGCCAACGTCTGGCTGAAGTGGGCCTTCATGCCGCGGTGGGAGGCTTACGCGGGCGTGCGTTGGGTCGGGAAAACCTACAACGACAGCGCAAACCTGAGCTCCCGCCCCGACTACTGGGTGGTGAATGCCGGCCTCAGCTATGCGGTGACCGCCAACAGCACGCTCTCGCTGCGCGGCTATAATCTCTTCGACGAGATCTATGCCTACGGCGGCAGTGCCAACTCCGACGGCACGACGAGAAGCTGGAATCTCGCGCCGCCGCGTTCGGCCGAGCTCTCCTATCGCGTCCGGTTCTGATGGGACGCCACGAAACCAATATCACGCTGCCGCCCGGAAAAGCATCGAGCGCCGGGCGGCGGTTCATGAAGGCGGGCAAGCAGTGGCTCTATTGGGGCCACCGCTGGCTCGGGATCATCACGTGCGTCTTGTGCGTGATGTGGTTCATCTCCGGCCTCGTCATGCTCTACGTGCCCTACCCTTCGTGGAAGGACGAGGAGCGCGTTGCAAATCTGCCCGCGGTTGCGGCGGAGCGCGTGAGCATCACGCCCGACCAGGCTCTCGCCGCTGCCGGCATTCGCAGCTTTCCGGGCACGTTCCGCCTCGAGATGCTGGGCGCCGACCCGGTCTATCGCGTGGTGGCAGGGAAGGACCGTGCGGCCATTTCCGCGTCGACCGGTCAGCGCCTGGAGCACGTCACCCGCGAAGAGGCGCAGCGCCACCTCGAAGCGGTGTTTCCCAACGCGCCCGTGCATCGGGCAGAGACGATCGACTACGACCAGTGGACCGTGACCCGCCGTTACGATCCCTTCCGCCCCCTTTACAAGTTCTCGCTCGACGACGGGCGCGGCACGGACGTCTACGTTGCATCGACGACCGGCGAGATCGTGCAAAATGCGACGCGCAGCGAACGCTTCTGGAACTGGCTGGGGGCCATTCCCCATTGGATCTATTTCTCGCCCATCCGGCGGGACCAGGAGATCTGGCGTCAGTCGGTGATGTGGCTATCGGGGCCGCTCACCATCGGTGCGATCACAGGGCTGTGGATCGGCATACTCCGTCTGCGCGTCCGGCGTCCCTATTCGCGCGGGCGCATCACGCCCTATCGCGGCTGGATGAAATGGCATCACATCGGCGGCCTTGTCGGCGGGGTGTTCCTCACCGCGTGGATCGCGAGCGGCTGGCTGTCCGTCAATCCATTCCAGCTCTTTGCGCGCACACCGGTTTCGGACGCCCAGCGCATAGCCTATGCGGGATGGACCGAGGGCAAAGCTTATCAGATCACGCAGGCTGCCATCGCCGAGGCGGCCGGAGGAAGAGCCACCGACATCTCCTTCGTGTGGATCGCGGGAAAGCCTCACATTCTTGCGCGCAGCGCATCCGGCGTGCAGCTCGCCGATCCGCTATCGGGCCGGCCCGTAGAGATCCCCGATGCGACGCTCGCCGGGGCGGCGCATGCCGCGTATCCCACGGCCAACGTCGTCGCTGTCCAGCGCCTGACGGAGGAAGAGATCTACTGGTATTCGCACCATAACAAGCGGCCGCTGCCCGTGGTGAAGGTGCGGTTCGATGATCCGTCCGCAACGTGGCTGTTCCTCGATCCCGCGACGGGGGCCATCGCCGGTTCGAGCAACCGCAGCGCGCGCACCTATCGCTGGATGTTCAACTTCGTGCACGACTACGATCTGCCGGTGCTACTGCGCAACCAGCCCGCCCGCGATATCATCGTCTGGCTGCTGTCGATCGCCGGGCTCGTCGTGTCCGTCTCGGGGATTGTCGTGGGATACCGTGTCTTGAAGCGTCGCTCGGCGTAGACGCGCGCGGCGCCGGGTGCGCCTACGGCACGGGCGGCCCGCCGCTCGCACTCAATCGTTGAAGAAGCGGCCTTCCTTCACCTCGGGGACATAGCCGGCGCGAATGGCGAAGTCGCCGAAATGCTCGCCCTCCTGGCGTTCGCGCGCATAGTGGCCGAGCAGCGCGTCGAGCGTGGCGAGGATTTGCGCTTCGTCGGCGTCCTCGAGGTACATCTTGTTGAGGCGCTCGCCGTGAAAGCCGCCGCCGAGGAAGAGATTATACTTCCCAGGTCCCCGGCCGGTGAGGCCGATCTCGGCGATGTAGGGACGCGCGCAGCCGTTGGGGCATCCCGTCATGCGGATGGTGATCGGCTCATCGGCGATCCCGTGCGCGGAGAGGATTTCGTCAATCCTCGTGACGAGCTGCGGCAGGTAGCGCTCGCTCTCCGCCATCGCGAGCCCGCAGGTCGGCAGCGCGACGCATGCCATCGAATTGAGACGCAGAGCGCTGCCGCCGTGTAGCGCGTCGAGACGATGCTCGCGCATCAGCTTCATGATGGCGCGCCGGCGCGCGGGTGTAACGTCCGCAATCATCAGATTCTGGTTGGGCGTGAGGCGGAACATGCCGGTATGGACGCGGGCAATCTCGCGCAGGCCGTCCATGATCGGCTGCTCGGGCGTATTGATGATGCGCCCGTTTTCGATGAAGAGCGTGCAATACCACAGGCCGTTCTCGCCCTTCGACCAGCCGATCGCGTCGCCGTTGGACGTGAAGCGATAGGGCTGCGCGGGCTGGAGCTGAAAGCCTGCACGCGCCTCGATCTCACCCTTGATCCAGTCCAGCCCCTTGTCGTCGATCGTGTATTTGAAGCGGGCGCGCGAGCGGTCGGCGCGGTTGCCGTAGTCGCGCTGCACCGACATGACCGCATCGATGGTGGGAAAGACCTGCTCGTTCGAGACGAAGCCGATCAGCGAGGCGAGACGCGGATAGGTGTGGGGCACCTTGTCGGTGCGGCCGAGCCCGCCGCCGATCACCACGTTGAAGCCCTTGAGCCTGCCGTTTTCCGCGATCGCGATGAAGCCGAGGTCCTGCGCATAGACGTCGATGTCGTTGATGGGCGGGATGACAAAGCCGATCTTGAACTTACGCGGCATGTATGTGGTGCCGTAGAACGGCTCCTCGGGGCCCTCGCGTGGCTCGCGCTCCTCCTCGTACCAGATCTCCTTATAGGCGCCGGTCTTGGGGATCGCGTGATCGCTGGCGCGCTTTGCCAGCGCGGAAAGCTCCGCGTGCAGCTGCGAGAACTGCGGCGTGACCGAGCACATCACGCCGCGGGAATCATCGCCGCACGCCGCCCGGGTGTCGAGCAGAACGTCGCGCAGGCCCTGCAGCGTGCGCTGCAGGTTCTGCTTCAGGATGCGATGGAACTGGAACGTCTGCCGCGTCGTCATCCGCAGCGTGCTCCCGCCGTAGGCGCGGGCAAGCGCGTCGAGCTTGAGCCACTGCGTCGGGCTGCAAACGCCGCCCGGCAGACGGACGCGCACCATGAAGGAGTACGCCGGCTCCATCTTTTTGCGCGCACGTTCACCGCGCACGTCGCGGTCATCCTGCTGGTAGATGCCGTGAAACTTCATGAGCTTCGGACCGGTGCCCGGGACGGCGCCCGTCACGTGCTCTCGAAGACCCTCGTGGATCTTTCCCCGCAGCTGGTCGCTGCCCGCCTTCAGCGCCTCGTCCGAGCTGAGAGTCTCCAGCGGCTGGGAAATGTCGTGACTGCGATCGGGAATATCATGGTGGGACATGGCGCGGCTCGGCGGAGATGGATCGAAGGGTTGGTGGATTGTTGGCGCTGCGGTCGGCGGCTGAGGTGAGACGTGGACGTGCTGCAAGGCTCGGGAGCGCGCCCGTTACCCTTCCCCTTGCACGAGGTTAAACGTCGATTTTATATCGTTATACGATATTTACGTCGGCGGACGAACGGCGTCAATCCGCACGGAAGGGGCTGGGCGCTGCGCAATGTGCAGCGGCCGTGGACGAGATGCCCCCATCCATCGAAATGCCGGACGCACCGCGAGGCACGGCTCGTCCGTTCCTCCCGCGGCTACTCGCAAATTTTTCCGCAAGTTACCGCCGGGGCGTGGAGGGAAGGCCCGTCAGGACGATGAACGCGATCGCGGCACCGGCCTGGGCACCGCAAAACCCGTATGCGGTGATCGATATGAGCGTATCTTCTTGCCCCTGCAGGATGGCTGCCGTCCCGGGCGAGAGATACGCCGCCGCGACGGCACCGACGAAACCGACGGCTGCCGCCTCGATGATCGCCCGCACAGCTTGGAACGCGATAATCGGTTGGTACATGGGCATCATCCGGCTCCGGTAACGGAGAACGGGCGGTGAGGTGCGATGTTCCGCTGGCAGCTGATCGCGACGCTTCGCGACGACGCCGTGGGAAGGACGGCCTATGCCTTTGCTCCAGGCGAGGTGCCCGCACGCACGCTCGAGCTTCGCGGGGAAGCTCGTCGAGCTCACCGCAAAGGTCCGCGGCGCGCGCAGACCCGGCTAGAGCTTCACTGGAACTTCTCACCGGTCATCACGGCTGCGGCGCTGTCAGTCCATCGTGATGGCGAACACCTTGTAGTCGCTCGTCAGCCGGAAGTCGTAGTTGCCGTCCTTGCACTTGACGTCCTCCGCTTCGAGCACGCCCGTGCCTTCCGTTTCCTTTTCGAACGTGCCGCCCTGGCACCCCCATGCGGAAACGGCATCCTTTATCTTTGCCGCCTCCTCATTGGAGGGCTTCTGATCGGCGAGGGCTGCGGTGGAAAGCAAACACGCTGCGAGGGCCAATAAGATCGCTTTCATGGTGGTTCCTCCTGCCATCGATGGACCAAGAACAGGGGGCTTTGCCAGAAGTTCCCGAGCAGAGGCTTCGCACCGAAATATGCTTTCGGCAACTTCAATCGCTGCAATCCATTGTGCGACCACATCCATTCCTGAACGGGTGCAATCGATCTACCCGCGCACGTTGGCTGCCGGCACTAAGATGGACAGCGATATCATCGCGAAAGACGAACGGTTAACCTGGCTCGCCAGCAACAGCGAAGCGGCTGCGTTCGGAGCCGCGTTTGGGAACGGCAATGACCGAACGGCACGCGGCGAGAGAAGACCGTCACTCCCTCGCCGCCGGCTCATTCAGCCATGCTTCAAACCGTCAGGCCCAACTCCAGCTGGCGCACCGCGTCGTTTCCCTGGGCGAGGTTGGATACGATCACCCCGAGAAGCCGCACGCCTTCCGGCATCGGGTAAGCTGTGCGCACGAGCGCCACGCTCAATTCCCGCAGTGCCGCTTGCGACGTCACCGGTAGGGGAAGCGTTTTGCTGCGGGTGATTATGCGGAACGAGGCGAACTTCACCTTTACGCTGACCGTGTGTCCGAAGCTCGCATGCTTTGCGCACCAGCCCCACACCTCGTCCGCCATCTGGATGACCCCGGCCTCGATAGCCTGCGGCTCGACGAGATCGACGTCGAATGTCGTCTCGCTGCCCGACGATTTGCGGACACGGTTGGGCTCCACGGGCCGGTCGTCCTCTCCGCGCGCGATACCGTAATACCAGCGCGCCGACCGCCCGAAGTGCGCCTCGAGAAATGGCAATGGGCACGCGCGAAGATCCGCGCCCGTGTGGATGCCGAGCGCCTTCATCTTCTCGGCCGTCTTCGGCCCGACGCCGTGAAACCGCTCGACAGGCAGGCCCTCCACGAACCGCGGGCCCGTTCCCGGTGTGACGACGAACTGGCCGTTCGGCTTGTTCTGGTCGGAGGCCAGCTTCGCCAGGAACTTGTTGTAGGACACACCGGCCGATGCCGTGAGACCGGTCTGCCCATGGATGCAGGCCCGAATCTGCAGCGCCACCTCCGAGGCCAAAGCGATCCCTTTCAGGTTGTCGGTGACATCGAGATACGCTTCGTCGAGCGACAGGGGCTCCACCAGCGGGGTATACGCGTGAAAGATCGCGCGGATCTCCTGCGATACCGCCCGGTAGACCTCGAACCGCGGCGGCACGAATATCAGCTCCGGGCAATTGCGCTGCGCGATGGCCGACGGCATCGCCGACCTCACGCCGAACTTGCGCGCCTCATAGCTCGCCGCCGCCACGACACCGCGTTTGGCCGCATAGCCCACCGCCACGGCCTTGCCGCGCAGCGCGTGATTATCCCGTTGCTCGATGGACGCGAAGAAGGCGTCCATGTCGATGTGGATGATTTTGCGCATGCCGGGATCATATCTCGGCGCCATGGCCAATGGCGAGATGCCCCTTCATCCCGGCGCTCGCTTCGCACAACTATGACGGCGGATAGCTGCGGGAAACGAGGGTGTCGCCGGACGCAACCGATGCCTTACCGTTCGACTTCGACGACACCAGACCCAACGCGATCCGCAGGAGCTGACTTTCCGTGAACGGCTTGCCGAGAATGGGGATGTCGGAAAAACCGTTGGGCAAACTGGCGCGCCCGTACCCGGTGACAAACGCAAACGGAACGCCTTTTTGCACGAGCATCTCGGCAACGGCATCGGCGCGCTGGCCGTGGAGGTTGCCGTCGAGCAATACGCCGTCGAGATGGATGCCGTCGATGATGTTGATCGCTTCGAGCGCCGTGCCGGCGGGACCGGCAACGAGAGCGCCGGCCTGTTCCAGCGTGGTCACGAGATCCAGCGCGACCAGCGGCTCGTCCTCGATGACGAGGATGGACTTGCCGGCGAGTGCCGACGAGGTTTGCGCCTCGGGAAGCCGCGAAGTGAACTTTTCATCCGCGGGCACGTTGCGGGGGCCCGCCCGCAGGGGGAGCATGATGCTCCATTCCACACCGCTTTCCCCATAGACGACCTTCGCATTGCCGCCGTCGGCCTTTGCCGTCTGCTGAATGAGCGTGGTGCCAAATCCATGCCGCTTCGGCGCTTCGACCTTCGGGCCGCCGCTTTCAATCCATCTGAACAGGAGCTGCCCATTGCGCAGCTTCCAGGAGATGGTGATCTGTCCGGCAGGCGCGCGAAGGCTCCCATACTTGTTGGCGTTCGTCACCAGCTCGTGGAGCATCAACGCCACGTGCAGCGCCCGCTGCGGCTCGAGCCTCACGGGAGGACCGGAAACGTTGATCCGGCTCTCTTCCAGCGCGCCGAGCATCATCTGGTCGCGCACGATCTCCAGGACGTCGGCACCTTTCCACGTTGCGTTGCTCAACATGGAATGCGCACGGGAGAGAGCCTGGATGCGTCCGGAGAAACTCGCGGCAAACTCCTTCGGATCGGCGCTGCGCCTCAGCGTGTGCTGGGCAATTGCCTGCACGGTCGCGAGCGTATTCTTCACGCGGTGATTGAGCTCACCCATGAGCAGCTGCTGGGTGCGCTCGCTTTGCTTGCGCGCGGTGATGTCGTGTCCGACCCAGAGATAGAGACCGCGCCCATCGCAGGTGCGGTTTATCGGCGAGGCGACGAGATCCCAGGTGAGCACGTTTCCGGATTTGGCCACGATGTCGAATTCGGCGCGACACGGCCCGGTGTTCTGAAACACCTCGCGCACATAGGACGCGATCTCGTCCGCGCGCTCGCCCAGTGCGCACTCGGCCCACTCGGGCAGTGTCCGCAAATCTTCCGGCGCGTAGCCGGTGATCCGCTGCCATTCGTTGTTGATCGTCAAAATGCTCTGCTGCTCGTCGAAAACCATCATCGGTGCCGGAGCGAGCATGACGGCGCGCCGGAATCGCTCTTCGCTCTCGCGGATTTCGTCCCGTTGGCGGACGAGCTCGCGCCGCTGCTGGTCGAGGTCGAAGAATACTTCCGCCTTCCGGCGCAGCACGTGCGGATCGATGGGCTTTATGAGGTAATCGACGGCGCCGGATTCATATCCCATGAAGCGCCGGCGTTCATCGGTTGCAACGGCCGTCAGAAAGATGATGGGCACCCGGCGCGTACGCTCGGTGCTGCGCATGTATTCCGCAAGCTCGAACCCGTCCATTTCCGGAAGCTGGACGTCGAGGAGTGCCAGCGCAAACTCATGGACGAGCAACAGCTCGAGCGCCTCGGTGCCGGACCGCGCCATGAGGATTTCGAGGCCGTCGCGACGCAGCAGGGCTTCAAGAGCGATCAGATTCTCCGCCACGTCGTCGACGAGCAGGAATTTCACGGACTCAACCGCCATTGGAGACCCCCAACTCGTCAGCGTGTATGCGGCGGTAAATCCGCTCCGCCGCATCGAATTCCCGAAACAAACCGGCGTGCCGCGAGAAGCGGATTGTCTCGTGCGCGCCCAGGCCGAGGAAGCCGCCCCGTACGAGCGCGTCGCCGAAGATACCTATCGCCCGGTCTTGCAGCTCCCGTTCGAAGTAGATGAGGACGTTGCGGCAGCAGATGAGATGGACTTCGGAAAATACCTCGTCGGAGACGAGGCTGTGATCGGAGAAGACAACGTTCTTGCGAAGCTTTCGGTCCAACACCGCGCCACCATAGGCGGCCGTATAGTATTGGGAGAGGGAGCCCTTGCCCTTGGAGAGCCGGTGGTTCTCCGTGAAGAGGGGAATGCGGTCGAGGCTGTAGACACCGGCTTCGGCTTTCATCAACGCGGCCGTGCTAATGTCGGTCGCGTAGAAAATGGTCTTCGACGCCAGCCCCTCCTCGTGAAAGAGGATCGACAGCGAGTACAGCTCCTCGCCCTCGCCGCACCCCGCCACCCATACCTTGATAGACGGATATGTCCTGAGGTGGGGCACGAGGTTCTCGCGGATGGATCGAAAGAAGGATGGATCGCGAAACAGGTCGCTCACCTGCACGGTCAGCATCCCAACGAGCGCCGGCACGATCGCCGGGTCATGGAGCGCGCGATGTTGCAGGAGGGAGAGGCTGGAACAGCCGAACCGCTCGGCCGCGCGCTTGAGCTGGCGCACGATCGACGCCGGGGAGTACCCGCGGAAGTCGACGTGATAGTGCTCATAGAGCGCTTCGACGAGCAGCCGCGCTTCGAGCTGCAGAGTGACCGGCTCGGTGTCGAGGCCTACCGCGGTATCCATACGCGCACCAGGGAAAGAAGTTTTTCGACGTCGAGCGGCTTTGCCATGTAGTCGTTGGCGCCAGCGGCTATGCATTGCTCCTGATCGTCGGGCATGGCTTTGGCGGTCAGCACGATGATGGGAAGGTTCTTCCATTCTTCACGTTCGCGGATCGTCTTCGTCGCGGTGATGCCGTCCATCTCGGGCATCATGACATCCATCAGAACGAGATCGACGGGAGAGCTGGATTGCGCCCGCTCGAGCGCTGTTATCGCCTCGAGCCCGTTGCGGGCAATCTCGACGGAAGCACCTTGCGGCTCCAGCACGCTGGTGAGAGCGAATACGTTGCGAATATCGTCCTCGACGACGAGGATGCGGCGTCCTTCGAGGTTGCCGTCGCGGTTGACGGATTTCGCCAGCATCCGCTGCTGCTCTGCCGGCAGCTCCGACACGACGTGGTGGAGGAACAGGGTCACCTCGTCGAGCAGGCGCTCGGGGGATTTCGCGCCCTTGATGATGATGGATTTCGAATAGCGCCTGAGGGCCAGCTCCTCGTCGGCGTTGAGGTCTCGGCCGGTGTAGACGATCACCGGCGGAAATGCGCGATCCTCGTCCGTGCTCAGGCGCTCCAGAAGCTCTAGTCCGGACATGTCGGGCAAGCTGAGGTCGAGCACCATACAGTCGTACGTCATCTCGTCGAGCTTCTTGAGGCACTCCGCGCCGCTGCGCGCGCCCGTCACGTCGACGCCCGTCGGCTCGAGCAAGGCGCGCACGCTGGCCAGCTGATTGTCGTCGTCCTCGACGACGAGAACCCGCCGCATCTTCCTGTTGAGGCGCTCCTCGAAGCCGACCAAAGCCTGCACCAGGGCCTCGCGCTTGACCGGCTTCAGCATGTAGCCGATGGCGCCCCATTCGAGGGCGGTCTGCGTATAGTCGTGCATCGAGACGACGTGCACCGGGATGTGCCGCGTGCGAACGTTGTGCTTGAGGCGATCGAGCACCGAGAGGCCCGAATGATCGGGCAGGCCGATGTCCAGAATGATGGCGTGGGGCAGATATTGCCGCGCGATCTCTATCCCTTCCTCGGCAGTGTCGGCGACGAGGCACTGGAAGCCCTGCTCATGCGCGAGATCGAACAGGATCCGCGCGAACTTCACATCGTCCTCCACCACGAGGATGATGCGGCTGTCGCCGCTCAAGGCCTCGCGGTCATCGTCGAACGGGCGCGGACGGACCGGTCGGCTCGCGCCGTTGAGGGGCTCGGCACCGCCCGAACGCGCAACCCGGGGCGCAGCGGCGCCCAGGCCCTGGCTCTGGCCCCGGCTCTGGCCCGGAGCATGAAGCCGCACGTTCCTTACGTCGTAATCGAGCGGCACGACGAGCTTGAACTCGCTGCCGGTGCCGACCTCGCTCGTCAGATGAATATCGCCGCCGAGAAGCCGCGCGAGCTCGCGCGAGATGGAGAGCCCGAGCCCCGTGCCGCCGTATTTCCTGTTCGTCGTCCCGTCTGCCTGGCGAAAAGCTTCGAAGATCGCATCCTGATGTTGAGGTGGGATGCCGATGCCGGTATCGACGACGGCAAAGCTCAAGCCCTCGTTTCCGGACCGTTCGACGCGAAGCGTCACGGATCCCTGCTCGGTGAACTTGACGGCATTCGAGAGGAAATTCTTCAGGATCTGTTCCAGGCGCAGCGGATCCGAATGGAAGCTTTCGGGCAGATCGGGCATCAGCTCGACGGCGAAGGCCAGCTTCCGGTTCGCCGCCATGGGCTGGAAGGTTCTCGCGAGCTTGTCGGCCAGACGGCCGATCGAGATGTCTTCCGGCTGTATCTCGATGCGCCCCGCCTCGATCTTCGACAGATCAAGGATGTCGTTGATCAGCGCCAGCAGATCGTTGCCGGCGGACTCGATGGTCTCGGCGTACTTGACCTGCTCCCCGCTGAGATTTCCGGTGCGGTTGTCGGCGAGCAGCCGCGCCATGATCAACGCCGAATTGAGCGGCGTGCGCAGCTCGTGGGACATGTTGGCGAGGAACTCGGTCTTGTAGCGGCTGGCCTGCTCGAGCGCTTTGGCCTGCTGCTTGAGCATCGACTGCGTACCTTCGAGGTCGGAGCGCTGCTCTTCGAGATAGCGGGTCTGCTCCTCGAGCCGCTTGTTGGATTCCTCCAATCGTGCTTGCGAGGCCTCCAGCGAACGGCTCTGCTGCTCCAGCTCTTCGTTCGCCGCGCGGAGCTCCTCCTGCTGCTCCTGAAGCTCCTCGGCTTGGCGCCGTGTTTCTTCAAGCAGCTCGTGCAGACGCGCGCGATACTGCGCCGACCGAATGGTGACCCCGATCGGCTGCGAGAGTTCCTGGAGCAGTTCGAGAGCTGCCGGTCCGATGCGATCCGTCAGGCCGAATTCCATAACGGCGTTGATTCTGCCGTCGACGCCAGCGGGTGCTACGAGCAATCGGGAGGGCTTTCCCACCCCGAGGCTGGAGCCGAAATAGAGATAGCCGTCCGGCACGGCGTTCACGACGAAGGGCCGTCCGTCCTTGATGGCTTGGCCGAGCAGGCCCTCGCCCGGGCGAATGCTTTCCGGCACCGGCGACGTTGCGGGAATGGCGTAGCCGCCGGTTCGGCTAAAGGCGCCGCCGCCGTTCTCGACGAAAATGGCCCCGGTGCTCGCATGAAGATATTCGGCGAGAAATCGCAACAGCCGGTCGCCTACGTCCGTCAGCGTCAGGTCGCCACCCGTTGCGCGCGCCAGTCCCACCTGGCCGGCCTGAATCCACTCCTTTCGCTTGAGTGCAAGCCTGCCGCGGATGAAGAAATAGCCGGCAGTGGCGAGGATCCAACACGTGATGACGCCGAACGACCGGTTCTGGAACGCCATCGACGCGTCGATACCCTCAGGGCTCGTCAAGAAGCCCCCGCACGAGAGAACGGTAGCAATGGCCGCCACCGCAAACGGGGCGTAGGGATGCCAGAGGAGAAAAGAGACCACGACGGGTACGCAGTAAAATACCCACTCTGACACGCCCAGAGGCGTGGCGAGATCATAGATGAAGATGAGAGCCAGAATGCCGGCGACGGCCATGTAGAGCCAATCGGTGGCGTCGTGACGCCACGTCGGCTCGCCGATGGCGAACGCATTTGCTTTTGGTTTACTGGCGGGCTCGTCAAGTGTGCTCGGTATGAACATATGATTCCGCCGGTCGGACTCCGTCTGAGGTGGGGAAAGCAACGGGCGCAATGTGGACGCTAATTCCCCTTCATGCGCGCTCGCGCTCGGGCCGAAATATTGCAGACCAGAACAGCGTGGGCCAGCAGGAACTTCCGGGCGTCTGGGGAGTTTTTCTCCCTCGCCCTTGTGACAATCCGGGAATATGGGCCGTCCGATCAGCCTCGCGGTTTATCGCCCTTGCGAAGCGTGCAGGCCGGTCGTTTTTAATATGCGCGCTGGTCGTTCGTTTTTAATATGCGCGCTGGTCGTTCGCGGTGAGGACACATCGATGCTCGTCCGGATGCTTCGCGCGGCTTGTCGTCGTCACGTCGACCGACGCTCCCATCGCGCCCAACCCCACGCAAGCACGCCCGACCTGAACGAGCCTGCCGTCACGCCGATCATCCCCGTGTCTCTCGCGCTAAGTCTGCGCTTTCCTCGCTTCGCTTGAAGGGCATCTGGTCTTTATCCACTCTCGCGCTTCGCCGGAGCGATACGTGCTGTCGGCGCGTTTCGAGACGATGCCTCCGAGACCGAGCTTGCAGGCGTGCTCCAGCACGATGAAACCGTCGCCATCGATGTGCTCGACGTACTTCACCATCTGCACGCCGCGGGTGCTCGCGAGCAGTGCGTCCAACACACGCTTGCGGTCGATCAGCGCCGCGCCGCGCAGGTCGAAGCCGTCGAGATAGAGCAAGTCGAACGCGTAGTAGACGAGCCGGGCTTTGACGCGCGTGGGAATGCCCGATACCGGCGGCAATGCGAAGAACGCCGGCTGCCCCTTCGCATCTACTGCGACGACCTCGCCATCGAGAATGACATTATTGACCGGCAGCGCGTGCACCGACGCAGCGAGCGCCGGCATGCGTGCGGTCCAATCGTGCCCGTCGTCCGTGTAGAGCCGCGGTGCGCCTTCCCGTACGTGCGCTTGCAGACGATAGCCGTCGTGCTTGATCTCGTGCAGCCAGCCTTCGCCGGACGGCGGCACGGTGCGTCCTGCGGGGCGGCAGGGCGGAACAAAACCTGGAAATGGAGCCGCTTGCGCCCCTTCCATCACGCGGCCCAGGAAGCGCGCCGGGGAGCGGTGCGTCGAGCGGCGCGTCGGCACGAGGCTTATCCCGGTTTGATGGCGAACTCCGAATCACCATAGCGCTCATCGAGCGGTACCGGTCAAGGAGTGCTCGGCATGGCGAAGCATCGGCGCGTGTGGCTGCGGATGACGTACCGTTGCTGCGGTATGGAGTGGACCGACGACTGGCCCGAGGCCTTCAGGCTCGAATGTCCCGACTGCGGCGTGTTGGTGGAAGCCTATCGGATCGTGGAGATCGCGCCGCCGAAGGCTGAGATGATTTCCGCGAGCACGGCGCCTCACAGCGGCAGCCGTTCCCCCTGCCCGCTTCGCGACTGAGCCGCCGACATCTGCCTGACGACTATTCTCGGTCCTTTGTGGTCGCACGTAGAGAACACTCGCGGAACCGCATCCGCGGTTGCCCGTTCTTCCCGGCGTGAGCAAGACCGGGCGTAAAATGCAATCTTCTTCCGAGCACGAAGAGACGATCCGTCTCGACGTGCGACAGGCTGCCGACGATCTGAAAGCATTTTTGGAAAATCCCGATTTTCCATGCGTTGGCGCGAAAGCCGCACTGCGGCGGCACCAGCTGCAAATCCTTGTTGCATCGGATATCCGCAGCGGTCTTTACGACCGCAAACTCGCCGAGTGGCTCGCCTCGCTGGCTGAGCAGTACGACGCAAACGGCACTCTGTTCGTCAGCCGGGCCGTGGTTTATCCGAGCGCGGTTCACCTCAGCGAAACGCAGTTCGAAACCTGCCTATGGGAGCGCCTCAGCGCGCTCCATGCCATCGACGCCGAAGAGCATTATTGGGATCCTAACGTCGATTCCGACCCGAGTTCCCCACACTTCAGCCTCAGCATCGGCGGGAAGGGATTTTTCGTCGTGGGGCTGCATCCCAATGCCAGCAGGCTTGCACGGCGCTTCAAATATCCGACGCTGGTTTTCAATCTGCACGACCAGTTCGAAAAATTGCGCGAGGAAGGCCGGTACGAAACCTTGCGGAAGTCCATCATCGCGCGCGATGTTGCCTTGCAAGGGTCTCCAAATCCCATGCTGGCCCGTCACGGCAACGGCTCGGAAGCCGCACAATACAGCGGACGACGGGTAGACAAGAACTGGAAGTGCCCGTTTCGCCATGCATAACCGCATCGCCCCGCGCTCGGGTGTCGCCTTCGGTCTCCAGAAGGGTCAGACGCTGAAGGTATCCGACCCCATGGGCGAGCAGGTTTCCGACATGCTGGCGTTTTCACAGAGCGACAGGGACGAGGTAATATCCTCGGGGCGATCGCTCGATTACGCAGGCCGCCTTTACTTGACGAAGGGCGATATTCTCTATTCGAACCGCAGCCGGCCGATGCTGCGGATCATCGAAGATACCGTCGGCCGCCATGATTTTTTGCTGACACCGTGTTCGGCCGACACGTTCAGGATCATCTACGGCGACCCCGAGCCCCATGGCGGCTGTCAGGAAAATTTCGAGCAGGCGCTGGCTCCGTACGGCATTCCAGCCGATCGCATTCCTGTCGCGTTCAACATCTTCATGAATGTCGAAATCGATAGCCAGACTGGCACGCTCGCCGTACGGCCGCCGCTCAGCCGCGCAGGCGATTTCATCATCCTGCGCGCTGAGATGGACCTCATCGTCGCGCTTACCGCCTGCTCGGCACCCCAGAGCAATAACGGATCGTTCAAGCCCATCGACTACGAGGTCGCTTAGGCGCGTCCGTCGCTTCGAGCGTCGGGATGCTTGATGTGCGCCCGGCGTCGAAGCGGACTGCGGTGCCTTTCTCGACGCCGGTGTCGCCGCATCAATCCCAGCTGAGCGCGCCGCCGTTCTGGTATTCGATGACGCGCGTCTCGAAGAAGTTCTTCTCCTTCTTCAGATCCATCGCCTCCGACATCCACGGGAAGGGATTCTCCACCTCCGCGAACACGGGCTGCAGCCCGAGTTGTGCACAGCGGCGGTTGGCGATGAAGTGCATGTACTGCTCGCACAGCTTCGCATTCAGCCCCAGCAGTCCGCCCGGCATCGTGTCGCGGCCATAGGCGGCTTCGAGCTCGGCTGCATCGCGCAGCATCTGGCGCACTTCCTCCTGAAACGCCTTCGACCAGAGATGCGGGTTCTCGACCTTGATCTGGTTGATGACGTCGATGCCGAAGTTCAAGTGAATGCTCTCGTCGCGCAGGATGTATTGATACTGCTCCGCGATGCCGACCATCTTGTTGCGGCGCCCGAGCGAGAGGATCTGCGCAAAGCCCGTGTAGAACCACATGCCCTCGAAGACGACGTAGAACGCGACGAGATCGCGTACGAAGGCCTGATCGGCCTCAGGGGTCCCGGTCTTGAACGACGGATCGTCGAGATGCTGCGTGAAAGCCAGCGCCCACGCCGCCTTGTCCGTGATCGACGGCACCTCGCGGTACATGTTGAACAGCTCGCCTTCATCGAGACCGAGGCTTTCGACGATGTACTGGAACGTGTGGGTGTGCACCGCCTCTTCGAACGCCTGGCGCAGCAGATACTGGCGGCACTCCGGATTGGTGAGATGGCGATAGATCGCCAGCACGATGTTGTTGGCGACGAGACTTTCCGAAGCGGCGAAGAAGCCGAGATTGCGCTTCACCATCCGCCGCTCGTCTTCGGTGAGCCCGTCCTTCGACTTCCAGAGCGCGATGTCCGCCTGCATCGAGACTTCGGTCGGCATCCAATGGTTGTTGCAGGCGTTGAGATACTTTTCCCACGCCCAGGCATACTTTAGCGGCAGCAGCTGGTTCACGTCCGCGCGGGCGTTGATCATCGCCTTGTCGTCGACGCGCACGCGGCCGGCGCCGCGGTCGATCTCGCCGAGACCCGTCGCAGCATCCGGCAGCGATGGCGATGACGGAACGGAATTGGGCGCGCGTGCTTCCGTGCGAGGCGTCGGCTCCGACCAGTCGAGCATGTATCTTCTCCGTAGCATATCGGTGATGAAGCCGGTGCCGGCGCGGGGCGCGGGAGGCACGGGCGAAGGCTTGGCGTGCCAGGGCGCGGCGCCCCGGCGATACCGTTCAGCGGAACTGAGAGAGGCTGCTACTGACACGCCTCGCAACCGGGATCGTCGATCAGGCACGCCTTGGGGGCAGCCCCATCGATGATCGCGGGCGCCGAATGCAATGTGCTGCTGGAAACGGCATTGAGCTTGCCGTCCGTGCCTTTGAGCGTCGATTTCTCGACGTGCGTCGCCGATTGCGATCGCAGGTAGTACGTCGTCTTCAGGCCGCGTTCCCAAGCCAGCCGATAGAGCGCATCCAGCGCCTTGCCGTTCGGCGCCGCGATGTAGAGGTTCAGCGACTGCGCCTGGTCGATCCACTTCTGCCGCCGCGCGCCCGCTTCGACGAGCCAGTGGGCGTCGATCTCGAAGGCCGTCGCATAGAGCGCCTTGAGATCATCCGGCACACGGTCGATCGACCCCAGCGAGCCGTCGAAATATTTGAGATCCGAGATCATCACTTCATCCCAGAGCCCGCGCGCGCGCAGGTCGGCGACGAGGTACGGGTTCACCACCGTGAAGTCGCCCGACATGTTCGCCTTGACGTAGAGATTGCGGAACGCCGGCTCGATCGACTGCGCAACGCCGCAGATGTTCGAGATGGTCGCCGTCGGCGCAATCGCCATGACGTTGGAGTTGCGCATGCCAATGGTGCGCACGCGCTCGCGCAGCTCCTCCCAGTCGAGCGTCGTCGAGGTATCGAGGCGCAGGTATTCGCCCCGCGCCTCCGCCAGCAACGCGATGGAATCGATCGGCAGGATTCCGCGCGACCAGAGCGAGCCCTCATACGTTGCATAGCGTCCGCGCTCGGCGGCGAGGTCGGACGACGCCGAGATCGCCTCGTAGCTCAGCATTTCCATGCTCGTGTCGGCGAACGCGACAGCTGCCTCGGAGGCAAACGGAATACGCAGGATGTGCAGCGCGTCCTGGTAGCCCATGAGCCCCATGCCCACCGGGCGGTGGCGCAGGTTCGAGCGCCGCGCCTCGGGAATGGTGTAGAAGTTGATATCGATCACGTTGTCGAGCATCCGCATCGCCGTCTTCACGGTGCGGGCGAGGCGCGCGCGGTCGAGCCCCTGCCCCGTCACATGGTTCGCAAGGTTGACCGAGCCGAGGTTGCACACCGCGACCTCGCTATCGGACGTGTTGAGCGTGATCTCGGTGCACAGGTTCGAGGAATGCACCACCCCGCAGTGCTGCTGCGGCGAGCGGATGTTGCACGGATCCTTGAACGTGACCCACGGGTGGCCGGTCTCGAACAGCATCGTGAGCATGCGGCGCCACAGGTCGACCGCACGCACGCGCCGCGCGATCTTCATCTCCATGCGCTCGGCCTTCTGCTCGTAGTGCCGGTAGCGCTCGGCAAAGGCGTTGCCGTAAAGATCGTGCAGGTCCGGCACCTCGTCGGGCGAGAAGAGCGTCCACTGCCCGTCCTCGGCCACGCGCTGCATGAAGAGGTCCGGCACCCAGTTCGCCGTGTTCATGTCGTGCGTGCGCCGGCGGTCGTCGCCCGTGTTCTTGCGCAGATCGAGATATTCCTCGATGTCGATGTGCCACGTCTCGAGGTAAGCGCACACCGCGCCCTTGCGCTTGCCGCCCTGATTGACGGCGATCGCGGTGTCGTTGGCCACCTTGAGGAACGGCACGATGCCCTGGCTCTCGCCGTTGGTGCCTTTGATATGCGCGCCGAGGCCGCGCACGCGCGTCCAGTCGTTGCCGAGACCGCCGGAGTATTTCGCCAGCAGCGCATTGTCCTTCACCGCCTTGAAGATGCCGTCGAGGTCGTCCGGCACGGTGGTGAGGAAGCAGGAGGAAAGCTGCGGACGCGGCGTTCCCGAATTGAACAGCGTCGGCGTCGAGCACATGAAGTCGAACGACGAAAGCAGCTCGTAGAACTCGATGGCGCGCGCTTCACGGTCGATCTCCCGCAGCGCGAGCCCCATGGCGACGCGCATGAAGAACGCCTGCGGCAGCTCGATGCGCACGCCACGCGTCTGCAGGAAGTAGCGGTCATAGAGCGTCTGCAGGCCAAGGAACTGGAACTGCAGATCGCGCTCCGGGCGCAGCGCATTCGCAAGGCGGGCAAGGTCGAAACGCGCCAGCTCCGGATCGAGCAGCTCGGCCGCGATGCCCTTCGAAATGAAGGCGCCGAAATACTCCGGATAGCGGTTCGCCATCTCCGACTGGGTCGCCTGCTCGAAGTGGCCGTGCACGCAGGTGAGCGCTTCCTGCCGCAGCTTGTCGAGCAGCAGCCGCGCGGAGACATAGCTGTAGTTCGGCTCGCGCTCGATCAGTGTCCGCGCTGCGAGAATGGGCGCCAGCGCCAGCTCCGAAGCGGTGATGCCGTCATAGATGTTGCGATGGATCTCGGCGAGGATGGGCTCGGCCTCGACCTCCGTCAGGCCCGCGCACGCCTCGGCGACGAGCGCTTCGAGGCGCGCCTCGTCGAGCGGCGTAACGTTGCCATCCGGCCCGCGCACGCTGATCTTCAACGCCGAACGCTTGGGCTCGACGGCGGCGGCGGCGGCACGTTCGCGATTGCGCTCCTCGCGGTAGAGCACGTACGCGCGCGCCACCTTGTGGTGCTCCCCGCGCATCAGCGCCAGCTCGACCTGGTCCTGGATCTCCTCGATGTGGAATGTGCGCCCGCCATCGGTGCGGCGCGTCAGGGCGGCGATGATCTGCTCTGAAAGTTTCTCGACCACGTCGTGCACGCGGCGCGAAGCCGCGGCGCGCCCGCCTTCAACGGCGAGAAACGCTTTCGTCAGCGCAACGGTGATCTTGGTCGCATCGAACGGCGTCACCGAGCCGTTGCGCCGGATCACCTGATAGGCCGGCGTATCGGCAGATTTCTGCCTGCCCGGTGACGGCGCATGACCGCGATCGGACTGAAGTGCTTGGATCGTTATGGACATCGGCAAACCCCTGCTTGATAGGGGGCTTGGGCCGCATGGGGACGCGCGTTCCTGCGCCCGCTGAAAAGCGAGCAGCGCAGAACCACCCACCGGGACACCCCGCCCGAGGACGTGAAATACGGATCACAGGCAGGTCTCCTGGCTCGCGGGTCGTTGCTCCTGTCTGGCCTTCCCGATGCCATTGCGCATCAGTGACCGTGTTCGACAGGCAGCTCGCCGCTTACAGTTGCGGGGGCAGCTCCGGAATTGCCATCGCCCGTGAAGGCGCGGCGCACCGGGTTCCCTCTTAGCGCCGGGTGGTTAGGCCCGGCGACCCGTGACGCTTTCGATATGGGGCCGACTCGCCGGGTGGCGCAAGATGTGGGGGTGTGTTTTCGAGATGTGCACTAGCTATGCACACGTTATCCCGATTGGTTGACGCTACGCCTGTTGCGCGCGGGCACCGAAGACGGCCGCCGATTGCACAGCATTCAGGATCAGGACACCGTCCTCGTCCGCTACGACGTAGTCGCCATTTCGAACCTGTGCGCCGCCGAGTTCGATCGCGATGCCGTGGGCGCCTTCTCCGCGCCGCGTAGACTTACGCGGCGTTGCGCCCAGCGCCTTGATGCCGATGTCGAGGCTCGCCAGCTCCGCCACGTCGCGCACGCACCCGTCGATGATGACACCCTCCCAACCGTTCCTCACGGCCGCCTTGGCGATCATGTCACCCATCAGCGCGCAGCGCAGGCTGCCGCCGCCGTCAACGAGGAGCACCTTGCCGCTGCCGGACTGATCGAGCAGCTCCTTCACGCGCGAATTGTCTTCGAAGCATTTCACGGTGACGGCCGCGCCGGCGAATGCGCGCCGGCCACCGAAATCGCGGAGCTGCGCGCCAACGACGCGCACCTCATCCTCGAAGCGGTCATAGAGATCGCACGTGCTGGGAAGCATACTCTCCTCCGCGTAGAGCGGTCTATTCGACCGGATAGGGATTGAAGCGACGCTCGTTCTCGTTGATGACGGTGCGCCGCCCGATGGGCGGGAACGCGCGCTGCGCACAGTTCGGCCGCTCGCACACCTTGCAGCCGACGCCGATCGGCACCGCCGCGTCCGGCACCTTGAGATCGAGACCTTTCGCATACACCAGCCGGTGCGCATGGCTGACGTCGCAGCCGAGCCCGATGGCGAAAGTTTTCGCTGGCGCGCCGTAGCCGCCGACCCCGCGCGAGATCATCCGCGCGATCCACAGATACGTGCGCCCGTCCGGCATGCGCGCGAGCTGCGTCAGGATCTTTCCCGGCGACGAGAACGCCTCGTACACGTTCCACAGCGGGCACGTGCCGCCGACGCGCGAGAAGTGAAAATCGGTCGCCGACTGGCGCTTCGAAATGTTGCCCGCGCGATCCACGCGCACGAAGAAGAACGGCACGCCGCGCGCATCCTGGCGCTGCATGGTGCTGAGGCGGTGACACACCGTCTCGAAGCCGACGCCGAACCTCTGGCCCAGCAGCTCGATATCATAGCGCATGGCCTCCGCCGCCTCGAGAAAGTGCGCATACGGCATCAGCAGCGCGCCGGCGAAGTGATTGGCAAGTCCGATACGCGCCAGGCGATAGGTCTCCTCGCTGCCCGCGGCTGCCTCCTTCGCCAGATCATCGAGCGTCTCGCTCTGCTCCAGGTACGCAAGCAGCGTCGCCATCTCGAATGCCTGCTGACCGGGATTGAGCGAGGACGACATGTAGAGCACCCGCGCGGCCGCATCGAAGCGCCGCTGCGCGTTGTGCGGCCCGCCATAGGGCTCGATCACGGTTTTCACGTCGTGCTTCTTCAGCAGATGTGTTTTGAGCCCCGTCGCCGTATCGCCGACCTGCAGCCGCGCCGATGCGAACAGCCGCTCCGCCGCCTCGTCGAGATCGGGAATGTAGTTGTGGCGCGCATAAAAGAAATCGCGCACGCGCTCGTAGGGCATGAGCTGCATGGGCGTGCCCGCACCGCTCGGCTCGACGCCGAACTGGGCCGCGAGCGCGTCCGAGCGCTCCAGCGCCATGCGATAGCGCCGATGCAGCGCCACGATGGCGCGGCCCACCGCCGGCATGCTGCTGGCGATCTCGCGAATTTCGCTGATCGCCACCTTTTCCTCGACCGGCGGCTCCGCCAGCACATCGCGCAGATCCGCGATCAGCCGCGCCTCCTCGTCCTCGGAGAACATCTGCACGTCGACGCCGAACACGGCGTTGATCTTGAGCAGGATCGGCACCGTCAGGGGGCGCTGGTTCTTCTCCAGCTGGTTGACGTAGCTCGGCGACAGCTCGAGCGCCCTGGCGAGGGCGAGCTGGGTGAGACCCCGCTCCTCGCGCAGGCGGCGCAAGTGCACCCCGATGAAGGCCTTTTTCATCGCAACGATCCGATTTGCAAAATTCGCAATGCGCCGCGGAATACTTCACAAACATCCGCAATTTCAGGCATTTCGCCCGGTCATCTGTTGCGCATAATGCGAATATCAGTCTTTGACAAGAGGGATCGCGACGATGGCTAACGCCGACTTCAATGACCTGCTGCCCAACGCACCGAAAGGGCGCTTCGATGGCATTGAGCGTCCCTACACGGTTGCTGATGTGAAGCGCTTGCGTGGCTCCCTGCCGGTTCGCCACACGATCGCCGAGCATGGCGCCGAGCGCCTGTGGCAGTTGCTCCATTCGGAGCCGTATGTGCATGCGCTCGGCGCCGTCACCGGCAACCAGGCGATGCAGATGGTGCGCGCGGGCCTGAAGGCGATCTATCTCTCCGGCTGGCAGGTCGCCGCCGACGCCAACACCGCCTCGGCGATGTACCCCGACCAGAGCCTCTATCCGGCCAACGCCGGCCCCGAGCTGGCGCGCCGCATCAACCGCACGCTGCAGCGCGCCGACCAGATCGAGCACTCGGAAGGCAAGAAAAGCGTCGATACCTGGTTCGCGCCCATCGTGGCCGATGCCGAGGCCGGCTTCGGTGGTCCGCTCAATTCCTTCGAGATCATGAAGGCCTACATCGAGGCGGGTGTCGCCGGCGTTCACTTCGAGGACCAGCTCGCTTCGGAGAAGAAGTGCGGCCACCTCGGCGGCAAGGTGCTCATTCCGACGCAGGCACACATTCGCAATCTCGTCGCCGCGCGCCTCGCCGCCGACGTGATGGGCGTATCGACGCTGATCGTCGCCCGCACCGACGCCGAATCCGCCAAGCTCATCACGTCGGACATCGACGAGCGCGACCGCCCGTTCATCGTTTCCGGTGAACGCACGCCGGAAGGCTTCTACACCCTGCGCAACGGCGTCGACGCCTGCATCGCCCGCGGCCTCGCCTACGCGCCCTACGCCGACCTCCTGTGGTGGGAGACATCGACCCCGAACCTCGACGACGCGCGCCGCTTCGCAGAGGCCGTGCACGCCAGGTACCCGGGCAAGATGCTGGCCTACAACTGCTCGCCCTCGTTCAACTGGCAGGCGAAGCTCGACGCCGACAGCATCGCGCGCTTCCAGCGCGAGATCGGCGCCATGGGCTACAAGTTCCAGTTCGTCACGCTCGCCGGCTTCCACCAGCTCAACCACGGCATGTTCGAGCTGGCGCGTGGCTACCGCGACCGCGGCATGGCCGCCTATTCGGAGCTGCAGCAGGCCGAGTTCGCCAGCGAGGCAAACGGCTACACCGCAACGCGCCACCAGCGCGAGGTCGGCACGGGCTACTTCGACGCCGTTTCGCTCGCGATCACCGGCGGCGCCTCGTCCACCACGGCGATGTCGGAATCGACCGAAACGGCGCAGTTTCGTCCCGCCGCAGAGTAGGCGGGCCACCACAAAGGATACTGCCATGTCCGCGGAAATCATTCCCATGAGCGAGCCATTCGGCGGCCCGGGCCAGCGGCACGAGGTGGAGGTTCTGATCCGCCGCGTCGCCGACACCCTGCATCGCCTCAACGAGCAGATCGAGGCGGCGGTGAAGGCCGGCGCCACGGTCGAGCTGATGCGCCGGTCCCGCATTCACAACGGAACCGGACAGTGGGGCGATCAGATGGTGCCGATCATCCGCATGGCCGAGCACGACGACGACAAGGATTGAGACGATGGATGCGGTCGACCCCAACGTGACGCGCTTTGTCGAGATCGTCTTCCCCGAGCAGGCGAACCACTACGGCACCCTGTTCGGCGGAACCGCACTCAACCTGATGAGCAAGGCGGCGGCGATTGCCGCCGCCCGCCGGGCGGGTGCGAACGTCGTCATGGCCTCGTCCGACAAGGTCGATTTCCATCTTCCCGTTCCCGTCGGTCAGCTCGTCGAGCTGACCGCGCGCGTCGAGCGCATCGGGCGTACATCGATGACGGTCAAGGTCGACGTCATCTCCGAAACGATGCGCACGCACGAGCGTAAGCTGGCGATGCGCGGACGCTTCGAGATGGTCGCCGTAGACGACAACGGCCATCCGACACCGATCCGTAAGATCGATGAAGCGGAAGCGCCACTGCCGGTCTGATGTCGCCGTCCCTATCTTAAAGCTTAAGCACATTGCCGGCGCGTTACAGCGCCAAGGGAGCCCCCCATGCCCGTTACCGTGACAAACCTCGGATTTCCCCGCATCGGCGCCAAGCGCGAGCTGAAGAAGGCGCTGGAGAGCTACTGGTCCGGACAGTCGGACGAAAAAGCGCTGCTGGAATGCGCCGCCGAGCTGCGCGCCGCCAATTGGAAACGCCAGCGCGATGCCGGCATCGACCACATCCCCAGCAACGACTTCTCGCTCTACGATCACGTTCTCGACACGAGCGTCATGGTGGGCGCCATCCCGCGCATCTATGGCGCGGTGAAGGGCGCGCCTTCCCTCGAAACCTATTTCGCCATGGCGCGCGGCAGCCAAACCTTCGGCGAGGTCGAGCACCCTTATCTCGGCTGTGGACACGATCACGGCGGCGCCGGCGTTCCCGCGCAGGAAATGACGAAGTGGTTCGACACGAACTATCACTTCATGGTGCCCGAGCTCGACAAGGCGCAGACGTTCTCCCTCGCCTCCACCAAGCCGATCGACGAGTTCGAGGAAGCCAAAGCGCTCGGCATCAACACCCGTCCGGTGCTGCTCGGGCCCGTCACTTTCCTGATGCTCGCAAAGTCGAAGACGCCGGGCTTCGATACGCTCTCCCTGCTGCCCTCGCTCATTTCCGTCTACGTCGAGGTGCTGCAGAAGCTCCATGCTGCGGGCGCTGAATGGGTTCAGATCGACGAGCCGTGCCTGGCGCTCGATATCGATGAGCGTGTGGTGTTCGCTTTGCAGTCGGCCTACGGCCGTTTCGCGGAGGCCGTGCCGCAGCTCAAAATTCTGCTGACGAGCTACTTCGCCGCCTACGGCGACAATCTCGAAACCGTGCTGGCGCTTCCCGTCGCCGGCGTCCACCTCGACCTCGCCCGCGCACCCGAGCAGCTCGACACGGTGCTCGCCAAAGCGCCGGAGAACCTCGTGCTCTCGCTGGGCGTGATCGACGGGCGCAACGTGTGGCGCGCCAATCTGCCCGAGATCCTCGACCGCATCGAGCCCGTCGTCAAAGCGCGCGGCGCCGACCGGATCTTCATCGCACCCACCTGCTCGTTGCTGCACACGCCGATCGATCTGGAGCTCGAGACGGACCTCGATGCCGACCTCAAGACCTGGCTCGCATTTGCCGTGCAGAAGCTCGACGAGCTGAGCATCATCGGCCGCGCGCTCAACGCAGGCCGCGACAGCGTGAAGGCGGAGCTTACCGAAGCCATGCGCGCGGCCGTCTCGCGTAAATCCTCGCCCAAGATCCACAATCCCAAGGTGGAGGAGCGTGCCGCAGCCGTGACCGCGGAGATGGCGAGACGCAAAAGCGATTTTGCGCAGCGGCGCGAAGCCCAGCGCGAGCGTCTTGGCCTCGTCAGCTTTCCCACCACCACCATCGGCTCTTTCCCGCAGACCGACGAGGTGCGCAAGGCGCGCGCGGCCCACGCACGCGGCAAGCTTGCCGACAAAGACTACGTGGCGTTCCTGCGCGAAGAGACCGCGGCCGCCGTGCGCTGGCAGGAGGAGATCGGCATCGACGTGCTCGTCCACGGCGAGTTCGAGCGCAACGACATGGTGCAATACTTCGGCGAGCAGCTTGCCGGATTTGCCTTCACCAAGCACGCCTGGGTACAGAGCTACGGCTCGCGCTACGTGCGCCCGCCCATCCTGTTCGGCGACGTCTCGCGCCCGGCACCGATGACCGTCGAGTGGTGGCGCTACGCCCAGTCGCTCACGAAAAAGCCGATGAAGGGCATGCTGACCGGCCCTGTGACGATCCTCAACTGGTCGTTCGTGCGCGACGATATTCCCCGCAGCGAAGCCTGCGAGCAGATCGCGCTGGCCATCCGCGACGAGGTCGTCGATCTCGAAAAGGCCGGCGCCGCCATGATCCAGATCGACGAGGCGGCCCTGCGCGAAGGCCTTCCCCTCCGCCGCAGCGAATGGAAACATTACCTCGACTGGGCGGTGCAATGCTTCCGCATCTGCTCCTCGGGCGTCGCCGACGAAACCCAGATCCACACCCACATGTGCTACTCGGAGTTCAACGACATCATCGACGCCATCGGCGCCATGGACGCCGACGTGATCTCCATCGAGACCTCCCGCTCGAAGATGGAGTTGCTCGATGCCTTCGTCGACTATCGCTATCCGAACGAGATCGGCCCCGGCGTCTACGACATCCACTCCCCGCGCGTGCCGAGCACGGCGGAGATGGTCGACCTGTTGCAGAAGGCGCGCCGCAACCTTTCTCCCGATCAGATCTGGGTCAATCCCGACTGCGGCCTCAAGACCCGCAAGTGGGACGAAGTACGCCCCGCGCTGATGAACATGGTGGCGGCCGCAGCCGAGGTCCGCGCCAAGCTCCCGCACTAGGCGCGCGGCGCACGCATACCTTCGCAATCACAACGGGCTGGGGCGTCTCCGAAAGGGGCGCCCCAATTCTTTTTCGAATAGAACACCGCCTTTTTTTCCGCGCGCCGCCGCGGCGGTGTTGCCGCTCGGCATCTCGAAAAGCGACAACGCATTCCGCCAACGTTTGGCCGTTGACTTAGTCACACCTTTCGGGCGCTTTAGACGTGCGATGGTTTCGTCCGCGCACTTTCGGGTGTGCGGAAGAATAAAAGGGAACACGGTGAAACACCGCGAGGTGTCGAAGCCGAGGCTGCTCCCGCAACTGTAAGCGGCAAGTCGTTTTCCGCATATGCCACTGGCGCGATCGCGTCGGGAAGGCCGGAAAGGGACGCTCGAGCCGCAAGCCAGGAGACCTGCCATCGCAAGTCGCCCATCTGCCTTGCGGGATGCCTTGGTAGAACGGACACAACCGTAGTGGCGACTGATGTGCAACCTCTGGGGGGCTACGTCAGGCATGTCACGCTACGGTGTCTTTCTCCGACACTGACGGATTGAGTTCAGTCGCGCCGAAACGGCGGCAGCTCGCGCTGGAGTGCGCGGTTGCGCGTATCGGGCGTCGTAGTGGCTGCGTGATGTCGAGCTTCCCCCAATGTTTACGATGCGTAAGGGGGCTACTCAGTGTTTTTTCGGGTGTCGGTTGATCGTAATTCGTCATCGGCCATAGCGGTGCGTATCGTCACTTGGTTTGGGGTGCTGGCGACGGCCAGCTCTAGCGCCCTGGCCCAATCCGCAGCATCGCCGGAGCCCGCGCCTCTTCCCCCGGTCGTCGTCGAGGCGCCCAAGAAGCCCGCGAAGACCAAGGCAGCCGCGAAGAAAAAGGCGTCTGCGCCAGTCGCCATTCCGGCGTCCACGCCGCAGGCTTCGCAGCAACCGGTGAGCGGCGCTACGACGGCTGAATCGAGCGCTTCTCCGCTCTATGCCGATCCGGGCCCCGGCCCCAATCTCGACGTGCCGAACACGACCGGCAGCCGGCTCGGCATGACGCCGCTGGAAACGCCCGCCAGTGTGAGCATTATCTCGGGCCAGACCGCACGTGACCGCGGACAGAATACGATCACCGAAGCCGTGACACAGAACGCGCCGGGCATCACGAGCGTGGCGCCACCGGTTTTCGGCTCTGCCTTTGCCGCCCGAGGCTTCCAGGGCAACAACTCCGTCACGCAGCTTTACGATGGCACGCGCCTTTTTCCAGGCCGGGGTAACATCACATTCCCCTTCAACACCTGGTCCGTGGAACGCATCGAAGTCATGAGCGGACCTGCGTCGGTGCTCTACGGCGAAGGTGCAATCGGCGGCGTGATCAATGTCATTCCCAAGAAACCAATCACCGAGGGGCTCTTCAACGAAGCACAGGTTTTCTTCGATTCAAACCTGACACGCCGGCTGTCGGTGGACAGTGGCGGCGCCATCAACAGAGCGATATCCTATCGGCTCAACGCCAGCATGGATGCTTCGGACGGCTGGATCGACCACGGGGATTCGGAAAATCTCGGCATATCGGGGGCCGTGAGGCTGCAGGCGAGCGACGAGCTCGTCTTCACGATTTCCCACGACTACGGCGACCAGGAGCCGATGGCATATTTCGGCACGCCGTTCCGCAACGGCGCTCTCGTTCCCGGCACACGTTTCAAGAACTACAACGTCCGCGACAACATTCTCGAATTCAGGGATCAGTGGACCCAATTCAAGGCCGAATGGACGCCAAACGAAAATCTGTCGTTCCGCAACGTGGCCTACTATCTCGACAGTCGCCGCGAATTCAAAAACGCAGATACGCCCATCTGGAACACCGGTACCGAACAGATCGACCTATACGGCGCGCACTTGCTGCAAAAGCAGGATCAGATCGGCAACCGGTTCGACGCCACGTTGCGCACCAATCTGTTCGGCAGCAAGAACGAAACCGTCGTGGGCTTCGATATAAATCGGGGACGCTTCGATTACAGTCGGCATTTCGTCGACTACGATTATCTCTTCGGGCCGATCTTCGGGTTTTCCCCGATGGCTTCCCTCGATCCGTTCAACCCACAGCGTGTAAACTACCCTGCTCATCAGCTCGCCCCGGGTTTCCACTCGGAGCTGCGCCAAAATTCGTTCTTTGCCGAAAATCGCTTGGTGGTGAACCAGTATCTTGCGCTCGTCGGTGGCATTCGCGCAGACGAGCTGAACCTCGAGCGAACTGCGCCGAATCCGACACAAAGCTTCGAAAAGACCTTCCACGCATTCAATTGGCGTGCCGGCGCGGTGGTGACGCCGGTCGAGGGACTTGCGCTCTACGGACAGTACGCGGTCGCCACCGATCCCTTGAACGTTCCCTTGCTCGACTTGGAAACGACAAATAAGGATTTCAATCTCACGCGGGGACGCCAAATCGAAGTTGGCGTGAAGCAGTCACTGTGGAACGGCGCGTTCGAGTGGTCGCTTGCAGCCTATGACATCGTGAAGACCGATCTCCTCGTGGCGACATCCGCCACGCAGAGATTTCAGGTTGGACAGCAATCGTCGCGCGGCATCGAAGCGGCGGTGGGCGTCGAGTTGGGCGGCGGATGGCGCGTCGATGCCAACGGCGCACTGCTCGACGCGCAATACGACGAGTTCGGTGCCTTCACTTTCGATCTCAATACATTCTCCACGGTGGCGCTCGATTTCTCGGGCAAACGGCCGGTGCTGATACCGGAACAGGTCGCCAACATTTGGCTGACGTGGGCATTCGCTCCCACATGGCAAGCGAGCGTTGGGCTGCAGTATGTGGGTGCGTCGTATGAGAACTTCGCAAATACGATCGAGCGGCCATCCTACACGGTGACCAACGTCGCACTGCAGTGGCAGCCTACCAGCTCGAGCCGACTGGATTTCCGCGTCAAGAATCTTTTCGACGTGGAATATGCCCAGTACATGGCGGCGGCAGACCCGCTGGCCGAGAGCACCGATGTGAGAGGCTACATGGCACCGCCGCGCACGTTTGAAGCGGCCTGGACAGTCAGGTACTAGAGGCGAGCGCCCCGGCAGCTGATGACGTGATGCGTCAACAGCCGCCGTTTCGTTGAAGGTGGCAGCCCCCAATGCACTCGAGAGCAGCGCAGGTGTTGTGGCGCTCCCTGACATGGACGCATCGCTGGCTCGGCATCCTCACCTGCCTGTTGTGCGCGATGTGGTTCCTCTCCGGCCTCGTCATGCTGTACGTGCCCTTTCCCTCGTGGCGGGACGAGGAACGTACGGCGACGCTGAGGGTGATCGACGTCGAAAAGCTGAACGTTGCGCCCGGTGAAGCACTCGCCAAAGCGGCGTTGACGCGTCCGCCAACCGTGTTCCGCTTGGAGATGTTCGGCGCGGAGCCCGTCTACCGCATCGTGGACTTCGGCCGGCCGACGTCCGTATCGGCCTATGACGGACGCATCATATCGCAAGTCGACCGCAGCGAGGCGGAGGCACGCCTGCGCAAAACCTTTGCGCAGACGCCGCTCGACTACCTGGGTCAGGTGGCGGTCGACCAATGGACCGTTTCCAGCCTGATCGCGCCTCACCGCCCGCTGCACCGCTTCGCCCTCGACGATGGGCGCGGAACACAACTGTACGTTTCCTCCAAGACCGGCGAGATCGTGCAGGCAACGAACGCACGGGAGCGCTTCTGGAATTTTCTCGGGGCGGTTCCCCACTGGCTCTACTTCGCGCCGCTGCGCACGAACCCGCAGGCCTGGACGAGAACGGTCCAGTGGACGTCCGGCGCCACGGCGATCGGCGCAATCCTCGGTATCTGGATCGGCATCTGGCGCATGCGGCTGCGCGGCTCATATGCCGCCGGACGCGTTTCGCCCTACCGGGGATGGCTGCGCTGGCATCATCTGTCGGGTCTCGCCGGTGGGGCATGCGTGGTCGCATGGCTGGGAAGCGGATGGCTCTCGGTCTCGTCGCTGGGTCTTTTCGCCTCGCTGACGATCGGGCCGGACGACCTTGGCCGCTACTATGCGGCGGGCGTGCCAAAATACGAGGTCTCGGCGGGGAAACTTCGCGAGCTGGCATCGACACCGTCGAGAGAAATCGCGTTCTCGTGGGTGCGCGACGTTCCCTTCGCCACCGTGACCAACGGCCTGGTCCACACCACCTTCGACGGCATGGGCGTCCGGCAAGCGGCATTCCCCGAGGATACGCTCGTGCAAGCGGCAGGACATGCGATGAAGGAGGCCAAGGTCGCACGCGTTGAACGTCTCGACGCGCCGGATGTCTATTGGTATTCGCACCACGCACAGCGCCCGCTTCCAGCCCTTCGCGTCGTGTTCGATGATCCCGCCGAGACCTGGCTGATGATCGACCTCACCACCGGCCGCATCGTGGGTGCGCAGAGCCGGGCCGACCGGGCGTACCGGTGGCTATTCAATCTCGCGCATCAGTACGATCTGCCTTGGCTCCTCGATCATCCTGCATTGCGCACGGCGCTCATCTGGCTGCTGTCGCTGTTGGGAATCGTTATCTCGCTGAGCGGGGCGTGGCTCGGATGGCGCGTGCTTCGCCGGCGCTGAGCCCGCATCACGTTCGCAGCTCGCGACGGAAGCTGAAGAGGAAGAGACCGAAGGCAACGACCCAGCAAGCTCCCGCTAGTCCCGCCCAATATGCCGCGTCCTCCGGGTAGAACTCCGCCGCCAGGCGCGCCACCGCGCTGGCGGTGATCGAGACGAACATCGCTTTCGCCGCCGGCGGCTCGGCGAAAGCCCGGCCGCTATTCTTGCGCACCATGCTTGCCATGACGGCAAGACACACCGTGCCGAGCGCACCCACCGTCCAGGCGTGGATCGCCGCCGCGGTCCCGAGCGCTGCCGGCGCAAAGGCATGGACTGCGAGCAGCCCGAAACCAATGGCGATCCATCCGTAGCCGACATGCAGCGCAGCAACCGAAGCCGACATCGGGCACTGCCAGCCCCGCCACTGCAGCAGCCTGGCGGATTGCGCTGCGGCGGCGATAGCGCACAGCGCTCCGGTTGGCGGCGCCCCCGGCAAGGCGATCCATGCCGCAAGCGCGCCCGCAGCCGTCACGGCAGCCGTCCGCTCCAGCGCCGTGCAACGCGACAGCGCGAGCTGGCAGCCGCGCTGTTCGGCGAAGGCAATCGTGAGGGCGGGCGTCACCCTGCCGCCGATGACCATGACCAGCCCCAGCAGGGATGCCAACGCCGCACGATAGGACCATGCCGCCGCACCCGTCGCGGCAAACGCGGCACTGGCGGTGAGCAGCGACAGCAGCGCGAGGACCTTCAGGTTGCGGCGGTCGCCCGCGGCGATCACCTGCACCGAAGCGAGTGCGGACAAGCTCGCCAGGAATGCGGCCGCAAGCCCCAGCCCGATGGATCGCGAGAGAAGGTGGGCGGCCCGCATGCACACCCATAGACAAACGAGAGGTCCCGTCAGTGCAGGCGATGCGCCGGGTCGGCCGGTCCATCGCGGCAAGGCGGTGAGCAGGAAGCCGGCCAGGATGGCTGGCACCGTTGCAAACAAGAGGTTGTCACGATGCCAGTCGCGGACGGAAAGCACCGCCTGCCACTCGGGGATGAAGGTGCCCGGCAGCCAAACGGCGATGCCGAGCATCGCATCCAGCGCGGCGAGCAGAAAGAATGACTGATACGGCTTGCCACCCCCCATTGCGCATCCCACGCGGGGCTTGCTCGCGTGTGCCCTTCCCGCTTGCGGCCTTCATTCATGGCGGGACACATCCCGCCCCGCACGGCCGACAGCGAATAACAGGCCGACGCATACCATCCTTGCTTCCGGTCAAGCGGTGATGGCGCCAGCGCATCACCCCTCGACGCGCTTTAAGCCGCGCGCACCGAGGAAGCCCGTCCCCGCGCCTTCAGGGGCACGAACGGCTGGTGATCCGGGCCGATATAATTCGCCGAGGGTCGGATGATTTTATTGTCCTGGCGCTGCTCGATGATGTGCGCGCTCCAGCCCGAGGTTCGCGCCATCACGAACAGGGGCGTGAACATGGCCGTGGGGATGCCCATCAGGTTGTATACGACCGCGCTGTACCAATCGATGTTCGCGAACATCCGCTTGGTCTCGCCCATCACCCGCTCGATGCGCTCGGCAACCTCGAAAAGCCGCTCCGAGCCGCTTTCCGCCGACAGGCGCCGTGCCACTTCCTTCACCACCCTGTTGCGCGGATCGGCGATCGTATAGACGGGATGGCCGAAGCCCATCACGACTTCCTTGGCCTCGACGCGCCGGCGGATATCCGCCTCCGCCTCGTCCGCGCTCGCATAGCGGCGAATGATTTCGTACGCGACCTCGTTCGCGCCCCCGTGCTTCGGCCCGCGCAGGGCTCCGATCGCGCCCGTCACCGCGGAATGGATGTCCGCGCCGGTGCCCGCAATGGATCGCGCCGTAAACGTCGAGGCGTTGAACTCGTGCTCGGCGTAGAGAATGAGCGAGGTGTGCATCGCCCGCACGTGGCTGTCGGACGGGGCGACGCCGTGCAGCAGGCGGAGGAAATGCCCGCCGATGGAATCATCGTCGGTCTCGACGTCGATGCGCCGTCCGTTGTGCGCGAAATGGTGCCAGTAGAGCAGCATTCCAGCGAGCGAGGCGAGCAGCCGATCGGCGATGTCCCGTGCACCGGGATGGTTATGGTCCGCGGCCTCCGGCAGCACACAGCCCAGCGCCGAGACGCCGCAGCGCAAGACATCCATCGGATGCGATGCCGCCGGCAGTTGCTCGAGCGTCGCTCTCACTGCAGCGGGTAAGCCGCGCAGCTTGCGAAGCTTCGCCTTATATGCAGCGAGCTCGTATTCCGTCGGCAGCGTACCGTGCACGAGCAGATGCGCGATTTCCTCGAACTCGCTCGTCTCCGCCATATCGAGAATGTCATAGCCGCGATAGTGCAGGTCGTTGCCCGCACGCCCGCATGTGCAGAGCGCCGTGTTACCGGCAATGACGCCGGAGAGCGACACCGACTTCTTCGGCGCCGGCTTGCCGGAAACACTCGTCAGAAGCGTTGCGTCCTGCGCCATGGCCCTTCTCTCCCTTTAGCGGGCGAACGATGCATGCCCGAACGATGCGTGCACGATCGTGGCACCGTCCGGTGTTCTCCAGTCGAACAGGCCGCTTTTCGCAGCTCCCCCCAGAGCGGCCGGCGGCGCCGTGATGGTCAGCCCGGCAAGTTGCAGGGCGTCGAGGTTTTCGATGTTCTCGGCGGTTTCGAGGAAGCGTTCCTGTTCCGTCACGGGAATGATGCCGTCCGCAAGCCGCCGGAACTTGCCGACGTAGCGCCCGCGGTGGAACGGCTGGCTGCCGAGGGGATGGGCGTCCGCAACCGCCAGGGCGTCGACGATCTCGGTTCCGTCCGTGAGCTTGACGATGACGCGCCCGCCGAACGCCTTCTGCGTCGGATCGGTACTCCGGTAGCGCTGCGTCCACTCATCGACCTCGCAGGTCTCGATGCTGTACCACAGGCGCACGGTTCCGGGGCGCTGTGCGCGCTCCGGCGCGTAGGAACGCTCGTGGTGCCACTCGCCGTCTTCCAGCGCGACGGCGAAGATATACATGATCGAATGGTCGAGCGTTTCCCGGCTCGCCTTCGGATCGAGCTTCTGCGGATCGTTGGCTCCCGTGCCGATCACGTAGTGCGTATGATGGCTCGTCTCGATGATGATGCGCTCGACCTTTGAAAGATCACCGATGCGGCCCCGCAGCCGCCGCGCCAGATCGATCAGCGCCTGCGCCTGGTACTCCGCAGAATGCTCTTTCGTGTATGTTTCGAGGATCGCCCGCTTCGGCTGTCCCGCCTCGGGCAGCGGCACGACATATTCCACACCGGGCCCCGCGAGCATCCACGCTATGAAGCCGTCCTCGCCTTCCCAGGCCGGAGAAGGTGCGCCTTCTCCGCGCATCGCCCGGTCCACCGCCTCGATCGCCATCTTGCCCGCGAACGCGGGCGCGTAGGCTTTCCAGCTGGAAATCTCACCCTTGCGCGACTGGCGCGTGGTCGTCGCGACATGCAGCGCCTGCTGCACCGCCTGATAGATCGTCTCTACGGGCAGATCGAGCGTCGCACCGATGCCTGCCGCAGCGGCGGGAGCAAGGTGAGCGATGTGATCGATCTTATGCGCGTGCAGGCAAATGCCCTTCACGAGAGCGACGTGAACCTCATAGGCCGCCGCGATGCCGCGCAGCAGCGCCGCGCCGTCGCGCCCGCAATGCTGGGCGACCGCGAGTATCGGCGGAATATTGTCCGCCGGATGCGCATAGTCCGCCGCAAGAAACGTGTCGTGGAAGTCGAGCTCGCGCACCGCGACGCCGTTCGCCCACGCCGCCCACTCCGGTGAGACGCGCCGGTTCGGAGAAAGACCGAACACGGTCGCCCCCCGCTGCGCGGGATGGCACAGCGCCTGCGCCCGCGCATTGACGACCGGACGGCGCGACAGCGACGCAGCGGCGACGCCGGCATTGTCGATGATGCGGTTGCCGATCATCTCGACCACGAGGCGCTCGACGGGCACCGGATCGGCCGCGACCTCGGCAATCTTCCAGGCAAGCTGCGCCTCTCTCTCGAGGCGCTCGGCAGACGCGTGCGTGCGGACTGTGTGCAGCTTCACGGCAACTCCCCGATACATGCGAGGTGCGGCTTTCACCGCTCACTCGCAATATCGGCAACTGCCCGGTTTCGATAAATGACTGAAAATGCAGACCTTTGCGAAGCCTGCCAGGGCGTCTTGCGAAGACTGCAAATGACGATGCCGTGGCCCGGCCGGATGCCGGCAGGGACCGCTGCCCGGGGTCATGCGAGATTAATGCACGCAATCAACGCCGAAGCGTATCGTTCCCATGGACGATGTGCGGGCGTGCCCTGATTGCCGCCAGGAAAGCCGCCGCCGGGCAGACGCGGTCACTGGGGCTTGGCGCTGAGATTGGTCTGGCGGCACTCGCCGCCCAGATTGCGGTACTCGTTGCTCCGAATTCCTGCCTCGACCGGAAGAATGCCGCCGGTTCCGAGTTTCAGCCCGTACAGCACGATCCGCGTCTCACCGTCCGGCGCCGTGATCGTCGGTTTCCCGTCGGTGTCGAGCGCGTAAGTCCAAACGGGACGATCATTGCCGTCGGATGCCTTCCGCGCGCCGTCTCCCAACACAATGGCCCGCTGATAGAAACGGGGAGGCTCATCCTTCGAGACGACGACGTCGAAATAGAACGACACCACGGCGCGGGTGCGCATGAAGTCGTGAAACGCGCAATCGAGCGATGGACGGAGAGCTTCTTCTTCGGGCGGCTCCTGCGCGACGTCCAGCGCATCACCGGCAGGCGTGACGGACTGATCGCCGGGAGGTGCCGGAGACCCGCCGGTCAAATTCAATCCGATCAAGCCAACCAGGACAACGGCTACGACGCTCGCCACCGTCAGGAGCGCCAGCCAGCCAAATCTGCGCGATTGCATCAAAAGGGCTCCGGCTAACCGATGATTGAGGACGGATGTCGATCACTGGCACCTGATCGCGGGAATGTCCATGGAACTTCCTCGGATTTCCGTCCGGCATTCATCGCAATCCGAGCTAAAGCGGAGCACGACGCCAGACAGGCGCACGGACAAATCTGACCGGGGCAATCCGCAGTATCGATCGCGGCCGCCGCGGCGCCACCGGGCACACGTCTAAGCCGTGGCGGCGCGGATTTCCTCGTCCGACATGCCGAGCACATCCTGCAACACCGCGTGCGTATGCTCGCCCAAGGCGGGGGGCGGAACGTGCCGGGTTGCCTCGGCGCCGGCGAAATGCAGCGGGTTGCGCACGCTCGGCACGACATAGCCATCGGGATGTGCGATCTCCATCGCAATCCCGCGGGCCAGCGCCTGCGGATCGTTCAGCGCCTGGGCGATGGAGTTTATCGGCCCGCAGGGGACTCCCTGCGCTTCGAGCGTGCTCATCCATTCCGCAGTCGTCCTGCCCGCCAGGGCGGCAGCTACGTGCGGAATGAGCGCCGCCCGGTTTTCCACGCGTCCCGCATTCGTGGCAAAGCGCGGATCGCTGGCGAGCGCATCGAGGCCGGAGGCTGCGCAGAAGCGGGCAAACTGCGCATCGTTGCCCACGGCCAGGATGACGTGCCCATCGGCAGTCGCGAACGCCTGATAGGGCACGATATTGGGATGCGCATTGCCCATGCGTTGCGGCGACACCCCGGACACCAGATAGTTCAGCGCCTGGTTGGCCAGACACGCGACGGCGGTGTCGAACAGCGCCAGATCGATATGCCGGCCTTCGCCCGTGACCTGAAGCTGGTGCACGGCCGCGAGAATGCCGTTGACGGCGTAGAGCCCCGTCAGCACGTCGACGAGCGCGACGCCGATCTTCTGCGGTTCCCCGGCATGGTGCTGCGGTGGGTGCCCGGTGATGGACATGACCCCGGAAATGCCCTGGATCATGAAATCATAGCCGGCTTTGTCGGCACTCGGACCGTACTGGCCGAAACCGGTGATCGAACAATAGATCAGTTTCGGGTTCAGCGCTCTCAGCGTTAAATAGTCGAGCCCGTATTTTGCGAGGCCGCCGACCTTGAAATTCTCGATCAGGATGTCGCTGCGCGCCGCGAGCCGCTGCACGATCTTCTGACCCTCGGCTTTGGCGATGTCGATAGCGACCGACTTCTTGTTACGGTTCGTCGAGAGGAAGTACGCGCTCTCGCGCCGCGCCTCGGCTTCGAACCACGGCGGTCCCCACGTGCGCGTGTCGTCGCCACTGCCTGGCTTCTCGATCTTGATGACCTCCGCCCCGAGGTCACCAAGCATCTGGCTCGCCCAGGGGCCAGCGAGGACGCGCGACAGATCCAGCACGCGCAGCCCGGCCAGCGGCCGATCATCCCGCTGCGTCATTGCGAGAACGCCTGCAGGCCGGTGATCGCGCGGCCGAGGATCAGACTGTGGATGTCGTGAGTGCCCTCGTACGTCGATACCGCTTCGAGATTCAGCATGTGTCGCATCACATGAAATTCATCGCTCACGCCGTTGGCGCCCAGCATTTCGCGGGCGGTGCGGGCAATCTGGAGCGCTTTCGCACAGCTGTTCCGCTTGATGAGGGAGATCATCTCCGGCACCTGGTTTTTCAGATCGAACAGCCGCCCGACCCGCAGACACGCCGCCAGTCCGATGGCGATCTCGGTCTGCATATCACACAGCTTGACCTGCACGAGCTGATTGGCGGCAAGCGGGTGCCCGAACTGCTTGCGTTCCAGCGTATAGCTGCGGGCGCGCATCCAGCAGTCCTCCGCGGCGCCAAGCGCACCCCATGCGATACCGAACCGCGCGCGATTGAGACACGAGAATGGCCCTTTGAGCCCTTTCACGCCGGGAAGCATGTGCGCGCGCGGCACAAATACGTCACGCATGACGATCTGTCCCGTAGGACAGGCCCGCAGCGATAGTTTGCCGTCGATCCGGGGCGTTTCCAACCCTTCGGCGCCACGCTCGATGATGAACCCGCGGATCACCCCGTCGTCGCATTTTGCCCAGACGATCAGAACATCGGCGATGGGTGCATTGGTGATCCACGCCTTGGTACCCGAAAGGATGTATCCGCCCTCCACGGACCGGGCGCGCGTCTCCAGACTGGCCGGGTCGGAACCCGATCCCGGCTCGGTCAAGCCGAAGCAGCCGATCCATTCGCCCCTGGCTAGACGCGGCAGGTAACGCGCGCGCTGCTCGTCGGATCCGAATGCAGCGATGGGATACATGACCAGCGACGACTGCACGCTCACGACGGTTCGATAGGCGGAATCGACGCGCTCAAGCTCGCGCGCGATCAGCCCGTACTCGACATAGCTGCCGCGCGCGGTGGCGCGGCCTGGGTAGTCGATCGTGGAGCCGAGAAAGCCCAGCTCCCCCATCTCAACCATGATGCGCCGGTCGAAGCGCTCTTCGCGCGCATCGCCAACGACGCGCCCCATCAAGCGTGACTGCGCGAAAGCGTGGGCGCGTTCCTGCATCGCGCATTCGCCGGCAGTGAGCTGCTCCCTGAGGAGAAGCGGATCGGTCCATTCGAACGACTGCCGTGGAGGCTGCTCGGAAGCAGCCAGAGGACGAAGATCGGTCATGAGCTCCTCGCGGAAGCTTGAGGTATCGTTCGGCGGCAGTCAGCCGACGAGCAGGTATCCGGCAACGGCGGCAGCGGCGGCGGCGGCAACCGCGAGCAACAGACAGATCTTGTCGCTGCTGCTGGCCGGCACCTTTGCCGGCGCCGCCGCTGCCGGAGGATGCGCCGCATCGCCCCCGGCGGAAGCATCACAAGCGTCTTCCAAGCGTGTCTTCAATCGCTCGAAGAACGTCTGCGCGTGTTTGTGCGCGAAACTGTCGACGAGGCGCGAGCCGAGTTGAGCGAGCTTTCCACCGACGTTCGCTTTGACCGTGTAGTCGAGTGCCGTCCCTTCCGCGTGATCGGCGAGAACGATCCGCGCCTGACCTTTCACGAAACCCGCCGCGCCGCCCTTTCCCTCACCACTGATCGTGTAGCTTTCGAGCGGCACGATATCGGTGAGCGAAACGCAGCCGGCGAAGCGGGCCTTTACCGGGCCGATGACCGTTGCGACAGTCCCTTCGAAACGTCCTGGTTCGATTTCGCAGAGACCTTCGCAACCCTCGATGCAGTTCTCCAACACGCTTGGGTCGTTCAGCGCGGCCCATACGTCCGTGCGGGGCGCCGCGATCACCTGCCGGCCCGACATATCCATCTCGTCTTGTCCTTATTCAATTCGCGACCAGGATTGCGCGCGAGCGCCTGGCGATCAGGTCGGGATGATTGCCATGGCTTCGACCTCGATGAGATATTCCGGCTGTGCCAGTGCCTGCACGCCGATCCATGAGGAAGCTGGCGGGTTCTCGTCTCCGAAAGTGTCCACGAGCACGCGCGCAATCATGTCGGCTTCCGGCCCCGATTGGAAGTTCGGGATAAAGAAGCGCAACACCTGTATATCGTCCGGCGTACCGCCTGCGGCTTCGATCGCGGTGAATACTTGCTTCAGTGCCTGGCGGAACTGCGCCTCGCGGCCCACGGCGTTGCAGGACTCGCTCTCGTCCCACGGCACCTGTCCGGCAATGTGCACGACGGTGCCTGGCGGTGACATGACGACCTGGGAAAAGCCCCACGGCCTGCTGTTGAAGAGACCTTTGGGCTGAAGCGTCTTACGTGGCATGAGTGAACCCTCCCTGTCCTGTTCGTTGTTACTGGCGGATCGACCTCAAACGAGGCCCAGATGCGTTGCGGCGAACGCTGCGGCGACAGCAGCCAGGCCCGGCGCGAGCAGATTCACCCAGGCATAGCCCCAGTCGCTGTCACGCTTGCCCGCGATCGGCAGCATCTGGTGAGCGATGCGTGTTCCGAGGTCGATGGCGTAACCGCAGCCCGTTTGCCCGCCGGTCGCCATGATGGCCGCGCTCAGCCACAAGCCCGTAGCGAAGGTGCCCGCGATGACGGAAACCGGGAACACGACCTTGCTGATGAGGAAGATGCCGAATGCGAAGATGAAGAACGACAGGAACTCGGCGACGAAGTTGGCCGGGATGTTGCGAATACCGGGCGACATGGCGAAGCAAGCGAGCTTGGCGTCCTTGTCCTCGGTCGCCGCCCAGTGCGGCAAGTACAGCAGCCACACGATGAGGCCGGCAAACATTCCGCCCGTGACCTGGCCAGCGAGATACGGCCCGGCTTCGGTAGCCGGCAGAATTCCCGCGGTGATGAACGCGAGCGTGACAGCCGGGTTGACGTGTCCTTGCGAGCCGATGGTCGTCGCGGCAAAAAGCCCGAGGCTGAGGCCAATGCCCCACGACAGCGACTGCATCAACCAGCCCCCGCCGTTGCCGTGGGATTTGTTCAAGTAGTCCGAGGCGATCGCTGCAAAGCCGAACACCAGAAGAAACATCGAGCCGATCATCTCGGCCAGAAACACGTTGATCATCCTATTCCCCCATCTTACGCCTGATAGCTCCCCAAACCCTGGCCGGCGTCGCCGGCATATCGAGATCGCATCCGATCGCGTCGATGACCGCGTTCATGACCGCAGGCGGCGATGCGACGGTCCCTGCTTCGCCGCAGCCCTTGACGCCAAGCGGGTTGTGCGGACATGGCGTTTCGATCAGCTCGATGCGGAACTGCGGAAAATCGTCGGCGCGCGGCATGCAGTAATCCATGAAGCTCGCCGTCAGGAGCTGCCCGCTGTCGGGATCGTAGATGCAGTGCTCCAGCAGCGCCTGGCCGATGCCCTGCGCCAGGCCGCCATGCACCTGCCCTTCGACGATGAGCGGGTTGATGACCTTGCCGAAATCATCGACTGCCGCGAGATCGACGAGACGGACAACGCCCGTTTCCGGATCGATCTCGACTTCGGCAATGTAGGTTCCGGCCGGGTACGTGAAATTCGGCGGATCGTAAGCTGCGCTCTCTTCCAGTCCGGCCTCGAGCTGCTCGCGCGGAACGACGTGGCCCTTGAACGCCGCGACGGCGACATCTGGCAACGAAACGCTGCGCTCGCTTGCGGCATGCCGGAACACGCCCTGCGCGAAATCGATCTCGGATGGAGGCACATCGAGAATGTATCCGGCGATCTTGCGCCCTTTCTCGATGATCTTCTCGCACGCTTTGACGATGGCTGATCCGCCCACAGCCGCCGAGCGCGAGCCATATGTGCCAAGGCCATAGGGCACGCTTGCCGTGTCGCCATGCACGATCTCGATCTCGTCCGGCGCCAGCCCCAGCCAGTCGTGCACGATCTGCGCGAAGGTCGTCTCGTGACCCTGTCCGTGCGTGTGCGATCCCGTCAGCACCATGCACTTGCCGGTGGGCGTCATGCGGATGGTCGCGGTCTCGTAATAGCCGATGCCCGAGCCGAGCATTCCAACGAGGTTCGAAGGCGCAAGCCCGCAGCACTCGATGTAACAGGAAATGCCGATCCCGCGCAGCAGCCCCTTGGCTTCAGACTGTGCGCGGCGTGCGGGGAACCCGGCGTAGTCGATCATCTCGAGCGCGCGCTCGAGACTCTTTGCATATTGGCCGCTGTCGTACACGGCGGCGACCGGCGTTTGGTATGGGAACTGCTCGGGCGCGATGAAATTGCGCCGCCGGATTTCGGCGCGGTCGATGCCGAGCTCGCGCGCTGCGGCATCGACGATCCGCTCGACCACGTAGATCGCTTCCGGCCGCCCGGCGCCGCGATAGGCGTCGACTGGCGAAGTGTTCGTGTAATAGGCGTCGACCACCGCATGGATGGCAGGCGTACGATACTGCCCGGACAGCAGCGTCGCATACATGAAGGTTGGAATAACCGTCGCGAAGGTCGAAAGGTAAGCCCCGAGCGCCGCCTTCGTGTGCACGCGCATGGCGAGAAACGTGCCATCGGCGCGGACGGCAAGCTCGACATCCGTCATGTGGTCGCGACCGTGGCTGTCGGCGAGGAAGGCCTCGGTGCGCTCCGCGACCCAGCGAACGGGACGGTTGAGTTTCTTAGCCGCCCACAGGCAGACGCATTCCTCGGGGTACACGAAAATCTTCGCACCGAAGCCGCCGCCCACGTCGGGCGCTATGACCCGCAGCTTGTGCTCCGGGACGATGCCCATGCCAGCAATGATCTGGCGGGCGATGTGCGGGTTCTGGCTGGTGGTGATGAGCGTCGCCTGCCCGGTGCCTGGATCGTACTCCGCCACCGCGGCGCGCGGCTCCATCGGATTGGCGACGACACGCGTATTGACGAGGCTCAGCCGGACGACGCGATCTGCTCCGGCGAAGGCCGCCGCCGTTTCCGCCTGATTGCCGATCGCCCACGAAAAACAGAGGTTCTCGGGAATATCGTCATGGATGCGGGGCGCCTCGGGGCGCGATGCATCGGCAGGGTTGACGGCGCAGTCGAGCACCTCGGCATCGAGGACGAGCAGCTCCGCCGCATCGCGTGCGGCAGCGTAGGTTTCCGCGAGCACCACGGCAACGATGTCACCCACGAAACGCACCCGGTCGGCCTGCATGGGCGGTCGCTTTGCGGCGCGCATCGGCGTGCCGTCCCGCGATGTAATCACCCAGTCGGACGGCAACGTGCCGAGCTTTTCCCGTTCCCAGTCGGCGCCCGTCAGAACCGCGACGACGCCGGGAGCGGCGCGGGCTGCGCGCGTATCTAGCGAACGGATGCGGGCATGGGAGTATTCGCTGCGCACGAAGCAGGAGAAGAGTTGCCCCGGCCGATCGAAGTCGGACGTGTAGCGGCCGGCACCTGTGGTGAACCGCAGGTCCTCCCTTCGCCGAACCGATGCTCCTATGCCCTGATCCACGCTTCTACATCCCGGCTTCGCGGCCCGCTCATCCAACTTTTTATGCTTGGGTGTTCTCGGCCGATTTAATCGGCACGGCCGCGATCACATCCATCTCGATGAGGTAGTCCGGATCGACGAACTTCGTTACTTCGATAAGCGTGCTCGCCGGCGGCGGATCGGAGAGAAACGCCGCCCGCGCCCGGCTCACCTCGGAGCGCTTCGACATATCGGTGACGAACGTCGTGATCTTGATCACATCGTTGAAGGTGGCGCCGTTGGCGTGCAGCACCTCCTCGATGTTGAGCAGTGTCTGCTGCGTCTGGGTGAACATGTCACCCTTGCCGACGAGCCCGCCTTCCCGGTCGGTCGCATACTGTCCGGCGAGAAAGATCAGCTTCTGGTCGCCGAGCGTGACCGCGTAGGAGTGCGAGTATGGTCCGCAAGGCGGAGCTACCGTTTCGACCGTGAGTGCTTTCTTCATCATCTGCTCGGTTGTCCATCTGCCCCATATTGCAGCCTCATCGAAACACGCTCGCTATTGTTCTGGCGAGCCATGAAAGATTGCACGCACCGTCCTAAATCTCAGGATAGAAGCGGGAATTGTGCCGTGTATGATGCGGCTCGAGACAAGCAGTCGGCTTTATCGACAGCACGGAGCGACCCGCGAGACATGTCCGTGGACATCGAAATTACGGTTAATGGCCGCCCGGCGCGTGCGACCGTTCCCGACGAGATGCTTCTGGTTGTGTTCCTCCGCGAACACCTGCGTCTGACAGGTACGCATATCGGCTGCGATACCACCCAGTGCGGCGCATGCACCGTGCACGTCGACGGCAAAGCCGTGAAGAGCTGCACCATGCTGGCGGCACAGGCGGATCGGCGCGAGGTGCGGACAATCGAAGGGCTCGCTGAAAATGGCGCGCTGCATCCGATGCAGGCGGCTTTCCGCGAGTATCATGGTCTCCAGTGCGGATTCTGCACGCCGGGGATGATCATGTCGGCTCTCGATCTTCTCGACCGCAATCCAGATCCGTCGGAGGCCGAAGTCCGGACCTGGCTGAAGGGGAACCTGTGTCGCTGCACCGGGTACCAGAATATCGTCTCGGCCATTCGCGCTTGCGCCGCAGAACTGCGCCAGGACAAAGTGCTGGGGCGCTAGAGGACCCGAGATGTACGACTTCGTCTATCGTCGTCCAACGCAAGTGAGCGAGGCGAGCCGCATACTCGCCGGCGATCCGGACGCCAAGGCTCTCGCTGGCGGAATGACGCTTCTCCCCTCGCTCAAGCAGCGGCTGATGCGGGTCACGACGCTCGTCGATCTCGGCGGCATAGCCGGCCTGCGCGAGATCACGGCCACGCCCGGCATTCTCAAGATCGGAGCACTGACGCCGCACGACGAGGTTGCGCGCTCGAGCATCGTGCGCGCCGCCATCCCCGGGCTTGCCACTCTCGCTGGCCTGATTGGCGATGCGCAGGTACGCAACCGCGGCACCATCGGCGGCTCGGTGGCCAACAACGACCCGGCGGCCGACTATCCCTCAGCCGTCCTCGCGCTCGACGCGACGATCATCACCAGCAAGCGGTCGATCCGGGCGGCGGATTTCTTTCTCGGCCTGTTCGCGACCGCACTGGATGCGGACGAACTCATCGTCGGCTTCGAGTTTCCACTGCCGCGCGCCTCCGCCTACGCCAAGCTGCCGAACCCGGCGAGCCGTTATGCAACCGTCGGCGTCTTCGTCGCCCGCTTTGCCAATCACTGCAGCGTAGGCGTGACCGGCGCGGCCGGCGGCGTCTTCCGCTGGACAGAGGCCGAGGATCGGCTCGGGTCGTATTTCGATCCGCAGTCGGTCGCGGGCATGGCTCTCGAGCGCGATGACCTCAACGCCGACATTCACGCAAGCGCCGAGTATCGCGCCCACGTGGCCGGGACGATGCTGAAGCGGGCGGTGGCCAGCGCCGCGGCGGGCGCCATCTGATCTGCGCCGTGTCGCCTCTGATCTGCGCCGTGTCGCCGTCAGCCCCGCATGAGTGCCTGCAAGCGGGTCGCGGCGTGCTGTTCCAGTGCCCCGCGCCGGCGCTGCCTCAGCACATCGGATCGAGATAGGCGGTCTTGGTGACGGTGAAGAACTCGTGCGCCTGCCGCCCCTGTTCGCGCGGCCCGTAGTTGGACAGCTTGCGTCCCCCAAACGGTACGTGGAAGTCGACGCCGGCCGTCGGGACGTTCACCATCACCATCCCGGCCTTGACGTTGCGCTTGAAATGCTCGGCGCGGGCAAGGCTGCTGGTGCAGATGCCGGCCGACAGCCCGAACGCGCTGTCATTGGCGATGGCGAGCGCCTCGGCATAATCGCGTGCCGCGATGACGGCAACGATCGGACCGAAGATTTCCTCGCGGGCGATGCGCATGGACGGGGAGACATCGGCGAAAACCGCCGGCGAGAAATAGTAGCCGGGCGTTTCTCGCCTCAGACGCTCACCGCCAACGATCAGTCTGGCGCCTTCGTTGCGGCCGATGTCGATGTAGCTGAGATTTTTCTCGAGTTGCCGCTCGTCGACCACCGGTCCCACCTGGGTCTGCGGATCGAGCGCGTGCCCCACCTTCAGTGACGCGGCACGCTCTGCAAGGCGCGCGATGAACTGCCGATACACGCCCTCGGTGACGATAACGCGCGAGGATGCGGTGCAACGCTGTCCCGTGGAATAGAAGCCGCCGTTTGCCGCGCATTCGACCGCGCGTTCGATATCGGCGTCGTCGAGAACGACGAGGGCGTTCTTGCCGCCCATTTCGAGCTGCAATCTGCGCATGGGAGGAACAGCCACGGCCGCGCGCGCTATGGTTTGCCCGACACCGACCGAACCGGTGAAGCTGATGCCATCGAGCTTCGGGCTGGAGGCGATGGCAGCGCCGACGTCCTTGCCCTCGCCAATGACCAAGTTGAACACGCCATTGGGCAAGCCACTGCGTGCGAGAATTTCCGCAAGGCGATATGCAGTCGCCGGGGCGATTTCGGATGGCTTGAAGACGACGCAGTTGCCGAAGGCCAGTGCCGGGGCAATCTTCCACGCTGGGATGGCGATCGGAAAATTCCACGGTGTAATGATGCCGATCACACCCACGGGCTCGCGCACGACGCTCACGTCGAGGCTCGGCCGTATGGAGCGCAGCACCTCACCGGCCTGACGGAGACACTCGCCGGCGAAGTATTGGAAAATCTGGCCGGCGCGCGCGCACTCGCCGATGCCTTCGGCCAGGGTCTTGCCTTCCTCCGACGATAGGAGCGTGCCGAGCTCGTCTTTGCGCGCCAGAATCTCAGCGCCCACGCGCTGCAGGATGTCGTGACGTTCCAACGGCGTCGTCGCGGCCCAGGCGGGGAAAGCACGCCGGGACGCATCGGCTGCGCGATCGACCTCCGATACCGATGCCTGTGCAAATCGCCCGACGATGTCCCGTGTATCGGATGGGTTGATATCCGCGAGCTTGGTGGGCGAGTCGCTCCATTCTCCATCGATGAAGTTCAAACCCTCGATCAACGCCCGCCTCCGATCCAATTTCTTTGATCCGCACGGTACGGAGGCCAACCTTCTCCCGCGACGCCAAAATTTACGCTGGACTGTCGCAATTTTCAGGACAATCTTGAGCAAGGAACGATGAGGAACCGCTGATCCGTGGACCAGTTTCGCACCGTCGAGCTCTTCATCAAGGTCGCAGAAACCGGCAGCATGCGCGCCGCGGGCGATGCGCTCGGAATCTCGAAGTCCGTCGTCAGCTACGAGATCAAGAAGCTCGAAGACCATCTTGGCGCACGGCTGTTCAACCGGACGACCCGCAACATCGTGCTGACGGAAGCCGGTGCACGCTTTCTCGACCGTGCACAAACGCTACTGCGGGACTGGCGCGACGCCGAGCGCGACGTCGCGGAGTACCACGCGCGGCCCAAGGGCCTGTTGCGCGTTGCAGCCTCGCCGATGTTCGGCGGCCAGTACGTTGCTCCGGCGTTGGTCGACTTCCAGGCACTCTATCCGGACATCGAGGTCGACCTCGAATGCTCGGAGGGGCTCGTCGACGTCGTGAAAGACGGTTACGATCTCGCCATCCGCGTGACGATCCTGCCAGACTCGCAACTCATGCGTCGGCAGCTCGCACCCAACCGGCTCGTTCTTGTCGCCGCGCCCGCCTATCTCGACACCTTTGGAACGCCGATGCGACCGCTCGACCTGGCAACCCACCGTTGCCTGCGGCACGACGCGGAGTGGGCGTACTGGTCCCAGTGGCTCGCCATTCTTCCCGACCACGAACGTCCGCTGGAACTGCACGCGGCGATGACTCTCGGCAGCAGCCTGGCGCTGCTCGAGGCAGCACGCAGTGGCGGCGGCATCGCTCTATTGCACACCTATGTCGTTGGCGAGGCCATCGCCCGCGGCGAGCTCAAAGCGCTGATGCCCGATCGCATGCTGGTCCACGGCGCGATCAGCGCCGTATTTCCCCACGGCCAGCACATGCCGGCGAAAACGCGTCTTATTCTCGATTTCCTGGCCAACCGCTTCAAGGGCACGCCGAGTTGGGAGCAAAGCATATTCCCCGTACCTGCGGAAAACTGTAGCACAAAAGATAGACCGACTTCGCCGGCCTTGTGAACGAACCCGCGAATCTTCCGTCCACTCCTCGGTTGATCGAGATATTGAAGAGAAAGCTCGTGCGCACCAGCACCCACCCCAAGCGGCAAGCCAAGACGACCTCCGCACACCGCGATCACCCGGCGCCGGCCGCTGCGCTCCCGCCGAAGCCGGACGTCGGCGCGCGCCTCAAGACGCTGCGGACGGAACGCAATCTTTCCCAGCGCGACCTCGCCGCCATGTCCGGCGTGACGAACGGCATGATCAGCATGATCGAGCAGAACAAGCACAGCCCTTCCGTCGCCACGCTCAACCGGATCACCGATGCCCTGCGCATATCGTTCGGGGAATTCTTCGGCAACGTCACCGACGCCCCCAGCCAGCCGCAGATCTTCTTTCAGGCGAGCGACCTCAAGCGTCTCATCGACGGCAAGGTGGAGGTTCGCGTGGTCGGCGATGGACGCAGCGGCCAGGCACTGCAGATCCTGCACGAGATCTATCAGCCCGGAGGCGACACTGGCCCCGAGATGCTCTCGCATCCCGGCGAAGAGGGCGGCATCGTCATATCCGGCGAAGTCGAGATCTTTGTCGGCGAGACACACCGCAAGCTCGTGGCGGGGGATGCTTATTATTTTGATAGCCGCATCCCACACCGCTTCCGCAATTGCGGAGCTGCGCCCGCTATCCTGGTCAGCGCCAGCACATCCTCACATTGATAGGGCTTCGCTAGAGACGCAACGGGCGCGCCTGCCCACGCGGTCTTATATTTATCAAAATTCCATACGCTTATAGCGCGCACGGGCGCCTAGCATTCCCACGCCGGTCGTGTCCGCTGCGGCTCCACACAAGTTTTCCACATGTTACTAAATTGCTACAGATACGCAGTTGCGCACCTCACCTGACGATTTTGCGCTTGAGACGCCGCAGCCCCACTGATTAGGATTTTAATCAAGCAGCCGTTGCGGCTGCTCCGCTTGATGCCCGCGCAAAGCAAGAATCTGTCCGCATGATTAGTATTTTCAACAACGGATCAGTTCTTTATGCGCAGGGCTGGCGGCAGGCAGCAAAAGGGGGACTGCTAGTGCTTACGACGAATCGACTGGGATCCATCGCCGCCGTCGCTCTGGCGCTGGCATCGCTCACCGCGCCGGTACGGGCCACTGACGATAAGCTCACCTTCGTCCTCGCGCCCCAGGCAACCAGCGACTACATCTTCCGCGGCCTCTCTTACAGTAACGAGAAGCCTACCCTGCAAGCCTATGGAGAGGTTGGCTACAACATCTTCTACGCTGGCTTCTGGGCAAGCGGTAACGACTACATCGGCACGCTCGGTCCGTGGGAGCTCGACGGCTTCATCGGCGCACGGCCCGTGACCGGCGGTGTCAGCTGGGATGTCGCCGTGTGGTGGTACAATTTCGGCAGCCGGGATCCAGCACTCAGCCGCTCCGACCTCGACTATGTCGAATTCAAACTCGGCGCGTCGATCTCGCCCGTCACGAATCTCACACTCGGCCTGACCGGCTACTATACGCCCGACCAGGATCTCGCCATGACCGAGTCGACGACGGTGGAAGGTACAGTGAGTTACGTGCTTCCCCAGGTCGGTGTCTTCGTGCCGACGTTGAGCGGCCTCCTCGGCTGGACGGGCGGCAATACCGACGGCTTCTTTCTCGGCGAAAAGGAGTACGCCTACTGGAACGCCGGCGTGAAACTCGGGATCGAGAAGCTGTTCATGGACTTCCGGTACTGGGACACCAACATAGACAATGATCTCGCAGATACGCGCTTCGTGTTCACCGTCGGCATAAACCTGCCCTAGACTCAGCTGTCTCCCAACTGGACAGCCGGGGGCCGCGGCTCCCGGCTTTTTTTATTTCGGAATGGGAAATCGATCGGCTCACTTCTTCGAGAGTTGTGGTCTACTTATACAGGCTCACGATAGAGAAAGTTCCGATCCACGCCCGCAAAGAGCGCGACGCTCGTACTCGAAGCCATCCTCAGCGCCGAAGCCATCAATGATTTCGTTCAGGATTGAGAGAGTCGCATGTCGTATGGCGACTGCCGGAAATCCCAATTGTTGATCGAGCCGCCACCATCATAGAAATATGTGCCACCCAAACTGATGGCTGCCGAATAATCGCCATAGCCCTCATCGCCTCCCCCCAGCACGTTGCCGAGGACGGCACCGAGAATGACGCCGATGAAAGTTCCAATTCCAGGCAGCGCGACATTGACCACGGCATTGCTGATCCAAGCTGTTCGTTGCTATCCAACCAACTAGTGAACGCCGCCACGTCATCAACAGTTAAATCGGGCCACAGCAAAAACTCTTCCTCAGCCTCTGCCAGAATTACCACCACCGGCTGGAACGCAGAGAGCAGGACATTCAGGAAAGCCACCCCTCCAGTCTTCTAACGAACACTCAACCAATTGGTGTCGACAACAACGGCTTCCATCCACTGCCACGGAAGCCTCCCACAATGGAGCCTGAAATATCGGTGCGTCCTAATTTGAAGTAGCTTTTAATCCTAGTGCTCTCTCGCGCAGCATATCAGACAAAGTCGTTGAGTCGCCGCCGGATACGACCCATTCCTTCTTTTGAATGAACGCTCCTACCTCGGCCCAAAGCCTGTCATTCAGCGCGTTATTGTAGGTGCCATTACGTATCCCGCTGCCAACGGAATCCCACAGATCGATCATGTCACAAATATGATCGGCTATTTCGATGATTTGCTCGTTGGTTATCCATCGCTCCTTGGCCGCGTATATGCCGCTCGGAAACGGTCCTTTCGCAATCTCGCGCCGTGCCCGCCAAGCGCGATCCCGGATATACCTCGCAGCGAGGAGCGCATCACTTTCTGTGGCAATCCATTGTTTGCCCTCGATGAACGCCAGAATCTCGTCGTTCATCCGATGCTTGATTTCCTCCCCGATTACGGCTCCCTTATTGCCGACAAGCGCGAGCCAAAGCTCTGAAATGCCGTGGAGATAATCTGCAATTTCTGTGATCTGGCTGGTTGCCAGCCAATTGCCAAATGCCCGGTGCACACCGGGCTTAAGCTCCGATCTATTTGTCATGGAAAATGACCGGCTTCAGTTGTGTCCTCAATGTTGCTTCCGGTTTTTTCACGGGCTCAGAAAAGCACGGTGATGATGTTGCTGGAGGCTGGCTGCACTACGGCCGAAGTCCAACCGATCACCGAGCAGTCGATCGGGATGGTCGAGCACTATGCCAACGAGGTCAATCAGCGGAAGCTGGCAGCGGCTGCGATCTTGAAATGGGAGAACGAGGCGGAAACGTTTATTGTAGAACCGCGAGTAGCGGCCGCCGCATCGACCGCGCAACCCATTGAAAAAATGGTGGGTGATGAAGGACTCGAACCTTCGACCCGCTGATTAAGAGTCAGCTGCTCTACCAACTGAGCTAATCACCCGCACCATGGACGGCGCGCCGAGGCCAGGGGTGCGGAGAAAGCCATCCGCGCGGCCAAGACGTCAAAAGGGCCCGCCACGCGAGCCCTCGTCGCAGAGGCGTGTAGCACCATGGGGCCCCGCTGTCCAGCGCCCATGGGGCCCCCGCGAGGAGGCGCTAACGGAGCCCAAAAATGGGGCCTCGAGCCGAAATTTTCGCCGGCCCGAGCAGCTGGCGCCTATAGCCTCCCCGCCGCGCCTCGTGCAAATTTAGAGCGTGCTGCGAATCGTAGCCGCATCCATCGGCACAGCGTTCCCGCCGGCGTGCCCAGCGCCGGCACCCCAGTCTGCCCGGCGATCCGCTCGGTGACACATGGACGAAAAGCGCAAGGTCCCCCGCCGCCGCGTCCTCAAGGAGGGCAAAATCGTCTATGCGGACGGCCTGCGCATCCTCGATTGCACGATCCGCGATCTCTCCGACAACGGCGCCCGCCTGCTGATCGCCAACACCGTCGGGCTGCCCGAGGCCTTCCTGCTCTACGAAAAATCGTCCGGCGTGCTGCGGTCCGCGTCCATCGTCTGGCGACAGGCGAATGCGATCGGCGTTGAGTTCACCGGGCCGCCGACGAGCATCAACGATCCGGCGAACAAGCGCTACGCGCGGCTGAAGTTCGCCTAGAGTGCTTCCGGAAAAGTGGGCACCGGTTTTCCGACAAGAAGTACGGGGCAAGGAAGTGCTTCCGGAAAAGTGGGCACCGGTTTTCCGATCAGAAGCACGACCAAACAATCAGCTAGAGCCGTTCCGCGTTTCCACCTAAACCGGAACGGATCTAGCGGAGGAGACCCGCCGCGGTCGGCGCGCGCCCCCGGAAAAATCCGGTCACCCCCCCCCCGCAGAGGTGGCTAAGGCCGCATCAAAAGATGCTCGTGCGCGTTGAGCCCCGCCAGCACCGCGGCCGATCCTTTGACGACGCAGTGCATCGGGTTCTGCTGCACGCGGAACTTCACGCCCACGAGACGCGTCAGCGCGACATCGAGCTTGTCAACCAGCGCGCCGCCGCCGGTGAGATGAATGCCGCGCCGGGCGATGTCGCTCAGAATGTCCGGCGGCAGATCCTCCAGCGCCCGCTGGGCGAAATCCGCGATGGCTTCGATCGGCTCGCTCAATGCCGCCGCGATGTCTTTGGCGCGCAGAACGACGCTCTTCGCCGTGCCCTGCTTCAAATCACGTCCGCGGATGTGCACCTCGGCGGAGCGGCCGTTGCCGCCCGCGAGCGCACTTCCCGCCTCCACCTTGATCCGCTCGGCATTGACCGGACCGATGAGAAGCTGATGCTCGCGCCGTACGTAGCGGATGATGGCGTCGTCCATGGCGTTGCCGGCGACGCGCAGCGTCCGCGCCGAAACGATGACGCCGCTCGACAGCACGGCGATGTCGGACGTGCCGCCGCCGATATCGAGCACCATCGCCCCGCCGGGCTCGTCGACGGGAAGCCCCGCCCCGAGCGAAGCCGCGACGGGCTCGGCAATGAGGTAGACCTTCCGCGCGCCGAGCGACACGGCCGTCTCATAGACCGCGCGCCGCTCGACGGGCGTCGCCTGCGCGGGCACGCAGATGAGAATGCGCGGCCGGCGGAAGCCCAGCATCGTCTTCGTGCGCTTGATGAACTGACGCAGCATCTCCTCGGTGGCGACGAAATCGGCGATGACCCCGTCGCGCAGCGGATGCACGAGCTCCACGCTCTCGGGCGCACGGCCGATCAGCGCTTTCGCCTTGCGCCCGACCGCGAGCACTTCGCGCATGCCGCGGTGCGAGCGCACGGCAACCGTCGACGGCTCGTCGATGATGATGCCCCGCCCGACGACGTGCACCAGCGTGTTCGCCGTGCCGAGATCGATCGCGATGTCGTCGGAGAATACGCTCGCCACGCCTTGCAACATTGCCCGCTCACAACTCTCCGGGCGCGCCGGTGTCGGCCCCGCATCGCCCCGGATGAGGGGAGAAATTTAGACGCTTTCCTCCGCCCACGCCATGCAGGAAGCGCGCGCCGCGCCGGAAAGCCGGGAGCCTGTCCTGCGCCCCCGACGGGTGAAAAAACGCAGAAAGGGCGTCCCTGCGATGTCCCGCAGAGGCGCCCTCGGTGTGTTCGGCGCCGCTACCGCTGAAGTTGCAGCGGCGCCGGTGGAAGTAGACTTAGATCTGCTGCACGCGCGCCATCTTCTGGCGCTTCACCATCAGCTTGTTGAGCGCCGAGACGTAGGCGCGCGCCGAAGCGACCATCGTGTCGGTGTCGGCGCCGCGGCCGGTCACCATGCGGCCGCCCTCCTCGAGGCGCACGGAAACCTCCGCCTGAGCATCGGTGCCCTCGGTCACCGCGTGCACCTGGTAGAGATCGAGCTTCACCTCGTGTGGCACCAGCACCTTGATGGCGTTGAAGGTCGCATCGACGGGCCCGTTGCCCGTCGCTTGCACGGTGTGCTGCTCGCCGTCGATGTCGAGGGTGAGCGTCGCCGTCTGCGGGCCCATGTTGCCGGCGATGACGGTGAGCGAAACCACCCTCATCCGGTCGTGCATGTGCGCGATGCCCTGGTCGACCAGCGCCTCGATGTCCTCGTCGTAGACGTGCTTCTTGCGGTCGGCGAGGCTCTTGAAGCGCAGGAAGGCATCCTCGAACGCGTTCTCGCCCAGCTCGTAGCCGAGCTCCTTCAGCTTGGAGCGGAAGGCGTTGCGGCCCGAGTGCTTGCCCATCACCAGCGAGGTCTTGCCGACGCCCACGGACTCCGGCGTCATGATCTCATAGGTCTGCTGGTGCTTCAGGATGCCGTCCTGGTGGATGCCGCTCTCGTGCGCGAACGCGTTCCGGCCGACGATGGCCTTGTTGTACTGCACGGGGAAGTTCGTCACCGCGGAGACGAGGCGCGAGGCGCGCGACAGCATCGTGGCATCGATGCCCGTGTTGTAGGGGAGCTTGTCCGCCCGCGTCTTGATCGCCATCACGATCTCTTCCAGGGACGCATTGCCCGCCCGCTCACCGATGCCGTTGATGGTGCATTCGATCTGGCGTGCGCCGCCGCCCAGCGCGGCGAGCGAATTGGCGACCGCGAGGCCCAGATCGTTGTGGCAGTGGGTCGAGAAGACGACCTTGTCGGCATTCGCCACATTCTCGCGCACTGCGCGGAACATTGCCGCGTACTCGTCCGGCGTCGCGTAACCGACGGTATCGGGCAGGTTGATGGTGGTGGCACCCGCCCTGATGGCGGCATCGACGCACCGGCTCAGATAGTCGATGCCGGTGCGCGTGGCATCCATCGCGCTCCACTCGACGTCCTCGGCGAGATTGCGCGCGCGCGTCACCGTCGCGGTGATGATCTCCAGCACCTCCGCCTCCGTCTTGCGCATCTGGTGCGCGAGGTGGATCGGCGAGGTGGAGACGAACGTGTGGATGCGCCCGCGCCTGGCGTGCTTCACCGCTTCGCCCGCACGGTCGATATCGGCATTGATCGCCCGCGCCAGTCCCGCGACGGTGGCGTTCTTGACCCGTGCGGCAATGGCGGAGACCGCCTCGAAGTCGCCGTCGGAGGCGATGGGGAACCCTGCCTCGATGATGTCGACGCCCATCTCGTCGAGGTAGTCGGCAACCTCGAGCTTCTCCTCGAAGGTCATGGTGGCGCCGGGGCACTGCTCGCCGTCGCGCAAAGTGGTGTCGAAGATTACAACGCGGTCGCCGGTGCTTTCCTCGGCGCGGGTGTTGCTCGGATCGGTGGTCATCGGATCATCTTTCGCTCGGAGCCGGCGCATTGCGGCCGGCGTTGAACCATCAGCTTCGCTCGACTTCTCATCCCCTGAGCACCGTTCCGGCGTACCGGAACCTGTACGGCTCAGGGGCTGCTAAGGAGGATCGGAAGCTGAGCCAGACGAGCGAACGCGCCGCGCCGGATGGGCTCCGGGCGGGAAAAGCGTGGACCGTCAATGACCATTGTCTGGCGCATCGGACATCTATTAATACATTGCCATGCCCGTGGCTAGTGCATGCGGTGTCGCCGCCACTTTCTTCGTTAGCGAAGGGGGAAAAGACCGGCAAACCCGCTTCGGGCGCAGAATACCATCCCCCGCAGCCGCTAGCCCTTGAGGCCGATCACCGCCCTGCCCCGGTAGCCGCCGGAGCCGTCCGGCGAAAGCTCCGGCGTCTGAGCGGCGAGCTGTTTCGGCGTGTTGTCGGCGAATATCCCATCCCGCGCGAGAGGCGAGCCGGCAAAGTTGGAAACGCTCTCGCGGTAGGCCGGCGCCGCGGCGTAGACCTCCCCGCACAGCGCCTCGGGCATCGCGAGCTGGGAGGTGAGGATGCGATTCCCGTAGCTCGTCGCCGTTTCAAGGCTCGGATAGACCTCGAAGTGGATGTGCGGGAAGCGGCCGCGGTAGCAGCCGGGAAAGATGGTCGTGAACGTCACCTTGCCCGCGGTGTCGGTCACGCCGACAGCGCGCAGATAGCTCGTATCGGGAAGGTCGTAGATGGAATAGCGGCCCGCCGCATCGCAATGCCAGACATAGATGGCGTGGCCGGCAACCGGCGCGCAGGCGTTCTCCACGTTGACCAGCTCCAGCGTCAGCTCCAGCGATGCGCCCTCCGCCGTGGCTTGTGCCGGATCGAGGCTTCTACGCATATCGGCACGCACAATGCCGCTCCTGTCGAGCACGTTGGCGAGCGTGCCGTGCGCGCGGTTCGAGCCATCGGCCGGATAGGGGCCCGCGGTCTCCCGCGGATGGGCAACGCACTGGCTCCCGTCGGCGCCGGTGCCGATCACGTCCGCCTCCGCCCGGTCGAACCAAGGGCCATCGCAGGCGCCGAGCATGGGCGCGAGCCCTGCCGCTCCGATCAACCCCAGGACCTGCCGCCGCCCGATTATCCTGAGATCGTGCGGCAGTCCGAAATCGTGGGTGTGCCCGTGTTCAACCGCCTCACCCTCCGGCGCCGCCTCGCGCGTGTTCATCGCCACTGTCAACGCCCCTGCAAAATGGATTGCTCGCAGGAGAACGTGCGGCGACAGAAAATCCGGCGCAACGCCGCGCCGCGGGCAGGTGCCGCGGGAGTTTGACAATCCTGGCGGGCAGCGGCTGAGGTCTATTTCCAGCAGGTCGGCCGCAGCTCGGGCGCGATCTCGCCGTCGACGATGCGGACCGCGCTCCCGCCGATGCGCACCGTCTCGAGCCGTCCGCCCGCGACGACCAGCGTCAGCGTGATCGTGCTCGGGCGGCCCATCTCGTGGCCCTGCTCGATCTGCCGCCGGTGCACGCCGTCCGGCAGGCCGTCGAAGTCGTGCACGGCGCGAGCAAAGCACACCGCCGCCGAGCCGGTGGCGGGATCCTCCGGCACGCCGAGCTGCGGCGCGAACATGCGCGCATGGAAGGCCGCGCCGTTATGCACGCACTCGCGCGTATAGAGATAGACCCCGGCGCAAGTCGCATCGGGGAACACGGCCGGCCAGTGGGCCGCCTCAATGCGCGCCCGCGCAATGGCATCGAGCCCGGAGACCGGAACGAAGACGAACCCGTTGCCGGCCGACAGGCACTGCGGCGTGTGGTTCTCGAACCCGATTTCCCGCGGCAGCAGCCCGACGGCGTCGGCGATGCGGTCCCGGGGCGGTACCGCCATCGTGCCCGCCTCCGGCAGCTTCGGTGCGTCGAACTCGGCGAACGGCGGCTCGCCCGCCCGCAGACGCACGCCGACGCGCACCGTGCCGATCGCCTCTTCCAAGACGATGATGGCATCGCCCTCGCCGTTCGCCTGGGCGGCGGCTCGCAGCTGCGCGAGCAGGATCGCGGTGCCGATGGTCGGATGGCCAGCGAAGGGTAATTCGCGCGCGGGCGTGAAGATGCGCACGCGGGCGGAATGGGCCGGGTTCTGCGCCTTCTGGAGGAACACCGTCTCCGACAGATTGAGCTCGCGGCTGATCGCCTGCATGCGCTCGGTGTCGAGGTCGTCGGCGTCGCGCACCACGGCAAGCGGATTGCCGCTGAAACGGCGGTCGGTGAAGACGTCGAGCGTGTGCAGCGGTAGCGCCATGCTATCTGTTCCCGGAGGCTTTTGCCGCGCAGTTGCGCCGAAAAGCCATGGGCGGTCAAGCAGACAAAACGCTGTCCAGCAGGAGACGCGCGTGCAGCGGCATGAGCGCGACATCGATGTCGTCGGGGCGCTTGGCGATGACGATGTCGGCGAGCTCGGGCTCGGCCTGATGCGCCAGAAAATCGAGAATACGCCCGCGCAGATCGTCGGCCCGCAGCGCGCTGCGCCACTCGATGCCGATCGCCACCTTGATCCCGGCGCGCGCGAGGAGGAAGCCGGGAACGCGCGTGAAATCCGCAGCGGCGAGACCCGTCTCCTCGATCAGCTCGCGCTCGATGCTGGCGTCGATGTCGACGCTGTTTCCCGTAACGTCATCACCATCGAAGATGCCGCCCGGCTGGTAGATGAGCCCGGACGTCACCTGGCCCGGGCCTTGCCGGCCGAGCAGCACGTGACCTTCCGCCGACCGGATCACAGAAGCACCGAACGCCTCGCGCACGCCGTCGTGTGCCGTAGTGGGATTGGCGCGCCAATAGAGCAGCGTTCTGAAATCGGTTTGAAACAGCGTTCCGGCAAGCTCATCGCGTGTCACGGCGTGCTCGCGCAGGAGATACGTGGTGCCGTTGAAGAGCCTGGGTAGAGCGGCGCGGCGCTTCTCCCAATGCCTCACGATCTGGGCGGCGTTTTCGATTGCGAACGGCCAATCCCACGGCGCGACACGCAGCCGGCATCGCGCAAGGCGCACGCATGGATCGCTGTCTGCAGGCGGTTTTTCCGCCATCAGACTGCACACGCCGCGGTTCGACGCGTGCGTTTCATGCTGCTGCGCGGGAAGGAAATCTTAGTTTTGCCCTGAACCAACCACGCTTCCTCCACGAAGAGAGAGTGGACTTGGATCGTGACAGCAAGGGGGGTGCCGAGGGGGACTTTGCATGCACCTTGCTCAGCCGAAAACATGATGTCTCGCCCGCGGCGAACCCGTCTGCGGGCTGGCGTTTCACCAGTCGAACCTGCGTCCGTTGCCAACCGCACGGTCAGCAATGACGGCGACGTGCGCGCGTGTTCGAAATCCGGCCGCATCATATCCATGATGCTGCTGGAGCGGACGGTGGAGGTCCCCGCTTCTCCGCCGTCCGTTTCTTTGCGCCCATGCGCTCGCATCCGGTGCGCATGGGCGCCTGCCGTTTCAGGCGCCACCATCGCGCTTCGGAAGGTGCGTTTCGAAAGAACAGCCGGCCGAAAATCCGCGCGCCTTCGATCCAACGCGCATCCCCGCCATTCGTTCGAACGCGTAGGTCCGTAAACGATCGACGCTTCGGACTGATGAGGTCCGAAGCGATCATGGTCTGGTTTGATTAGACCGATGATCGACGCTTCGGACTGATAGGGTCCGAAGCGATCATGGTCATTTGATCAGAGTAGACCGATGATTCACGCTTCGGACTGATAGGGTCCGAAGCAATCATGGTCTAGAGGCAGCCGAGCGTCTTCGATCCGCACGTATAGTAGTTGATCATCTCCGCCGAACAGCACGGCTGATCCTTGCCGCAGCGCCAAGTCTTGATCTTGCCGCTGGAGGTCTTGTGTTTGCAGATCTTCGTCGCGTTAGGTGCGGCGGCGGCGGTCGTCGCCGTCACCGCGAGCGGCGCAGCGGCCAGAAGTGCAGCGGCCGCAACTGAAAAAAGAATGCGCAGCATAGTTGGACACTCCCTGATGCGCCCGTATGCGGGCAACACCAGTATGCGCCAACTCGCGCGTCCTTGCAGTTGCAGCCGCGCCTCACCCAGCCTCAGTTACGCGATTTATCAACCAGCGCGCCGGCCTTGATCCAAGGCATCATATCGCGCAGCTTGCCGCCCACCTCCTCGATCGGATGCGCGTCCGCAAGGCGGCGGATCGCCTTGAAGCGTGCCGCGCCCGATTTGTACTCCTGCATCCATTCAGAGGTGAACTTGCCGGTCTGGATGTCGCCCAGCACGCGCTTCATCTCCGCCTTCGTCTCGGGCGTGATGATGCGGGGGCCGGAAACGTACTCGCCCCACTCGGCGGTGTTCGAGATCGAGTAGTTCATGTTCGCGATGCCGCCCTGGTAGATCAGGTCGACGATGAGCTTCACCTCGTGCAGGCACTCGAAGTACGCCATCTCCGGCGCATAGCCAGCTTCCACCAGCGTCTCGAAGCCGGCGCGGATCAGCTCGACGAGGCCGCCGCAGAGGACGACCTGCTCGCCGAAGAGATCGGTCTCGCACTCCTCGCGGAAGTTGGTCTCGATGATGCCGGAGCGTCCGCCGCCGACGCCCGACGCGTAGGAGAGCGCAAGGTCGTGCGCGTTGCCGGAAGCGTCGTGATGGACAGCGATGAGGCACGGCACGCCGCCGCCCTTCTGGTATTCGCCGCGCACCGTGTGTCCCGGACCCTTCGGCGCGATCATGATGACGTCGACGGTCTTCTTCGGCTCGATCAGGCCGAAGTGCACGTTGAGGCCGTGCGCGAACGCGATGGCGGCGCCGTCGCGAATGTTGTCGGCAATCTCGTTCTTATAGATGTCCGCCTGCAACTCGTCCGGGGTCGCCATCATGATGAGGTCGGCCCACTTGGCGGCTTCCGCCACCGACAGCACCTTGAGGCCGTCGGCCTCCACCTTCTTGGCGGTCGCCGAACCGGGCTTGAGAGCAATGGCGATCTCCTTGACGCCCGAATCCTTCAGGTTCAGCGCGTGCGCGCGGCCCTGGGAGCCGTAGCCGACGATGGCCACTTTCTTGGCCTTGATGAGATTGATGTCGGCATCACGATCGTAATAGACGCGCATGGCTTCCTCTGTGCTTCTGTCTCGGTGCGATATGAGTGGCAACGCTGCGGAATGCAGCGAGCTGGGCGGGGGCCGGCCGCGCGCGAAGGCGGCGACCGGCCGGAATTTCCGGATGCTCCTTTAGCTGCTCCCCGGGCCGCGGCCAATGGCGGCGATGCCCGTGCGCGACACTTCGACCAGCCCCAGCTCGGTCATGATGCCGATGAATTCCTCGAGCTTCGAAGGCTTTCCGGTCACCTCGAAGACGAAGTGCTCGGTGGAGGTGTCGACGACCTTGGCGCGGAAAATCTCCGCGATGCGCAGGGCTTCGATGCGCTTTTCGCCCCGCCCCGTCACCTTTACCAGCGCAAGTTCGCGCTCCAGCGCCACCCCCTCGCGGGTCAGGTCGCGCACCCGGTGCACCGGCACCAGACGCTCGAGCTGATGCTTGATCTGCACGATCACGTCGGGCGTGCCGCGGGTGACGATGGTGATGCGGGAGATGTGCTTTTCGTGCTCGGTCTCCGTCACCGTCAAGCTGTCGATATTGTAGCCGCGCCCCGAGAAGAGGCCGATGACCCTGGCGAGCACGCCGGGCTCGTTGTCGACGATGATCGACAGGGTGCGCGAGACCACCGCCTGGGCGGCGCCGGGACCGACATAATGGCTCTGGGAAGGGAGCTTGGGCATGTTCGTCATTGTTTGTCTGGGCTCGGCTGATCTGGGCTCGGCTTGTCTGGGTTAGGCGTATCCGGGCCGGGCTTGTCTGGCATCGGTTGATCCGGGCCCGCACCGCCGCCCGGATTTGCGGAAGGCGCCGTCTCCTTCTCCGCGTCCGGCTTCTGCGGCGCCCCCGGCTGCTTCATCTCCGGAAACAGGGTACGCATGAGCAGCGGAAACCCGTGCTCGTCGATGTTGCGCTTGAACTGCGCGATACGCTCCTTCGAGACGTTGTATTGGGCGAACGCCGCGCCGACACGGTGCGTCATGGTCGTCACCAGGCGCTCGGGCGACGGCGCCCCCATGCGCTGCAGCGCCTCCGGCGGCATCCGCGAATAGATCAGCGTCAGCACCTGGGTTTCGAGGTAGTCCTGCGCGATGCAGGCCTCGAAGGCGCGCGTATATGCAGACGACAGCCGGTGGGTGCGATAGCACGCGTCGATGAAGTTGAACGCCGCCGTCGCGCCCTGCGTCTGTTGGATGCGCGCCAGATGCGTCGCCGCTTCTTTGATGTTCTCCACCTGGTCCCATGCGGGATCCTCGGTGGCGGCGAGCGCCGGTGCGCTGAACCCGATCAGCATCGCGGCGAGCATGGCGAGCGGCGCGCGCATGCGCAGAGCTGGCCCGCAGCGCACGCGGGCCGCTCCAACAGTGACGCTGCGGCCCGCTTCCGCCATCAGACCAGCACCTTGCCCTCTTCGCCGATAGCGGCGCCGACTTCCTCCTCGGAAACGTCCTCGCCGAGCAGCATCTCGTTGTGCGCCTTGCCCGACGGGATCATCGGGAAGCAGTTGGCGAGCGCAGCGACGCAGCAATCGAAGATCACCGGACCTTTCGTGTCGATCATCGCACGGATGGCATCGTCGAGCTCCGCGGGGTCTTCGCAGCGCATGCCGGTCCAGCCATAGGCCTCCGCCAGCTTCACGAAGTCCGGCAGGCTTTCCGTATAGCTGTGCGACAGGCGGTTGCCGTGCAGCAGCTGCTGCCACTGGCGCACCATGCCCATGTACTGGTTGTTGAGAATGAACACCTTCACCGGCAGATCGTACTGCACGGCCGTCGATGCCTCCTGGATATTCATCAGGATCGAGGCATCGCCCGCGATGTCGATGACGAGGGACTTGGGGTGCGCGAGCTGCGCGCCGATAGCCGCGGGCAGCCCATAGCCCATCGTACCGAGGCCGCCGGACGTCATCCAGCGGTTCGGCTCGTCGAAGTGATAGAACTGCGCAGCCCACATCTGATGCTGGCCGACCTCGGTGGTGATGTAGGCGTCGCGGTCCTTCGTCAGCTCGTAGAGGCGCTCCACCGCATACTGCGGCATGATCACGTCTCTGGAGTTCTTGTAGCTGAGCGACTTTCGCGCCCGCCAGCCGTCGATCTGCTTCCACCAGCCCTTGTGTGCGGCCTTGTCGAGCTGAGGCGCCTTCGACTTCCAGATCCGCAGCATATCCTCGAGCGCATAGGCGACGTCGCCGACAATCGGGATGTCGACCTTGACGTTCTTGTTGATCGAGGACGGATCGATGTCGATCTGGATCTTGCGCGAGCCGGGTGAGAATGCGTCCAGCCGCCCGGTGATACGGTCATCGAAGCGTGCGCCGACCGCGATCATCACATCGCAATCGTGCATGGCGAGGTTCGCCTCGTACGTGCCGTGCATGCCCAGCATTCCGAGCCACTGCTTGTCGGAGGCGGGATAGGCGCCCAGACCCATCAGCGTCGAGGTGATGGGGAACCCGGTCAGCCGCACCAGCTCGCGCAGCAACTGGCTCGCCTTGGGGCCCGAATTGATGACGCCGCCGCCCGTATAGAAAACGGGCCGCTTCGCCGTCGCCATCAGCTCGACCGCTTCGCGCACGGCGGCCTGATCCGGCTTCACGCGCGGCTTGTAGGTCTTGTGGGCGATGTTGGACGGGCCGACGTAGTTGCCGGTCGCGAACTGAATGTCCTTGGGGATGTCGATGACGACCGGTCCCGGACGCCCAGCCTTGGCGATGTAGAACGCCTCGTGCAGGATGCGGGCAAGGTCGTTGATGTTCTTCACGAGCCAGTTGTGCTTGGTGCACGGGCGCGTGATGCCGACCGTATCGCACTCCTGAAAGGCGTCGTTGCCGATGAGATGCGTCGGCACCTGGCCAGTGATGCAGACGAGCGGAATGGAATCCATCAGCGCGTCGGTGAGCCCGGTCACCGCGTTGGTCGCACCGGGGCCCGACGTGACGAGCGCAACGCCGACCTTGCCGGTCGAGCGGGCATAGCCTTCCGCGGCATGCAGCGCTCCGCCCTCCTGGCGCACGAGGACGTGCTGGATCTTATCCTGCTGGAAGAGCTCGTCGTAGATGGGCAGCACGGCGCCGCCCGGATATCCGAAAATGTGCTCGACGCCATGGTCGACCAGCGCTGCCAGCACCATTTCGGCGCCCGTCATCGTACGTGCCATTGAGTGCTCCCCACGGGACTCCGCAGCAATGACCCCATGCGTTCACAATGCAGGGGCTGCCGCGGCCAGGTACGGCGCGGAAACTAGGGGGCGACAACGCCCGCGTCAATGACCAGACTTCATGAAACGTGCGATATTATCGCTTTCTCTTTCCATTACTTGCGTGTTTATAGCTCTCCACGCAAGCATATTGCCACGAGCCCAGGTTGCCTGCCTTTTGGCGTACTGGCGCGTCTCCGCCTTGCCGGCCGCGACGGCCTCCTCGATCGTCAACGTTCCGGCGAGGTGCCGGCGCAGCGGCCCCACGCCGAGCGCCCCCATGATCGGCAGGCTGGGATCGAGCCCCAGCTCCTCGAGTTGCACAACCTCATCGAGGGCACCCATCGCGATCATCTCGTCGAAGCGGCGATCGATCCGGCGAACCAGTTCGCCACGTTCCGGCATGACGAGGAGCGGCAACGTTTCGGCAAGGTCGAGCACGGGCTCGCGCGGCAGGCGCTGCCATTCGGCGAGCGATCGCCCCGTGCTGTCGATCACCTCAAGGGCGCGCACGATGCGCTGCGTATCCCCCGGCGACAGACGCTCCGCCATTTCGCTGTCGCGCGCGGCGAGCTGGGCGAAGACGTGCGCGGCGCCCTTCTGGGCCGCCTCGCTACGCCAGAAGGCGCGCACATCCTCCGCAACCGGAGGGATTGGGGAAAGGCCCTCGACGAGCGCTTTGAAATAAAGACCCGTTCCCCCCACGAGGATTGGAAGACGCCCGCTTTCCTCCGCCGCGCCGAGCGCACGCCTGGCGTCGGCGACATAGCGCCCGGCGGAATAGGCTTCGCGTCCTGCAACGCAGCCGTAGAGCGCATGCGGGGCGCGCATTTCATCCGCAACGCTCGGCCGCGCCGTCAGCACGCGCAGCTCGCGGTAGACCTGCATGGAGTCGGCGTTGATCACCGTCCCGCCGAGTTTCTCGGCTAGACCCAGCGCGAAGCCCGACTTGCCGCTGGCAGTTGGCCCTGCGATAAGCACGACACGCGGCAATTTTTTTTCACCCGTCGATCATTTTTGAAAGAACGTATGCTTTTACGCTGGCTCCGGCAGCACTGGCCACTGGCCCGTACGCACCCTTACACGAAGAACCGCATCATCTCCTTCATCGCCCGGCACGGATGGCCGTTCCTGCTCGGGCTCTTCGTGGTCCTCGTCATCGCCCTGGCCGCGGCCCTCGCGGCGTTCGACCGGCTGAGCCATCCCGACCAGATCCCGGCCAGCACCATCTATCTGGTCGCCTACCTGCTCGGCGCCGAAACGCTTTTGCCGCCGCCGCTGCTCCCTGTCGAGACGCCGATATCGGTCGTCCTCGCCGGGTTCCTGCGCATCCTGCTCCAGGGCCTCTTCCTCGGCACCATCGTCTTCAAGCTGCTCGTGCCGCAGGAGCTTTATACGTTTCGCCCGCGCCTGATCATCTGCAGAGACGAGAACGGCGCATGGCAGGCGATCATCCGGCTCTATAATTCGACGCGCCTCGAGGTGATCGATCTGGAGTTCGGCGCCTTCCTGCGCACGCCCGTGATGAAGGATGTGCGCCGCGTCGACATCTCGCGCACCACCAAGCTCATGGAGGCACTGGCCCCGTTCGTGAAAAATTCGAAGATCACGCTCGATGCGGCAAAGAAGGACTGGCCGATCTCCATTCCATACATCCCCTACAGCCTGCCCATTCCGCTGCACGATGGCGACGTATGCTACGATCGCGGACGCCCGGTATTGCGATCCATCCAGGGTTGCACCGTCACGCCTTCCGGCATCGACGGCTATCACGGCAACAGCTTCCTCGCGGTCATCCTCCGCGGCCACATCCCGAGCCTCGCAACGGACCTCGTCGAGACCCACTGGTTCACGCTCGCGGGCAAGGGCGTCAACGAGCCCGGTTACGAGTTCGGCAACTTTCATGACGTCTATGTCGTTCCCGGCTCGTTACCGAAACGCGCCGGCGGCGATCCGCACGCCTGGACGGGCTGGAAGGAGTTTGAGAACGTGCGTCCCGTTGCAACGCGCCCAGGACGGCAATGGATCTTCGGCTACGGCTCGCTCGTCGATGCCGAGCATCTTGCCCAATATCTCGCCGGCTATGGTCTCGCCCTCGGCAACTACGGATATTGCGAGCTCGCAGGCTTCAAGCGCACCTGGAACGTCGCCATGAACAATGCCGAGACGCTCCCGAATTATAAATACTACGTCGACCCGCAGACCGGCCGGCGGCCGAACGTCTATGTCGCCTTCGCCAACATCGAGGCGCTGCCCGATCCCGAAGCGAAGGTCGCCGGCATTCTCTTCGAGGCCGACGAGCGTATGCTCCAAGTCTTCGACCAGCGCGAGTTGAACTACTGGCGCACCGACGTCACCAAGCACCTCTCGGGCGTCGACATCGATGGCACGGTTTGGTGCTACATCGGCAGTCCGGAAGCGAACGAGCGCTTCCAGCAGGGCGTGCTCACCAACTCGGTCGTGATCGATCGCGATTACCTGCAGAGGATGCAGAACGCGTTCGCGCACGCGGGGCTTCCCTTCACGGCGGAGGTTCTGCCGCGCGTGCCCATCGTCAACCTGAAGCGCGTAGACACCTGAAGCACCGCGGGCCTGCCGCCGCCGGTCAATAGTTGATCGTCGTGCGCAGGCTGAAGACGGCGGCGTTGGGAAGGGGCACCGATGGATCGTCCGGGTTGCCCGCATGCCCGCCGGGATTCCAGAAATACTGGAAGTCCGGCTGAATGGTGAGGCCTCGCATGAGCTCCGCGGTGTAGCTCACCTCCAGCACGCCTTCGAAGCTCGGGATCACCGGGTAGCCGCTCTCCCTGTAGTAGTCGACGATCTGCGAGGAGACGCCCGTGTAGATGAAGCCGATGCCCAACAGATCGTTCGGCCGTGTGCCGAGAAGGCCGTGCATGGTGATCCCGGCCTCGAAGTAGTGCTGGATGAGATTGCCCTCGGGCGGCCCCGTCATATAGGTGCCGAACAGCGTGATCCCGCGCGGGTCCCCGGGCCCCGGCACGCGATAGATCATCTGGTCGATGATGGCATAGAAGCCGTAGTTCTTATCGGCGGGGAGCCCCGGAATCCGCGTGAGCGCGATCGGCAGGCCGCCGGAGCCGATGTTGTCCGGCACAAAGGTGCCGAAGTCGCGCCAAGTGCCGAGCTTCAGCGTGCCCGTGAGTTCACCCTCGTCCCGATTGTAACGGTAGGCCATCTCCGCGAGCAGCAGCGGCGATGTGATCGGAAACAGCAGGCCATGCGGATTGCATTCCTCCGGCAACATGCCGTTCGGACAATCGCCGGCGGGCTCGGCGTTGAAAATGCCGAAGAGATAGGTCATGGCGTCATTGGGCCTGAACGCGAGCCGTGCCGCCGGCGTCGCCAGCGGATAGGACGGTCCGCCGTCGGGGAGGTTTACGCCGAGGATCGACGGCCAGCCGAAGGAGCCGTTCAGGAATGCGACCCCGCTTTCGCTGAAGGCAAACTCCGAATCTGCCGCGAGCTGTCCCACACGCAGCGAAAGGGCGCCGTCGAGCAGGCTCTGCTCCAGATAGAGTTCGAACAGGCGTGTCGACGGCGAGGCTTCGATGTGACTCACCGGCATGAGCAGGCCGAGGTCCCGCGCCGAGATGCTCTCGCCATGGATCTGATACCCGTTGGCGAAGAACTTCAGCCCCTTCCAGCCGAGCGACTTCTCGAGGTCCGCCTCGATCCCGACGTCGAGAAGCCCGAGGTAGGTCGCACCCGGGACGAAACCGCCGACCGGATTGCCGGACGCCTCGCCGATGTAGCGCACCTTGTAGGTGACACCCCGCTCAGCGAGCGCCGATCGGATGCCGTCCGGATCGCCGTGCTCGCGGGGAAAATTGGCGGCGATCGAGGAACTGGAGAAGCCAGCAACCGCGCCGGTTGGCTCTTCAGCGGTCTGCGCGGCAACCGGCGCATGCAATAGTACGACGAGGATCGCGCACGCACCCGTTCCGAGGCACGCGCCCCTGCCGCGGCGGCCGGTTGCCCCGCAATAGCTCCGCCTGTTGCTGCGCGAAAACCTCACCCGGTCTGCTCCGATCGCTGGAGGCAGGATCGCGGACCGATCGCACGGTCACATGCCCTGTGCGGCTAGAATGACCGCGATTCGCGACGGCACGATCACCATCAGGGTGCGTTCCCGATCAGCTCGCCTCCGCCCGAAGGCGCGCCATCCGCACACAGAATGACCGCCGCAGCCCGGCGGTGTGACCGCGAGAGCACGTCCATGCGCCGATTCGGGCCCTTCAAAGCCGATGTCGTTGTCTTCGCGGACTTGTCGACCCGCGGCGAAGCCGTTAGCCATCTACGGACGAGTTGAAGATCGGCGCCGGGGGAGCGCCGCGAGCGAAGGAGGGTGCCATGGCCGAGGAGGCAGTCGTCGCGCAGGCGGGGCCGTATCAGGTCGAGTTGACCGAGGGTAAGGCCTACTTTTATTGCCGTTGCGGACGCTCCCAGAAGCAGCCCTTCTGCGATGGTTCCCACTCGGGCACCGGCATCGAGCCGCTGCGCTTCGTGGTCGACCATACCGGCACGTTCAATATCTGTGGCTGCAAGCAGACCGACGATGAGCCTTTCTGCGACGGATCGCATCTTTTGCTCTAGGGTGCGGAATATCCGGCCAGCGGGGAGAGCATGGAATATTTCGTACAGCAGCTGATCAACGGCCTCACGCTGGGGTCGATCTACGGGCTCATCGCCATCGGCTACACGATGGTGTTCGGCATCATCGGCATGGTGAACTTCGCCCACGGCGACGTTTTCATGGTCTCCGCCTTCATTGCGCTCATACTCCTCATCCTGCTCACGCAATTCCTTGGCGTCACCGCCATCGCCCTCGCGCTGCTGATCGTGCTGGTGCTCGGCATGCTGCTCACCGCCCTATGGAGCTGGGTGATCGAGCGCATCGCCTATCGCCCGCTCGCAGGCTCGTTTCGCCTCGCGCCGCTGATCTCCGCCATCGGCATGTCGATCTTCCTGTCGAACTTCGTGCAGGTGACGCAGGGCCCGCGCAACAAGTCGGCGCCGCAGATGCTCAATAACGTCATCTCCATCCCGATCGGAGAAGGCAGCGTGACGATCTCGGAGAAGCAGGCGCTCATCTTCGCGGTCACGTCGGTGCTGCTGATCGCCTTCTGGGCGCTGGTGCAGAAGACGCGTCTCGGCCGTGCGCAGCGCGCCTGCGAGCAGGACCGGCGCATGGCAGCCCTGCTGGGTGTCGACGTCAACAGCACCGTGTCCCTCACCTTCATCATCGGCGGAGGACTGGCTGCGGTCGCCGGCCTGATGTTCATGATCTACTACGGCGTCGTCAATTTCAGCGACGGCTTCACCCCGGGCGTGAAGGCATTCACCGCGGCAGTGCTCGGCGGCATCGGCTCGCTGCCGGGCGCGGTCATCGGCGGGTTGCTGATCGGCCTCATCGAGACGCTTTGGTCCGCCTACTTCTCCATCGACTATAAAGACATCGCCGCCTTCTCCATCCTCGCCGTCACGCTCATTTTCATGCCGTCCGGGCTGCTCGGCCGTCCGGACGTCGAGAAAGTATGACCCCGATGACACTGGGCCGGCAGGGCGCACTGCCGCCCGCAACTTTCTCGATGCGAGCGACGCTCACGAGCGCTGCCCTCTGGGCGCTCGTCGCGCTCGGCCTGTGCTTTCCCATCGTCGCCTACGAGACGATGCAGGATTTTTCGAACCGCCTGACCATCGAGGCGCGGCCGTTGCTCGTGCTGGCGCTGGTCGGAATGGTATTCGCGGGCCGTTTCCTGTGGCTGCTCTCCAAGCATCCCGCGCGCCCGCGTGTTCTTTACCCGAAGCTCGATCTCGCGCCCCATCACACCGCGCTGCTCCCACGCATCGGCCTGGCGTTGCTGCTGATCTTCCCCTTCGCTGCGCTTGCCGTCACGGGCCAGGGCGGAGCGGTGAAGTGGATCGACAATTTCGGCGTGCAGATCCTCATCTACATCATGCTCGCCTGGGGGCTCAACATCGTCGTCGGCCTCGCCGGTCTGCTCGACCTCGGCTACGTCGCCTTCTACGCCGTCGGCGCCTACACCTACGCCATCATCGCCACCTACGTGATCCCCGCGACCCTGCCCGCGCTCGGCCCGTGGGCTTTCTGGATCTGCCTGCCCATCGCCGGCATCCTCGCCGCCTTCTGGGGCATGATCCTCGGCTTTCCGGTGCTGCGGCTGCGCGGCGATTATCTCGCCATCGTCACGCTCGCGTTCGGCGAGATCATTCGCCTCGTGCTCATCAACTGGGTGGCCTTCACCAACGGCAACGCCGGCATCCGCACACCCTACATCACGTTTTTCGGATTGCCTTTCACCTCGCGCACCGGCGAGACGACCTTCGGCGATGTCTTCAGCCTGCCGGGGAACGCGAGCGTCCACCGCTCGATCTTCCTCTATTACGTCATCCTGGGACTGGCGCTGCTCGTCGCCGTTGCGAGCCAGCGGCTGCGGCGCCTGCCTATCGGGCGCGCCTGGGAAGCGCTGCGCGAGGATGAGATCGCCTGCCGCTCGCTCGGCATCAACACGGTCAACACGAAACTCACCGCATTCGCCATCGGCGCCATGTTCGGCGGCCTTGCCGGCGCGTTCTTCAGCGCGCGTCAGGGCTTCGTCAATCCACGCTCGTTCGAGTTCATGGAATCGGCAACGATCCTCGCCATCGTCGTGCTCGGCGGCATGGGCTCCATCGTCGGCGTGGCCATCGCGGCCATCGCCGTCATCGGTGGGATCGAGCTGCTGCGCGAGCTCGATTTCCTGAAGCGGATTTTCGGACCCCAGTTCGATCCCGGCCAGTACCGTATGCTCATCTTCGGCCTCGCGATGGTGCTGATGATGGTCTGGCGCCCCCGTGGCCTCATCGCGGCGCGCGCGCCCTCGATCTCGCTGAACGAGGCGAAGGCCGTTTCAGCCGCGCACGTCCAGGAGGGGCACGGCTGATGCGCTGGCTGCGCGATCCACTCCTCGTCGTCGAAGGCCTCACCATGCGCTTCGGCGGCCTCGTCGCCATCCGCGATCTGTCGTTCTCGGTCGGGCGTGGCGACATCACAGCGCTCATCGGGCCCAACGGCGCGGGCAAGACCACCGTCTTCAATTGCATCACGGGATTTTACAAGCCGACGAGCGGCCTCATGGCCCTCTCGACCGGGCACCCCATCGACACCGAAGCGGTGGCCGCGCTCGTCGCGTCGGACCGCCGCTACGTCTGCTCCGATGATCGCATGGGCAGCGACGGGCTCTTTCTGCTGGAACGCATGCCCGATTTCGAGATCGCGCGGCGCGCACGCGTGGCGCGGACTTTCCAGAACATCCGCCTCTTTCCCGGCATGACCGTGCTGGAGAACCTCGTCGTCGCCCAGCACAACACGCTGATGCGCGCGTCCGGCTGGTCGCTGCTGGGGCTGATCGGCGCGCCGCAATATGTAGAAGCGGAGAAATCCGCCGTCGACGTCGCCCGCTATTGGCTCGACCGCATCGAGCTTCTTCACCGCGCCGACGATGCCGCCGGCGCGCTTCCCTATGGCGATCAGCGACGGCTCGAGATCGCGCGCGCCATGTGCACCGATCCGGTGCTCCTGTGCCTCGATGAGCCGGCGGCGGGCCTCAACCCCCGCGAAAGCCTGCTTCTGAATACGCTGCTGCGCACCATTCGCGACGAGCATGGCACGTCCATCCTGCTCATCGAGCACGACATGTCCGTCGTGATGGAGATTTCCGACCACGTCGTCGTGCTCGAATACGGCCTGCGCATTTCCGACGGTACGCCTGAAAGCGTGCGCAACGATCCCAGGGTGATCGCCGCCTATCTCGGCGTGGAGGACGACGAGGTGGCCTGCGCCGAAGCGGAGGCTGGGCTATGACGGCGGCACCGCTTCTTTCGTTGCAGAACATCACCGCCGCCTACGGCAGCATCACGGCGCTGCACGACGTCAGCGTCGATGTTCCAGCCGGTGAGATCGTCACGCTCATCGGCGCCAACGGTGCCGGCAAGTCGACGCTGATGATGACGATCTTCGGCAGCCCCCGCGCACAGGCGGGCCGCGTCCTCTTCGAGGGCCGCGATATCACCTCGCTTCCCACGCATCAGATCGCCCGCCTCGGCATGGCTCAGTCGCCCGAGGGCCGGCGCATCTTCGCCCGCATGACGGTCGAGGAGAACCTGCTCATGGGCGCGGAGTTCGCCGGCAACAGCGACTATGCGCGCGACCTCGAGCACGTCACGACCATCTTCCCGCGGCTGAAGGAGCGCCTGCGCCAGCGCGGCGGCACTCTTTCGGGTGGCGAGCAGCAGATGCTCGCGATCGCCCGCGCACTGATGAGCCGGCCGAAGCTCTTGCTGCTGGACGAGCCCTCGCTCGGGCTCGCGCCGCTGATCGTAAAGCAGATCTTCCAGGTGATCGCGGAGCTGAACGCCCGCGATGGCCTCACCGTGTTTCTCGTCGAGCAGAACGCCTTTCACGCGCTGCGCCTTGCGCATAGGGCCTATGTCATGGTCAACGGCGTCATTACGATGTCGGGCACGGGCCGGGAGCTGTTGGCCAGCCCCGAGGTTCGCGCCGCCTATCTCGAGGGTGGACGGCACTGAGGAGCGCAAAGTGCTTCCGGCGCTTTGGAAGCATGGAAACATGGAAGCAATTGCGGGAACGGGGCGTTCTGCAATCGAGCGACAGCAGAACCGCTAGGAGCCGAAACATGACGATCTACGAGACCGGCGACAAAGGCCTGTGGATCTTCCTTCTCGTCACGGTGCTGATAGGAGGATCGGCGGCCCACGCGACCGGATCCGCCATCGCCGCGACCTGGCGTCCCGCCTGGCAGATTTTCGGCGCCGCGCTGCTGATCACCTTCGCCGTCCGCTTTTTTCACTACGCGCTGTTCTACGAACCATTGCTTTCCTGGCGAAATTTCATCATCGATTACATCGTCGTGGCCACCGCCTGCGCCTGGGGTTACCGCATGACCCGCGTGCGGCAGATGGTGGAGCAATACCCTTGGGCTTACGAGCGCGCCGGCCTTCTCTGGTGGCGCCGCAAGCAGCGTAGCGAGACGCCCGAGGGGTGACTTTTCACCCAATTCAGACGAACATGCCGCGCCATCCGCGCGGCCCTGCCCCTGCACAAGCGGACATGACCCAGAGGAGCCTATGAGATCAGCAGCCACCTTCGCCGCATTGGCGCTCGCATTCGCCACCCTCTTCGCCGGCTGTGACAGCGGACCGGAAAAGCTCAAGATTGGCGTCGCCGGTCCGATGACGGGCACCGACGCCGCTTTCGGCGCACAGCTCAAAAATGGCGCGGAACAGGCCGTCGCGGACATCAACGCGGCAGGGGGCATCAACGGCCAGCAGGTCGAGCTGTTCGTCGGCGACGACGCGGGCGATCCCCGCCAGGGCGTTTCGGTGGCCAACAACTTCCTCGGCGACGGGGTGAATTTCGTCGTCGGCCACTTCAATTCCGGCGTGTCGATGCCCGCCTCCGAGGTGTACGTCGACAACGGCATCCTGATGATCACGCCGGCTTCGACGAACCCGATGATCACCGAGCGCAAGCTCTGGAACGTGTTCCGCACCTGCGGGCGCGACGATCAGCAGGGCGGTGTCGCGGGCAAATACATCGCCGAGCACCTCAAAGATAAGAAGGTTGCGATCATCCACGACAAGACGACCTACGGCAAAGGTCTCGCCGACGAGACCAAGAAGGCCATGAACGAGCTCGGCGTCACCGAGACGATCTATGAAGGCGTGGGCGCCGGCGAGAAGGATTTCACCGCCCTCGTCTCCAAGCTCAAGAACGCCGGCATCGAGGTGGTGTATTGGGGCGGCGTGCACACGGCCGGCGGCCTCGTGCTGCGCCAGATGCGCGACCAGGGCGTCGGCGCGGTGTTCATGTCGGGCGACGGCATCGCCAGCGACGAGTTCGCCGCCATCGCCGGTCCCGGCACCGAGGGCACGCTGATGACGTTCGGCCCCGACCCGCAGAAGCGCCCCGAAGCCAAGAAGATCATCGAAAAGTTCGAGGCGCGCGAATACAAGCCCGAGGCCTATACGCTCTATAGCTATGCCGCGGTGCAAATCCTGAAGCAGGCCATCGAGGCGACGAAGTCCGTCGACCCGAAGACGGTCGCCGCCTACATGCGCACCGGCGTCGTGTTCAACACGGTGATCGGCGACATCGCCTTCGATGAGAAGGGCGACATCAAGCAGGTTGCCTACGTGATGTACACATGGACCAAGCAGCCGGACGGGCGCATCACCTACGTGCAGAACGAGTAGGTGTCGGCGCGCGGCGATCGTCCATGAGAGCGTGAAGGCACGGCGGGCCCGCGAGCGCTTGCGCGCAGGCTGTGTGAGACGCCGCATGGATGCGCCGCGCGAAGAACGCGAAATCGGGGCCTTTCCGCGTGCAAGTGCGGTCGCAGATCGTGTCGGCGCGCGGATTCTAGACCACGATCGCTTCGGACCCCATCAGTTCGAAGCGTCGATCATCGGTCTCATCAAAAGACTGGAGCCGCACCGCGATTCGAGGAAAAGCGATCGTGCTCTGGAGCCGTTCTGCTTTTCGTTGAATCGCAGCACGCCTCTCTCTTTGGATTGCCGCGCTTCCTTTCGGAAAACCGGTGCCCACTTTTCCGGAAGCACTCTCCCTCTACCGTGCTTCTGATCGGAAAACCGGTGTCCACTTTTCCGGAAGCACTCTCCCTCTACCGTGCTTCTTATCGGAAAACCGGTGCCCACTTTTCCGGAAGCACTCTCCCTCTACCGTGCTTCTTATCGGAAAACCGGTGCCCACTTTTCCGGAAGCACTCTAGCCTCGCCCACCGGCGCGCTTGCCGCGAGGCGATCCACAAAACAAAACGGCGGGCCTTGTGCCCGCCGGTAGTCCGACCGATGCGCCCGCTGGCGCGTCGATATCCGCTATGGAAGAACCGTGGCCGACGGGATGAGGCGTCCTTACTGCGGCTGCCGAAAAAGAGCGCCGCTATTCTTTGCCCCTGCGTTCCCTCGCATCCCCATTTCTGCGTCTACGTCTTCTGCGTTTCAGACGCTGCCAAAGGATGTCTTCTGAATTCCGAAGCTTGCCCTTGGGGCTCAGGCCAGATGGGTCGGCTCTTGTGCGTATCGGCCCAGCTTCGGTTTTAGTCCCGGCCTTGAGAAGCGGCCATGCACTCGGCCACTAGCTGCTTTTCAAGAAGGGTCAACTCCTCCGGAACCCGCATTCCCGCCTGACGGTAGCCCCGGATCTTCGCCTGTACCTTTGCGTAGCCTTCTCGGAGATCGTCGGTCTGTTCCAATTCCCAACTGAGTTGGGCTATTTCGCCTTGCATTTGATTAGACATTACGCGGCCTTTGCCCTCGCTAGTTCCTACCTTCTTCCGCCCGGTGCCGCCCGGGACGTACTGCTATGGATAGCGCACCAACTGCGCGCCTATTAAGTAACTTTTCGTTTCACATCCCTACTATCAAGAGTAATTCGGGGGATTCAGGGCCAGACGTGACAAACTGTCCACAACCACGACTGCTGCGGCGCAACTGAACAAACAATTAATTGTGTCCAATTCTGGGTATTATTGAAGAGACGCCAGTATAGCCTAAGTATTCCGTGTGTGCGTTGCAACACCAGCACGGTTATGTGGATTTTCTGCCAGCGTCCACTTCGCTAAACCGAACGATCCAAGTATTCCTAGTTCCAGAAACTATTGTGTTCCGGTTGAACTCGCAGTGCCGCGTCTGCTAGGGCTGCGCTTCATCCCATCGCGCTCCTGCCGGTCAATGGCCCCACGGCCCCGCATCCGCTATGGCTGCGCCCTCACCTTTCCGCGAGGCCCCCACATGATTCCGCGCTACAGCCGCCCCGAGATGGCATCCATCTGGGACCCGCAGACACGCTTTCGCATCTGGTTCGAGATCGAAGCGCACGCCGCTGCCGCGATGGCCGAGCAGGGCGTCATTCCGCGGGAGGCGGCCGACCGCATCTGGAACGAGGGCAGCAAGGCCACCTTCGACATCGACCGCATCGACGCCATCGAGCGCGAGACCAAGCACGACGTCATCGCCTTCCTGACGCATCTTGCCGAGATCGTCGGCCCCGAGGCCCGCTTCGTCCACCAGGGCATGACGTCGTCGGATGTGCTCGACACGTGCTTCAACGTGCAGCTCGTGCGTGCCGCCGATCTCCTCATCGCCGACACCGAGAAGCTCCTCGCCGCCATCAAGCGGCGCGCCATCGAGCACCGCCACACGCCCACCATCGGCCGCAGCCACGGCATCCATGCCGAACCCGTCACGTTCGGGCTGAAGCTCGCCTATGCCTACGCGGAGTTCGATCGCGCGCGTGAGCGGCTGATTGCGGCCCGCAAAGAGGTTGCGACCTGCGCGCTCTCGGGCGCCGTCGGCACCTTCGCCAACATCGACCCGCGCACCGAGGAGTACGTGGCTCGCAAGATGGGCCTGACACCCGAGCCGATCTCGACGCAGGTCATCCCGCGTGACCGCCACGCGATGTATTTCGCAACGCTCGCCGTCGTCGCCTCGTCGGTCGAGCGCCTTGCCACCGAGATCCGCCATCTGCAGCGCACCGAGGTGCTCGAGGCCGAGGAGTATTTCTCCCCCGGCCAGAAGGGCTCGTCCGCGATGCCGCACAAGCGCAATCCGGTCCTGAGCGAGAACCTCACCGGCCTTGCGCGCATGGTGCGCGCCTACGCATTGCCCGCGATGGAGAACGTCGCCCTCTGGCACGAGCGCGACATCTCCCATTCGTCCGTGGAGCGCATGATCGGCCCCGACGCGACCGTGACGCTCGACTTCGCGCTCGCGCGCCTCACCGGCATCATGGAAAACCTCGTCGTCTATCCGGAGAACATGCAGAAGAACCTCGACAAGCTCGGCGGTCTGCATAATTCCCAGCGCGTGCTCCTGGCTCTGACACAGGCCGGTGCCTCTCGCGAGGACGCCTATGCGCTCGTGCAGCGCAACGCCATGAAGACGTGGAACGAGGGCAAGGACTTCCTCACCGAGCTGAAGGCCGATCCCGACGTCACCGCGCTGCTGAAGCCGGCCGAGCTCGAGGAGATGTTCGACCTCGGCTATCACTTCAAGAACGTCGATAGGATTTTCGATCGCGTGTTCGGTACCGCTTGAGCCGTATCGGCTCAGGCGTTGCGCATAGCGCGCACGAAACAGCCTAGAGCCGGACCGCGCGGAGCGCGGCTGGCTCTAGAGTGCTTCCGGAAAAGTGGGCACCGGTTTTCCGATGAGAAGCACGGCCAAGAGTGAGTGCTTCCGGAAAAGTGGGCACCGGTTTTCCGATGAGAAGCACGACCAAGAGTGAGTGCTTCCGGAAAAGTGGGCACCGGTTTTCCGATGAGAAGCACGCTCCGGCAAGGAGATAGAAGCGTTGTGCGATTCAACTAAGGGCAGAACGCCTCTAGTGCTTTCCGCAAAGCGTTTCGCAAGGGACGCCGTCACGGTCGCGGTCGAGCGAACGCACGCCGCACTTCGTGAGATAAAACCGCGCCTCCTCGCACGATTGCATCTCGGTGCATCTGCGCTTGGCGCCACAGACCCATCTGGGCGCGGAACCAACCTCAGGCGAATTCTCCGGCGTCAGCCCATGCTCACGCACCGCTAGCCCGGCATCCGGTTTGCCTTGGCTCAATGGCGCGGCGAACGGCAGCGCTGGCTGTCCTGCGCGATCGCCACGATTTTCAGCCGGAGATTGTCCGCATACGTTCTCGCACGGGACACCGTCGTTATCGCCATCGAGATTGCGATAGCCGCAGGTCTCGAACTGGTAGCGCGCCTCCGCGCAACTCGACATCTCCCGGCAATACTTCTTCGTGCAATCGAACCCGAGGGCACCGGTGCCCGTCCCGGCTAGCACCGCACCCGAGATCAAAACCGCCAGGACTGCCGGCAAGCGCATGGCGCATCCCCGATGGCTGCGCCCTCTCCCCGCCGGACCGCGCAGTTCCCCTTGACAGCGCAGCATAACAACCGCGCCCATAGGATGGTATTGAACACGCAAGCCCATCCGCGGAGCACGCCCAATGCCACTCGACGGCACCTTCTACCGCCGCCTCGCGATCACAGCCGCGGCACTGGCCAGCTTCCGCCTCGGCGCGCATCTGCCTTTTCCGGGCCTCGACGCGACGTACGTGGCGAAGGTGATAACCCAGGGCGCGCACGCGCCCACTTCCATCCTCGCGCTCGGCATCGGACCGTTCCTCAGCGCCCTGCTCCTCATCGAGGGCGCCAAGCTTCTGTTTCCGGATCTGCTGCGGTGGGAATTGGCAGATGCGCGCCATAGTATCCGGCTAAGCCGCATCGCCGTCGGCCTCGCGCTGCTGTTGACGCTCGTTCAGGCGACCGGCCTCGTCATTTCGCTGGAAGGTGTGGACGGCCTCGTGATCGAGCCGGGCTTTGCGTTCCGTGCCGCGGCTATCATGACGCTCGTCGCCGGCACCGCGCTCGTGATCGTGCTCGTCGAGATCATCGACCGCCATGGCCTCGGTGCCGGGTTGTGGCTGCTTTTCCTCACCCCGGCCCTGGTGGAGCTGCCCTATGTGATCGAGGAAATTACGTTCATCCACGCTTCGGGCATCTACCCCACGAGCGCTCTTGTGCAGGCCGCTGCGTTCTCGGCGGTGGCAATAGGAGCCGTTGCCGCGCTCATCCTCGCTTCAGGCGGCATCGCGGCGACCGCCACGACCTGTGTGTGGACGCCAATGATCGCCAAAAGCACGGTGACATCGCTGCTTCTCGGCATCGCAATGCTTTTCACCTCGGACGTCAACGCGGCCGCGGGCATGGCTTCGCCCAGCCATTCGGCGTGGTACGCCGCAACAGCGATTGGGGTCGCGGTCATCGTCTGGCTCTATGCGCGCGCCTATGCCTCCGCGGGCACGCCGGTTCCCATACCTCCGATCGTCGTCGCGGCTGTGCTGGGCGGCGTGCTCCTCGCAGGCGCGACGCTGGAATATGGGTTGCGCGTGGAAGTGCCCCTCCGCGGCACGCAGCTCATCGTTGCTGCCGCCGCAGGTACGGTCATGCTGATGCGGTGGAGGCCAGGGTGCCGGGAGACCATGTCTCCCGCAGAAAGCACCATTCCGGAAGTCCGCCCTTGATCGCCCGGCCGGGGCGATCAGTCCTCCGGACGGAAGAGATAGCTCGCGCGTAGCGTCACGAGAGAGATATCCGCGTTGCCGCTGAAATCGGGGGGTGTCCCGACCGGAACGCCGATGAGGCAAAGATCGCAGGATGCCGCCTGGCTGAGTTTCAGATCGATATACTGATAGTCGAGCCCGATGATCAGGCTCGGCAGCCACGCGTATTCGAACCCCCCGCCGATCGTCCAGCCGTCGACGAACTCCGTTGCCTTTGCGGTGGCGATCTGGCCGCCGCTCGGACCGATCGCCGTCATCGTTGCGTCGCCGCCGACCCAGCCGCCCTTCACGTAGACCATCTGCCGGTCCCACGAGAATCCGATGCGCGGCTCGACGAAGAGCAGCCAGTCGATCTTCGTCTTGAAGGTATCTACGGCGTTCGGCTGTGAGGACCCATTGAGCCCCGTTCCAAGGAACGAGGTCTCAAGACCGAAAATCCAGTTGCCCATCTGCAGGTTCGCACCGCCGAAGACGCCGCCGGCAACCCCGCCGGGCGACATGCTCGCCCCGGCCGGCGCGTTGAACTCGACGAAGTTCTCCGTCCAGTGAACGTCGCTCCAGATTCCACCCAGCTTGCCGCCGACGTAGAGGCCGCTCCAATCGGTAACGTGCTGGGAATCCGTCATTGGTGTTCCGGGAACCCAGCGTCCGGGCTCTACCGGGCGCCATTCATCGGCACAGGCTGGCAACGTCGACGCAACGAAGCCAATCACACCAGCAACCAGCGCCGCTCGGCCCGAAGTCCACAACGTGTCCATGGTTCCATCCACCACTTGTTCAGTGATCTGATGCACTTCTACGGTGAGTCGCGGGCCTCGCATACAAAGCGCGCGCCAGAACCCAAAGCTTTCAACGGGCGGCATGAAAACCTCAGACGCAGACATTCTCATCGTGCCGGGCTGGCTCAACTCCGGCCCCGATCACTGGCAGTCCCGATGGGAACGCAATCTGAAAACGGCGCGGCGCATCGAGCAGCCCGACTGGCACGCGCCCGACCGCAATGCCTGGGTGCGAAATATCGTCGATGCGGTGAAGACGGCCGAGCGCCCCGCGGTGCTGATCGCCCATAGTCTGGGCGTCATCGCCGTTGCTTACGCCGCGCCGGAGCTCGATGCCAATCGCGTCGCGGGCGCCTTCCTCGTCGCGCCCGCAGACGTCGACAATTCATCGGACTGGCCGCCGAACGACGGCCGCGCCTGGCCCCGGGACAGCTTCGGCTTCGCGCCGGTGCCGATGCACAGGCTTCCCTTCCCCTCCCTCGTGGCGGCGGCCGCTGACGACCCCTATTGCAGCCAGCAGCGCGCCCAGGCCTTCGCGGAGGCCTGGGGATCGAATTTTGTGGATGTAGGGCAGGCCGGCCACATCGCCGAAGCATCCGGCCACGGGCCGTGGCCGGATGGACTGCTCCGTTTTGGACGTTTTTTAGCCAGCCTCAAGGGTTAACGGCCGTTAAGGAGAGCTTCAGCCCCTCTTCGTGCCCTCGACCTCCTCGATCGCCTTGGCCATCAGCTCGGCCATGGTGGCGCGGATTTCCTGGTCTGAAACCTTCACGCCGGCGGTGGCGAAGTCGTTGTGAATCTTACGAAAAACGTCGTTTTCACCCTTCTCCTGCAGGTCGGCCTTGAGCACCGCGCGCACGTAATCGGGCAGGGCGGCTCCCATGATGCCCAGCTTAGCGGCCGCCCACTCGGCCAGAAGCTTGTTCCGGCGGGCTTCAGCCCGGAACCTAACCTCCTGATCCAGAGCGTATTTATTCTCGAAACCCTTTTCACGATCGTCGAACGTCGTCATACTTTTCTCCACCAGAACGTGACGCCGCAGGCCGCACGGCAGCGGTTGAAAGTTGCATCTCCCGTCGGCAGATTCGTGACCGCGGGAGCCGTAAAACGGGGCTTTACCATCATTCGGCCGCCCTTCTCGAACCGTTAGCGACACTTGCGACCTTTCCCATCCTTAAGATTGTTTCTGGGGATGGGTTCGGCTAGTGTCTGACCCGGGTGTCCGACCGCGCGAGCCGCCACCACAATGCGGCACCTGCAGACACGAACAAGCTGTAGTTTCAAAGACTTGGCGCTTGCTGGCGGGTCGCTTACATCCTCGCAGGACACGTAATTTCAAGTCAAAGGACAAAGTCTCGATGAACAGGCGTCGGCGCATCTATGAGGGCAAGGCAAAGGTGCTTTACGAAGGCCCCGAGCCCGGCACGCTCATCCAGCATTTCAAGGACGACGCCACCGCGTTCAACGCAAAGAAGCATGCGCTGATCGAAGGCAAGGGCGTGCTCAACAACCGCATCTCCGAGTACATCTTCCAGCGTCTCGGCGAGATCGGCGTGCCGACGCACTTCGTGCGCCGCCTCAACATGCGCGAGCAGCTTATCCGCGAAGTCGAGATCGTGCCGCTCGAGATCGTCGTGCGCAACGTTGCCGCCGGCTCGCTGGCCACCCGCCTCGGCCTCGAGGAGGGCATGCAGCTCCCGCGCTCCATCATCGAATTCTACTACAAGGACGATGCGCTCGGCGATCCGATGGTCTCCGAGGAGCACATCACCGCGTTCGGCTGGGCGGCGCCCCAGGAGATCGACGAGATCATGCAGCTCGCGCTGCGCATCAACGATTTCCTCGTCGGCCTGTTCCTCGGCATCGGCATCCGCCTCGTCGACTTCAAGGTCGAGTTCGGCCGCCTCTGGGAGAACGACCAGATGCGCATCGTGCTCGCGGACGAGATCAGCCCCGACTGTTGTCGCCTGTGGGACATCGCCACCGCCGACAAGCTCGACAAGGACCGCTTCCGCCGTGATCTCGGCGGCCTCCTGGAAGCCTACCAGGAAGTTGCACGCCGCCTCGGCGTCTTCACGGGAAACCGCCCCATCAAGGGCCTCGGCCCGGTGCTGGTAGCGTCCAACCCCACCGCCAACGGCAAGCCGAACTGATTGACGACGACGGCGAATAGGCCGAAGCGAAGGAAAGGTTGCATTCGAACCTTCGCCGGCCGCCCTCGCCGCCGACTGCCATCCGCTGGAACGGTTATGAAAGCTCGCATTCGCATCACCCTCAAGAACGGTGTCCTCGACCCCCAGGGGAAGGCCATCCAGAACGCGCTTGCCGCGCTCGGCATCTCCGGCGTCGAGGATGTCCGCCAGGGCAAATACATCGAGGTCAAGCTCGCCGACGCGAGCGAGGCCGAGGCCAAGGAAACGGTCGAGCGGATGTGCAAGGACCTGCTCGCCAACAGCGTCATCGAGAACTACGCCTACGAGCTGGCACCCTAGCCATGCGTGGGGCGCGGACGGCTGTCTGGCTCGTACTCGGGGGCGCCATGCTCCCCTCCGCAGCGCACGCGCAGGAAGCGGCCGCCCCGCCAAAAATCGAATGTGAGCACGGATTCGAAGGGTTGCGCGCCGAGGCCAGGGCGCTGGCTGGAGCGGAAGCGACCGAAAGCCAGGGTTTCGAAGTCGTGCGCGTTGCCCAGCCCGGGCTTTGGCGTGCCGAGATCTCATTCACGACGTCCTGGCACCCTGCCCATCCCGCCGTGGCGCTGCGCACCTTGCGCAAGCAGGTTACGGGCGTCTGGACCGCCGACAGCAAGGTCTGCGGTTACGGCGATCAGGCGCAGTTCTCCGCCCTTGTCGCGGAGATGAAGGCAGGCGACAAAGCCCTCACCGACGCCTCGCGCGACGAGGTCGAGCAACGTAAAGGCGCCCGCTCGCCGCTGGCGCCGCCGCACTAGACCATGATCGCTTCGGCCCCTATTAGTCTGGAGCGTGAATCATAGGTCTAATCAAAAGACAGACCATGATCGCTTCGGATCCTATCAGTCCGAAGCGTCGGTCATCGGTCTGATCAAAGACTGGAGCCGCATCTCTTTTCGAAGAAAAGCGATCGGGCTCTAAGCGCTCACGAAGCGCACTGGAGTGAAGCCAACATGCTGCGCGCCTCGGTCATCGTCTTCCCCGGCTCCAACTGCGACCGCGATGTGAAGGTCGCGCTGGAGAAGATCACGGGCTTTCCGGTGAACATGGTCTGGCATGGCGACGCCTCGGTGCCGGCCTCCGACGTCATCATCCTGCCGGGCGGCTTCTCCTACGGCGACTACCTGCGCTGCGGCGCCATGGCGGCCCACTCGCCCATCATGCGCGACGTGATCGCGAAGGCGAAGGCGGGCACGCCCGTGCTCGGCATCTGCAACGGCTTCCAGGTGCTGTGCGAATCGGGGCTTCTGCCCGGCGTTCTGATGCGTAACGCGTCGCTGAAGTTCATCTGCCGCGATGTCCACCTGCGGGTCGACAACGACAAGACCTTCTTCACCAAATGCTACCGCAAGGACCAGGTCGTGCGTCTGCCCGTGGCCCACGCGGAAGGCAACTATTTCGCCGACGAGGAGACCCTCGACCGCCTCGAGGGCGAAGGCCGCGTCGTCTTCCGCTATTGCAATGAAGTGGGCGAAGCGACCCCCGAGGCGAACCCCAACGGCGCCCAGCGCAACATCGCCGGCATCACCGATGGGACAGGCCGCGTGGTTGGGCTCATGCCCCATCCCGAGCGCCTGTTCGAGCTGTCGCTCGGCGGCACCGATGGCCGCCGCATGTTCGAAAGCGCACTGCTCTCGGCACTCGAGCCGACCGCGTAGCGCGCAGGCACAATCAGGCGCGTATCAGCGCTGTCCTATGGGCAACGCCTCATGCGTTGACGGGCGAGCGCCCGCCCGCGGATGCCCGCCGCGGCCGCTTCGCGTTCGATAGCGGGAGATCGTGAATTTCCGCCAGCTCGGTTGCGATCTTGCGCGCGCCGATTCCGTAGACACTGGCCAGCACCGCGGCGATCACCATCGTTGTCTTGGTCACGGACATTTGCGCCCGGTCTTTCTTAGCGTTGCATAGAGCTGGTGGCGGGGCGGGTGATTGCGTCCCCGCGAAGCGGCGAAAGAAAAAGCGCCGGCCCCGAAGAGCCGACGCTTGCCACCTCGCCGAAAAGGAGGCCGCGTCGTCGTATCAGCGCTCGGCCGGCACGTAGGCCGTCTGCTGCATCGTCTCTACCGACATCGCCGAGGCGGCCGGGCCGCAGTAGAAGGCAAGCTCCTTGCCCTCACCGGTGTCGAAGCGGACGCGCTGCCCGGCTTTGACCGAGGCACGGAACCGGGTGGGACGAACCTCGATGATGCCGCCGGCCGTGGGCTCCTCGCCGACGACCAGAGTGAGCTCGCAGACACCGGAAACGGGCTCGAAGTAGCCGATCGCGTGCTTTGATCCCGTGTGCACGCTGACAGCATGCATCGGCTTGAAGGTCGTCTGACCTTCCTCGGCCGTGGAGACCTGCACACCGAGCACGGTGAACCCGGTGAGCATGGCGGCGCCAACGACGCTCTTGAGGTGTGGGGACATGCTCCAGCTCCTTCTCGCTGCAATGAAAAAGTCTTGCCGGTAGGCTTGGGAGAGAACGTCACCGGCGACAGGAGCAAAGTTAAGACGCGGAATCGGCGGGCGAAATTGACAATGCTGCATTGCAGCAATACCGGTGCTGCAGCGCGCTACTGTCGCGGGTAGGCGGGCCTTCCCACCCCAAGGGGTGGTCGGCCGAACGCGCCCGGCAAGCTTACAACCGCCGATTCTAGCCACTTCGAGCATATCGCGTCCGATACGGGTCAGTGTCCTGGGTAAGACAGGACGCCGCGGCGGGTCGGTGCGGTTCGACCCGCCAACTCCAGCCCAAGGTCCTTCGGGCTGCGGCACATGCGCCGGTCGTCATCCATTTCCTCCGCGAGTCCTCGGTGGAAGCGGAGAGCTTCGCCCTCGAACATCCGTTCCGCGGACGACATCGGCCCTATGAGCAGCGGTACGAATCGCCTTCTCTGCAGCTCTAAAAATCAATCCGCGCGGCGCTCCGGCGCATACCGCCCAACCGAGGCGACAAGCCATCGGACGGCGGCTATAAGCGCATGCGCCGTCCGAGGGACGCGCTCTGCGCAGGGATGCAATAGCCGAAAGCATGTCCGAGACCCGTTTCGAGATCACCCCGGAAATCGTCGCCGAACATGGCCTGAGCCCCGCCGAATACCAGCGGCTGCTGAAGATTCTCGGCCGCGAGCCGAGCTTCACCGAGCTCGGCATCTTCTCGGTCATGTGGTCGGAGCACTGCTCGTATAAATCCTCGCGCGTCTGGCTGAAGACGCTGCCGACGAGCGGCAGGCAGGTCATCCAGGGCCCGGGCGAAAACGCCGGCGTCGTCGACCTCGGCGACGGCGATGCGGTGGTCTTCAAGATGGAGAGCCACAACCATCCGAGCTACATCGAGCCCTATCAGGGCGCTGCGACCGGCGTCGGCGGCATCATGCGCGACGTGTTCACGATGGGCGCGCGGCCCGTCGCCAACCTCAACGCGCTGCGGTTCGGCGCGCCCGAGCACCCCAAGACGCGCCACCTCGTCGATGGCGTCGTCTCCGGCATCGGCGGCTATGGCAATTGCGTCGGCGTGCCCACCGTCGGCGGCGAGGTGAACTTCGACAAGGGCTACAACAACAACATCCTCGTCAACGCGATGTGCGCGGGCCTCGCGCGCACCGACAAGATCTTCTACTCGGCCGCCAAGGGCGTTGGCCTGCCCGTCGTCTACGTCGGCTCGAAGACGGGCCGCGACGGCATCCACGGCGCGACGATGGCCTCCGCCGAATTCGACGACAAGTCCGACGAGAAGCGCCCCACGGTGCAGGTCGGCGATCCCTTCACCGAAAAGCTCCTCATCGAAGCGTGCCTGGAGCTGATGGCGAAAGACTGCATCATCGCCATCCAGGACATGGGCGCGGCCGGCCTCACCTCGTCATCGTGCGAGATGGCGGACAAGGGCGGCGTCGGCATCACCCTCAACCTCGACCACGTGCCCCAGCGCGAAACGGGCATGACCGCGTACGAAATGATGCTCTCCGAAAGCCAGGAGCGCATGCTCATGGTGCTGAAGCCCGGTTCGGAGGCGGAAGCCGAAGGCGTGTTCCGCAAATGGGGGCTCGACTTTGCCATCGTCGGCGAGACGACCGACACCGGCCGCATGATCGTTACCCACCGCGGCAACGTCGAAGCCGACATCCCCGTCACGACGCTCGCCAACTCCGCGCCCATCTATGAGCGGCCGTGGTTCCCACCCGCTTCGCCCAAGCCCATTCTGCCCGAGTGGGTACCGGCGCCGAACGCCATCCTCGATACCTTGAAGACGATGATGTCCGGCCCGGCGCTGGCCTCCCGCCGCTGGGTGTGGGAGCAGTACGATCACATGGTGATGGGCGACACGGTGCAGCGTCCGGGCGGCGATGCGGCCGTCGTGCGCGTGCACGGCACGGGTAAGGGACTCGCGCTCACCTGCGATGTCACGCCCCGTTATGTGGCCGCCGATCCGGTGATGGGCACCAAGCAGGCCGTCGTCGAGACGTGGCGCAACCTCACCGCCGTGGGCGCCGATCCGCTCGCCATCACCGACAACATGAACTTCGCCAACCCGGAGCGCCCGGAGGTGATGGGCCAGTTCGTCGGCTCGGTGAAGGGCATGGCGGAAGCCTGCCGCGTGCTCGACTATCCGGTCGTGTCCGGCAACGTCTCGCTCTACAACGAGACCAACGGCGTCGGCATTCCGCCCACCCCCGCCATCGGCGGCGTCGGGCTCATCCCGGATGTGTCGCGCATGGCCGACATCGCGCTGAAGCGCGAGAACGACCTGCTCATCCTCGTCGGCCGCGAGGCGGGCCACCTCGGCCAGTCGCTCTACCAGGAGCACGCCACCGGCAAGCTGGAAGGTGCGCCGCCCCCGGTCGACCTCGCCGACGAGATCAAAGCCGGGCGCCTCGTGCGCGCTCTGATCCGCGAGGGCAAGGTCACGGCCGTGCACGACGTGTCGGACGGCGGCCTCATCGTCGCCATCGCGGAGATGGCCATGGCGGGCGGCATCGGCGCGGAGCTGTTCGCCTACGAGGGCCGCCTGCCCGCCCATGCGATCTGGTTCGGCGAGGACCAGGGCCGCTATGTGCTGGCGGTCGATCCGATGCTGGCCGAGGAAGTGCTGGAGCGCTCGCGGCTGCTGGCGCT
>Ga0180222_1000083_pt1 | contig 166793 bp, 148 predicted proteins | sample eDN5th37CKraftOP_FD_151336 | JGI IMG/M metagenome (GOLD analysis project Ga0180222, IMG submission 151336) | Enriched Organic Plus compost microbial communities from Emeryville, California, USA - eDNA 5th pass 37_C Kraft OP (version 2) (version 2) ... | reverse complement strand
CGAGCGGGTGATGGATAAGCTTGCCGCGGCCCACCTCAGGGAGCTGCGCGGCATCCGGCCGGTGCTCGACCAGCTCCTGGAGCAATTCGACTGAGGATCGGCTGAACTGGGATTGTGGGGCATCCGAGGCGGGCGCCGGCGCTGGATGGTCGCCGGCCCCGCCCAGCGGCGCTCTCTGGGAACGCCGCGGAGGAAGTGCCTCCCCAGCACACTTCCTCCGGCCCCCTTACCACACCTGCGCGCCGCCTGCGTACCCTCCGGCGCATCCCGGGAGCGTTATTTTGCTGCCGCGCAGGTTCGATGTGTCCCCGCTGCATCCGATTGGGTTCCCGCGGCATGGGCGAGGATCGCATCGGCGTGCAGCTTCAGGGTGTCGTAGAGCGGGAGGGGGGTGTCCTTTTCGGAGATCAACAGGCCCAGCTCCGTGCATCCGAGGATGACCGCCTCTGCGCCCTGCGCTTCAAGATCGGCCATCATCCTGCGGGCAGCGGCGGTGGACCCCGGATTTACCACGCCGTGCGAGAGCTCCTCCCAGATGATGCCGTCCAGCTTCCGGCGCTCGCCAGCGTCCGGCACGCACGTGTCGATGCCGTGGGCGGTGAAATGATCCTGGAAGAAACCGAACTCCATCGTGGCTCTCGTGCCGAGAAGCGCCACCTTGCGCCGCCCATCGCGGCTCAGCGCGGCGGCGGTGCCATCCATGATGGTGACGATCTCCAGCGGCGAGGCGTCGCGGATCTGCGCATATGCGTTGTGGGGCGTGTTGGCGAGAATGGCGGCGAAGTCCGCTCCGGCCGCCGCGAGCCGGTGCAAAGCGCCGAGCAGGATTTTGGCAACGCCGTCCCAGTCGTTCTTTTCGAAGAGGTCGACAAGCGTCTGCAGGTTGAGGCTTTCGAGCGTCATCGGCGGGAAGTTCAGCCCGCCGCGTAGGCGGTTATGCTCAGCGCAGAGCCGCTGGTAGTAGTGAACCGTCGATTCCGGGCTCAGCCCTCCGATCAGGCCTATCCTTCGCATCGGATCCCCGCGGAAAGTGAATTGCAATCGCTGTTTGTATCGCCCTACGATATTCGTGTCGAGGCGCGGCCAGGCATTTGCGCGCGAACACGCTGATACCGCGCGGTGCTTTTGTGAGGGACGAAGAGGATGACGGCGGAGCGGCACGCGGACCAGGAAGATGGACAGCCGGATGCGGTGGCGTCGCCGCCGTGCGCCATGCACGAGGTCGATGCGGATTTCGCCGGCTTAAGCAGTGAGCGCTCCGGCGAAAACCTCACCCGATGGCGCTATAGCGAGCGTAAGCGCCTGATCACGGCCCGCATGGCGCTTACGGTTGCGGAGAGGGAGGCGCACGCCAAGCGCGTTGCGCGTGAGCTCGACAGCATCATCCCACGCAAGGACGGGACAATCGTCAGCCTCTACTGGCCTTTCCGTGGCGAGCCTGACCTGCGGCCGTGGATGACACGGGCCGCAGCCGCCGGACTGCGGACCGCACTGCCGAGCGTGCTCGCCAAAGGCCAACCACTTGTCTTTCGCGAATGGTGGCCAGGCGCGCGCATGGAAAGGGGCGTGTGGAACATTCCCTATCCGGCGGACGGCGCCTTCGTTACGCCGGCGGTCGTCGTTGCGCCGCTCGTGGGCTTCGATGCGCACGGTTACCGCCTCGGCTACGGCGGGGGATATTTCGACCGTACGCTGGCGGGCCTCAACCCGCGCCCGATCGCCATCGGCGTGGGCCATCCCGTCACGGCCATCGCAAGCATTTTCCCACAGGTCTATGACATTCCGATGGATTGGATCGTCACCGGCAATGGCGCGCCGGCGCGCGGTGCGAAGAAGGCCGCAATAAATGCTTCGTAATTTGTAAGAATGCGCCGTTTGCGGTGAAGCGGACACAAGTCCGCCGAGGTTACCGGGCTCGATGCCGCCGGCCCCGTCAATCGCACCATTGACAAAACGCGAGAACACGCCAGATTCACGGCATGGCGAAAATGCACACGAGCACCTTCCGGATTCACCCGATCGCGGAAATTTAGCCCTGGGGCTCGGCCGTTGTGCGCCCCGAGCTCCAGGGGTGCATTCGGGCTGCATATGATTGCATCGCCCACCCCCGGCGCCAAACCATTCAACACAGACATATTCAGCCGGTGCAGCTCTGCGCTGGTCACGTTTGCGCACCGCCGAGGAGTATACGGATCCATGACCGAGCTCACGAAAGCCAACAGCACCAAGCCTGCCATCGTCGTCAGCGATGTCGACTACAAGCGCCTGAGCGATCTCGCCACCGGCGCGCTCGACCGCTTCCCTGCCGTCGCCGAGGAGCTGCTTGCCGAAATGGACCGGGCGCAGGTGGTGTCTGCCGCCCTCATTCCACCCGGCGTGGCGCAGATGCATTCGACGATCGCCTATCGGGCCGACTCCGGTCAGGAACGCCGCGTGACGCTGGTCTATCCGGGCGAAGCGGATATCGCCGCGAACCGCATCTCCATCCTGACACCGATCGGCACGGCGCTCATCGGCCTGTCGAAAGACCAGTCGATCACATGGGTCACGCGCGATGGGCAGCGCCATGCGCTGACGGTGCTCAGCGTCGAGCAGCCGAGCCCGATCCTCGCCGACTAACTTGCAGTGGCGGGCGGTGCGTTCGCGCGCCGCATGGAACAACGGTGAATGGGAGGCGCGCCTTGGTTATCAGCAGCATGCCAGCTCTCCGCCCGAGGCCCCCTATCTCAGGCATCTAACCCCTGGCGCCGCGCTTCAAAACGCACGCCGGGGCCAGGGGAGACTCCTCAAAGCCACCCATTCTGTCTCGGTGCACCGGAGCCGGTGCGGCGGAGAATTGCCATGCCCAAGCTTGCCCATTGCTTCCTATCGACCAAGGACTTCACGGCTCTCGAAGCGCTATTGGAACACGAGGCCTATCGCGAGGACGCGTTCCTGCGACTGCTACGCGACAAACTGGCGACCGCGACGGTCATGCTCCAGGAGGACATGGGGCCCGACATCGCCACTCTCGACAGCCGCATCGACTACGTGATCGACGGACGTCAAAGCGATAGCCGTATCCTCGTGCTCGGCCGGGAGAATGCGCTATCGCGCTTCGCTCTCCCGATCACGACGCTGCGCGGCCTTGCACTGCTCGGATTGCTGGCCGGCGATACGGTCACGGTCGCGCGTCCCGAAGGCGGGGTCGAGGAGTTGTATCTCGAAAGGGTTGCCTTCCAGCCGGAGGCGGACCGGAAAGAGCGCCTGCGCGACCGGCCGGGGGCACGCGCGGAGCAGAATGGCGCCCTGGCCGGCGGCTCGGTGATTGCCTTCCCGGGCTGGCGTAAACCCGCTCCGGCCGCAGCGGGCGACGGGCCGTCTCCCGACGATGACGATCCCGGACCGCGGGCGGCCTGAAGGATCCGCGCCGCTTAAAGCAAGGCCGCGCGGCAAGTTTCCGCGTTAGACCCATATCGCGTCTAACCGGCGCGGTTCCGGACGCAGCCGTTGCGGGCGCCATTCCTGTTGCCGCATGGCCGGCACGCCCGGGAACGGCGTCCGGAGCCCATCCGTTGAAACGCCATGAACAGGTGGTCTTCCAGTAAGGGCTCGGTCCTCGTGGTCGAGGACGAGCCACTGATCCGCGATTACGTCTCCGGCATATTGGGCCAGTCAGGCTTCGCTGTGGTCGAGGCTGGAACCGGCGAGGAGGCGCTGCTGCGGCTTGCCGAAGGCGGCGTATGCGCCGTCGTCAGCGACGTTGCGATGCCCGGCGAGGTGGACGGCTTCGAGCTGGCCCGGCGCGTGCGCACGGAATCGCCGCGTACCGGCATCGTGCTGGTGTCGGGCGTCACCATTCCCGACGGCGGCCATTTGCCGGACGGCGGGCATCTGCCGGGTGGGGTGCGTTTCCTGACCAAGCCGGTGAAAGCTTCGACACTGTTGCGGCTCGTGCGGGAGGTTGCCGATCCCCGGGCGCACCTTGCAACCAGCCCCGAGCGCGGGCGGGCGGGGCCTTAAAGGGACCCTTAAGCCCAGCATGCGACGTATGCCGACCACAAGCTTGGTGCGCTTATCTCAGGGTCCGCGATGACATTGGGCCGTTCGCAGTCACCGGCCACGCCCGCGCGAAAAACAGCGCGGCCTGCGCGGACAGCCTCCGCCGCGCTACCTCAATTCGTTGCGCCGCAGCTCGCCACGCTCGTCACATCGCCGCCCGAGGGCGATGAATGGGTGCACGAAATCAAATACGACGGCTACCGGGCGATAGCCGCGATCGCGGCGGGCAAAGTGCGCATCTACACGCGCTCGAGCCAGGACTGGACGGCGAAATTTTCGTCTATTGCGAACGCACTGCAGGAGCTGAAGATCGGCAGCGCGCTGCTCGACGGGGAAATCGTCGCCCTCGATCCGGAAGGCCGCTCGAGTTTCCAGCGCCTGCAGAACGCGCTGCGCGAGGAGCGGGCACCGCTGACCTACTACGTCTTCGACATTCTCGAACTCGACGGGCGCGATCTGCGCGCCGAACCGTTGAAGCGGCGCAAGGAGATCCTGCGCGAGGTGCTCCGCGGTGCGCCGGACGCCATTCGCTACAGCGAGGATGTCGCCGGCCATGGTGGCGAGGTGCTCGCGAAGGCGTGCAATCTCGGGCTCGAGGGCATCGTCTCCAAGCAGGCGAACAAACCCTACGTATCGCGGCGCTCGATGGGCTGGCTGAAGAGCAAGTGCCTTGGCAGCGACGAGTTCGTGATTGGCGGCTATCGGATTTCGGACAAGAAGGGCCGCCCCTTCGCCTCCCTGCTGTTGGGCGAATACGCCGGCGGCAAGCTGCATTATCGCGGCCGCGTGGGCACGGGGTTCGATACGGCCATGCTGGAGGATCTCGGCGCGAAGCTTGAAAGATACGCGCGCAAAACCAGCCCGTTCGTCGATGCGCCACGCGCTATACTGCGTGATGCGCGGTGGGTGGAACCGCGGCTCGTGGCGCAGATCGCCTATACGGAGCGCACGGAGGACGGCATCCTGCGCCACCCGGCATTCCTCGGACTACGGGGCGACAAACCGGCAAGACAGGTGCAGACGCAGATGCCAAAGGCAGTCGACAAAGCGCAGGACGCGAACGCGGTCGGTGGCGTTGCAATCTCAAATCCGGACCGGATGCTGTTCCCCGGCGCGGGTATCACCAAGATCGAGTTGGCGCGCTATCTGCTGACCGTGAGCGCGCACATGCTTCCTTACGTCGAGGAACGGCCGCTGAGCATCGTGCGCTGTCCCGAAGGGGCGGAGAAGACCTGCTTTTATCAGAAGCACGCGAAGAAGGGGCTTCCCAGCGCGCTCAAATCGGTGCCCGTGCGCGAGGGCGACGGCAAGCTCGCACAGTATCTGATGGTCGACGATGCGGCCGGCATCGTCTCGGTGGCGCAGATCGGCGGCCTCGAAATCCATCCCTGGGGCGCGCGGGCGGGGAACCTCGAGCGTCCCGACCGTCTCATCTTCGATCTCGATCCCGATCCAAGCGTCGATTTTCCCGCAGTGCGCGAGGCGGCGCGCGACGTGCGCAAACTGCTCGAAGCGGCGGGTCTTGAAAGCTTCCCGCTGGTGACGGGCGGCAAGGGCATCCATGTCATCGCGCCGCTCGATGCGCGGCAGGACTGGGAGACCGTCAAGGGATTTGCACGGGGCGTTGCGGAGAAGCTCGCGCAGAATGAGCCCGAGCGCTTCACCGCCACGATGTCGAAAGCAAAACGGCGCGGGCGCATTTTCATCGACTGGCTGCGCAACGAGCGCGGCGCGACGGCGGTCGCGCCCTATTCACCGCGCGCACGGCCGGGGGCGAGCGTCGCCACGCCGGTGACGTGGACGGAGCTGTCGCGCATCAAGGCGGCGAACGCATTCACGATCCCGCTCGTGTTGCAGCGCCTGCGGCGCAAGGCCGACCCATGGGCGGGCTATGGCAAGACGCGCCAGCGCATCTCAGACAAGGCCTTGCGATTCTTCGCCTGAGGCGTCGGGGCTCGCGATCCTAGACGGCGGCGTTGGCCGTCGCCTGGGACGCCCGAAATGCTCGGTCTTCTCCCAATAGAACGGAGCTGAGACGAGCTGGAGCAGCGCGCGGTGTGCCGCGAACGAGATCGCAAGCCAGTAGGCGGGCATCATCACTGCGTGGGCGGCCAGCCCCAGACGTCCACGGCGCGCCGCCGCTACCGTTCCAAGCGCGATGGCGCTCACGTATCCGGCGACAAGATTGAAGAGGCCGATACCGAGCAGCCACTGCTCGAAGACGCCTTGGGGAACGCTTAGCATGCGCCCCTGCCAGAGATCGAAGGCGATGAGCAGGTAAAACCACGGGTGCACCAGCACCGACAGGATCATGCCGCCCATCAGCACCTGAAACCCGATGAAACGGCGCGCGCCGAGCTCGCGCCATAACCGGCGCGGCTGGCGCATGTGCACGAGGTATGTCTGCATCCAGCCCTTGAGCCAGCGCGTGCGCTGGCCCTTCCAGACGCCGAATGTCTGCGGCGCCTCCTCCCAGGTGGTGGATGGGATGACGCCGACGTGCCAACCCTGCCGCGCGAGGCGCATGCCGAGGTCGGCATCCTCCGTCACGTTGTAGGGATCCCACCCACCGACCGCATCGAGCACCCGGCGCGGGAAGTGGTTGGAGGTGCCGCCCAGCGGCACCGGCAGCCGCAGCCGCTCCAGTGCGGGCAGGATGCAATCGAACAGCGCCGTATATTCGATCGTGAACTGGCGCGTGAACCAGCTCACATCCGAATTGTCGATGTTGAGCTGCGCCTGCAGACACCCGAGGCGTTCACCCCCCGCCTCGAGGCCTGCGAGGGCGCGGCGGAGCTGATCGGGCTCGGGCGCATCTTCGGCATCGTAGACGACGACATATTCGCCCATTGCCAACTGCAGCGCGTACTGCGTGGCCCGCGGCTTGGTGCGAGGCTGACCATCCGGCACTACGATGATCCGCATGTGCGGATCTAGCCCCGCGGCATCCAGCGCCGCTTTCGTCTCGCGGTCCGCCTCCTCGACGATCAGCATGACCTCCAGACGCTCAGGCGGATAGTCGAGCGCGCGCAGGGATGCGACGAGCTGCGGCACCACGACCGCCTCACGGAACAACGGCACCAGGATGGTGTAGAGCGGCAGCGCGGCGTCTCTGGCGTGGGCGATCAGCGGCGACGCCACACGCGGAGGTGGCGAACGCAGCTGCCAAAGGGCAATGCTGCGGAGAAGCACCACGCATAGGAACGGAAACGCGAGCAGAGCCAGGAGGGCGATGATCGTCGCCTCGGTGGCGAGCATCAAGCCGCACCCTAGAAGCATGGCTGCCCCGATCAGCACGCGCCGCTGCCAGGCCCAAAGACCAATGGCCGCCGATAGCTCGGGATGGCGCGTACTCAGGCCGCCTACGGCTTCCTCCAGGAAGCGGATACGGGCGGCCTCGTCCAGGGCGGCGGACGGCAATCTGTCGTCTTTGCGGGCGGTTATGTCCGCCCTTTTGGATAGCCGATGCCCCAGCACGATGGCCCTCCCCCCGGCGAGCCGAGGATCATCTTGCCATAGTATTGGGTTTGACCATAGTGGGCGCGATTCAGTCTGCCCGCTGCGCGGATTCGACCGGCCATGATCCCAAACCGTCCGGCACTCTCACCGCTCTCAACCTTCCGCCGCCTGGCGATGGGCGTCGTTGCGCTCGCGGCGGTTTTAATCTGGCTGCCCCAAGGCGCCATGTCCCAGGAGAGCGGCAACGGGGACGTCCCAGCGGCGAGCGAGGAAACGGGCGAGCCGTCGCGGCGCGTCGTCGTGCGCTTCCTCACCGAAGGTGATTTTCCGCCTTTCAATTTCTACGACGAGGACGGCACGCTGGTCGGGCTCAATGTGGATCTGGCGCGCGCCATCTGCATGGAGCTCAACACAGCCTGCGATATCAAGGTGCGCCCCTGGGGCGAGCTCCTGCTGGCCCTGCGGCGCGGGGAGGCCGATGCGGTGATCGCCTCCCATGCGGTGACGGCGCAGGCCCTCGCGGAGGTCGATTTCACCGATCGCTATTTCCAGACACCGGGCCGCTTTGCCGGGAAACGCGATGGCGAAAATCTCGAAATCAGCCCGGAAACGCTGGAGAGCAAACGCATCGGCGTTGCCAAGAACTCGCCACACGAGGCGTTCCTGCGCACCTTCTTCCGCTCCAGCGCCATCCGCACCTTTGAGAACCCCGACCTTGCGCGCGATGCGCTCATCCAGGGTCAGGTCGACTACATTTTCGACGACGGCATCAGCCTCGTGTTCTGGCTGCATGGCACGGCCTCGAAACGGTGCTGCGAATTGAAGGGCGGCGCGTACCTGGAGCCCAAGTTCTTCGGCGACGGCATCGCCATTGCCGTTCCGAAGACGGATTCGCAGATCAAGACGCTGCTCAACGGGGCCCTCGCACGCCTACGGGCCAATGGTCGGCTCGACGAGCTCGTCGAGCGCTATTTCCCGGTGAAGATTTACTGAGGCGTCTCGACGCGGCGTAACCGCCGCATCCCGGGATGGCGCGGCTTGCCTTCGAGGCCGCGCGCGGGCGGGCGCGCCGCCGCTGCGCAACGGACGGTTAACCACGATCGGCGCCGCTGTCACAATACTGCAAACTGAATCCGGTCATTGGGGGCTCATCCAAAGCGCAAGGAAGCTTGCTGCTCAAGAGGATGGACATGGTCCGATACCGCACGCTCTTCATCTCCGACGTCCACCTTGGGACGCGGTCCGCCCAGGCCGACATGCTTCTCGACTTCCTGCGGGAGACGGAGGCGGACACGGTCTATCTTGTCGGCGACATGATCGATTTCTGGCGCATCCGACGCGGCGCCATCTGGCCCCAGTCCCACAACGACGTGCTGCAAAAGCTCCTGCGCAAAGTGCGCAAGGGCACGCGCGTCATCTTCATTCCCGGCAATCACGACGAAGGCCTGCGCCAATACTGCGGTCAGCATTTCGGCGGCATCGAGATCGAACATCAGACGGTGCACACCACCGCCGATGGCAAGCGGTATCTGGTGCTACATGGCGACGAGTTCGATGTCGTCGTGCGCTATGCCAAGTGGCTCGCGTTCCTCGGCGACCGCGGCTATGAGCTGGCGCTGTGGATGAACCACCCGCTGAACTTCATACGCCGGCGCTTCGGCCTCGGTTACTGGTCGCTCTCCGCGCACCTGAAACTGCGCGTGAAGACGGCCGTCAACTTCATCGGCGAGTTCGAGAAATCGCTATCCGACGAAGCGCGCCGCCATGGCGTCGACGGTGTGATCTGCGGGCACATCCACCATGCTGCCTCCCGCCACATCGAAGGCGTGCACTATCTCAACACGGGCGACTGGGTGGAGAGCTGCACGGCCATCGGCGAGACGGGCGATGGGGCGTTCGAGCTGATCCGCTGGCACGACGTGGTGCAGGCGCGCCAGCGCGCCATTTCCGCCAAGCTTGCTGAAACGCTCCAGGTTGCCTGATGCGTATTCTCGTCACGTCGGACGCTTGGCACCCCCAGGTGAACGGCGTGGTACGGACATACGAGCGGCTCGCCATCGAGCTGGCGGCGCTCGGGGTCGAGATGTCGGTGCTTGCGCCGCACGAATTCCGCACGCTGCCCTGCCCCACGTATCCCGAAATCCGGCTCGCCCTGCCCGACCTCGGCCGGATCGCGGAACGGTTCGACGCCGTAAAACCCGATGCGGTGCACATCGCCACCGAGGGGCCCATAGGCTGGATGGCGCGGCGCTATTGTCTTGCGCGGCGCATCCGCTTCACGACGAGCTTTCACACGCGCTTCCCGGAATATCTCGGCCAGCGTTTCGCCATTCCGCAGAGCTGGACGCTGGCGCTGCTGCGCCGGTTTCACAATGCGGGCGCGGGGCTGATGGTGGCGACACCCTCGCTCAGCCGCGAGCTCGAAGGGCACGGCTTCGAGCGCGTGCTGCCGTGGACGCGTGGCGTCGACACACGGCTCTTCCGGCCGCGGCCGGTGCGGCTTTTCGGTGAAGAGACGGTGTTTCTCTACGTCGGGCGCATCGCGGCGGAAAAGAACATCGCGGGCTTTCTCGATCTCGATCTTCCCGGCCGCAAGGTGGTGGTCGGCTCGGGACCACAACTCGAGGAGCTGAAGGCGCGCTATCCGAACGTGCTGTTCGCCGGCAAGCGCACGGGGGAGGAACTCGCCGCGTGCTATGCCTCGGCGGATGTGTTCGTGTTCCCGAGCCGCACCGACACGTTCGGGATCGTGTTGCTCGAGGCGATGGCTTCGGGCCTGCCGGTGGCCGCGCTGCCCGTGTGCGGGCCGCGCGATGTCGTCACCCACGGCGTGACGGGCATCCTTTCCGAGGATCTGCGCTCGGCGGCGCTCGCCGCGCGTGCACTCGACCGCGAGACGGTGCGCGCGAAGGCGGGCGAATACAGCTGGGAATATGCTGCGAGACTTTTCCTCGCCAACATCACCGGCGCATGCCTCAACGGCGAGGCGCACGCTCCGGCGGCGCGTAAGCTCGCACGGCCGGCGAAAGCCGTCGTGCGCCCACGGTGACGCCGTAGCGCGAGTTCAGGATTTTCCGGCCGGTTTCTCGTTTCCGGCCTTGGTGTAGGCCGGCGGTACGTAGAAGTTCAGCGTCTTCAAGACGTCCTCGCCGGTGTTGCGGATCTCGTGCTTCTCGCCGCGCTCGATCAGGAGCAGCGTACCCGGCCCGAGCCGGAGCTTGCTCCCTTCGATGCGCGCTTCGCCGCTTCCCGAGACGACGTAGAGCCACTGGTCAGCGCCGCGGTGGCGATTATCTTCGCCACCTTCCCTGCCGCCGGGTGCGATCGTCATCTCCGCAGCCTGGGCGCGCCGATCATCGATCGCCACGCGGAAGCCACGCCGGAAACTGAGCCGCTTGCGTTTCATCGTTCGGACGCCTCACCACGAACACGCCAGCCGAAAAGGCGCCCGGCCATCGCCGGCACACCGCAGGTGAAACGCCACGCGGGAGCAGGTGTTCCGGAAGACTACTCGGCCTCGCGCCGCTCGGCCGCGAACTCCTCGCCCAAGCCCTTTTCGAGCTCGACGAGATCCTGGGGGAGCGGCATACCGAAGGCCTTCAACTCGTTCAGCTTCTCCATGAGCTGGAGATAAAGCTCGTGGCGGTCTTGCGGCTCGTTCTGCATGCGCGTCAACAGGATGCCGAGCTCCGCCTTGACGTCGTCGAATGCCATTTTGCCGTTCCTCGCTGTTGCAGCTTCGAAGGTCGCTTACGATTGTATATGGGGCTGGTTACCGACTACTCCACGGGGAAGTCGAAATAGGTTTCCGGATAGGGCTCCGCGCGCAGGGTGTAATGCCACCATTCGCTGGGATTGTTGTAGAATCCGCATGCACGCATGGTGCCGCGGAGCAACTCGCGGTTGGCCTGCTGGGCCGCGCTCACCTTGCGCGAGCGCGTGTGCGACAGCGTGGAGAAACAGTCGAAGCCCGTGCCCATGTCGGTGCTGCCGTCGTCGGTGCGGGGCCCTTCGGCGGAATCGCACGCACGCACGGTTTTCTCGCCCGCGTCCAACGACGCCGCCCTGTGCTCCAGGGGAATGAGCGTGAGGTCTACGGTGCTGCCGCGGCTGTGCCCTGAGCGCGAGGCGATGTAGCTGTCGCGGAAGAGGTTCCGCTTGTCGACCTCCGGGTAGTAGGCCGACTTCATCTTCTGGTCGCGCAGATTGCGGCCCCAGGTGACGAACGCGTTCACCGCGCGCTGCGGACGGTAACAATCATAGACTTTGATCGCATAGCCCCGCGCGCGCACGGCTTCGGCGACGCATTGCAGACCTTTCGCGGCGGGGCGTGTCAGCAAGCAGCGCGCGCCGTTGTAGCCGGGGATTGGATGGCCGATGAAGTTTTGCGCCGTCGCGTAGCGCATCTCCACGACGAGGTCGGGGATCAGCGTTTTGACGTCGACGAAGGACCTCGGCGGCTCAGCGCTGGCGCCGGATGCAAGCGCAAGCGTGGCCAGCCCGAACACTGCCGCGGCTGCGCGCCGGCCGGTCCCTGTCGAGCTGGGTTTCAAGCTGCCCCGCATCATCGTTCTCCCCTTAGAAGCATCGGCTCGCCGAAGGTGTTGCGGGACCAGCGCCCGCTTTCCGGCGGCGTTTCCGCAATGCTCCTATCCAGCCTTCCGGTAAGTGCCGATGATCTGCGCGTCGGCGAGGATGTGCCCCTCCATCGCCTGGAGAAGCTTCGCTTTCGTCGGCTGCTCAAGGTGGGGGAGCTTCGTGTCGAGAGCGTAAAGCTTGAAGAAATAGCGGTGGCGTCCGATGGGCGGGCACGGGCCGCCGTAGCCGGTACGCTTCCAGTCGTTGAGGCCCTCTCTGGTGCCGCCGGGAAGCGCCGTGACACCCTCGGGCAGCTTCGCGGTATCGGGTGGAAGATCGAAGAGCACCCAATGCACCCACGTCATCTTCGGTGCCGCGGGGTCGGGCGCATCGGGATCATCGACGATCAGCGCGAGGCTTTGCGTTCCTTCCGGCACGCCTTCGAACAGAAGCTCGGGGGAAAGATCGCGACCTTCGCAGGTGAAGCTGGCGGGGATCTCGCCGCCGTCCGTGAATACTGGCGATGATATGCGCAAGGTCATGGCGCGCTCCTCGAACACGATCGCTTTTCTGCGAATCGCGATGCGTCTGTCGTCTTTTAATTAGACCGATGATCGACGCTTCGGACGGATAGGGTCCGAAGCGATCATGGTCTAGAACAGCTTGAGGCCCGGCGGCAGCGGCAGGCCTCCGGCCATCTCCTGCATTTTCGCCTGGAGCGTGGTGTCGAGCTTGCCCTTGGCATCGGCGGCCGCGGCGACGATCAGGTCTTCGAGAATTTCCACCTCGTCACCTTTGGCGAGGCTCGGATCGATATGCACGCGCTTCACGTCGCCCTTGCCGGTGAGCGTGACCTTGACGAGCCCGCCGCCGGATTGGCCGTCGATCTCCATGCCGGCCAGCTCTTCCTGCATCTGCTGCACGCGGGCCTGCATCTGGCCCACCTGCTTCATCATGCCCATCAGATCTTTCATACGGTAAGTGCCTTTCGTTGAATGGCTCAGCCGGTTCCGGTCTTGCCGCGGTCCGGCACGGCGAGCGGACGAATATCGGCGATCTTGGCGTCGGGGAACTGCTCCAGCAGCGCCTTGACCGCCGGATGGGATTTGAGCGCTTCGATCTCGGCGGCTTCGCGCTCGCGGCGCATTTCGCCGAACGGCCGCTCGCCCTTCTCCTTCGAGAGTACGACGACCCACTTGCGGCCAGTCCAATTGTTCAACTTCTCGCGCAGCTCGTTGGCGAGCTGGGGCGGAGCCCCCGGCAACAGGAACAGATCGATAGCGCCCGCTGCGGCGTCGAACTTCACGAGACTGACGCGATCCTCGAGGTGCATTTTCAGCATCATGTCGCGGCGCTCGCCCACGAGCGCGATGACTTCCGCGAACGAGCGCGGATCGGCCAATCCGGCCGGTGCTGCGCTTGGCGGGGAACCGGCGAGCTCATCGAGGGATGTGTCATATTCGGCATCGAAGCCGAAGCCGTCGTCGTCGGCATAGGCGCCGTAAGCGCCGCCGTCGTCCTCGAAAGGAATGGGACGGTCGCTGGCGGCCGCAGGCAGGATGCCCGCTTCGGATGACGGCTGAGATGCAGCCGCAAACGCCGATGGCGGTGCCGCCGCCGTGCGCTCGATGGTCTCGGCGCTGTTCAACGGGGCGTCGCGCCCGGCTCCGTCGCCCGCGGGCGCCGGCTTGCCGCTGCGGGCGAGCGCGCCCTCACCGCCAAGCATGCGGATCACCTCGTCGGGCGATGGAAGATCCGCCGTGTAGGCGAGGCGGATCAGCACCATCTCGGCGGCCGCGCGCGGGTTCGCGGCCTTTCCCGTCTCCTCGCCGCCCTGCAGCAGCATCTGCCAGGCGCGCGACAGGAGCGGCGTCGACAGACGACCGGCGATGGTTGCGGCGCGGCGTCGTTCCTCCGCGCTCATGCCTGCTCCGCCGGCTTCCGCGCCAACAGCCTTGATGCGCGCAGCGGCGTGAACGGCTTCGGCAAGGTCGGCAATGAGCTGGACCGGCTCTGCACCGTCGCGATGCAGCTCATCCAGCGACAGAAGCGCGGCCTTGGCGTCGCCGCGGAAGACGTGCTCCAGCAAATCGAAGATGCGGCCGCGGTCGGCGAGGCCGAGCATCGCACGCACCGTCTCCGCGCCCACGCGGCCCTCGCCCATCGCGATGGCCTGATCGAGCAGCGACAGGCCATCGCGCACCGATCCGCCCGCAGCGCGGGAGATGAGCGCCAGAGCATCATCCTCGGCGGTGGCGCCCTCTTTTCCGACAATGCCGGCAAAGTGTGCGCTCAGCTCAGGCACGTCCACCCGGCGCAGATCGAAGCGCTGCGTGCGCGAGAGCACCGTCACCGGCACCTTGCGGATCTCGGTGGTGGCGAAGATGAACTTCACATGCTCCGGCGGCTCCTCGAGCGTCTTCAGAAGGGCGTTGAACGCGCCCTTCGAGAGCATGTGGACCTCGTCGATGATGAAGACCTTGGTGCGCGCGATGATCGGCTTGTAGCGCGCGCTCTCGATCAACTCGCGAATGTTGTCGACGCCCGTGTTGGAGGCGGCGTCCATCTCGATCACGTCGGGGTGGCGGCTCTCCATGATCTCGGCGCAGTGCTTGCCCAGCACCGGCATATCGATGGTCGGGGCGGTGACCGTATCGGTTTCGTAATTCAGAGCGCGGGCGATGATGCGCGCCGTCGTCGTCTTGCCGACCCCGCGCACGCCCGTGAGCATGTAGGCCTGGGCGATGCGTCCCGAGGCGAAGGCGTTGCGCAGGGTGCGCACCATCGCTTCCTGGCCGATCAGATCGTCGAAGCTCTGGGGACGGTACTTGCGCGCGAGCACGACATAGGGCTTAGCGGGCGTCTCCGCATTGCCGGCATCGGTCGTATCGGACGATTTTCTGGCCATGTCTCTACCTTTGACCCGGCGGGGTCAGGGAGCAAGGCGACGGTCTTGGCGGAACCGAGTTCAGCCCGGGAGACCGGTTGCGCCCTCGCGGAGGGCAGCTCGTCGCGCAGCGGCGAGCGATCGGCCCGTGAGCAGAAAAAATAGAGGAGGCTGACGAACGACCCGCGTCCTAATCGTTAGGGCTGCTTCCTTCCGGACCTGACCCGGTTGGCGAGGGATGCGCCCGCCGCCAACCTCCCGCGGCGATTATGGGGGGTGAGGCCGCAGCTTACAACCCTCCCCTGCTCAGGTGCCAACACCTTCGCAAGGGCTGTCATTTTTCCGCTTTAGGGTTTGCCCACAAATGGACCCGGCAAGTGCCTTGCCAGCCCTGCCAGCCGAATTGACACCCTGCGCGCCGCCCCCGTAGGCTCGGCGCGCGATTATCCGGGGGGAACAATTGCGTATGAAGCCCTTTGCGTCACTGCTCGCCATTCTTCTGGCTCTCTTCGCCGCCGCTTCGCCAGCACTCTCCTCCGCCTGCCCGCCGGGCGATGACATAGACATCCAGCTCCGCGACAAGGAGCTGCAGCGCCACCTCATCCTGTCGGGGTTCCTGGCAGCCGAAATAGGCCGTGCCAACGAAAAGATGCTGCGGGCAGCCATTACGGATTTCCGTGCGGCGAACGGCCTTCCCGGTGCGGGCGAGGCGGTGCTCACCGAAGCGGAATGCCAGGCGCTGAAGCACAACAACGATGCGATTTACGCCTTCATCGGCTTCAAGCAGGTGATCAATCCGGTCAACCAGCTGAAGATGACCTTCCCGGCGGGGCTACTGCCGCCAGAGGCGAAGCCCTCGGACCTCAGCTGGCAGGAGTACGACAATCCAAAGGTGAGCCGCGTCGGCATCGACGTCTTCCGCGTGTCGGGGCGCGAATCCTCCGCCGCATCTTTCACGCGCGGCTATCAGTCGTACAATGCGCTGACCCTCACGTACGTGCACAATTCCGGCTCGGAGGTGATCGCCGAGGGCGCCGGCAACCGCTGGGGCACCCGCTACTACTTCCACAACATGAACTTCGAGTACCAGGGCGGGCAGCGCGGCATCTATATCCGCTTCGACATGCGCCCGCCGGACGGCTTCGTGCCCCCGCCTGAAATCCTGCCGGCGGCGCGGCTGGAAAAGATCCAGAAGCAGATCGCCAAGCTTTACACCGGCGGCGGCACGGCAACTCCGAGCGAGAACGATGTCGCCTGGTCGCTCATCGCCCGCGCCGTGTTCAATATCGTCGCTTCCGACTTCTACGATCAGAACGGCTGGCAGGAGCTGACGACCAAGAACTGCGTCTTCGGTCCGCAGCGCCGCGCCCGCCGTGGCGGCGTTCGCATCGTGTTTGCCACGACGCGCGCCATCGCCGATCCCAAGGGCGACATGACGACGATGTTCGCCAATGCACCCAGCGAGCGGATCTCGATCGGCTGCGTGCAGGTGAACCCGCGGGTCTCGCTCACGCGCGGCGACAACACGTATCGCGGTGCCTGGCGGGGCGGTGCGCGGGCTGCCAATTCCCGCATCAAGCTCCTTACCGACCCCATAGACCGCAGCGCCGAGAACTATATCCGTATCGTCGACACGGCGGCCTCCGAGGACGCTACCCACGCGCTGCTGGTCATCCACGGCTACAACAATTCGTTCCACGAGGCGCTGCAGGCAACGGCGCGGATCGCGGGCGGCGCGGATTACAAAGGCCGTGTCTACATGTTCTCCTGGCCGAGCGTGCGCAGCCCGCTGCGCTACCTCCAGGATGCCGACAACGCCGAGGAAGCCGAGGGCTCGCTGCAGGCGTTCCTCGCCGCGGTCTTGCGCGACAACAATATCCGCACGCTCGACATCGTTGCCCACTCGATGGGCTCGCAGCAGCTCATGCGCGTGATGAGCTCGATCCGCAGCATCCTCGACGGACGCCGCCACGATGAAGGCACGCTGCGTCTCGGCCAGGTGATCTTCGCGGCGCCGGACGTGTCGGCATCGGTATTCAACACCAAGATCCAGACGTGGGCGAAGCTCGCCCAGCGCGTCACGATCTACACGTCGGGCGGCGACTGGGTGCTGTGGCTGTCCTCGTTCTTGCGCGGCTTCAACGATCGGGCGGGCGGCCACACACCGTGGGGCGAGCCGCTGTACGTGAACGCCAGCAACGTGTTCGTCATCGACAAGACGCCGCCGGAATACGACTTCTGGAAGTTCTTCACCTACACGCATTCGGACTACGTGGACGACAACGTCATCCTCAACGACATCCAGACCGTCATCACCGGCAAGCCGTCCGGCGATCCGAGCCAGCGCGATCCGGACGGCAAGGTCTTCAAGGCCCTCCCGTACAAGGGCATTGCGGGGAAGAAGTATTGGGTGACCTTGCCGGAGGGCGTGCTTGCCGACGCGAAGGAGGCGGTGAAGGAAGGGCTCGACCGCAAGAGCCCGGAACTGCGCCAGATGCCCGCGAAAGCGCCGCCCCCCGCACCGCGGGCGACGGAAAAGCCAACGATGCCGGATGCACCGTCGGCCGGGCACTCGGTGGAGCAGCCCAGCGCCACCGGAGCGACGCCCTAGATCCGTTCGGGTTTAGGTGGAAACGCAGAACGGCTCTAGCGTTTTGATCAGACCGATGATTCACGCTTAGAACTGGTAGGGTCCGAAGCGATCATGGTCTTTTGATCAGACCGATGATTCACGCTTCGGACTGGTAGGGTCCGAAGCGATCATGGTCTAAGGCGCTGCTGGCGGTGGTGGGCCAAGCGCGGCGCTGAAAGCTGGGTGCGTCTCAGATACAGCGGCCGCCATCGACCTCGATGGCGACGCCGGTGATGAAGGCCGAGGCCGGATCGGCGAGGAACATTGCCGCGTTCGCGATGTCGTGCGGCCGCGATAGCCGGCCCAGCGGGATTCCGGCGAGGAACTTGGCGCGATTTTCCGGCGTATCGGGCAGTCCCATGAACTGCTCCAGCATGCCTGTCTCGCCCATCACCGGATTGATGGCGTTGACGCGAATGCTCTTCGCTGCGAGCTCCGCCGCCATCGATTTGGTCAGCGTGATCACCGCGCCTTTCGAGCCGTTGTACCAGGTGAGGCCTGGACGCGGACGCACGCCGGCTGTGGAGGCGACGTTGATGATGATGCCGCCGCCGCGCCGCTCCATCTTGGGCACGACGGCGAGCGTCGACAGGTAGATCGACTTCACGTTCACCGCATAGATGCGGTCGAACTCGGCTTCCTCCACCTCGAGCAGCGGGCGGTTGCGGTGGGTGACGCCCGCATTGTTGACGACGATGTCGACGCCGCCGAACGCTTCCGTGGCGGTGCGCACCATCACGTCGACATCGTGCTTCTCGGATACGTCAGCCTGCACCGGCACCATCTTGTCGCCGAAGCCGGCCGCCAGCGCGCGTACGCCTTCGCCGTTGATGTCGGCGGCGACGACGCTCGCACCTTCGAGGACGAAGCGCTCGGCGATGGCGCGCCCGAAGCCCGAAGCGGCGCCCGTGACGATCGCGACTTTGCCTGCGAGCTTCATGTCACTCACCTTGCCGATTGTTTGCCGTGTCCGTCAGCGAAGCTGCACCGGAATTTTGCCCTCGGCGGCGAGGCGCGCGGCCTCGGCGCGGTAGGGGCTGGCGCGATAGGTTCCGAGCACGCGCTTCTCGGAGGAGAAGAACGACAGCTCCTCCAACGCGAGGCGCACCATCCGGTCGGACGGATGCCCTTCGATATCGGCATAGAACATGGTGGCGTTGAACGTGCCCTCGAGCTGGTAGCTTTCCAGCTTCGTCATGTTGACGCCGTTGGTGGCGAAGCCACCGAGCGCCTTGTAGAGCGCGGCGGGTACGTTACGCACGCGGAAGATAAAGGTGGTGACGACCGGCCCGTCCTCGGGGTCGGCGTCGTCGGCCTCCGCAGACAGAACGACGAAGCGCGTCGTGTTGTGCACCTCATCCTCGACATCGCCCTGCAGGATATCGAGGCCGTAGATCTCTGCGGCGAGCGTCGATGCAATCGCCGCGAGCGCGGGATCCTTCGCTTCGCTGACGAGACGCGCGGAGCCCGCCGTGTCCGCTTCCGGAATCGGCTTCAGCCCCAGCTCCATCAGCTTGCGGCGGCATTGCCCCAGCGCCTGTGTATGGGAAAAGACCTTCTTCACCGTCTGCAATGTTGCGCCGGGGATGGCCATCAACTGGTGGCGCACGCGCAGGAAGTGCTCGCCGACGATGTAGAGGTCGGCATTCGGCAAGAGGTGGTGGATGTCGGCGACGCGCCCCGCAACGGAATTCTCGATGGGGATCATCGCCAGGCGCGCTTCGCCCGACTTCACCGCCTGTAGCGCGTCCTCGAAGGTGGGGCAGGCGACAGCCTCCATCTCGGGGAAGGCTTCGCGGCACGCGAGGTGCGAATTGGCGCCGGGCTCGCCCTGGTAGACGATGCGCATGGCAGCCGGATTGCCGGTCGATGGGCCGGCCGCTTCAGGGTCGCGGGATGATTGGGACATGGGTCGCAGGCAAATAAAAAAGCCCGCGGCGCTCGCGGCAGCTAAGCGCGCTCGGCTCGCGGAGGGTTCAGACGGCCCCCAGGAGGCGGCGCGCCCGCTCGAGGTCGGCGGGAGTATCGACACCGAGCGGAACAGTGTCAACGACGCTCACGTCGATGCGCATGCCGGCTTCCAGGGCGCGGAGCTGCTCCAGCTTCTCGCGCGTTTCCAGGGGGGAAGGTTGCAGCGACACGAAGCGAGCCAGGGCCGCACGGCGATAAGCGTAGATGCCGATGTGATGGTAGAGCGGGCCATCGCCGTAGGGTGCGGTGGCACGCGTGAAATAGAGCGCGCGCAGGCGCTGCGGCGCGGGGAGCGGCGAGCCGACGACCTTCACCACGTTCGGATTGGTACGCTCCTCGGGCTCGACGATCTCGGCGGCGAGGGTTGCGATATCGACCGCGGGCTCCTCGAGCGGGGCAAGGCACGCGGCGACGAGATGGGGCTCCAGCGTCGGCAGGTCTCCCTGCAGATTGACGATCGTGTCGGCGCGGCCTTCGGGGTCGATGCGCTGGATCGCCTCGAAGATGCGGTCGGAGCCCGAGGCGTGGTCGGCCCGGGTCATCACGGCCTCGCCGCCTGCGGCCACCACGGCGTCGCGGACCTCCTCGGCGTCCGTCGCCACCACGACGCGCCCGGCATCGGCCGCGACCGCGCGCCGCCACACCTGCACGATCATGGGCGCGCCGGCGATATCCACCAGCGGCTTTCCGGGCAGGCGCGTCGCCTGCAGGCGGGCGGGGATGAGGATCAGCGTATTGGCCAAATGGGCACCCTGGGGGAATTTAAGGGTTAAGGCGAGGCAATTGGTCCCGGCGGGGTGCACATAGAACGGGCGCTGCGTTGGTTGCAAGCCGATGCGGAATTTCTATAGTCGCGCCACGCTTGGGCGCCGGGCCGAAGCGCTGCCTCGGAGCATGGAATGCGATTCGATTCCTTCGAGTTTTCGAAGATCGCCGGTGCTTTTCTTTGCACCCTTCTGGTCATCGTCGGCTTCCGCGTGGCACTCGAAATAGGCGAGCACAGCTCAGCTCCGGAAAAACCCGGCTACGTGTTGCCGATGCCAAGCAAGGAGGGCGGCGGAGCCGCTGCTCCCGCGGGTGGGAAGGCTCCGGCTGCGGCGCCTGCATTCGATCCGGCAGCGGTGGCCCAGGCGGCCGCGAGCGGCAATGCCGAATCGGGCGCATCGATCTTCAAGAAATGCACGGCATGCCACTCGATCGAAGCCAGCGGCGGCAACAAAGTGGGCCCGAACCTCTTCGGTGTGGTCGGCCGCCCCAAGGCCAGCCATGAAGGCTTTAGCTATTCGGAAGCGATGAAGGCCAAGGGCGGCAACTGGACGCTCGAGGACCTCGCCTCTTTTATCCATGATCCCAAGGGGTTCGTGCCGGGCACGAAGATGCATTTCCCGGGCATCCCGGACTCCGGCGACCTCGCAGACCTGCTCGCCTATCTCAATAGCGCGAAGTAGCGTTGTCGCAGCCCGCGCCCGTGGCGGGCTCCAAGCGGCTCAGCGTTAAGCCGCTCAGCGTTAAAATGACAGCAAGTTAACTCGCGCCGCGGCCCGGATTTTGCGAGGCTTCGGCCGTTCGCGTGTCCTATGGTCTATCCGGCGCCAAGCCATGCGTATTTCGGCAAAGGCGGTGCCTTCGACCTCCCGTCCATGACAGATAAGGGAAATCGCCTGGTGCACCTGCGTCTCGACGCCCCCGCCGCCTACCTCGCAGCGCTGCTGCTCCTGACCGCTGCCGTGCCGGTGCTCGCGCAAGAAAGCTCCCGGCCTGCCGCCACCGAGGCGCAGCCCAACGCCGGCGCGGCCGGGACGCCCGAACCCGTTTCCCCGCAGACGGACACGGCCGATCCGGCGGCTGCGAGTACAGACCAATCGGCAGCCAGCCCCGGCGCTGCTGCCCCGGCCGCGGGGGCAGACCAAACCCCTTCCGCTCCATCGACCGCCGAAGCGGCTCCGGCGAGCCAGCAGGAATATCCCCATCACCACGCACTTTCGCTCGTTGGCGAGCCGGCTTACCCGGCGGGCTTCCCGCACTTCAACTGGGTCAACCCCGACGCCCCCAAGGGCGGCACGCTGCGGGGCTATGCGCAGGGCTCCTTCGACAGCCTCAACCCCTTCTCGGTGAAGGGAGATTCCGCGGGCGGTCTCGGCCTCGTCTATGATTCGCTGATGGCGGGCAGCCCCGACGAGCCTTCGACCGAATACGGGCTCATCGCCGAGTGGGTCTCCTATCCGCCCGATTTCTCGTCGGTGACGTTCGGCATCAACCCCAAGGCGCGCTTCCAGGACGGCACGCCGATCACACCCGAAGACGTCATCTTCTCGTTCGAGGGTCAGAAGGCGGCGCATCCCCGCTCGGCCTTCTATTACAAGAACGTCGTCAAGGCCGAGAAAACCGGCGACAACCAGGTCACCTTCACCTTCGACGTCAAAGGCAATCGCGAGCTGCCGCAGATCGTGGGCCAGCTCAGCATCCTGCCGAAGGCGTTCTGGGAGGGCGTCGGCCCCAACGGCGAAAAGCGCGACATCACCAAATCGACGCTGGAGATTCCGGTGGGCTCTGGCGCCTACCGCGTGAAGAGCTTCGATGCCGGCCGCTCCATCACCTTCGAGCGCGTCAAGGACTACTGGGCCAAGGACCTACCCGTCGCGAAAGGCCAGTGGAACTTCGACGAATTCAAGCTGACCTACTTCCTCGACCGCACGCCGGCCTTCGAGGAGTTCAAGTCGGGCAAGATCGATTACTGGCCGGAGTCTTCCGCCAGCCAGTGGGCAACCGCCTACGACTTCCCCGCCGCGCGCAACGGCCAGGTGAAGAAGGAAGCGATCCCCGTGCGGCGCGTTGCGCCCATGCAGGCGTTCGTCTTCAACCAGCGGCGCAGTCAGTTCCAGGATCCGCGCGTGCGCCGCGCGTTCGGCCTCGCGTTCAACTTCGAGGAAGCGAACAGGAAGCTGTTCTATGATTCCTACGTGCGCGTCGGCAGCTACTTCGACAACTCGGAGCTTGCGTCGAAGGGTTTACCTCAGGGGCGCGAACTCGAGATTCTCAACGAGGTGAAAGACGAAGTGCCGCCGGAGGTCTTCACGACCGAGTGGAAGAATCCGGTGAACAAGGCGCCCGAGGACTTCCGCAACCACCTGCGCGAGGCCTCGCAGCTCCTCAAGGACGCGGGCTGGTCGCTGCACGAGGTGGAAGTGGACGACGGCAGCTGCGGCACGTTCTGCTCGATCATGCGTACGGTGGGGCTATCGTCGGCGCCCAAGGCGAACCTGCTGCGAAATGCTCAGGGCCAGACGCTGGATGCAGAGTTCCTGCTCGAATCCCCCGAGTTCCAGAAGATCGTGCTGCCCTACATCCAGGACCTGCAGAAGCTCGGCATCAAGGCGTCGGTTCGCGTGGTGGATGGCGCGCAATACAAGCGTCGCGAGGATTCGCGCGACTACGACATCATCGTCGATAACTTCGCCCAGTCGGAATCGCCGGGCAACGAGCAGCGCGACTTCTGGGGCTCGGCGGCCGCGGCGCGCGATGGATCTCGCAACACCGCGGGTATCCGCAATCCGGCGGTCGACAAGCTGGTCGACAAGGTCGTCTTCGCCAAGGATCGCGACGAGCTGCTTGCCGCGACGCATGCGCTCGACCGGGTGCTGCTGTGGAACTATTACGTCGTGCCCCAGTGGCACTACCCTTACGAGCGCATCGCCTACTGGGACATCTTCGGCCGTCCGGAAAAGCTGCCCTCGCAGACGTCGGCGCTGGCCCAGACCTGGTGGATCGACGCCGGCAAAAAGAAGGCGCTCGACGCCGTACGGGGGCGTTGATGTCAAACCGGATCGCAGCAGAGCGGGCGCGGCACACACGGGTGCCCGCCTGCCGCCTTGCCGTGCTTCTGCTGGCCGCGGCGGCGCTTCTTTCACCGGCCGCGGCCGAGCCAAGGCATGGGTTGTCGGCGTTCGGCGAGCTGAAGTACGGACCCGACTTCAAGCATTTCGACTACGTCAATCCGAACGCGCCCAAGGGCGGCCGGCTGTCGTCCACCGGCACCGGCGGCACCAAGACGTTCGACAGCTTCAACAGCTTCATTCTGAAGGGCGATGCCGCACAGGGGCTCGGCTACCTCTTCGACAGCCTGATGACGCGCGCCCTCGACGAGCCGGATGCTGTCTATAGTCTCGTCGCCTCCAGCGGCGACATCGCCCCCGATGGCCGATCTGTCGTCTTCAAGATGCGGCCCGAAGCGAAATTCGCCGACGGCACACCCGTCACCGCCGATGACGTCGTGTTCTCCTTCAACGCGCTGAAGGAGAAGGGCCATCCCATGTACTCGCTTTCGCTGCGCGATGTGGTCAAAGCGGAAGCGCTCGATCCGCACACCGTGCGCTACGAGTTCAAGGGCGACCTCATCCGCGACTTGCCGCTGACCGTTGCCGAGCTGCCGATCCTGTCGAAGGCGTTCTACACCGAGCAACCGTTCGATCAGTCCTCGCTCAAGAAGCCGCTGGGCTCGGGCCCATACGTGATCGGCGACTACAAACCCGGCACGTTCGTCTCCTATAAGCGCCGGCCCGACTACTGGGCGAAGGATCTGCCGGTCAACGTCGGCCGCTTCAACTTCGATGAGATCCGCTACGAATATTATCGCGACCGCACGCTCGAGCTGGAGGGCCTGAAGTCCGCCGCCTTCGACTACCGCGAGGAATTCACGTCCGTCGACTGGGCCACCGCTTACGACGTTCCCGCGGTGAGGGATGGACGGCTGCGGCGGCTCATCACACCGGACGGGCGCCCTTCAGGCGCGCAGGGCTTCTTCATCAACACGCGGCGGGAGCAGTTCAAGGACAAGCGCGTCCGCCAGGCGCTCGATCTCGCTTTCGACTTCGAATGGTCGAACAACAAGCTGTTCTACAATCTCTACAAGCGCACGCAGAGCTTCTTCGAGAACTCCGACCTCAAGGCAACGGGTCTTCCGAGCGCGGAGGAGCTGAAGCTGCTCGAACCGTTCAGGGATCAGCTGCCGCCGGAAGTATTCGGCGAGCCCTACACGCCGCCCGTGACCGACGGCACGGGGCGCAATCGCGAAAACCTGCAGCGGGCGAACAAGCTTCTCACCGAGGCGGGCTACGGCCCCGGCGGCAAACCCCTCAATGTCGAGATCCTGTCGTTCGAGGAAGGCTTCAACCGCATCATCAATCCGTACGTCGACAACCTGAAGCGCATCGGCATCAACGCCTCGCTGCGACAGGTCGATCCGGCACAGTACGAGCGGCGCATAAAGTCGTTCGATTTCGACATGGCCATTCAGCGTTACGCGCTGCGCCTGACGCCGGGCGTCGAGGTCAAGAGCTATTGGGGCTCGGAGGCGGCCGCCATCGACGGCAGCTTCAATCTCGCCGGCATCAAGGATCCGGTGGTCGATGCGCTGATGACGAAAATGGTGGAGGCGAAGTCCCGCGACGAGCTCACGGTCGCAGCGCGCGCACTCGACCGGGTGCTGAGAGCAGGACATTATTGGGTTCCCCAGTGGTATAAGGCATCACACAATGCCGCTTTCTGGGATATGTACGGGCGTCCCGAGGTGAAGCCGGCCTACGACGACGGCGTCATCGAGACTTGGTGGTATGACGCCGACAAAGCCGCAAAGCTGAAGAGACCATGAGCCCGAGCAGAGCCCGATGGCAGCCTATCTCCTAAAGCGCCTGCTGCTGATCATTCCGACGCTGTTCGGCATCATGCTGATCAGCTTCGCGATCATCCAGTTCGCACCGGGCGGCCCCGTCGACCGGATCATCGCGCAGCTCCAGGGGCGCGATTCATCCATTGTCTCGCGGATCGGCGGCGGCGGCAGCGATACGCTCTCGAGCGGCAGCCAGGCGCAGCTCGGGCAGGGCTCGGCCGAAGCGGTGACATCGAAATATCGCGGCGCGCAAGGGCTCGACCCGGAATTCATCAAGAGCCTCGAGAAGCAGTTCGGCTTCGACAAGCCGGCCTACGAGCGGTTCTTCATCATGATGAAGAGCTTCCTCACCTTCGACTTCGGCAAGAGCTACTTCCGCGACGTCTCCGTGTTGCAGCTCATCAAGGAGAAGCTGCCGGTATCCATCTCGCTCGGACTATGGATGATGCTGATCAGCTACATGATCTCCATCCCGCTCGGCATCCGCAAGGCAGTGCAGGATGGCGAACCGTTCGATGCCTGGACGAGCACGGCGCTCGTCGTTGCCTATGCGATCCCGGGCTTCCTCTTCGCCGTGCTGCTGCTGATCCTCTTTGCGGGCTCATCGTTCCTGCAGATCTTCCCCTCGCGCGGGCTCACATCCGACAACTGGGAGCAGCTATCGTTCTTCGGGCGCATTGCCGACTATTTCTGGCACCTCACGCTGCCGCTGATCGCGATGTCGCTCACCGCCTTTACGACGATGACCTTCCTCACGAAGAACTCGTTCCTCGATGAGATCCGCAAGCAGTACGTGATGACCGCGCGGGCGAAGGGGCTGAGTGAGAACCAGGTGCTCTACGGGCACGTGTTCCGCAACGCCATGCTGCTCATCATCGCCGGGTTCCCGGGGGCGTTCATCAGCGCCTTCTTCGCCGGCGCGCTGCTGATCGAGACCATATTCTCGCTCGACGGTCTCGGGCTGCTGTCGTTCGAATCCATCGAAAAGCGCGACTATCCGGTGATCTTCGCCACGCTGTGGATCTTCTCTCTGGTCGGGCTCCTGCTGAACCTCGCCTCGGACTTCGTCTACACGATGGTCGATCCGCGGATCGACTTCGAGAGCAGGGAGGTCTGAGGCCATGACCGACCTGCGCGCGCTCGAATCACCATTACCGCAGTCACAGCCGCCTCCGCGCGAGGAACACAGGCGACTGCCGGACTGGCTCAGGCGCCGCCCGCCTTCGGGCAACAGGCTCAGCCCCATCAATCAGCGGCGTCTTGCGAACTTCAACGCCAACCGCCGCGGCTACTGGGCGCTGCGAATCTTTCTGGCGCTGTTCGCCGTATCGCTGTTCGCCGAGTTCATCGCCAACGACCGGCCGCTGCTGATGAGCTACAAGGGCGAGCTCCTCTCGCCGGTGCTGGTCGATTATCCGGAATCGAAGTTCGGCGGCTTCCTGGCGGTCACCGACTACAAAGATCCCGTCATTCTCGACGAGATCAAAAGCAACGGCTGGGTGATCTGGCCGCCGATCCGCTACTCCTACGACACCATCAACAAGGATTATCCGGGCCGGAAGGGGCCGGACGGCCTCTGCCTCGGCTATCCCGCGCCGCCACCCTGGGCATCGAGTGCGCCGCTGTGCGACGCGCCGCCCGAGCAGCTCGCACGCTTCCACGCCCTCGGCAACACCAACTGGCTCGGCCTCGACAACCAGGGGCGCGATGTCGTGGCGCGCGTGATCTATGGTTTCCGCATATCGGTGCTGTTCGGCCTGATCCTCGCGCTGCTGTCGGCATCGATCGGCATCACGGCGGGCGCGGTGCAGGGCTACTTCGGCGGCAAAACGGATCTCATCTTCCAGCGCTTCCTCGAGGTCTGGTCCTCGGTCCCGTCGCTGTTCGTCCTGATCATCATCTCGTCGGTGCTCATTCCCGGCTTCTGGACGCTGCTTGGCGTGCTCCTGCTGTTCGAGTGGGTGAATCTCGTCGGCGTGGTGCGGGCCGAGTTCCTGCGGGCGCGTAACTTCGAATACGTGAACGCGGCGCGCGCGCTCGGGCTTTCTCACCGCAAGATCATGGTGAAGCACCTGTTGCCGAACGCGATGGTGGCGACGCTCACCTTCCTGCCGTTCCAGCTCTCGGGCAGCATCGCGGCGCTGACGGCGCTCGACTTCCTCGGCCTCGGCCTGCCACCCGGCTCGCCATCGCTCGGCGAGCTGCTGCTTCAGGGCAAGCGGCATCTCGAAGCTCCATGGCTCGGCCTCACCGGCTTCTTCACCGTGGCGATCATGCTGTCGCTGCTCATCTTCATCGGCGAGGCCGTGCGCGACGCGCTCGACCCGCGCAAGACGTTCCGATAGGGCTTGGCGATGTCGGATAAGAAATCCCACGCGCTGCTCGACGTCAGGGATCTCTCGGTCGCATTCGGCGGCGGCAAGATGATCGCTGCCGACAGGGTGAGCTTCCGCATCGGCAAGGGAGAAACGGTGGCGCTCGTCGGCGAGTCCGGCTCCGGCAAGACGGTTTCGGCGCTGTCGGTGCTGCGTCTGCTGCCCTACCCGGCCGCCTCGCATCCTTCCGGCGAAGTGTGGTTCGAGGGCCGCGATCTTCTGAAGCTCAAGCCGTCGCAGCTTCGCTCGGTGCGCGGCGACCGCATCTCGATGATCTTCCAGGAGCCGATGACCTCGCTGAACCCGCTGCACACGATCGAGCGGCAGGTGGGCGAGGTTCTGCGCGTGCACCGGCATATGCCCGACAAGGTGGTGCGTGCGCGGGTGCTGGAGCTTCTACACAAAGTCGGCATACGCGAGCCGGAAAAGCGGCTCGACGCTTATCCGCACCAGCTTTCAGGCGGCCAGCGCCAGCGGGTGATGATCGCGATGGCACTCGCCAACGAGCCGGAACTTCTGATTGCCGACGAGCCGACGACGGCGCTCGACGTCACCATCCAGGCGCAGATTCTGGAGCTGCTGCGCGAGTTGCAGCGCGAGATGGGCATGGCGATGCTGCTCATCACCCACGATCTCGGCATCGTGCGCAAAATGGCCGAGCGCGTTTACATCATGCGCCGGGGCAAGATCGTCGAGAACGGCCAGACCGAGCGCATCTTCACCGATCCGCACCACGAGTACACGAAGCAGCTCCTTGCCGCCGAGCCGAAGGGCTCGCCGCCGCCGGCCGACGATACGGCGCCGGTGGTTCTCGAGACCGACGACCTGAAAGTCTGGTTTCCGATCAAGCGCGGCCTCATGCGGCGCACGGTCGATTACGTGAAGGCGGTGGACGGGCTGTCGCTCAAGCTGCGCAAGGGACAGACGCTGGGCGTCGTGGGGGAATCCGGATCGGGCAAAACGACGCTTGGCCTCGCGGTCCTGCGCCTCATCTCCTCGCAAGGGCCCATCGTCTATATGGGCAAGCGCATCGACGGGCTGACGACGCGCGAAATGCGCCCATTACGCAAAGAGATGCAGATCGTCTTCCAGGATCCCTATGGCGCGCTGTCGCCGCGGCTTTCTGTGGGGCAGATCATCGAGGAAGGGCTCGTCATCCAGAACCCCGAGCTCACCTACGACCAGCGCCGCGAGCGCGTTTCCGCAGCACTGAGGGAGGTTGGGCTCGATCCGGAAGCGCAGGATCGCTATCCGCACGAATTCTCCGGCGGCCAGCGCCAGCGCATCGCGATTGCGCGCGCCACGGTTCTGCAGCCGAAGTTCATCATGCTGGACGAGCCGACGAGCGCCCTCGACATGTCAGTGCAGGCGCAGATCGTCGACCTGCTGCGCGACCTGCAGAAAAAGCGCGACCTCGCCTATCTCTTCATCAGTCACGACCTCAAGGTCATCCGTGCGCTGTGCAATTACGTGATCGTGATGCGCAACGGCAAGGTCGTGGAGGAAGGCCCGGCGGCGGACGTGTTCGCCCATCCGCGCGAGGATTACACGAAGGCCCTGCTCGCCGCTGCCTTCAACCTCACGGTGGAACACGAGAACGTCCTCGCCGGTTGACCGGCGCGTTTCTCAGCATTGAACGTCGAGGGATCGGACGATGGCAGAGGCTCAACCCCAGAGCGTGAAATTCTATTATGCACCGCGCACCCGGTCCGCCGTTGTCCTGTGGATGCTGGAAGAGCTGGGCGCCCCCTATGAAATCGAGCCGATCGATCTGAAGGCTGGCGCGCACCATGCGCCGGAATATCTCGCCATCAATCCGATGGGGAAGGTGCCTGCCATTGCCCACAATGGCGCTGTCGTTACAGAAAGCGCTGCGATCCTCTGCTATCTCGCTGACGCATTCCCGCAGGCGGGGCTTGCGCCGGCCATCGGCGATCCCTTGCGCGGCCCCTATCTCAAATGGCTGTTCTACTCGTCGGCCTGTATCGAACCGGCGATGATCGACAAGGCCGCCGACCGCCCGCCGACGCCGCGCGCCATGACCGGGTGGGGCAGCTACGATCTCGTCATCGAAACGCTGCGCGACGCGGCCGGCAAGGCGGCGCCCTACATTCTGGGTGAACGCTTCACGGCGGCGGATGTCGCAATCGGCTCGGGGTTGCGTTTCGGCATGGGGTTCAAACTCATTCCCGAATTGCCGGAGTTCGTCTCATACGTCAAACGCTTCGAGGAGCGGCCCGCCCTGCAGCGGCAAAGGGCTATCGAGGAGCGCTATGCACGGCAGATGCCGCGGTAACGGATTTTCTTTCTTGAATAATCGCCACGACGCGGCATCGTAATCGCATCGTCCATAGCCAACGATCAAAGATGCTCCCCGACGACGTCTTTCGCTCACGGCTCCAGTCAACGATCACGGCGCTGCGTTATTGGGCGCCGTCGATCGCCGATTCGGCACACGTAGAGGAAACCGAGACCGGCGATTTCTGGCGCGTCTCCGTCGCGCCTGCGGTTGCGAGCGCCTGCCCGTTCACGATCGTCCTCTATACTGACCAGCGCTATGACGTTTCGATTGCCGGCGAGACGTACGAGGGCCGGCCAATCGAGACGTTCGACTGGTTCCTGCCGCTCGCGGAGGCCGTCGCCGACGGGCGCGTGGTCCAGCGCCAGCGCATCAGCCGCCTGACGGGGCTGGAACGTTCGATGGAAACGCTCGTTTCACTGCACAACGGCGATGTGTGGAGTGAAGGCCGCGGCGCGCTTCAACGCACCCCTTCGCTCGATGACGACGGCACGGAGCTTCACGAACGCCGTTTCCTACCCTATCGCCGCTAGAAGCGTTCTGAAACGCAGAATGCTTATACCTCTTTGTTAGATCGTGCTTCTTATCGGAAAACCGGTGCCCACTTTTCCGGAAGCACTCTCGCCTGACCGTGCTTCTTATCGGAAAACCGGTGCCCACTTTTCCGGAAGCACTCTCGCCTGACCGTGCTTCTTATCGGAAAACCGGTGCCCACTTTTCCGGAAGCACTCTCGCCTGACCGTGCTTCTTATCGGAAAACCGGTTCCCACTTTTCCGGAAGCACTCTCGCCTGACCGTGCTTCTTATCGGAAAACCGGTTCCCACTTTTCCGGAAGCACTCTCGCCTGACCGTGCTTCTTATCGGAAAACCGGTTCCCACTTTTCCGGAAGCACTCTCGCCTGACCGTGCTTCTTATCGGAAAACCGGTTCCCACTTTTCCGGAAGCACTCTAGCGGACCGCTTCGACGCGGGCGTCGCATAACTGTCATCGAGAGCACCATATAAGGGCTTCCACATCCCAGGCTGGGCGCATGCCCCTTGCAGACCGGAGAAGCCACTCAAGTGACGAGCAGCCCTCAGAACCTTGCCGCCCGAAAGCGTGCGGACCTTATCGACAGTCTCGATGAAGAGCTGGAGATGGAGCTCGACGATGCACGGCTCGATCGCCTGATCGAGGTGGGCGGTGCGTCCGAAGATACCGGCGACCTCGACCGCTCCTTCTATTTCAAGGAGCTGTTCCGGCTGCAGGGGGAGCTGGTCAAGCTGCAGGATTACGTGGTCGCCAACAAGCTCAAGATCGTCGTCCTCTTCGAGGGGCGCGATGCGGCCGGCAAGGGCGGCGCCATCAAGCGCATCACGCAGCGGCTCAATCCGCGCGTCTGCCGTGTCGCCGCACTGCCAGCGCCCAGCGAGCGCGAGCGCACGCAGTGGTATTTCCAACGCTATACCTCGCATCTGCCAGCGGGCGGTGAGATCGTGCTGTTCGACCGCAGCTGGTACAATCGCGCGGGCGTCGAGCGGGTCATGGGCTTTTGCACCGAGGACGAGGTGGAGGAGTTTTTCCGCTCCGTCCCCGAGTTCGAGAAGATGCTCGTCCGCTCCGGTATCGTCCTCATCAAGTACTGGTTCTCGATCACCGACGAGGAGCAGCACTTCCGCTTCACCATGCGTATCGAGGATCCGCTGAAGCAGTGGAAACTCAGCCCCATGGACCTGGAATCGCGCGTCCGCTGGGAAGACTACACGCACGCCAAGGAGGAAATGCTGGAGCGCACCAACATTCCCGAGGCGCGCTGGTGGGTGGTCGAGGCCGACGACAAGAAACGCGCGCGGCTCAACTGCATCCAGCATTTCCTGGATCAGATTCCATACGGCGAGGTAGAGCATCAGCCGGTGGTGCTTCCGGCGCGCACGCATCATCCGGATTATCAGCGTAATCCCGTGCCGCGCGAGATGTACGTTCCGAAGCGGTACTGACGGAACAACAGGGCAGCCGGCGAATTTCTTTCGCCGGCGTGCTGCCTCAAGCGCTCGCGCGGGCCGAAAGCGCGGGCATGCGCTTCACGGCGGCAATCTCGGCGCCCAGCTTGGCGATGCGCTCGATGGCTTCGGGCAGCGTTTCAGCGGCCACCTGCATATGATGGGCGTTGGCGTGCACCAGGGTGATGCTGTCGGCCATGATGCCGACGTGACCCTTCCAGTAGATGAGATCGCCGCGCTGCACGCCGTCCAGCACGTCGGGGATCGAGACTTCGGTGCCGAGTTCGGCCTGCTGCATATCGGTGTCGCGCGGCGCGGTGAAGCCCGATGCCTCCAGCGTCACCTGCACGAGTCCGGAGCAGTCGATGCCGAGGCGGGAGCGCCCGCCCCAGAGGTAGGGCGTGCCGATGAAGCGCTCGGCCAGCTCCACGAAGTCGGCGGCGTAGCGGTCAACCTCGGTCACGTGACGGGAGACGACGAAGCCGCCGCCCTCCAGCATCATGAAGCGATCATCGCCCTCGGCGATGCTGAGGGCAGCGTTCATGCTGAGAAGCATGATGGGCGGGGATTTGATATCGGGCACGGGATAAACGAACGTGCCGAGGGCGCGCACCTTGTGCGTCGGCTTCAGGATTTCTTCCGACAGCGTCTCGGCCGGCACGTAGCCGACGTAGCGATCGCGGTCGAGTTGCACCCACGCCCAGCCCTCGCGGTTCTCGTAGACCGTGACCGTCTCGCCGAACAGCGCTTCGGTCTCGAAGCCGTTCGTCGGCGAAGGCCGGATGCGCAGCGGCACCGAGGCGCGGATGACCTGCGCGGGATAGCCCTCCACATAGCGCGGCGCGCTCACGCGCCCGTAGAGGCTCTCGGCCGCGAGGTCGGGCCGGAATACGTTGCGACGGAAATCGAGCGGTGCAGCAGCGCCGGCCGTGCCTGCACCGGACTTCGGCCCCTCGCTCATCGGCACAGCTCCTTCGCGAGAACGGCGCACACCGCGCGGGCCGTCTGCGGATCGCCGCCGCGGGGCCCGAGAGCATTTGCCGTGGGGCGCCAGCCGAACAGATCGAAGTGCGCGAACCGCTCCGCCTTGGCGGCGAAGCGCTTGAGGAAGAGCGCAGCGGTGATGGAGCCGGCGAAGGGGGCTTCCCAGACGTTATTCATGTCGGCAACCGGGCTGTCGAGCTTGCCGTCATAGCCGCGCCAGAGCGGCAGTCTCCAGACGGGGTCGCCGATACCGGACGAGGTGGCGGCCATTTCGGCGGCGAAGGCGTCATCGTCGGTGAACATTGCCGGGAGATCGGGACCGAGCGCCACGCGCGCCGCGCCGGTGAGCGTTGCGAAGACGTATAGGCCCTGCGGTGCCTCCTCGTCGGCGAGCGCAATCGCGTCGGCCAGCACGAGACGCCCTTCGGCATCCGTGTTGCCGATCTCGACCGTGGTTCCCGCGCGCGAGGTCAGCACGTCGCCGGGCCGGAACGCATCGCCCGAGATGCTGTTCTCGGCGGTCGGGATCAGCACGCGCAGGCGCACGTCGAGCTTCTGACCCATGATCATGTGCGCGAGCGTCAGCGCCGTCGCCGCGCCACCCATGTCCTTCTTCATCAGCAGCATGGCGCTCGCGGGCTTCACGTCGAGACCGCCGGTATCGAAGGTGATGCCCTTGCCGACGAGCGTCACCTTGCGGGCACCCTCGCGCCCCCAGGTGATGTCGATGAGACGCGGCGCGCGCGGGCTCGCGCGGCCCACCGCGTGGATCATCGGGAAGTTCTGTGCGAGCAGCTCGTCGCCAACGATCACGTCGATCTCAGCGCCGTGGCGGGAAGCGAGATCCCGCGCCGCAGCTTCGATCTCGGCCGGGCCGAGGTCGGAGGCGGGCGTGTTGATGAGGTCGCGGCCAAGGCGCACCGCCTCGATGGTGTTGACCGCGAGGTCGCGGTCGGCGCCTTCGGGCAGGCGCAGGCTCGCCGACGGGGTCGGCCCATTGGCGCGCGTCTTATAACGGTTGAAGCGATAGCTTCCGAGACCCCAGGCGATGGCCGCGAGCGTCGGATCGGTGGTGTCGCTCGCAAGGCGGTATGTGCCGGCGGGCAGCGTCTGCGCGAGCTGGCCGAGCAGGAGTTCGCTCGGGCCGCTGGGCTCGCCGGCCGCGCCGTCTCCGAGCCCGAAGACGACGCCGGCAATCCGGCCATCGGTGCCGGGTAGGAGTGTCACCTGCTTCGCCGTGCCCTTGAAGCCGACCGCTTCAATCCAGGTCCTCTGCTGTGGCGAAAGCGGCAGCTCGTCGAGGGAAACCCCCTTCTTTGCCATCCAGATGGGGATCTCGTTTCCGGCCTCTCCCCCACCGATCAGGATTTCGTCGACGCCGGGAATGGCGCACTTCATCGTTTCATCGTTCATGTACGGGCTCGCTGCTGGCAAGCCGCGGCGGGATCGGGCATGAATGCCCGTCCGGCGGACTTGCGCGGGCACAAGACAGGATCACGCGGGGCAAGGCAAGAGCATGGCCAGGAATCGATATCGGCTCGTGATCGGCAATAAAAGTTGGTCGAGCTGGAGCTTGCGCCCCTGGCTCGCCATGCGCGCCGCCAAGCTACCCTTCGACGAGATTAACATCTCTCTGCGCCAACCGGAAACGAAGGCGGATATCCTCCGCTACAGCCCGTCGGGTCTCATACCGCTGTTGATCGACGGGGATTTTTCCGTCTGGGACAGCCTCGCGATCCTGGAGTATCTGGCGGATGCGCATCCGCAGGCGGGCCTGTGGCCCGCGGACCGGCACACGCGCGCCCTTGCCCGCTGCGCCGCGGCCGAAATGCACTCGGGCTTTGCTGCGCTCCGCAGCGCGTGCCCGATGGACATTCTGGCGACGACACCGCTCGATCCCATTCCCGAGGGCGCCGAGACGGACATCCGCCGCATCATCACCATCTGGCGGGCGTGCCGCCGCGCGTCAGCCGGCACCGGTGATTTCCTTTTCGGTGCCTTCACCGCAGCGGACGCGATGTATGCGCCGGTCGCGTCGCGCTTTCGCACCTACGTTCCCGATCTTGCGCGCTATGGCGACGACGGCACGGCGCGCGACTATGTGGCGACGATCTTCGCCATGCCCGAAATGGCGGAATGGCTGGCCGGCGCGGCTGAGGAAGCGGCGGCGGAGCAAAGCGCTGCGGGGTAGCCCCGGGACGTTTAACCCCCTCTTAGGGAGGCTTAATCGTTTATTGAGAAGTGTCTCACAACCTGACGCTCAAAGGGTGGCGATTCGCAAGGGCGAGAACCCCGTGTGCCGCCTGCAAGTGATCAGGGAGATGATTAATGGCGTCCGCTTCGCATCGGCAATCGCCACGCAGGGTTCGGTACGGCGGTACGATCGCTGCGCTCACCGCCTCGCTCATGCTCGGCGCCTGCGGGCAATCGATGCAGGGACCCGGCGGCCTTCTGTCTGACAACGGCTCGGAGACGCGGGTCGCCCAGGCGGCGCCGGCAGCAACTGGAAAGCCCGCACCACAGGTTGCTTCTACGACGGCGACGACCGGCGGCATCAGCGAGGAGCTTCTGAAGGCCACCGACTATTGGGGCAAAGCCTACGCCGAGCATCCGCGCGAGCTTGCGCCTGCGCTCAGCTATGCACGCAATCTCAAAGCCATGGGCGAGAAGCGCCGGGCGCTCGCCGTGCTCCAGCAGGCTTCGCTCTACCACGGCCAAGACCGCGATCTCGCCAGCGAATACGGACGCCTGGCGCTCGATCTCGATCAGATCGGCCTCGCCAAGCAGCTTCTCACCATTGCCGACGATCCGGTGAGGCCCGATTGGCGGGTGGTATCGGCCCGCGGCGCGGCGCTGGCAAAAGAGGGCGAGTACGATGCCGCCATCCCTTATTTCGAGCGCGCGCTGGCGATCTCCCCCGACCAGCCATCGGTGTTGAGCAACCTGGCGCTGGCGCACGCCATGAACGGCGACTCGGCGCGGGCCGAAACGCTGCTGCGACAGGCGGCGGCGAACGATGCCGATTCGCCGCGCATCCGGCAGAACCTCGCGCTCGTGCTCGGGCTGCAGGGTAAATACGATGAAGCGAAGGTCGTGGCCTCGCGCGACATCCCGGTGAGCCGGGCGACGGAGAACGCCGATTATCTCCGCCAGGTGGTGAAGCTCGAACCCAAGCCGATGCCCGGTGCCGCACCGGGGCCGGCGGAGTGGGATTCCGGCACGAAGATCGCCAAGGCGCCCGCTGCTAAATCGCCCGCGGCGAACGCAGCTCCGGTCGTGGCGGTGGCCCACGGTGCTCAGCTGCCGGAGGCCGATCCGGCGGCGGCTCGGGATACGGCGTGGGTTGTCGATACCGACGTGCCGCGGTCTCAGCAGCCGGGTGCGACGGGAAGCGACGGATGGTCGTCGCACATCGCCGAGGCGAGGCGCTGACACCGGAACCGGCTGGCGCTACCCGAACATGCACGCCACCCCTCACCCGGCGGCGTGCATATTTTTATGAGCTCTTTGCTGCATGCCGCGACGCGCAATCACGCATCATCCTGGCCAGTAGTTTTTATTCGGCTCAGCCCCATCCCCAGTAGCCGATGGCTGCGGGGAACAGAATGATGACGAACAGGACCGGCAGGAAGAAGATCACCATCGGCACGGTGAGCTTGGGCGGCAATGCCGCCGCCTTCTTCTCCGCTTCCGACTGGCGGATGTCGCGGTTCTCCTTGGCCATGACGCGAAGCGCCTGGCCGACGGGCGTGCCGTAGCGCTCCGCCTGGATCAGCGCCGTCGTGACGGCTTTCACGCCGGGAATGCCCGTGCGCTTGCCCAGGTTGTCGAAAGCCTGTCGGCGATCCTGCAGGTACGACAGCTCGGCGGTCGTGAGGCTCAGCTCCTCGGCGAGCTCGAGCGACTGTCCCGCCACCTCCTTCGAGACCTTGCCGAACGCGGCTTCGACCGACATGCCGGACTGGACGCAGATGAGGAGCATGTCGAGTGCGTCGGGGAAGGCGATCTTGATCGACTGCGCACGCTTCTGGATCAGGTTCTCTACGAAGACGTTCGGCACGTAGGAGCCGATGAACGCCGCCGCGATCGCCATCATCAGCTTGATGAGTGGCGGATAGTCCATGTCGTCGAGAATGAAGAGATAGAACAGCACCGCCACGAAGAAGATCAGCGGCGCCACGACGCGGAAGAACATATAGGTGACAAGCGGCGCCTGCCCGCGAAGCCCCGCGCGCTTGAGGCGGTCGCGCAGCTCTGCCGTATCGAGGATCTGGCGAAGGTTCAGCGCGTTGACGATCTGCTGCATGAACCCGGTCGGGGTTCTGCGCAGCCGGCCCTGGCGCTCGCGCGCCGCCATCTCGGCGAGGCGCTCGGCGCGCATCTTATCGCGCTCGACCGCCATCGTGCGCATGCGGTGGTTCATGCGGTCCTGGGCGAGCATCGGCATGGCGATCGTCAGCACCGTCGCGAAGGCACAGATCGCGGCCAGGATGGTGATGATGAACGTCGGATCGGTGAACGTATCGATGAAATCCATGGCCGAAGCCTCCGGCTTCCTAGTCTCTCCCGGGCAGCGCGTCCGCGCCCCGAAGCTTCAGAACTTGAAGTTGATCATCTTGCGCATCATCAAGATGCCCATGAGCATCCACAGGCCGCAGAACAGCAGCGCGAAGTTGCCCGTCCGCGTTTCGAAGAGCACGCTGATGTAATCCCGCGCCGAAAGATAAAGCATGAAGGTCACGATGGGGGGCAACGACGCGAGCACGAGGGCGGACGCCTTCGCCTCGGCGCTGAGCGCCTTCACCTTCATCTGCAGGCGAAAACGGTCACGCAGCACGGTCGACAGATTGCTGAGCGCCTCCGACAGGTTACCGCCAGCCTGCTGCTGAATGGCGACGACGATGGAGAGGAACTTCACCTCCGGCAGCGGCATGCGTTGCGTCAAGCGCTCCAAGGCTTCACCGAGGGACACACCGATCCGCTGCTGCTCGATCACGTCGCGGAACTCGGTCGCCAGCGGCTCCTCGCTCTCGCGGCCGACGATGGCGAGACACTCGTTCAGCGGCAGACCGGACTTCATGCCGCGCACGATGATGTCGATCGCGTTCGGCAACTCGGCTGTGAACTTGTACTGGCGGCGCGCGGTCATCTTGTTGACGAACCAGCGCGGGACGCCAAAAACGCCGACGAGACCGACCGTGAGCATCAGAAACATGCGTGTCGGGCTCGGCGGCAACAGGACCGTCACGAGGAAAGCCATGACAGCGCCGCACACGAGACTTGCAAGCCAGTAAGTGCGCGGCGTGACGGCGAGGCCGGCGCGTTCGAGGCGCAAACGCAGGGAGACGCGCTCGGCCGCCTTTTGGCGGCTCTCCATCTCCTTCAGGGTGTCGGCCACCGATTTGCGGCGGGCCGCCGCCGTCTGGTCGATTGGCCTCAGCACGTCGGCGCGCGCGTCGACGACGCTGCGCATGCGCGCTTCCTTCTCGCGCTCGCCGAAAATGTACGGATAAAGAACGGCGTAGGCCAGCGCGGCGACGGCCAGGGCGCCGAGAGCCGCAGGGCCAATGGAGAGCAGGTCCGCGCTAGACATTGGTATCTCCCAGCGGATTGCCGTGCTCGTCCAGCACCTCGGAAGCGGCGAGCGCCTCCGCCAGCCTGCCTTCCTCGTTGTAGTAGCGGGCCCGGTCCCAGAAGCGCGGTCGCGCGATGCCGGTCGACCGGTGGCGGCCGATAATGCGTCCGTTCTGGTCCTCTCCGGTGATGTCGTACACGAAGAGGTTCTGCAGCGTGACGACGTCGCCTTCCATGCCGAGCACTTCGGTGATGTGCGTCACCTTGCGCGAGCCGTCGCGAAGACGGGCAACCTGAACGATCACGTCGACCGAGCCGGTGATCATCTCGCGGATCGTGCGCACGGGCAGCTGATAGCCACCCATCATGATCATCGATTCAAGTCGGCTGATGGCCTCGCGCGGCGAGTTGGAGTGCAGCGTGCCCATCGACCCGTCATGGCCCGTGTTCATGGCCTGCAACAGGTCGAAGGCCTCGGGGCCGCGCACCTCGCCGACGATGATCCGCTCCGGGCGCATACGCAGACAGTTGCGGACGAGATCGCGCATCTTGATCTCGCCCTCGCCTTCGAGGTTCGGGGGACGGGTTTCGAGCCGCACCACGTGCGGCTGCTGGAGCTGGAGCTCGGCGGAATCTTCGCAGGTGATGATGCGCTCGTCGTCGTCGATCGAACCGGTGAGACAGTTGAGCAGCGTCGTCTTACCCGAGCCGGTGCCGCCGGAAATGAGCACGTTGCAGCGTACGCGCCCGATGATCTCGAGGATCGTCTTGGCGTCGCGCGTGATGGTGCCGAGCTTGGCGAGCTGCTCGAGGTTGAGACGGTCGCGCTTGAATTTACGTATGGTCAGCGCGGGCCCATCGATGGCCAGCGGGGGCGCGATCACGTTGACGCGCGAGCCATCGGGCAGGCGTGCGTCGCATATCGGGCTCGATTCGTCGACGCGCCGGCCCACCTGGCTCACGATGCGCTGGCAGATGTTCATGAGCTGCAGGTTGTCGGCAAAGCGCACGCCCGTGCGCTGCACCTTGCCGCCGACCTCGATGTAGGTCGTGTTCGCACCGTTGACCATGATGTCGGCGATGTCGTCGCGGGCGAGCAAGGGCTCGAGCGGACCATAGCCGAGCACGTCGTTGCAGATATCCTCGAGCAGCTCCTCCTGCTCGGCGATGGACATCACGACGTTCTTGATCTGGATGATCTCGCTGACGATGTCGCGGATCTCCTCGCGCGCGGACGCCACGTCGAGCTTGGCGAGCTGCGTCAGGTCGATCGTGTCGATCAGCGCGTTGAAGACCGTCGTCTTGACGTCGTAATACTCTTCCGAGTGGCGACGCTGCTGCTGGCTGGCGGAAGGCGTGGCTGGCGGCGCCGATTTCGCGGCGGGCTGCTTCTCAGCCGGGGATGCCACTGCCGATGGCGGCGCGGCCGGCGCCGGCTGCGCAACGCGGCGCGGGGCGTCACTGCTACGCTTACCGAACATCTAAAACTCCTAACGCTTGAGCTTGAATTTCTCGAGTAGCGGTGCGAGCGCTGAAGCCTTCTTCGCGGTCTGCACGTCACGGCGGTTGCTGATGGCCATCGCGATCTCGCGGAAGGACGCCGTTGCGCGCGCCTTGGCGTTCAGCTCCTCGATCATCTGCCCGTTGTTCGCCGCCTGGCCGAAGGTTTCGCTGTCGAAGTCGATCACGCTGATTGCCTTGAGGCCGATCGCCTGCTCGAACTCCTTCACGCTGATCTCGGGACGCTTGGGCATGTTGACCATGTTCATGACGAGACGCGGCTTGGAATCGTTGCGTCGCGTCGTCGCCAAAAGATCGACGATATTCTTGGCGTTGCGCAGGTTGGCGAGATCGGGCGCTGCTGTGATGACAACCTCGTCGGCCTGCAGCAGCACGCTCTTCACCCAGCTCGTCCAGGCGTGCGGAAGGTCGACCGCGACGTAGGGCACGTTCTGGCGAACGACGTCGATGACCTGATCGCAGCCGTCGGCCGATATCTCGTAGTCCCGGTCGAGCATCACCGGGGCCGCGAAGATCGACAGGTGCTCGGAGCACTTGGTCAGCAGCCGATCGAGCAGCACCTCATCGAGACGCTCGGGGCTTGCGAGCGCATCGGCGATGCCCTGCATCGGATCCTGGTTGAAATCGAGACCCGTCGTGCCGAAGGCGAGATCGAGATCCGCGATCACGACATCCGACTTGACTGTCTCGGACAGCGCGAACGCCATGTTGTGGCACACGGTCGACGACCCGACGCCGCCCTTGGCGCCGATGAAGGCGTAGACGTGCCCGACAGGCTCGGCCTGCGGATTGTTATAGAGGTTGGAGATCGCCTCCATGAGCTCCAGCGGGGCTATCGGCTCGACGAGGTATTCGCTCACGCCCCGCTTCAACAGCTCGCGGTAGAGCATCACGTCGTTGACGTGTCCGATGACGACGACCTTGGTGCCCGGATCGCAGTTCTCAGCCAGGCGATCGAGCTCGGCGAGGATGTGATCGCGGGGAAGGCTGCTTTCGATGACGATGAGGTTCGGCGTCGGATTCTGCTGATAGTGCGCGACGGCCGCCTCGACGCCGCCCATGTGCACACTGACGTGCGCCTTGGCGAGGCGGCGGTCCTCCGACGCGATCTGAATGATCTCGGCGGTGGCGCCGTTCTCGCAGAACGCCTGAATCGAGATGCGCGGAATGGGCCGCGCGCGTTCGGCGACCGGCGCGAGATAGGCATCTTCCAACTCGGCCAACGGCTCGCCGATGCCCAGCGGCTCGTCGGCGGGAATGGACTTGGCTTGATTGGACATATCTTCTGCGACCCTTACTAGACCCGTGACTGCTTACCTGCTCGTGTCCTTGTTCACGCGCTCGTCGGTGCTCTTGCGCGCGCCCGTCGGCTGGCCGGTGATGTACTTGCCCCAGACTTGGTCGCGCCGCTCGCCGGAACGCGGCGTCTCGCTGCGCGGACCCAGAAGATCGGCCGGATTGGCGACCATCACGGCAAGGTTGCGCTGCTGGGCGCAGCCGAGATTCGGATAGGGAAGGTTCGTCGGCTCGTAGGCGAGGTTCGTCGACCAGTCGCCGCACTGCGGCGGCTCGGCGATGTAACGCATATAGGAGACGCGGATGGGAGGATCGCCAGCGCCCTCGGCGTTATAGGCTTCGACCGAAATCGACGCCTGATCGAAACCGTGATCGTTCAGCAGCGTGCGCACCTCGCCGACGGCGTGCATGGCGCCGACCTCGTTCGCCGCGCCGCTCGGAACCGACACGATGAGACGGCTGTTGCCGGCATCGGTCGCGCGATAATGGTTGATGAAATTCACCAATTGGGCACGCTGCGAAGAGGTCAGTCCGCTGGCGCCGTTGCGCACGCGGATCAGATGTGTGGTCGGCTCCTGGGAAACAAGGATCGGATGGCGCTGCGAGGCGTCGACGAGCGTCCAACCGGCGACGCGCGTTGGGTCCTCCGTCGTCTTGCAGCCGGCGAGGACGAGAACCGCCGCCGAGGCCATCACCATCTTGGCGGCGAGGGCACGGCGCGGCCGATGGTCAGAGCGCATCGTTGCGAAGCCAGTCATGATACGTCTCCAACCCATCCGCTATTCGACGATGAAACCGTAGTCGCCCTTGAGATCGCCGACCGGAGCCGGCCGGCCGCCGCCGTAGACACGGTTGATGTGGCCAAGGAAGTTCGCCTTGCGATCGGTCGGATCGGCCAATCCATCGAGCGGACGGGCAAGCTCCTGGCGGGCGACCGGGCGCACCATGTACGGGGTGACGATCACGACGAGCTCGGTCTCGTGCTTCTGGTAGTCGTTGCTGCGGAACAGCGTGCCGAGGATCGGCAGATCCTTGAGACCGGGGAAGCCATCGATGTTGCGCCGTGAATCCTCCGAAAGGAGGCCGGCGATGGCGATCGATCCACCGGAAGGAAGCTCGACCGTCGAGTTCGCCTGGCGCTTCTTCAAGGCGGGGATCTGGATGCCGGACAGAACGACGGCGCCTTCAAGGGTGAGCTCGCTCACCTCGCTCTCGATCTTGAGGCTGATACGGCCCTCCGAGAGCACGACCGGCGTGAAGGCGAGCCCGATACCGAACTCCTTATAGGTGACACTCACCTGGCCGAGGCTGTCGACGACCGGCACGGGGTACTCGCCACCGGCGAGAAACTTTGCAGGCTCGCCGGAGACGGCGGTGAGGTTCGGCTCGGCCAGCGTCCTGATCAATCCGTCCCGCTCGAGGGCGCGAAGGGCGCCGGTAACGGCCTGATTGCCGGAATACCAACCGGTCGTGACGCCGGAGTTACCGAAGGGATTGCCTGGGCCAATCGGACCCTGGTTGAAGAGCTGCAGCATACCAGCCGCCGCGCCGGTGGTGGCAATGCCCGGCGTCGGCATCGTGCCGAGTGCGGCAGCGGTCAGCGGCAGGCCGTTCGAAGAGAGGACGGACGTGCTGAAGTTGCCGGAGTTCACCAGCGCGCCGATGTTGATGCCGAACTGCTTCAGGGTCGTGCGCTGAACCTCGGCGACGCTGACGCGCAGCATCACCTGCTCCTCGCCTTCGACGGAGAGGAGGTTGATGACGGGCTTGGGACCGTAGATGTCAGCCGCATCGGAGGATGTGCCGCCGCCTGCGTCGGACGTCGCCTGATAGCCGAGGCCGATGTTGGTGGTGCTGGACGTGCTGGAGTTGCTCGAAGACTGCTGGCCGGTATTGCTGATGCTGCCGGTATTGGCATTGGCAGCAGCGAACTGGCCCGCGATCTGTGCCGCGCGGTTGGAATCGATGGGCGTGCGCACGCTTCCGGTCAGGACGATTGCCCGACCCGCGATCTCGCTGCGGATGTTGGAGCCCGGGATGAGGCGGGTGAGGAGCTGATCGAGCGCGGACAGGTCGGCGCCGATCGCGACCTCGAGCGAAAGAATCTGCTGGCCGTACTCGTCGAAGAAGAAGGCATTCGTCTGCCCCGTCCCCTTGGCGATCAGGAACACGCGGTCGGAGGATTGCACGACGGCATCGAGCACGGCGGGGTCGGAAACCAGCACGTCCTTCAGCGGAACCGGAAACTGCACAACGAGGGAGCGCCCGACGCCGAGATCGATCCGCTTGGACAGCGGGAAGGCCGCATTGCCCGGAATGCGGAGGATCGAGTCGTTGTTGCCTGCCTGCCCTTGGTAATTATTGCCGCGCATGTCAGCCGCTTGCACGCCGGCGACACAGGTCGCGACGAGCAACACGGCAGCCACGGTGGCGCGCGCCCACATTTGGGTCGTTCGCATGATCGATAGCCTTTTCGACAGCCGAAACTGAATGACGCAACTCAGTTCACGCCGTACGCACGCGATGGCACGCCGTAGCGGAGTACACGCACGGTGGTGCCGCGTTGATCGTTCATGGCCGCGGTCGGCCCTTTGCCCTTGGGATCGCCGTCGGCAACGCTACGCAGCGCCAGGCTGATCTCACCGGTGGAATTGGCGCGTGCCAGAAGCTCCGCCTGGCGCGGCGTCAGTTCCAGGGTGGCCGTGTTCGGGCTGCCCTCGGCGGCCTTGGCGCCATCCTTACTTGCCAAGTCCTGCCCGACGGCGAGAACACGCACGTTGTAGAAGAGCGTGTCGGACACATACTCGTCCTGACCGCCGTGGGCCCGCTCTCGACGCGTAAGAATGACGTCGACGCGGTCGTTCGGAAGAATAAGACGCCCGGCGGACGTCTCCTCCTTGATCTTCGTCGAGATGGCCCGCATGCCGCTCGGCAGGATCGCGGCGAGTACGCCGCCCTCGCCGGCCTTGATCACCTTCTGGCGGGTCACGGGCTCGCCCTCGAGCAGCGGCGCACGCGCAATTGCATTCGCAACGAGTTCGTCGCCATCGTTCTTGGTGATGAACGACGGGGTGACGGCATCGGCGGGCCAGGTCTGCCAGCGGAAGTCGGCCCGCTTCGTGATCTCGCCTACGGGGATGTTACGGCGCGCGACCAGAACCTCGGTTGCGTTGACAGGGACGGCGATTTGCGTGGGTGCGGCCGGAGGGCTCACGATCGAGCGCATGAGAACGAACGCGAGGAGCCCTGCTCCACCCGCAATCGTAACGCCGATCAATTGTGCGCGCTTCACAGCGTTTGGGTCCTTTCACCCGGCCCCTGAATAAGTGACCTCCCGACAGTGCAGGACAAACGTCAACGCAAGGTTAACCGCCGTCGCAGATTGGGGCTTCCGCTCCGGCATCGCCTATCCGGCAAGGAGGGCTGGCAGCGTGGTCATCGGGTAGACGACGAGGGCTCCGGCGGCGATCGCCACGCCGTAGGGCATGCCCTCGCGGGGTTTGTGGAGGCGCACCGCCCATTCGGGAAGCGGCAGAGCCGCAGCCGGCGCGCGCCTATAAACAAGGAGGAAGAGCGCCAGCGCGCCGCCAAAAATCGTCACGTAGACGAGAAACGGCACGAGTTGCTCATACCCGATCCAAAGCGCGGCAGCCGCGATCAGCTTGGCATCGCCGCCGCCCACGAGGCGCAGCTGGAACAGGATCATGTTGGCGAGAAGAACGGCGGCGGCAACGCCGAAGTGTACCAGCATCTGTTGCGCGGGCATTCCCGCAACCAACGCGATGAGGGGGAAGGCCGCAACGAGCCCGAGCGATATGGGATTCGCGATGCGCATCGTCAGCACGTCCATCGTCGCCGCGTAGAGCATGGCGAACGGAAACACCAACAACAGAAGCTGCGCGATCACGCGAACCAACTCCCAAGCGCGTCCGGGGACGAGAAAGCAAGCGGCTGCCCGGGCAATTCTGCCGGGCAGCCTATGTTGCCGTCGACCTGACTTACTTCTTCAGATCGGTGGCGATGTTGTTGAACAGACCGCCGAGGTTGTCGCCAACGGCTTTCGCGCCCGTGACGATGGCAACGCCGATCAGAGCGGCAATGAGGCCGTATTCAATGGCCGTTGCGCCGGACTCGTCCTTGGCGAAACGGGAAAGGAAATTCGACATGACAGCATCTCCCAGTTTTTTGGTCGCGTAGTGCGAGACCCATTTCCGGAGCCATAGCGCCGGTGGGCTGGTGCTGATATGAACCTCCACCTCTTAAACCTAAGTAAAACGCACTAATTTGCTCGTAAATGTCTCCTAAAGTTCCGTTACTTATGCCGTCAGCATTTAATAGAAATCCCATTTTTCCGTGCATACCTAGGTATTGATGAAGCTTATTCATGTATTATCGATGCGCCGCTTGCAGCAATCCAGCCGGTTTCCCCGCGCCACCTGCATCTATTCCGCCGCTCCGCCCGACCTGTATTTGCGTTTCTCATCCTCGCTTGTTCCGATCTCTTTAGTGTCCCGCTGCGAAAGTCCAGCCCGCGCCTTCTCCGTTGACCGGTGATGGGCCGGCCGCGGCCGATAGCGGGAAATCCACACGCGGCGGTTTCCGCTTTCTTCACCATTTGCTGAGGTAATGCCGGTTAACTCGTGAGGGCGCTGCTCAGCATGACCATTCGCAACCGGCCATCGATGAATCTACGCGGCACCGCGGTGGCGGCAATCGCCGCGCTCGGCGCTATCCTGCCGGGTGCGCACGCAACGGCCGCCGATCTCATCGTCCGCTATGACCAGTCGCAGCTTCTGCGGCTTCCGCGGCCGGTCTCCGAGGTCATCATCGGAAACCCCTCGATCGCCGACGTGACCGTGCAAGGCGGCAATCTTCTCGTGGTGACGGGCAAGACCTTCGGCATCACCAACATCATCGCCCTCGATGCGGATCGTAACGTGATCCAGGATCAGCGCGTGGTCGTCGACCAGGACGACCGCCGGACGGTCGTCGTCTATCGCGGACCGCAGCGGCACACCTATACGTGCGCACCGACCTGCTCGCCTGCGCTCGTTATCGGAGACGATCCGCAATACTTCGAGGCAGTCACCAAAGCTGCGCAGGCCAAGACCAACGCGTCCCAGGCGCCGAACCAACCGTCGGCGGACTAGCAACCGTAGGGTTGGGCCGTCACGCCGTTCGTGCGCGCGTTGGATCGCGTTAACGGACGGGTTACCGGTTTCCTTCAATTGTGAACGAAGTAATATATAATTCAGGGACGTATCGATAACGTCTGCGCGGTTTTCCGCGAGATCATTCCGATGCGTAACATTCGACGTCCGCGATCCGCCCGCTGTGCTCGCCCTCTTTCCCTTCTGCGCGACGAGAACGGCTCCACGGCAATCGAGTTCGGCCTGATAGCCCTTCCGTTCCTGCTCTTCGTGCTCGCGATCGTCGGCATGGGGCTCTATTTCCTCGCCAGCGTCTCGCTCGAGCACGGCGCGCAGGCGGCGGCCCGGAAGATTCGTACCGGCCAAGCCGAGAACGATGCGGTGACGGTGGCGCAGTTCCGCAACCTCGTATGCCAGAACGCGGGCGCTGCCATCGATTGCTCGAAGCTCAGCATCATCGTTCAATCGAAGAAGACGTGGAGCGAGCTGACGCCCGAGCCGTGCCTCGACAAGGACAACAAGATCGCCGGGTCGACGGGTAAATCGAGCGAGGCCATCTCCAAATATTCCGGCAGCGCTTCGGAAGTCGTCCTCGTCACGCTGTGCTACCGCTGGGATCTCGCCAACAATTTCAAGTTCCTGAAGCTTGGCAGCGGTGCGGACGGCGCAGGTCCGGCCGTCATCCAGGCGGCAACGGCCTTCAAGAGCGAGCCCTACAATTGATGCAGCATCAATCGATATTTTCGCGCTTCAGCGATCATTTGTTCGGCCAGGCTGCGCACGTCCTTTCGAGGCTGCGCCGCGATACGGGCGGCAATTCGGCCATCGAGTTCGGGCTGATCGCACCGATATTGATGCTCATGCTGCTGGGGACCATCGAGGCGGGGCGCGCGATCAACATCAACCGCCACTTCACCGATGCCGTGCAAACGGCGGGTGATCTCGTCGCGCGGGAAGAGTTTCTCGGGGCCTCGAAGGGTGACGCGAAGATCAATCTCGACGCAATGATGCAGTCTATCCGTCACCTGATGGAGCCTTACAGCAGCGACCAGCTGGCGATCGGAATCTTCTCCGTGCAGGCTGCGCCGAAGGACGCCGCCGACACGAAGGTCATCTGGAATTATTCCTACAAGGACAAAAAGGCGGTGCCCGCAGAGTGCGCAAGATACGCGCTTCCCGCCCACTTAGTGGAAAAGGGAGGAAGCGTGATCGTGGTCGACGCCGAGTACAAGTACGATTCTATTTTTGGCCGGTACGTGCCGGGATTTGGCGCCCTGTCCGTGTTCAAGGACAAGTCTTATCACAGTCCACGCAACAGCACCGTCGAATACGTGAAGGGTGATAACGGCCTCAACCGCTGCTGAGTTCCATAACTGATTAAAAATTGTGCGAAGGTCGTACGGTAGAGTACGCGACAGCTCCCGATAATCGAACGTACGTCGAATAAAAACTCCGATCGCAACTAATTCGCCTTGCCCCGGGGCTCAGCGGGCCTATCTTAAGCGCCATCGTCAGTCGTCAAATTAGTAGACGTTCGGAAACTGACACATGGGCAGACGCTCCATCCACACCCCCGACCAGCTACGCGAGCTCATCATCGAAGCGACCACATCCATTGTGGAACAGGCAGGTCTCGAGGGGCTATCTGCCCGAGAGATCGCCAAGCGCATCGGATATTCTCCCGGCACGCTCTACAATGTTTTTGAGAACCTCGACGATCTGCTCCTCATCATAGAAGCGCGCCTGCTCGACGAGCTCGGCGGGCGCTTGGCAAACGCCGACGATACGGGGCCGCCCAATGAACGGCTGCGGCGTCTCGTTCGCACCTACTTCAGCTTCACGCAAGAACGGCCGAAGCTTTGGAACCTGCTCAACGAGCATCGCATGCCGAACGGGCGTGAGGTGCCGGAGTGGTATCAGGCGAAGATTGAACGCCTGCTGACCTCGTTCGAGGAGGTGCTGACGCCCCTGTTCGATGAGGGAGATGCGGCGAGCCAGAAGCGGCACGCACGTGCTCTATGGGCGAGCGTGCACGGCATGACGTCGATGTCGACAGCGGACAAGCTGGCGGCGATCACGGGCCATGCCGGTCCGTCGCTGATCGATGATCTCCTATCGATCTATCTGGCGGGGCTACAGCACCCCGCCGAATATGGGATGGCCGCCAGGGATTAGCTCCGGCAGGCCACAGTGGCTTCCCAGAGGCTCTCTGCCTTCGGCGCGGAGCTCTTGGAGCCTGTTCGAAATCGATCCGCGCGTTGGTGCGCAGGCTCGATGGCCTGATCAGGGTGCCGCTGCGGGCGGCGAGACAGGCTCTGCCGCCAGGGGTGGCGTGTCACCGGTGCCGTTCGCGGCTGCCGGAAGGGACCCGGTGCTGGAGTCCGGCGTGTGCGCTGCCGGCGAGGCGGCAAGCTTGTGTCGATTGATGATGACACCGAACCAATCGTCCTGCGGCAGAAGGCGCTGGTGCAGGGACGCCCACATCGGCTTCGAGGTGATGCCATCATAGAACGTGGTGATCGACGGCGTGAGGAACAGTAGCGCCACCGCCACGGCGGCCATTGCGGCAGAGCCCGCCGGATTGCGCTTGTCGAAAGGCTTGAAGGCAGTGCCGAACGAACGCTTGATGTAGTTTCCGAGCACGTCCACCGAATAGATCTCATCAAGGATGAGGTGGGTGAGGAAACCTATCAGGAGGAATCCACCCGCCAGCCAGGCAACGCCGTCCGGGCGGTCGAAGACATAATAAAAGATGATCACCGTTGCGAACGCAGACGCGAGGCCGGCGATCCACGAGTGCCAGATGCCGCGGTGGTTCGTCAGCCTATGGAATGCGGTGTGCAGGCCGTAGCGTACGAACAATAGCGAGCCGAGCCACAGGATCCACATCTCGGCGATCGACAATCGCGGGGCGAAGTGGAACAGCAGCGCAAACGAGAAGAATACGGCCAGGCCGGCGAATAGCGCCCTGCTGGGCCGGGAATCCTTCAGATCGATGTCGGGCAGCACCGATCCGAGCGAGCCAGCCATCGTGACTGCCACCAGGTTTTCCGGCGCGATGACGTCGGCCGCCAGCGTCAACGTAGCGAGGGACCCTGCTACGATGGTGCCGACAACGATATGCGTGGGGAAATTTGCCATGCCCGTGCCTCCCGCTCGGCTCGGCGCGTTCAGCGCGCCGCCCATCTCCCCATCAGATTCGCAGGTCTGAAGGGAGGTCGAGTGGCAACTGCAATGTGGAAAAGGATCGTCGAAGCATAGTGTCGCCGGGAAGGCTAAGGCCTTGCCGCCGCCACCAGAGATGCCTATTGCCCGCCCATGGACAGTCCGATCCGCTCGAGCAAGCGCTCACACCATTTCGTCGCCGCCGCCAGCATCGCGGTGGCGCTGGCCGTGATGGGCATCAAATACATCGCCTACCTGATGACGGGAAGCGTGGCGCTGTTCTCCGATGCGCTGGAGAGCATCGTCAACGTGCTCACGGCCATCGCGGCGCTGATTGCCATTCGCGTCGGCTCGCAGCCGCCCGACCGCAGGCACCCGTTCGGTCATCACAAGGCCGAGTATTTTGCCGCGGTGCTCGAAGGCGCGCTGATCATCATCGCGGCAATGCTCATCTTCCACGAGGCGTATCAGGCATTCCTGAAACCCCGTGAAATGGATCAGCCGGTCATCGGTCTTTTGATCAGCGGGCTGGCGACGGCCATCAACGCCGGCTGGGCGCTGGTGCTGGTGAACCGCGGCCGGGCATGGAGCTCGCCGGCGCTGGAAGGCGACGGATATCACCTGTTCTCCGATGTCATCACCTCGGTGGGCGTGCTCGTCGGCCTGACGCTCGCCACGCTCACGGGCTGGTACATTCTCGACCCGATCATCGCAGGCGTCGTCGCGGTCAACATTCTGCGCATGGGCTACAATCTGGCAGCGCAATCCATGAGCGCTCTCTTGGATCAGGCGGCTTCGCCGGAAATCCAGGCGCGGATCATGGACGCCATACGCGCGAACGGCGATGGTGCCTTGCAGGTCCACGATATCCGCACGCGCACGGCGGGGCCGCAAACCTTCATCGAGTTTCACCTCGTCGTGCCGGGTGGCATGACGGTGAAAGCGGCCCACGACATCTGCGACCGGATCGAGGAGGCGATCGAGCGAGAACTCGATAACACCGACGTCATCATCCACGTCGAGCCCGATCACAAGGCGGAGCACAAGGGCGCCGTCGAACTGTAGATGGGATACGGTGGCGCGGCGCTCCCCTTCCCAGGTGAACGTTGCGCCCCGAGGCGGAATGCCGACTAATAGCGCTATGGATTTCGCTTCCCTTCCCAGCGTCCGGCTATTCGTCGCTGCGCCTCTCGCCGAGGGCGCCCTGATCGCGTGCACGCCCGAGCAGGCCAATTACCTCGGCAATGTGCTGCGGCTGGGTGCCGGCGCGGAGATCCTCGTCTTCAACGGCCGCGAGGGCGAATGGCGCGCGCGGATTGCGGAGGCGGGTAAACGCCGCTGCACGCTCATGTGCATCGGAAGGACACGGCCGCAGATCGACGGCCCCGACCTGCACTACATTTTCGCGCCGCTGAAGCATGCGCGTCTCGACTACATGGTGCAGAAGGCCACCGAGCTCGGGGTTGCACGTCTGCAGCCGGTACTGACGCGGCGCACGGTAGCGTCCCGCGTCAATCTGGAGCGCATGGGTGCGAATGCGATCGAGGCGGCGGAGCAGTGCGGCGTGCTGCGCGTGCCAAGGGTTGGCGAGCCGGTGAAGCTCGAAGCGCTGCTCGCGCACTGGCCGCAAGAGCGGAGCCTCATTTTTTGCGACGAAAGCGCCGAGGTGGCGAGCCCCATCGCTGCGCTTTCGGACATCGGCACAGGGCCGCTCGCAGTCATCATCGGGCCCGAAGGCGGCTTCGATGAGAGCGAGCGCAAGCTGCTGCGTGCTCAGCCCTATGCGACCGCGATCTCGCTCGGTCCGCGGATCATGCGCGCCGATACTGCGGCCGTTGCCGCGCTCGCGCTCGTCAACGCGACGCTGGGCGACTGGCGCTAGAACGGGACGCTTTTCTTCGCATCGCGATGCGGCTCTCGTCGCTTAATTAGACCGATGATTCACGCTTCGGACTGATAGGGTCCGAAGCGATCATGGTTGGCCTCTGATGAGACCGATGATTCACGCTTCGGACTGATAGGGGTCCGAAGCGATCATGGTCTAAAGGAAAACGGGGCGGCCCCCGTGAGGGCAGCCCCGCTCATTGTTCGTATTCTTCACGGTGCCGGAAGCGACACAGCTCAGTTGGCGCACTTCGCGTCGAGCTTATCCATGGCGGCGTCGTAGATCTTGCCGTCCGCCGATTCCGGATCAAGGTCGGCTCCGGCTTCAAAGGCGTTCTGGAAGTCCGCGCCCAGCGCCTTCATGAAGCCGTCCATCTGCTTGTCCAGCTCTTCGGCTTTGCTGTCGTCCTCGGCGTCGGCCGACGACATGAGCTTGCTCATCTCGCAGTAGGTCTTGAGCTTGGCGGCATCGTTCGCGACGGCCTCGAAGGTCTTCACGGCGGTTTCCACCGCCGCGCTAGCGGCGAAGGCCGGCGAGGCCAAAAGGCCGCAGAGGGCACAGGTGGCCAGATATTTCTTCATTGAATTCTCCCGTAGTTTTGCGAGCGGCACTGGGCCGAAGGTGACTGCTAATGGAGGCGTCTTGCGTTTCGTCCGTGCATATATCCAACTGTCCAACGGCCGTCAGTCTTCAAAACCGTCGGGCGGCTTGGAAGCTCGCCCATGGCATCGGTGCTCAGCAATAGTGTTTTTTTATGGTGCAGGCCCTCGGCCGGCTTCGCGCAGGGCATGGCTTGCGCGCCCGCCGCTGAGGGCTTAGAGGCTCGCCATACCAACCGGCCCGCATCGCGCCTGCCCCCCACCGGTCCGGCGAGCCGATGCCAAGCCCCGGATATGGCAACGAACTTCACGCACGAACCCGCGAGGCCCGCTGCATGTCGACCCGTCAAGATGGCGCGCCCGGCCGGCTCGTTCGCTCGCGCGATGATCTCGTTGCGTGGATCGCCGCGGGCGAAAAGCCCAAATCCGAGTGGCGGATCGGCACCGAACACGAGAAGTTTGTCTTCCATACGGACACCCTGACGCCCGTACCCTATGAGGGCGAGCGCAGCATCCGCGCGCTGCTCGAGGCCCTTATCACCCGCTTCGGGTGGGACCCGATCCGCGAGGGAGACACCATCATCGCGCTGAAACGCGAGAACTGCGAGCTTTGCGGCAACGTAAGCCTCGAGCCGGGCGGACAGTTCGAGCTTTCCGGCGGACCGGTCGAGACGCTGCACGAGACGGCGGCGGAGACACACCAGCATCTCCGGGAGGTGCTGCGCGTCGGTGAGCCCCTCGGCATCGGCTTCATCGGCCTCGGCTTTTCGCCCAAGTGGACCCTGGCGGAAACGCCCCACATGCCGAAGGAGCGCTACGCCATCATGACGCGCTACATGCCGACGGTCGGCTCGCGCGGCCTCGACATGATGTACCGGACCGCGACCATCCAGGTGAACCTCGACTTCGCCAACGAGGCGGACATGGTCAAGAAGCTGCGGGTCTCGTTAGCGCTGCAGCCGATCGCCACCGCGCTGTTCGCCGCCTCACCCTTCACCGACGGGCGCCCCAACGGCTTCAAGTCGATGCGCTCGGAGGTGTGGCGCGACACCGATCGCCGCCGCACCGGCATGTTGCCCTTCGCCTTCGAGGACGGCATGGGCTACGAGCGCTACGTCGACTATGCGCTCGCGGTGCCGATGTATTTCGTCTACCGCAATGGCCACTACATCGACGCTTCGGGCGCTTCGTTCCAGGATTTCCTCGACGGGAAGCTGCCGCAGCTTCCGGGCGAGCGGCCGACGCTCGATGACTGGTCGGATCATCTCACCACGTTGTTCCCCGAGGTGCGGTTGAAGCGCTTCCTCGAGATGCGTGGAGCGGACAGCGGTCCGTGGCAGCGGATCTGCGCCCTGCCGGCGCTGTGGACCGGCCTCCTCTACGATGCCGATGCGCTCGAGGCCGCCTGGCAGCTCGTGAAGGGTTGGAGCGAGGAAGAACGCGAAGGCCTGCGCAACAGAGTGCCGAAGTCAGCGCTCTCCACACCTTTCCGTGGCACTACCGTGCAGCACATCGCGCAGGAGGTGCTCTCGATTGCCCGCAGGGGGCTGCGGGCACGGGGCCGACTCAATGCTATCAGTCAGGACGAAACGATCTACCTCGACCCCCTGGACGAAGTTGCACATTCAGGGCGTACGCTGGCTGATCGCCTGCTCGAGCGCTACCACGGCGCCTGGAGAGGCCAGATCGACCATGTCTTTGAAGAATATGCGTTCTGAGACACTGGCGCTTCGGTTCAGCTTGTGTTCATCCTAGGCGCCGTTAACTCCGGCTCCAGGGTACGGGGGGCCACAGGGTATTCGTTTCGAGCGCCGGAACGAATGCCGAAAGCGGCGGGAGAACGGACGTGCTCGGACGCAAGCTGAACTGGGCGGTGGTGTGCGCTGTCGCCCTCACGGCGGTGCTTATTGCCATCGGTCTGGCGTCGGTCGACCGTGTTGCCGCGGGCCAGTGCGGCGCCAGCTGCCGCAATGCCTATAACCAGTGCCGGATGTCGACCAAGGGCTCGCCGTCGTGCGAGGTCGCCTTCACCAAATGCATGCAGAGCTGCATCAAGCGCTGATGGGATCTGCAGGTTCTGCGGCCGCCCTATAGATCAGCACAGCGAGACGGCGCGGTCCGTGTGCGCCCATCACAATTTTTCCGCCGATATCGCCGGTGCGCGAGGCGCCCGTCACGAGATTGACCGTGCGCGGGACGTGGCCTCCGCAGGAGGCCAGGACCATCGGCAGCGCTTCCTCATACCGGGAGACGATAGCGCCGGCGTTGAGCACCACGATGTGGGTCTCCGGCAGGAAGGCGAGCGTCACCGGACTATCGGGCCCCGAGGCGAGCACCAACGTTCCCGTTTCAGCGACGCCGGCAATGGCGTGCGAAAGGCCGGCGGTATCGCCTGCGAGGGCGGGACCGGTTTCCACGGCGAGCGCCGGGACGGTCTCCCAAGGCAGCGCCGCGAGCGGGCCGCCGCTCCCGCGCCGCAGGCGCAGCGGCAGGCCGAGCGCCGACAAATAGTTCGCGATAGCGGACGGGATTTCATCTTCCCGGGCAATCTCGATAGGGTCGGCGCCGAGGCGCTGGAGATGCGCCTTGAAGCGTACGGCCAGCTCAGCTGGCGGCACAGGGGCGCCGCTAGCGTCCGAAGGATGGCGCGGTGGCTGCGCCAGTCGCTCGGCGACCGCCCGCTCGCGCGCGCGGTCTTTGCCGTTCACTGACAACGCCTCGCGCACACTGGCGAAAATACGCTCGCGACTCATGGCTACTCCGTCCGCCTGCGGCTCGCCCACTGCTCCTGGAAGGTCCGGCCCTCCGGAGCGGGGAGATCGCGATATCGCGTCCAAGCGGACGCGAAGGGCGCACGTTGCAGCCGGCCGCGGCTTCCGCCGAGCGCGGCAAGCGTGCGTGCGCCGAGACGCGCCGCGACCCGATAGGCGCGCGGCCGGGCGGCGAGGAATGCCCAGGCACGGAGCAGCACGCGGCTTCTGCGCGATGCTGGACGTGAGAAATCCCGCGTCCGCCATTTGCGCAGCATCGACACCAGGGGAATTTCGACGGGGCAGACCTCCTCACAGCGGCCACAAAACGTCGAGGCCTCGGCGAGGTGCGCGGTTGCGCCCGGCCCGGCAAGTGCCGGCGTCAGTACGGCGCCGATCGGTCCGGGGTAGACCGACCCGTAGGCGTGGCCGCCGATGGAGCAATAGACCGGGCAGTGATTCATGCACGCGCCGCAGCGGATGCAGCGCAGGACGGGGCGCATGTCGCTCGCCAGCAGCTCGGTGCGGCCGTTATCGAGAATGACGATGTGGCAGGCTTCGGGGCCTTCGCCATCGCCCGGACGGCGCGGACCGGTGACGATCGTCGTGTAGGCGGACAGCGCTTGCCCCGTGGCCGAGCGCGCGAGAAGCCGCAGCAGCGGCCATGCGTCGGCGAACGTCGGCACAACCTTGTCGATCGACGTCAGCACGATATGCACTTTCGGCAGCGACATCGTGAGGTCGGCATTGCCTTCGTTGGTGACGATAATCGCCGACCCCGTCTCGGCGACGAGAAAATTTGCTCCTGTGATACCGACATCGGCGGAGAGAAACTTTTCGCGCAGGACGTCGCGCGCCTCCGCAATCATGGCCTCCGGCGTTTCGAGGTCGCGGTCGGCCGGCAGGTGCGGGTGCTGCGCTCGGAATGCATCCGCGACATCGCTCACGCGCAGATGGATCGCAGGGGCGATGATGTGGCTCGGCCGCTCGTTCCTGATCTGCACCAGGTACTCGCCAAGGTCCGTCTCGACGACGTCGAGCGAAGCTTTCGCCAAGTGCTCGCGCAGCTCGATCTCCTCGGAGACCATGGATTTGCTCTTGGTGACGACGCGCGCGTCCGCCTTGCGGCAGATATCGAGAATGATGCGGCGCGCATCCTCGCCGTCCGAGGCCCAATGCACCTCAGAGCCCGCCTTCGCGGCGTTCGCCTCGAAAGCTTCGAGGTAGAGATCGAGGTGCGCGAGGGTATGGTCGCGAATATCGCGCGCCGTGCGGCGCAAGCGCTCGAACCCGGGCAGCTCGGCACGGGCGCGCCTGCGTCCGGCTACAAAGCCGGCGGGGACGTCGGCCAGCGCGCGCTGCAAGGGCGCGTCTGCGAGTGCTGCGGCAACGGCGGCATCGAATGTGGCGCGGTCCGTCATGCGGGGTCGCCTTCCCGGCGAGCGCCGATAGCCGGGGCATCCAACTCGCCCGCCAAGACTTCCGCAAAGTGGCGGCAGCCAATGGCCGAGCCCTCGCGTGACAGCTTGCCCGCGAGGTTCAGGAGGCAGCCGAGGTCGCCCGCCAGCACGAGGTCCGGCGCGACGGGCGCGGCGTTTGCGCATTTTGCCGTCACCATCGCATTGGAGATGGCGGGAAACTTCACCGCGAACAGCCCGCCGAAGCCGCAGCAGGTCTCCGTTCCGGGCATCTCGATCAGCTCCAATCCCGGCACGGCGGAGAGGAGACGGCGCGGCTGCGCCCGCACCTTCAATTCGCGCAAGCCCGAGCAACCGTCATGGTAGGTAACGCGCCCCTCGAACGCGCCGGGCACCGCCGTCATGCCGCGCACATCGACGAGGAACGACGACAGCTCGTGCACGCGCTCTGCGAACGCACGGGCAACGGCCTCTGCTTCGGCGTCGCCGGCCAAGAGGCGGGGGTAATGAAGTTTCAGCATCGCGGCGCACGAGCCGGACGGCGCAACGACATAGTCTAGCCCGTCGAAGGCCTTCATCGTTTGCAAGGCGAGGGTGCGCGCGCTCGCAGTATCGCCGCTGTTGTAGGCGGGCTGGCCGCAGCAGGTCTGCGCGGCGGGTACGACGACCTCGCAGCCCGCCGCTTCGATGAGGCGCGCGGCGGCAAATCCGACCGATGGGCGCATGACGTCGACGAGGCAGGTCACGAAGAGCCCGACGCGCGGCCGTCTCGCATAACCCTCGTCCATAGCCTGCCCGCCCGCGATTGCCCTGCCGGGTCGCACGCGACCCCGGCGTACAGGCACACCAGCAAATCGGCGGACTGCGATCAAGCGGCGCGGACGATCAATGCTGTGAGCGGGTAGCCTGCTACCGGGCGCGAGCATCCAGATCCGGTGCTCAACCGCTCGCCGGTACCCCGTTCGTACGCTTGCCGGCGCCGGTCTTGCGGGCGCCGGCGCGCTGCTTCGGGGCACCCTGCGCCTTCCCGAGGTCTAGGGCCTTCTCCCAATAGGGCACGGGACCATAGAGCCCGGCGAGGAACTCGATCAGGACATCCACCCTTGCCGGCATAAACTCCCGGCTCGGATAGACGGCGTAGACGCCGCTCGTCTCGACGCTGCGAACCTTCGGCAGCACGATGCGCAGCTGGCCCTCGCGCAGCTCCGCGCCGATGTCCCAGGCGGACAGCATGCCGATCCCGACGCCGGAGAGCACCAGCTCGCGCACGAACTCTCCGGAGTTGCTGCGCACGCTGCCGTAGGGCCGCAGTTGCACTTCGCCTTCGGGACCGATGATCCGCCAGACCTCGATCGGATCGGCTGCAAGGCAATTGTGCAGCTCCAGCTCAGCAACGCTGGCGGGCACGCCATTGCGCTCGATGTAGGAGGGGGACGCGCAGAGCACGCGGGTATCGGGTGCGAGCTTACGGGAAACAACGGAGGAATCGGGCGGCTCGCCAAGGCGGATGGCGAGGTCGTAGCCCTCGCGGATGATATCCACGAGGTCGTCGGTCACGTTCACCTGCAGCTCGATGTCGGGGTAGCGGGCCAGGAAACCTTCGAGATGCGGTGCGATATGGCGGCGGCTGAACGCCGTCGGAACGGTGATCTTCAGAATGCCGCGCGGGGTGGTGTTGCGGCGGCTGACGAAATCTTCGGCTTCCTCGCAAAGGCTGAGGATATCGGCGACGCGCTTGAAATAGCCCGTTCCGGTCTCGGTGAGCTTCAGGTGGCGGGTGGTACGCTGAAAAAGGCGAGCGCCCAAGCGCTCCTCGAGCTGGCTGATGCGTTTGGATACGACCGCCGGGGAAAGGCCCATCTCCCGGCCGGCGGCCGACATGTTGCCGGTGCGGGCGACGCGTGCGAATATGTCGAGGTCGCTGATAGCAGTCACTTTTCCCCCGTCCGCATTGGGCCCGCGACTTTCCAATCGCCCCACTGGATGGCAAAGCAATGAAATAACGCGAGCGACACCGATATTAAGGGTCGGCTGGAATGCCGGGAAGCAGTACTGTCGTCCAATACGGTCAGTATGCCAGCAAGAGGCTTTCCCGCGGTACTTAAATTGTAGATCCCGCCGCAACCCTGGACCCTAGAGCTGGAGAACCGCATGACGCTGTCGAGGATGCCGGAACCGGACCGGACCGTGCTCGACCGGAGCGGCACCATCGTCAAGGAACTCGAGGCACTGCTCGGCGCGGATGGCGTGATCTCCGAGGACGACGGCCGGCGCGCGTTCGAAGCCGATGCGCTGACGTCCTACCGGCAGACGCCGCTCGCGGTGGTGCTGCCCCGCTCGACCGAAGAAGTCTCCAAGGTTCTCAGATACTGCCGCCAGAACAATCTCAAGGTGGTGCCGCGCGGCGCGGGCACTTCGCTGTGCGGCGGGGCGCTGCCCTCGGCGGATTCGATCGTGCTCGGCACCTCACGCATGAACCGCGTGCTGGAAACGGACTTCGCCAACCGCACCATTACGGTCGAGTGCGGCATCACCAATCTTGCCATCACCGACGCGGTTTCGGCGGAGGGCTTTTTTTACGCGCCCGACCCCTCGAGCCAGCTCGCCTGCACGATCGGCGGCAACCTGGCGATGAATTCCGGCGGCGCACACTGTCTCAAATACGGCGTCACGACCAACAACGTGCTCGGCGTCAAGATCGTCCTGATGGACGGGGAGGTCGTGGAGATCGGCGGGCCTTATCTCGACGCCGAAGGCTACGACTTTCTGGCGCTCGTGATCGGATCGGAAGGCCAGTTCGGCATCGTGACCGAAGCCACGCTGAAGATCGTGCCCACGATGCCGGCCGCACGGCCGGTGATGCTGGGGTTCGATTCCTGCGAAGCTGCGGGACAATGCGTTTCCGCCATCATCGGATCCGGAATCATTCCCGTCGCCATCGAATATATGGACAAGCCCGCGATCGAGGTTGCGGAAGCCTATGCCAAGGCCGGCTATCCGCTCGACGTGGAGGCGCTTCTCATCGTCGAGGTCGAGGGCTTCGAAGACGAGATTGAAAAACTGATGCGCGCGATCGTCGACATCGCCCGCGGGTATAATCCCAAGGTCGTCGAAGCGAGCACCTCGGCGGAGCACAGCGCGCGCATCTGGAAGGGCCGCAAGGCCGCGTTCGGCGCTATGGGCCGCATCTCCGATTATTACTGCATGGACGGCACCATTCCCTTGGCAAAACTGCCGGAGGTTCTGGCGCGCATCACGCAGATCTGCGCCCAGCATCGCCTGAAGGTCGCGAACGTGTTCCACGCGGGTGATGGCAACCTGCACCCGCTCATTCTCTACAATGCAAACGACGCGGACGAGTCCCGCCGGGCGGAACTCGCCGGCGCGGAGATCCTCAAATTGTGCGTTGCCGTGGGCGGCTGCCTCACCGGCGAGCACGGCGTCGGCATCGAGAAGCGCGACCTCATGGACGTGCAGTATTCCCCGTCCGACCTCGCGGTTCAGATGCGGATAAAGAGCATCTTCGATCCCAACTGGCTGCTGAACCCGGGTAAGGTTTTTCCGCTGAGCGCCCTCGAAGCGGGCGAGCGCCCCGCGGCGGAACAGGCGGCCTGAGGAGAAGACATTGACCGATTTGCAGCGCCCCGGCGCCGACTGGGAGCTTCAGTTCGTCATCGCCGGCTGCCTCGAACGGCGTCTGCCGGTCGAAGTCGTCGGCTCGGGCTCCAAGCGCGGCATCGGCCGCCCTGTCGACGGCGCGATCACGGTGACGACCGCCTCGCTGCGCGGCATCTCGCTCTATGAGCCGAACGAGCTCGTGATGTCGGCGCGGGCGGGCACGCCGCTGTCGCAAATCGAAGCCGAGCTCGCCGCGCGCGGGCAGATGCTGCCCTTCGAGCCGATCGATCTTGCTCCGGCGACCGGGGGACCGCAGGGCGCGCAGACCATCGGCGCCGTCTTCGCAACCAACATGTCGGGCGCACGCCGTATCCACGCCGGAGCGGCACGGGACCACCTGCTCGGTATCAAGGGGGTCAACGGGCGCGCGGAGCTGTTCCAGGCGGGTGGCCGCGTGATGAAGAACGTCACCGGCTATGACGTTGCGCGCGGCCTTTCCGGCAGCTGGGGCACGCTCGCGGTGATGACAGAGGTGACGTTCAAAGTCGTGCCATGGCCCGAAACGGCCGCCACGGTCGTTTACCTCGGCCTGCCGGACAATCTCGCCATCGAGGTGCTTTCGGCGGCCATGGCGTTGCCTGTGGAGGTCTCCGGAGCGGTGCACCTGCAGGCATCCGTCGCGGCGCGTCTCAATCATCCGGGCTTGCGGACGATGAACAAATCCGTCACCGCGCTGCGGCTGGAGAATTTCGCCAGCGCCGTGGCGGGCCGCAAGCAGCGGCTCAAGGAGGCGCTGAAGGTCTACGGCAAGGCGCTGGAGCTGGACCACCGCGAGACGCTCGATTTCTGGGGCGAGTTGCGGCGGCTTTCCGTGATGCCGAACCGCGACACGCTGCTCTGGCGCATATCCACCAAGCCGACCACGGCGCCGAAACTTGTCGCGGCCATCAAACGCTATATGGATGTCGACGCCTTCTACGACTGGGGCGGCAGTCTCATCTGGCTGGAAGTTCCAGCGGCGGCGGATGCCGGTACGGCGGAAATCCGCCGCGTCACCGCCATACATGGCGGCCATGCGACGCTCATCCGCGCCGAGCCCGCGGTGCGTGCCGCCGTCGAGGTGTTCCAGCCGCTCAGCCCTGCGCTCGAGCGCCTCACACGCGGTCTCAAGGGCGCATTCGACCCGGCGGGCATACTCAACCCCGGCCGCATGTACGCTAACCTCTAAGGGCATACGCAAGCGCATGCAGACGAATTTCAGCCCCGAGCAGTTGAGCAACGAGCGCATCGCGGAAGCGGATGCCATCCTGCGGCGCTGCGTGCACTGCGGGCTGTGCACCGCCACCTGCCCCACGTACGTGCTCAAGGGCGACGAGCGAGACAGCCCACGCGGGCGCATCTACCTCATCAAGGACATGCTGGAGGACAACGTCCCGGCAAGTTCGGAGGTGCAGCTCCATATCGACCGCTGCCTGTCGTGCCTTTCCTGCATGTCGACCTGCCCCAGCGGCGTCGACTACATGCACCTGATCGACCTGGCGCGGGGCTATGTCGAGCAAACGGCGACGCGCCCCTGGAAGGAGCGCCTGGTGCGCCAGACGCTCGCGCGCGTGCTGCCGTATCCGGACCGCTTCCGCCTCGCGCTGAAGCTCGCGCCGCTGGGGCGGCCCTGGCTCAAGACGCTGCGCCGATTCGGCTTCCACCAGTTCGCCGCGATGATCGAGCTGGCGCCGGCGGTGCTGCCGCCTCCGCCGAAGTTCGAGGGCGCGGGCGTCGCCGCAACGGAACACGAAAGGCGGGCGCGCGTCATCATGCTGTCGGGGTGCGCGCAACAGGTGCTGCGTCCGGGCATCAACGATTCCACCATCCGCCTGCTTGCGCGGCGCGGTGTCGATGTCGTCGTCGCTGCCGGATCGGGGTGTTGCGGCGCGCTCACCTATCACCTCGGGGACGAGGCGGGGGCCATCGCGTTCGCCAAACGCAATGTCGATGCATGGTCGCATGAATTGGCGAAGGAGCCGATCGACGCGGTCATCGTCAACGCGTCGGGCTGCGGCACGACGGTCAAAGACTACGGCCATCTTCTCAAGCGCGATCCGGAATACGCCGCCCGTGCGGCACGCATCTCGGGCCTTGCGCGCGACGTATCGGAGTTCATTGGCAAGTACGACCTCGGCCCGCCCAAGCGCTGGTCATCCTTGCGGGTTGCCTATCACCCCGCCTGCTCACTGCAGCACGGCCAGGGTGTCAAGGAGGTGCCACGGGATCTCCTGGTCAAGGCCGGGTATAGCGTCGTCGACATCCCGGAATCGCACATCTGCTGCGGCTCGGCCGGAACTTACAACGTTCTGCAGCCGGAGATCGCGGGCGAATTGCGCGAACGCAAGGCGAAGAACATCAAGCGGGTGAAACCGGATGTCGTCGCAACGGGCAACATCGGCTGTATCACGCAGCTCTCGCAACAACTCGACGTTCCGGTCGTGCATACGGTGGAGCTGCTGGACTGGGCCTATGGCGGTCCCGTGCCGTTGGGCCTAGAAGGGCTGGCGCGCTTCGTCTCCAACGTTCCCGAGCCCAAGCGCCGGGCCGACGACTACATCTACGCCTAGCCAGGACGGGCGAGGCAACGGCGCATCCATTCCATATCGCAACGCGTTTCCCGAGGTTACGCGCCCGTCGCATCGCCGGAGCCTAGGACAGTCATGCCAGAACAGCACGCCACGGCGCGGGGCCCCGAGCCGGTTTCGACCGACTGGCGGCACGAGCGCGGGCCATTCGACATCATCGGCGATGTGCACGGCTGCACGGACGAGCTGATCGCGCTGCTCGAAAGGCTTGGCTATTCGGTGCGCCTCGAAGGCAAGGGCGACAGCCGCCGTGCCATTACACGTGCGCCCAAGGGCCGGCGCGCGTTTTTCGTCGGCGACCTCATCGACCGCGGGCCGGCGTCTCCCGATGCGCTGCGCATCGCGATGGATATGGTCGAGAGCGGCCATGCGCTGATGGTTCTCGGAAATCACGACGACAAGTTTTTGCGCTGGCTGAAGGGCAATCAGGTGAAGATCGGGATGGGGCTGGAGCGCACCATCAGCCAGCTCGAAGGCGAGGACGAAGGCATCAAGACGCGAGCGCGCACGTTTCTGGAGACGCTCCCGAGCCATGCCTGGCTCGACGGCGGCGCGCTGGCGATCGCACACGCCGGCATCCGGGAGAACATGCTGGGGCGCAATTCTCCGCGCGCGCGCGACTTCGGCCTCTACGGTGAAACATCAGGCCATGTCGATGCCAACGGCCTGCCGGAACGGTTCAACTGGGCGGCGGAGTATCGCGGCTCGGTGCCGGTCGTATTCGGGCATACGCCGGTCATCACGCCGGAGTGGCAGAATAATACCCTCTGCATCGACACGGGCTGCGTCTACGGCGGGACGCTGACAGCGCTGCGCTGGCCCGAGCGCGAGATCGTTTCGGTTCCCGCAAAGGAAGCCTACGCCGAGCTGAAACGCGGCTTCGGGCTGCCGCCGCCGCGCCCGCGGGACCGCGTCGAGCGCGCGGAATAGTCGGCGGCGGCGCCGCTGCCGTAGAGGCACTCTAGAGCCGTTCCGGTTTAGGTGAAAACGCAGAACGGCTCTAGACCATTGTTTGGTCGTGCTTCTGATCGGAAAACCGGTGCCCACTTTTCCGGAAGCACTCTCTACCTACCGTGCTTCTTATCGGAAAACCGGTGCCCACTTTTCCGGAAGCACTCTAGGGGAGATTGAGCTGCCAGGAGACGCCGAAGCGGTCGTTGACCCATGTGAAAAGCGTGCTGAAGCCGTAGTTGTCGAGCGGCATCAGCGCCGTTCCCCCGTCGAGCAGCGCCTCCGCCAGCCGCCGCAGCTCGGCTTCGGACGTACAGGTCACGAACAGGGAAACGGCGGGCGTGAAGCCGAACTGATGCTTCACCGGGCTGTCGATGCACATGAGGTCGAGATCGCGGATACGGAATTCAGCCTTGACGATACTCCCCTCGGCGCCGGGGCCTTCGGGGCCATAGCGGGCGATTTCCAGCACCTCGCCGCCGAAAAGGTTGATGTAGAGGCTCATGGCCTCCTCGGCCCTGCCTTCGAACATCAGCATGGGCTTGACGTGCGGATTGGCCATCCTCGCCTCCGGTCGTGTTCTCCGGTCCCGACGTTGCGCCGCCCGGTCGATCCGCTATAAGGCCACAACCCAGGCATATGCAGCGCGCTCTTGCGCCATCCGTTGTATTCCCATGAGCAAGCAGAAAAAAGACGCGCGCCCGACACCGCGCCTGCCGCGCGGCCTTCGTGACATCGAAGCGGGCGAGCTGCGTCAGCAGCACGCGATGCTCGCGAAAATTCGCGCTGTCTACGAGCTTTACGGCTTCGAGCCGCTGGAAACCCCGGCGCTCGAATATACCGATGCGCTCGGCAAGTTCCTGCCCGACCAGGACCGCCCCAACGAAGGCGTGTTCTCGCTGCAGGACGACGACGAGCAGTGGATGAGCCTGCGGTACGACCTCACCGCGCCGTTGGCGCGCTACGTCGCCCAGCACTTCCAGTTTATTCCGAAGCCCTTCCGCCGCTATGCGAACGGTTACGTGTTCCGCAACGAGAAGCCGGGGCCGGGCCGCTTCCGCCAGTTCATGCAGTTCGACGCCGATACGGTGGGTGCGGAGAGCGTCGCGGCGGATGCCGAGATGTGCATGCTCGCCGCCGACACGATGGAAGCGCTCGGCATCCAGCGCGGCGACTATGTGATCAAGGTCAACAACCGCAAGGTGCTGGATGCTGTCATGACGGCGATCGGCATCGGCGGCGAAGAGAACGCAGGCAAACGCCTTACGGTGCTGCGCGCCATCGACAAGTTCGACCGTCTCGGCGCTGAAGGCGTGCGCGAATTGCTCGGCAAGGGACGCAAGGACGAGAGCGGCGACTTCACCAAGGGCGCGGAGCTGGAAGAGAGCGGCATCGACGCAATTCTTTCATTCACCGGCGCTCTCGCCGGCAGCAACGAAGATACCCTCGCAAAGCTGCGCGCGATTACCGATACGGAAGGCGTCGCAGAGCTGGCGGAGATCGCGAACCTTGCGGCCTCGGCGGGCTACGGCGCTGATCGCATCCGCATCGATCCGTCCGTCATCCGCGGCCTCGAGTACTATACGGGGCCCGTGTTCGAGGCGGAGCTGACCTTCGAGGTGAAGGACGAGAAGGGCAACCCCGTGCGGTTCGGCTCGGTCGGCGGCGGCGGCCGCTATGATGATCTCGTCGCACGCTTCACGGGCCAGAAGGTGCCGGCCACCGGATTCTCCATCGGCGTGTCGCGCCTCCAAGCGGCGCTGAATGCGTTGCACAAGGATAAGCCGGGCACCGCGGACGGCCCCGTCATCGTTACGGTGATGGAGAAGGAGCGCATCGCCGACTACCAGAAGATGGTGCGGGAGCTGCGCTCGGCGGGCATCCGCGCGGAGCTTTATCTCGGCAATCCGAAAAAGTTCGGCAAGCAGCTCGAATATGCCGACAGGCGCGGCAGCCCATGCGTCGTCATCCAGGGCTCGGACGAACGCGATGCCGGCAAGGTGACGCTCAAGGACCTCATCGAGGGCGCGAAGGCGGCTGCCGCGATCAAAGATCACGGGGAGTGGAAGGAGCAGCGCCCGGCCCAGGTTACGGTCGACGCCGCCGATCTCGTCGCCGAGGTGAAGGCCATCATCGCCCGCCATTCCGCCTGACGACGGCGATTTTCGGCGTCCGGCGCGCGGGATACGTTCGGCCGGCAGGGATATCCCGGCGCTCACCGGGGGCGAAATTGATCCTGAGGCCCCTCGCCGCTAGGTTCGGGCCTCCCCGGCTACGAAGGGCCACCATGCACGCTAACCCCTCGACCACCGACAATTCCCGCGTTGCGGACGCGCCGCCCGATAATTGGGCCGACCGCTACGCGCCGGAATCGGTGCGTCCCTACCTGCGGCTTGGCCGGATCGATCGCCCCATCGGCTTCTGGCTGCTGCTGATCCCCTGCTGGTGGTCGGTCGGCCTCGCCGAGGTGAGGCTGAACCAGCCCTATCCCAATCCCTGGCTGCTGGGGCTGTTCGCCATCGGCGCCCTCCTGATGCGCGCGGCGGGCTGCGCCTATAACGATTACGTCGATCGAGATTACGATGCGCGCTCGGAGCGCGGTGCGAACCGGCCCATACCCGCCGGCCAGGTGACGCCGGCCGAGGCCCTCGCATTCGCCGCGATGTGCAGCCTTGGCGGCCTCCTTGTGCTCGTCCAGTTCAACAGCTTCACCATCAAGCTCGGCGCCGCGTCGCTGCTGCTCGTGGCGATCTATCCTTTCATGAAGCGCTTCACCTATTGGCCGCAGCTCATCTTGGGGCTGGCGTTCAATTGGGGCGCGCTCGTCGGCTGGAGCGCCGTCATGGGCTCCGTCGGAGTGCCGGCGCTGCTGCTCTACGCGGGCTCGGTGCTGTGGACCATCGGCTACGATACGATCTACGCGCACCAGGACCGCGAGGACGACCTGATGCTCGGCCTGCGCTCCACTGCGATCCGCTTCGGCGAGAACACGATGACGTGGGTCGGCTCGTTCTACGCTGCCGCCATCGTGCTGTGGCTGCTCGCGGGTTTTCTTGCGGGCACGCACCTCATCTTCTTCACGGCGGTGGTGCTGGCCTCGCTGCAGATGGCCTGGCAGGTGACCACGCTCGACACCACGGACCCGGCCAACTGCCTGCGCCGTTTCCGGTCGAACCGCGATGTCGGTCTGGTGATATTCTTCGGCCTCGTCGCCGATCTCGTCATATCGCGCATGGCGGGCCTCAGTTGAGGCTGCGCAGAGCGTTAATCGGGAATGTCCGTTAAACAATTTCGGCCTGGGCCCGTGCCGGGGTCCAAGCCGAAACTGAGGAGCCTCGCCGTTGTCTTCAGAGCAGCCGTCTAAGCGCGACCATGCAGGCAGAATGACACATCCGGCTTCCTACCGGCTTAAAATATAGCGTAAATTCGCCGTAACCGGGCGGCCCGTTCCGACCGCCGCTGGCGACCACCAATCCTGTTTCGAGGGGACCTGTCTCGATGAGCGACAAGATGACAACGCCGAAGCAACTTCTCCATCTCGTCTTCGGCGGCGAGCTTACATCGCTCGACGGCGTGGAATTCCGGGACCTCAAGGATCTCGATATCGTCGGTATCTATCCCAATTACGCAGAGGCACACGCCGCCTGGAAGGCCGCGGCCCAGCGCACCGTCGACAACGCTATGATGCGTTACTTCGTCGTCCACATGCACCGGCTGCTCGAGCCGGAAAACAAGAACGCGAAGGCCCCATCGTGACGGTTGCCACATCCGCGCCGGCCAAGCCGGCTGCCGGCGCCATCGCACTCAGCGAGCACCAGCGCGGCCTGCTGGTGCGCTTTTTGCGCGAATGGATCTATCCGCGCTGGCGCGAGCTGATCGTCGCCTTCATCCTTACCAGCCTGCTGGCCGCCATAACCGGCGCCTACCCGATGATCATCAAGGCGTCGTTCGATACCTTGATGAACGATCAGACGGGCATGCTGGTCTATGTGCTCATCGCCATCGTCGGCGCGACGATGCTGCGCAGCATCCTGCTCTACATGCAGAACGTGCAGACCAATCGCATCGTCATGCGCATGACGACCGATATGCAGCGCGTCGGCTTCGCCCATCTGATGACGTCGGACTTCGGCCGCCTTTCGCGCGAGACGCCGGGCCGCCTCGTCTCGAAGCTCACCAACGATATCGGCTTCGTGCAGACTGCGGTTCAGGCGGCGATCAACACCGCCGTGCGCGATGCACTCACGATCATCGCGCTCGTTGCGTCGATGATCTACCTCGACTGGATCATGTCGCTCATCGTGCTGTGCGTCTATCCGCTCGCGGCGCTGCCGGTGGCAAGCCTCTCGCAGAAGCTGCGGCGCGTCGCCAAGCAGACCCAGAACGAGCTCGGCGACATGACCTCGCTGCTCACCGAGAAACTATCCTCGGCGCGGCTGATCAAGTCGTACCGGCTCGAGGACTACGCTTCGGAGCGTCTCAACAAAAGCTTCGAGCACGTCTACAGGCTGCGCATGAAGGCGGTTAAAAACCGCGCGCGCATCGATCCGCTGCTGGAGGCGCTCGGCGGCATTGCCATCGCTGGCGTCATCGCCCTCGCCTACTGGCGGATCGCCAGCGGCATATCGACCGTCGGCGACTTCATGGGCTTCATCACGGCGCTGCTGATGGCATCCCAACCGATCCGCGCGCTCGGCACGCTCTCGGGCCGCATCAACGAGGGCCTTGCCGCGGTCGAAAGCTTCTACGGTCTCATCGATGAGAAGCCGCTCATCGTCGATAGGGCGGACGCCAAGCCGCTCGCGGTCGGTAAGGCCGCCATACGCTTCGACCGGGTCGGCTTCTCCTACGACGGCGGCGGCGCGCAGGCCGTCACCGACTTCTCGCTTCTCGTGCCGGGCGGCTCGACTGTCGCGCTGGTCGGCCGCTCGGGCGCCGGCAAATCCACCGTGCTCAACCTCGTGCCGCGGCTGTTCGACGTGGGAACCGGCGGCATTGCCATCGATGGCCACGACATCCGCGACGTCACGCTCGCTTCGCTGCGCGATGCCATTTCCATCGTCTCGCAGGACGTGACGCTGTTCGACGATACGATCGCCGCGAATATCGCCCTCGGACGGCTGGGGGCGCCGCAGGCGGATATCATCGAGGCGGCGAAGGCGGCCGCGGCGCACGCGTTCATCCTCGCCCAGCCGGACGGCTATAATACCGAAATCGGCGACCGCGGCTTGAGATTGTCCGGCGGCCAGCGCCAACGTCTTGCACTCGCCCGCGCCATCCTGAAGGATGCGCCCATCCTGCTGCTCGACGAGGCAACGAGCGCGCTCGATACCGAATCGGAACGGCTCGTGCAGGAGGCTCTCGCGCGCTTCACCCGCAACCGCACGACGCTCGTCATCGCTCACCGTTTATCGACGGTTCAGAACGCCGATCTCATCTGCGTTATGGATGACGGCCGGATCGTCGAGACGGGCACACACATGGAATTGCTGGCGGTGGACGGCCATTACGCGCGGCTGGTGCGCTCACAGGCTCTTGTTGCCGCGCCGGCCTGAGCGAGCAGCCAGTTCCAATCCGACTGCACAATCGTTGCGCCTCACGCAGCGCAGGCTCCGGTTATTCGCGGCGCAAAATGCCGTCCACGATGCGGTTGGCCCAGCCGTGGGATTGGAACGTGCGCTTCAGCTCGTCCGGGTCGTAAACCGTATCGACCCACTCGAAGAACTCCATGGGGCGCTTTTCGTTGTCGGCGAGGTAGCGCTCGAAGAAATAGTCGAGAATGCCGGTGTGCGCCTGGCGGAAGTGCCCGTATTTGAACGACAGCTCCTTCTTCGCCTCCTCGAGCGGCACGCCTTCGTGCAGGAAACGGTAAAGCACGCTCATCAGGCCTGCGCGGTCGGCGCCGGACTTGCAGTGCATGAGGGCCGGATATTCGATTTCCTCAAATAGCCGTGCAGCGCCCCTCAGCTCCTCCCGCGTCGGGGCCGCACGCGAGCGTACCTGATAGTTGACGAGCTTGATGCCCAGCTGCTTGCAGGTGCGGCGCTCGAGCCAGTAGCTGCCGCAATCCCGCTCGCCGCGCAGATTGACGATGGTGCGCACGCCAGCGTTCGCAAAGCGGCGGATCTGGTGCGGCGCCGGCTGTGCGGACCGCCAGACCTTATCGGAAAGCCTGTGGCTGTTCAGGTAGACGAGGCGGAAGACGCCGTGGTCGACGAGAAGCATGCCGATATACGATGCGGGCGCGGACACCATCCGGCGCGCGCCGGGTGGAAGGGCATCCGCCACCCGTTGGCGCAGGCTACGTCCAGCGCGCCGCCACGAGCGTTTGGCCCGCTTCACCAATCCTGCCATCAAAGTCCGCTGATTTGAGGGTTGGGGGGCGCGGGGCGCATCCGGACAGGCACCGAAAAATCACGGCGTCTGCCCCACGTCCCGGTTTGCCATCGCTAAATATTCGCTATAGGAACCACCTGCAAGTGGTTCGCACAGAACCATTGCCCGCTGGGGGCGATCTGGCGCCGAGGCACCTATTGTGATGATCGAGATATTCGCCATCATGGGAGGCACGGTGGCGAGCGCATTTCTCGATCCGAATCACACGGACAAGCATAAGGCCCTAGTGTTCCTCATGCTTTCGAAGCCCGCTCCAGACTTTAGCCGCGAACCCTGCCGAGCATCGGAAGCGGAACACTAGCGGATGGCTCGTTCGCCCGAAACCAAACGCAAACTCAACCGTCTCGCCGGCAGCGCGCTCGCCGGCATGATTTCCCTGGTCAGGGGCACCTCGCGGATCAGCTACGATCCGCCCGATGCGCTCGACCGGCTGGCCGCAGACCACCCGCTCATCGTCGCCGTCTGGCACGGCCAGTTCATGCTGACCTCGGGCTTCCGCCCTTCGCCGGAGACGAAAGTCGCCGCGATGGTGGCGCGGCATGGGGATGCCGAGCTGATCGGCTCGGCCATGGCGCGGTTCGGGGTGGAGCTGATCCGCGGCGCGGGCGCGGGGACGCGGCGCAAGGACCGGGGCGGCGCTTATGCTCTCCGTCAGTGCGTGCGCGCGCTCAAGGACGGCTACTCCATCGTGATGACGGCCGACGTGCCGCCGGGGCCGGCCCGCAAGGCGGGGATCGGCATCGTGATGATGGCGCGCCTTTCCGGACGGCCGGTTGTGCCATGCGCGGTTGCGTCATCGCGTTTCCTCGCGCTCAACACGTGGAGCCGGATGACGATCAACCTGCCGGCCTCCAAGATCGTCTACGTGATGGGCGATCCGGTCTGGGTTCCGGCGGATGCCGGCGAAGCCGAACTCGAATACGCGCGCCAGCAGGTGGAGCGCAGGCTCAACGACGCCACCGCGCGCGCCTATCAGCTGGCCGGCGCCGACCTGTCGCGCGCTTCCCCGCCCAGCACCGATCCTTCCGCCCCCCCGGCTCCGCCGGATATGCGCCTGAAAGCGTACCGCACGGCCATGAGCCTGATGCGGCCGTTCGCGCCCGTTCTGCTCAAGGTGCGCGAGCGCGGCGGCAAGGAGGATGCGCGGCGGCGCGGCGAGCGGCTCGGCTATGCCTCCCAGGCGCGTCCTACGGGCGTTGTGTGCTGGGTGCACGCGGCGAGCGTCGGGGAGACGAACGCGGTATTGCCTCTGATCGAGGCTCTGGGAGCTGCACGGCCCGATCTCAACTTCGTGCTCACGACGGGAACGGTAACATCGGCGGGCCTCGCCGACCGGCGTCTCGGACCCAACGCGGTGCACCAGTACGTGCCGCTCGATGCGCCGGAATATGCCGCGCGCTTCCTGGAGCACTGGAAGCCCGATCTCGCGGTCTTCACGGAATCGGAGATCTGGCCCTCGCTGATCCTCGAGACGTCGGCCCGAAACATTCCGATGGCGCTCGTCAACGGACGCCTGTCGCAGCGCAGCCGTCGCCGCTGGCAGCGAAACAAGGCGATGGCGCTGCCGCTGTTCAGCCGCTTCACCGTCATCCTGGCGCAGAACGATCGCATGGCGACCGGCTTCTCGGCCCTCGGCGCGCGCAACGTCATCTCGGTGGGCAATCTCAAAATCGATGCGCCGCCCCCGCCTATCGATCTCGCGGAGCTGGAGCGCCTTAAGGAAGCGCTCGGCGACCGGCCCGTGTTTGCCGCGGCGAGCACGCACGAGGGCGAAGAGGAAACCATTGCGGTTGCGCATCGCACGCTGACGCGGCGGTTCGAAAATCTCTGCACGATCATAGCGCCCCGCCATCCGGAGCGCGGAACACCGCTTGCAGAAACGCTGAAGAATCTCGGTTTCACGGTGGCCCAACGTTCGCTCGGTGCATTGCCGGGGCCGCGCACCGACATCTACATCGCCGATACCATCGGCGAACTCGGCACTCTCTATGCGCTGGCACCCGTCGCATTCATCGGCGGCTCGCTCATCGATCGCGGGGGACAGAACCCCATCGAAGCCGTGCGGCACGGCGCAGCGGTTCTCACCGGCCCTCACTGGCAGAATTTTCGCGACGCGTACCGCACGCTTTTGCATCATGCAGGCGCCATCGAAGTGAACGATGCGGCCGATATCGCCGCCGCGGTCACCAACCTTCTCGACAATCCTGCCGAGCTGCAGCGCATGCATACGGGTGCAGACCAAGCGCTCGCCACGCTTTCGGGTGCCCTCGAGAAGACCGTCGAGACGCTGTTGCACTATCTCCCGGACGGGAGATTGAAGCGTGCGTCTTGACGAACCCACCTGGTGGTATGGCGACGGCGATGATGTTCGCCGGCGCATCCTTGGCCCCCTGGGCCGTCTCTACGGCTGGGCCGCCGAACGCCGCTACTACCGCCGCCAGCCGTACCGCTCGCGCCTTCCGGTGATCTGCGTCGGAAACTTCACGGCGGGCGGGACCGGCAAGACGCCGCTTTCCATTGCCATTGCCCGCATGCTGATCGATCGCGGCGAGCGGCCCGTATTCCTGACCCGCGGCTACGGCGGGCGAACGCGCGGACCAGCTTGGGTGGAGGATGGGCCGGGTGCGGCAAAGGTCTATGGCGATGAGCCGCTGCTGCTCGCGGCGCTGGCGCCGACGCTCGTTGCCCGCGACCGGCGGGCGGGTGTCATCACCATCGAGGCGGACCGGCGCCCGCACACTGTCGTCATCATGGACGATGGGTTGCAGAACCCCGCCATAGCCAAGGACCTTTCGATCGCGCTGGTCGACGGCAAGCGCGGCATCGGCAACGGCGAGGTCATACCCGCGGGGCCGCTGCGCGCGCCGTTCGAATTCCAGATCGGACTGGCCGACGCCATCGTGGTGCGCGATCCGCCTCCGGACGAGGACCCCGAGAGCGTCTATGCGGTGCTGCGGCGCGGCTTCCTGGGGCCGGTCATGATCGCACGTGTCGAGGCGAGCGGGGATACCTCATGGGTCAAGCAGCGACCGTTGCTCGCCTTCGCGGGCATCGCCAATCCGCACCGCTTTTATCGCCTGCTCGAAAAGCTCGGTGGCAAGCTCGCCGACACCATCTCCTTTCCCGATCACCACCCGTTCACGCCTGGCGACGCGGCGAAGCTGCTAGGTGCCGCGCGGACGGTTGGCGCTCAGCTCGTCACGACGGAGAAGGATTTTGCGCGCCTGAAGAGCGATGCGGGGCTCGCGGAGCTGGCGGCGGCGACACGCACCCTCGCCATCGAGATGCGCATTGCCGAGAGCGATGCTGTGCGTATCGCCTCGCTCATCGACGCAGCGGTGAAAGGAACGTCGCGCCGGCAGCGGCCGCCGGATCCGTAGTCCGTAGAGGATCGCGCCGAAATCAGGGGTGATCGCCCGGAGGCGTTTTGCGCATCTGCAAAAAGCGCTGCATCGAAGCTTCAGGCGTCGAATAGGCTTCCTGAAGCTCGACGCTCCAGTAGCGCAGATCGGGCAGCATGATCGGCTCGCCGGTGACGGCGCAACGGACGAAGTCGCCCGGCGAAAGCACCTGAAACTCCCCGTTAAGGAACTTCACCTTCGCTTCGCCTCTGAGGCCGAAGAATCTGTCGATCCGGTTCATACGCTTCTCTTGCCGATGTCAGCCGCTCACAATGCCAATCGCGCGGGGCTCGTCAAGCACCCCGGGGAATCGGACAATTAAAACAACGACCCCTGATCGCTGCTGCCGCGGTTCCGCGGACGGCGGACGCCGGGGTTTGCCGGTGCTGCAGGGGCGGCAGGCCGCGCGGGGGGTGACGCCTTGCCTTCCGTGGCTTCAAGGTGAACTGCCTGCGCCTCCGCGTCGATGCGCCCATCATGCAGCTCGACTTCGAACCTGTCTCCAGATGCAACGGCCGAGGCCGAGCGAACGGCGCGGCCTTCCGCGTCGCGCACGAGGGCAAACCCGCGCTGCAAGACGCTCTGGTAACTCAGTGAGGCGAGCAGCTTGTCGTAGCCATCGAGCTGGCGGCGTCGCGCCATAATTCCATTGCGCAGCGCCTGGGCCGCGCGTCCGTGATGCGTACCGACACGCTCCCCGCACACGAGGATGCGATGGCGGATCGGACTCGCGTTGAGGCGCGCCGATATGCGCGCAAATTGCGTATGGTGCGCGCGCGTGTTGGCGAGCAGCGCGCGCCCGAGCCGCTTCTCGCAGGCATCGAAACGCTGGCGCGGCATCGCCAGAACATCCTGAAGACGTGGCAAGCCGCGCGACGCAGCTCTCAAATGCGCGCGCGAATGCTCCAGCATGCGTCGCGCAGCAGTAGCGAGCCGCAATCCGCTTTTCTGCGTCGCGTCAGCTAGCTCGGCGAACTTCGGCACCGCCCACTCGGCGGCCTTCGTGGGCGTCGGCGCCCGTGCATCGGCGACGAGATCGATCAGCGTCCAATCGGTTTCATGGCCGACCGCAGAGATCACGGGGATGGCGCTTGCCGCCACCGCGCGCACGACGATCTCCTCGTTGAAGCCCCACAGATCTTCGAGGCTGCCGCCGCCGCGGGCAACGATGAGAACGTCGGGGCGTGCAATCGGCCCCCCGATGGCGAGCGCGTTGAACCCCGCGATCGCGGCGGCGACCTCGGCGGCACACGTATCGCCCTGCACGCGCACCGGCCACACGATCACGCGCGTGGGAAAGCGTTCATTGAAGCCATGCAGCATGTCGCGGATGACGGCGCCCGTTGGCGATGTCACGATGCCGACGATGCCGGGCAGGAATGGCCGCGGCCGCTTGCGCTCCTCGGCGAACAGCCCTTCAGCTGTGAAGCGGCGCTTGCGCTCCTCCAGCAGCGCCATCAGCGCGCCGAGCCCCGCGGGCTCCAGGCTCTCGATGACGATCTGATATTTCGACGAGCCGGGATAGCTCGTCACGCGACCCTGAACGATGACCTCCATGCCTTCCTCGGGTTTAACCTTGAGGCGGGCGTAGGTCATCTTCCAGATGACCGCTTCGATCTTGGCGCGGTCGTCCTTCAGCGCGAAATAGCAATGGCCCGAAGCGTGGCGGCCGCGGAAGCCCGATATTTCTCCGCGCAGGCGCACGTAGCCGAAGCCTTCCTCCAGGGCGCGCTTTATGGCGCCGGAAAGCTCGGAGACGGTGAACTCGGCGGCGTTGCCGCCGGCCTCATGCTGCTGCGCTGGTTGGCTCACGCTGGGTGCTCGTTTGTGGCGTTCCGATTCGATGATACATCAGTCGCCCGGGTAACGCCCGGACGGCGAACAAGGTGGCGGAAGTCCCCTAATTTTCGAGAGATCAAGCGACGATGAACGTTCTCCTCATCGGCTCCGGCGGCCGCGAGCACGCCCTTGCGTGGAAGCTCAGCGCCAGTCCGCTGCTGGCCAAGCTCTATTGTGCCCCGGGGAACGGCGGAATTGCGGAGGTGGCCGAGTGTATCCCGCTCGCCGTTGCCGACCACACCGCCGTGATCCGCTTTTGCACCGATAACGCAATCGATCTGGTGATCGTTGGGCCCGAAGCGCCGCTCGTTGCAGGTCTTGTAGATGATCTCACCACGGCAGGGATCAAGTGCTTCGGTCCGACACAAGCTGCGGCGCAGCTCGAAGGCTCGAAAGGCTTCACCAAGGATCTGTGCGCCGAATTCAATATTCCAACCGCGGCCTATGGCCGCTTTACCGACGCGGAAAGCGCCAAGGCTTATGCCGCCGAGCAGAAGCTGCCCGTCGTCATCAAGGCCGATGGCCTTGCGGCGGGCAAGGGCGTGACCATCGCCGAGACGCATGCAGAAGCAGACGCCGCGATCGAAGCGTGCTTTGCGGGCGCATTCGGCAAGGCGGGCAGCGAGGTCGTCGTCGAGGAATTTCTCGAGGGCGAGGAAGCGAGCTTCTTTGCGCTGTGCGACGGCAAGACGGCACTCGCGCTTGCGACGGCCCAGGATCACAAGCGCGTCGGCGACGGCGACACCGGCCCCAACACCGGTGGCATGGGCGCTTATTCGCCGGCTCCCGTCATTACGCCCGCCATCTTCACGCGCATCATGGACGAGATCATCCGGCCGACCGTCGATGCCATGGCGAAGCGCGGCACGCCGTTCACGGGGGTGCTGTTCGCGGGGCTGATGATCACTACGGATGGGCCGAAGCTCATCGAATACAACGTGCGCTTTGGCGATCCGGAGACGCAGGTGCTGATGCTGCGGCTCAAATCGGATCTGCTGCCGGCGCTGCTCGCGTGCGCCGACGGCGTGCTCGACCGGCTCGACCTGCGGTGGAGCGATGATGCTGCGCTTACGGTCGTCATGGCGGCGAACGGCTATCCAGGGTCGCCGGAAGTTGGCAGTGAGATCAAGGGAATCGATGCGGCAGCGGCGGTCGAAGGGGTGGAAATCTTCCACGCCGGCACACGCCGTGACGGCGATCGCCTGCTCGCCCATGGCGGGCGCGTGCTGAACGTCTCGGCAGTCGGGGCGACCGTCGCCGAGGCGCAGGTGCGAGCCTACGAGGCAGCAGCGCGCATCGATTGGCCGGGCGGTTTCTTCCGGCGCGATATCGGCTGGCGTGCGGTCGAGCGGGAAAAATCCGGGACCTGACCTGCTCTCCCGGCTACGTGCGCTCATCTTCCAACGGACGATAAAATCCACATCTAAACTGCCGTACGTCGCGATGCCAATCGAAGCCCGCTAGGTTTCTCATGAGCAGAAAACCCGTTCACGTTCGCCCCGTTGCGACGCCCGCGCCAGCCTCGGCAACGCCGAGCATCGCGCTGGCCCTCGGCGGCGGCGGGGCACGCGGTCTTGCGCACATCCCGATCCTCGAAGCCTTCGATGAGCTGGGCTTGCGGCCAAAAATCATCGCGGGCACGTCTATCGGCGCGGTCTTTGCGGCGGCGTATGCCTCCGGTCTCAGCGGCAAGCAGATCCGCAAGCACGCGTTCGAAGTGTTGACGAAGCGGCTCGATCTCGTGCGCGATCTTTATTCGGCGCGCGTGCGCATGGCGGGCGGGCTGTTCGGTGCATTGACGCCGCGGCCGGCTTTCCTTTCGCCGGAGAAGCTGCTCGACATCATCCTGCCGCCGCAGATCGCGCGCGATTTCGCGCACCTGACGACGCCGCTCAAGATCGTCGCGTCCGACTTCTACGCGCAGGAGGCCGTCGTCTTCTCGTCGGGTCCGCTGCGTCCGGCGGTGGCCGCGAGCATGGCGCTTCCCGTCATCTTCCATCCGGTCGAGCTCGAGGGGCGCGTGCTCATCGACGGCGGCCTCGTCAATCCGCTGCCGTTCGACCTCGTGGCGGGAATGGCCGACCTGACGGTCGCGGTGGATGTCAGCGGTATGCCTACGCGGCGCCCAGGCCAGACCATGCCCAAGGCGTGGGAGGCGCTGTTCGCATCGAACTTCATCTTCGAGCGCACCATCATTCGCGAGAAGCTGAAGCGCCGCCAGCCGGACCTCTATCTCGACGCCGGGACCAGCCGCTTCCAGATCCTCGACTTCCTGAAGATCGATGAGATCCTCGCCGCCGCGGAGCCGGCAAAGGAACGCGCGAAGGCACAACTTGCGCGCATGCTCGAAGCGGAGACCTTGCCGATCGCCGATGCAGCCGAGCCGGTCACCGAGCTTGCGGCGCCGCGGCGTCCGGCGCTTCTGAAGCGCAAGCGGGGGCGGAAATCGTAGCCTACTTCGCGTTCGGGAATGGGCGAGCGGCCAGTCGCCGTGCACGTTTAGCGTCTTTGCACAAAGAAGCTCTTGAGGAGGCGGCTTGCATCGTCCTCACCGATGCCCGGATAGATCTCGGGCCCGTGATGGCATGTCGGCTGGCTGAAGATTCGCGGCCCGTGCTCGACACCGCCGCCCTTCGGATCCGCCGCGCCATAGTACAGCCGATGGATACGGGCGAACGAGATGGCTGCAGCACACATCGGACAGGGCTCCAAAGTTACATACAGGTCGCAGCCGACCAACCGCTCCGAGCCGAGCAAGGCGCAGGCCGACCGGATGGCAAGTATCTCAGCGTGGGCCGTGGGGTCGGACAACTCGCGGGTGCGATTACCCGCCGCAGCCAAAAGCATCCCATTGGGTCCGGCAACCACTGCGCCGACGGGCACCTCCCCGCGGGCGCCCGCTGCCTTCGCTTCGGATAGGGCGCGCAACATGTGGCCCTGATCGCGCTCCGGTGCCATAAGGGCTCCCGATCTCAACCGCTTCATATCCAGATGCCCGCCGACAAACCAGCAAACCGCCAACATCGCAAGCCCGCCGGTAAGCCGCAGCGGGTGAAGAGAGCGCTCGGCGCGCCGAAGAGGCCCGGAGCATCGAAGGGGCCCGGAGCGCCGAAGGCCCCGGGGGCCGCAAAGACATTCGGGGCACCGAAAGTATCGGGGGCACCGAAGGGAAAGAGGCCGCCGCGTCTGCAGACAAAATCCGGCACAGCAGTCGGCGTGAGCAAGCCGAGGCGTAGCCCTCGCAGCGCCGAGGCCGCCACGGCGCGGCCCGCCGGCGCGGACGAGCCCCTGCGGATCGCCAAGGCCATGGCGCGTGCCGGCCTCTGCTCGCGCCGTGAGGCGGAGCGGTGGATCGAGCAACGGCGCGTGAGCGTCAACGGCCGCCTTCTGACGACGCCGGCATTCGAGGTGACCCCCAAGGACAAGGTGCTGGTCGATGGCCAGCCGCTGCCCCTCGCCGAGCCGCCGCGCCTATGGCGCTATTATAAGCCGCGCGGACTGGTGACGACCCACAACGATCCGCAGGGCCGCCCAACCGTATTCCAGTCGCTGCCCGAGGACCTGCCGCGCGTCGTTTCCGTCGGCCGGCTCGACTTCAACAGCGAAGGCCTGCTGCTGCTCACCAACGACGGGGCCCTCGCCCGCTTCATGGAGCTGCCATCGACGGGCTGGCTGCGCCGCTATCGCGCCCGCGCCCACGGCCGTGTTGCGCAGGCCGATCTCGACAAGCTGAAGGACGGCATCGAGATCGAGGGCGTGCGCTATGGCCCGGTGGAAGCGACGATCGACACCGTGCAAGGCGCGAACACGTGGTTGACCATCGGCCTGCGCGAAGGCAAGAACCGCGAAGTGCGCCGCATCCTCGCCCACCTCGGCCTGGAGGTGAACCGGCTGATCCGCATCTCCTACGGACCGTTCCAGCTTCTCGACCTGAAGCCCGGCGAGGCCGAGTCGGTGAAGCGGCGCGTTCTTGTCGACCAGTTGGGTCCGCGTCTCGCCGCGGAACTGAACCTCAACGAGCCCACCGAGGAAGAGCGGGCAAAGCGCAAGACCCGCAATGCGGGACGGGACGAGAAGTCATGAGAATCGTCGGCGGAGCCCTGCGCGGGCGCCCCATTACGGGCCCGCAGAACGGAGGCGTGCGTCCGACGGCCGACCGCGTACGCGAGAGCGTTTTCAACATCCTTGCCCACGGCGTGCCGGACCTGGAACTCGAGGGCGCTCGTGTCGTCGACCTTTTCGCTGGCACCGGGGCGCTCGGCATCGAGGCGCTGTCACGCGGAGCAGCATTCTGCCTCTTTATCGATAGCGATGCCGACGCGCGGGCTCTGATCCGCACCAATATAGAGAAGTTCGGGCTGACGGGCATAACGCGCATCTTCCGCCGCGACGCCACCGATCTCGGCCCCGTGGGCACCATGGCGCCTTTCAACCTGGCTTTCCTCGATCCGCCGTACGACCAGGGCCTTGCGGAGCGTGCGCTTCTTTCGCTCGCCGGAGGCGGGTGGCTGACGCGCGGGGCGATTACCGTCACCGAGGAGCGCGCCGGAGCGGACGTTGCGCTGCCGGCCACGTTCACCGAAATCGACCGGCGCACGTACGGCGATTCGCAGATCGTGATTGCGCGGTTCGCAGGATAGAGCCGCCACGCAAGCTGTGGAGTTGAAAAAGCGCTCACGCTTCGGACTGGTAGGGTCCGAAGCGATCATGGTTTAGTACGGCTCCTGGGGCATCAGAATCCAGAGCAGGATGTAGACGAGGATGCCGGGAAACCCGACCGACAGCACGCTGAGGATGACATAGCCGAGGCGCACGAGTGTCGGATCCCAGTCCAGCCACTTGGCAATGCCGCCGCATACGCCGGCGATGAGCTTGCCCTGGCGTACGCGCATCAGCGGCCGGCGGAGGGGATCGTCCATGGACATGCGGTCAGGTCTCCATTGCGAACGGTGCGTATGGTCTTTCGCAGGAAACGCTCATATCAGCCATAAGTTTCACGGCGCCAGGCTGTTGATGTAGGCGATGATGGTATCGACCTCCGCAGCGGAGAGCTCGAACTTCGGCATCTCGTCGTGCGGGCGGGCGATGCCCCGCGAGAGCGGCTCGCGCAGCGCCAGGATCGGGTGGCGGCCCGCCATGTCGATCCAGCGCGGCGCCCGGGGATTGGGGCTCTCGCCCGTACGCCCGATGGCATGGCACCAGGCGCAGTTCTTCTGCGCCAGCTCCTTGCCATGGCTGATGAGCGCGTCGCTGCGCGCTGTCGCGTCATTGGTGTGGCCGAGCCGCTCCAGGCCCTTGGCAGCGCCGGTGAGCGCCGGATCGAGCGAAAGCGCGCGCTCGAGATCCGCGGTTGCCGCGAGCTTATCGCCCTGCGCCTCGTAGACATAGCCGCGGTTGGCATAGGCCTGCGCGAACGAGGGATTGAGACGAATGGCGGCGGTGTAGTCGGCAATGGCCGCCGCCGTATCACCCTTCTTGCGATGGGCAAGGCCGCGGTTGTTGAGCGCGGAGGCGTTGTTCGGCTGCTTGGCGAGCGCGGCGGTGAAATCGGCGATGGCCTCGTCGGCGTTCTCCTGCAACAGCCGCGCATAGCCGCGCGCGACGAAGAGGCCGGCGGAGCCGCCGTCGATGCGCAGCGCATCGGTCAGATCGGAGACGGCGCCGACGTTGTCGCCCGATGCGAGGCGCGCGGATGCACGCCCCGTCAAGGCCGGCACGGATGCGGGCTCCAGCCGCAGCGCCTCGGTGTAGTCGGCATCGGCCTCGCGGTATGCCGTGCGGGCCGCGTGGGCGTCGCCGCGGCGGCGGAAGGCTTCGGCGCGATCGGCGACGGAGGCGGCGCCTTTGTGAATGATAGCGCTGCACGCATCGATGCGCGCCTCCGGCATCTTCGCCGTTCTACACGCCGCCATGTCGCCCGCGGCCGCAGCGGAGACGCTTGCGAGCGCGAGCAATAGCGCAGCAGCGCATCCCGGTGTCGGCATCCGGTTTTTTTTCACCGTTCGCCCCTGAGCTGCATTGATCATGGTTCCCCCGGTATTGGCGTTTTGACACTAAACCGATGACGCGCGCTTCGGACTGATAGGGTCCGAAGCGATCATGGTCATTTGCTTAGACCGATGATTCACGCTTCGGACTGATAGGGTCCGAAGCGATCATGGTCGTTTGCTCAGACCGATGATTCACGCTTCGGACTGATAGGGTCCGAAGCGATCATGGTCTGGGATTGCGGGGCGTGGCCTTGCGCGGTGTCAAAGGCGGGTTCCGTTCCTTCTCCGGGCCGTCTTCACGGCACCTGAAACGCAGCCAGAAACACGAACGGGCAAAGCAGGTTGCCCTGCCTGCCCGCCGGTGAAATTCGATGTGCAAAAGCTACTTCGCCGCCGCCTTGGTCTCGTTCATCAGCCCCTTGCACGGGCGCGCCACGATCTCGCAGCGGTACATCACCTGCCCCATCGTCTCGCCGATGGAGACGCGACCGCAGCGGGAGACGAAATCGCGGGCGTTGTTCATGTCGAGGAACGATTCGCCGTAGTCGTAGCGCACGCGCTCCATCCAGTCCTTCTTCGCCGCGTCGAGCGCGCCTTCCGTGCCGATCCACTGCGTGCCGAGGCCGCGCACCTTCTCGGTGCACTGCACTTCGGGCCGCGCCGCGAACTCGTCCTCGCGCTTCACGTAGCCCATGACTTTCGTCGCACTGTTGTGCGCCGATGCGCTGCTCGCGGTGCTCGTCGACTTGTTGCGGTAGCGCTTCACGTGCTTGGCGCGCGCTTTCTGCCGCGCGGTCGGGCTGCCGCTCCCCATCGACCAGTCCCAGTAATCCGTCGCGGCGGCGGGGCCGCTATAGGCCGGCAACGCGACGGCTGCGGCTAGAACGAGTAGAGCGGGCTTGATCATCGGCTTCTCCCGGTGCGGTCTGAACGGCGCCTTGGTGCGCTGAATGGCTCGGCGGCACGGCGCTTGCGGCGTCGGCCGCGTAAGTCATTTGCGATGTTTCTAGTGCCGGTGGTCACGCAGACTCGTTGCATCAACCTTAGCCGAAACGGTGCGCCGCAAGTGGGCCGCGTCGCGCGTATCCACAACAGCAAACGGTTGCGCACTGATGATGTGCATGCGCCGTTGCCCTCGCGGGCCGCTGGCGCCGAGGCGTTCAAAGAGCGGGGGAGACGGGGCGTAAAGGCACCGCGTCATTTTAGTTTTTATGCGGCGCTTTCACGCCCCGTCGCGCAGAGTGGCGCGGCCGTCCGATTGCGGGTGCCTTACTCCCGTACCGGTTGGGTTCCGGCTCCTGACGGCTCGGTACACCGGCGGCTTCGGGACGTTACCCCTCGCCAACCGGCTTGTTCACATCGCAGCCCGCTCCCAAACCTGAGACGGTCTCGAGCCTGTCCCCCGTGGGGCGGGATGGGTGAAGTTTAAGCGCGTGCGGGTGAGCGGGGGATTAGTTCGGCTGCTGACGCGGTGCGGACCTGAGCAGACGCAACACTGAGCGGTGCACCGCCGATCGCCCGGCCGAGCTACTGACCGAAGGCGTATCACTCTGCCACCCTGCAATCTATCGAAGCTAGACAGGCATACGGAAACGCGAGCTGGTCCACTCAGAAGAATGGGGGTCTGGATGAACAAAATGGCATCAAAGACGCGTCAAGAGATGATGCGCTACACCTACGTGAGTGCCTGGAAGATCATCGGTGGGATCAGAATGGCGGCCACGGATGTCCCTTGTGTGCTGCATGAAACCGCTAATTGTCGTGTCACCGTCACGCCTTCGCCGGATGAATCTCTCGAGATCATCGATAAGGGGACCGTTGCGGCCAGTCTCCTGCTTCGAGGGTTGTTTAATGCGGAGAAGTTCCCTGATCCGGGAGCAGCCGTTCAGCGCGAACTGAATGAGTTGCGTGCTCAGCGCAAAGCTAAGTCAGCTTCTGTAACTGTGCTTATCGTTGAGGCCTTTGGGACCTGTGAAGCAACCGTCAAAACGGCAATTGAGGTTGACGGTCTCGTGCTCACTTTCGATGCTGTCGATAAGGATGCAATACGAACTACCCATAAGGAGGAGATCGCCTCTGCGAAATTGGCACTCGCTTTCGAAAGCGATCCACCTTCACGAATGGAGAGATTCACGGAAGGGATCTACCTCAGCGGCGCGGAAGGACGCACGACCTACAGCATCACATTTCAGATGAACGCAAGGGCCTATGTCTCTTCTAGGCTCACTGACGAGGCTTCAAGGAGCGTTTCCGACAGATTCGTTCTCGTGAGCGCGCAACCGGAGTTTCGCTCGGTCTGCCGTCTCTATGCCCAAATGGCCGAAAACGAGGACGAACCGCTCAAGGCCTTTCTATATGGCTGGTCCGCGCTTGAGATCCTTATCTCAAAAATGTTCATCGCATTCGAGGAAGAGTTCATGTCGCCGCTGGTTGGCGGAGCACAGGCGCGACTTCGTGAGCGATTTCTGCGTCGTGTGCAGGAAGTGATGAAGGACAAGTATCGTCTAGTCGAGAAGTTTACCTGCGTGACCGTCGCACTTTTTCCCGACGCAGCGGATGCCGATGTCGGTGACTATTTGGAACAGTTCGAGCGGTTGAAGCGAATGCGGGACAAGCTGCTTCATGGGGAAGATGTCCCTGAAAAGACGCTACCGATCCATGAGCTTTCGGGATTGTTGCGTCGTTACGTCTTAGCCTATCTCGGCAGGATGCATGCATCACCCGCGGCATCAGCATAAAGTGGGCTGAAGCACCTTTACGCGATGCAGGGCTTGCCACGGCGGCATGTTCGCTGGTGGCCCTTGGCTGACCAGAACTGCGCCGGCGAGCCCGCCCAACAGCCGCCTAAGACTGTCACTTCAGGAATTGGGCGATAAGCTTTCAGACAGAGCGCCTGGCTCTTCTCCGGATGGAACTGCGTGCCCGCCATGTCGTCCTGAGCGATCATCGCCGTGAGCGACCCACAGAAATCCGACCAAATTCTGCGGTGATGAGGCTTACTTCACTTCCCGACCCAGCCGCCAGATTTCTTCCTGGACGCGGATGTCGGCGAGGATGCGATCCAAGAGCAAGCACGTGCGCTTGAAGAGCTCGGAGCCGCGGCGGTAGTCGGCGGGGGCGAAGAAATCGCAGCGGCCCGCCCTGAACAGTTCCACGCACTTCCTGCGCGACTTGCCGGGCGTGTGCACCGCGATCGCGTGGCCGCCGTTCTTGCGCGTCACCGCCATCGACGGCACGTCGGTATCGCCGTCTCCGAAATAGATCATGTTCGAGAACGGGATCGGGCGCGCGCCCTCGTCCATGTGCTCGTTGATGCCCTGGCCGAGATCCTCGATGCCCTTGTTGATGCGGAAGAGGTATTGCGTCTTGCCGGTATCGGTGATGACGCGCTTGGGGTACGGCAGGTCGTACGGATCGAACCAGTATTCCGACGCGAAGACGTTGTGGAAGTGCTTGTAGATGCGCGTGCCTTCGATGATCTCGGTGAGGCCAGCGGACACGATGTAATGGCGCAGCGCGATGCCCTGCGTTTCCGATTTCAGTTTCACGTATTCGTTGATGGTGTCGAACCATTCCTCGACGCCGGCGAACAGCTCGACGAGCTTGCCCTGCGCGACGAGGTCGGCGCGGTCGATGCGCACGCCGGCGGCCTTCGCCTTGCGGTACATCAGGCGCATGTAGGAGATGAGGCCGTCGGCGCCTTCGCGGCGCGCGATCTCGTTCGATTCCGCCCAGAATTCCGCCGGGTCGATGCCAATCTGCGGGAGGAACGCGTAGTCCTGCATCGGGCGCGGCGAGAGCGTGCCGTCGAAGTCGTAGACGAGTGCGATGGTTTTCTTGTCGAAGGAGGCGCGATGGCTTTCGCGCGGCTTCACCGCGCCGGCTTCCATCTCCGCCACGTCATCGCCGTCTGCAACGCGCTCGGTCATCGCTTTCGCCCTTGCCTCGACTTGCATGGGCGACCATGCCGCGATTCGGCCGGCGGATTGAAGGCGTGGTGTCCGATCGAGCGATCAGATCATCTAAAGCGTTGCTATTGCCCGCACTTGCGTGGATCCCGGCCTGCGCCGGGATGACGTGGCATGGGAGGCGCCGACCCCATCCAATTCCGCCGTGGCGTAGGAGACGTGCCCGAGCAATTCCGCCGTGGCGGCGGTGTCGGCATGCGCGCCAGCCTCCGCGCCTATCGACGGCGGCTAGAGCACGATCGCTTTTCTTCGAATCGCGCTGCGGCTCTAGTTTTTTACGAGACCGATGATTCACGCCTCGGACGGATAGGGTCCGAAGCGATCATGGTCTGGTTTGCTTAGACCGATGATTCACGCTTCGGACGGGTAGGGTCCGAAGCGATCATGGTCTAGTGCTTGCAGCCGCAGCCTTCGCCGTGGGCGTGATCGTGGCCGTGATCGTGTGAATGGTCGTGGCCGCCGCAGCAGCCGTCATGGTCATGCCCGTGATCATGGTGGTGATGGTCGTGGCCGTGGTGATCGTGTCCGCAGCCGCAGTCATCGCCGTGCCGGTGCTCGTTCGGATCGACCAGCGCCGCGTGCAGTCTCTGCTCGATGGCGACGGCCGCCTCGCGCGGGGCGTCGCGATCCTCAATGCACATCGCCATGATCTCGGCGCCGAGGCGCACGTCATCCACCGCGCCGAGGTAATGCCGGCGCAGACGCCCCTGGCGGTCGAACAGGAGGACCGTCGGCGTGCCCTGCATGCCGTAGGCCTCCATGGTCTTCGGAAGGTCCGTCCCGCTCTGCGCATCGACCGCGACGGAGATCTCGATGTGCTCGGTCTTGAGGAAAGGCTCGAGCTGCGAGGCGGTCATATCCTTGTGGTTCTCGAACACCATGTGGAGGCCGATCACCGCCACCTCGTCGGGCGAGAAGGTGCGCGCGATGCGGCCCGCCTGGGGCAGCGCGTGGCGCAGCGAGCCTGGGCAAAGCATCTGGAAGGCGACGAGCACCACCACCTTGCCCTTGAGCTGCGCGAGGCTGAGCGGCTCGGAATTGAACCACTGCGATGCGGTGATCTCGGGCGGCTGCTCGGGATTGAATTGTGCGGAGGCCATGGGGCGGGCTTTCTCAATGGGGGTGCAGGTGCGGTGCCGAAAACGGCGTTCTCCTGCGGAGATACTCCAGCGCAGGGGGCGGCTCAAGCGCGGCTTGGTAGCGGAGCGGCAGACGGGGGTCAGCGGCAACGGGACTGGGTGTCGGGCGAGGCGGGCAGAGGCCCCTTGCAGCTATATTCGGCGCTCATCCGACAGCCGGGATCGAGCGTCTCGCGGCCCGTTGCGTAAATGGAGAAATGGAGCGGGCAGCCGCGCATGATATTGAACGCCTCGATGCAACCCAGCCGCGGCGGCAGCTCGACCCTGCGCGCCGCCAACGCCGCGGAAAGATCCGGCTGCCAGCGGTCTTCCACGAGCGCGATGGCGTCGTCCTTCTCCGCTATCCAGGCCGCGATCGTCGGAATGTTCGAATAGGCGGCGCGGCCGAAAGCGAATGTTGCGGACGGCTCACGGAAGCCGACGACGCCCACGGGACCGGAGACGCAGCGCCGCAGCGGCTCGAGCGCTTCCTCCATGCGCTGCGCGGGCCAGGCAATCTCCATGTGCGGCATCACGAGCGCAAACATCGAGGAGCTGAACAGCGCAAAGCCCAGAACGGCCGTGGCGAGCCAGGCGGCGACGTAACCTTTGATCACGGCGACGGCGGCGAGCGTCAGGAGACCCGTCACCGCTGCAATGCTGAGCACGACGGCGGGATCGAAGGTCGCTCCGGCCATCCAGAACGCGACGAGATAGATGCTGGCCAATCCGAAGAGCACCAGCCACCACGGCATGCGCATCGTGTTCGGCGGCACGGCGAGCGCATTCACTTGCGTCTGGCGCGCCGGCGCGAGGACCAGCGCAACGGCGAGCGCGGCGGCGGGGAACATCGCCTGCACCGTATAAAGCGCGGGTTTCGATGCGATCAGCTCCAGGTAGAGCCAGTAGCCGACGATCCAGGCGAAAAGGAAACGCTCGATCGCGCGGGCACGCGTCCGCCACAGGTTCTGCAATGCGGGGAAGAGGTAGAGCGCGCCGGGGAGAAAGCCGAGCAGAAGCGCGATGGTGAACGTGAGCGGCGCGGCTTTCCACTTCATGTTCTGCGCGCCGCCGAGAGCGCGGATGAACTTATCCCAGCTGAGGCCGGAGAACGGTATCCCGCCGTCGAAGTGCGCACGGATGAGAAGCCACGGCGCGCCGATTGCCGCCATCAGCAGGAAGCCGGCAACGGGGCGCAACCGCCAGAGCCAACCGAGGCGGCGGTCGAACACGTAGAGCAGGATGACCGTCGACAGCGAAAGGATCGGCACCGCGAGCGCATTGAGAAGTATGCTGACGCCCTGCGCGACCCAGAACGCCATCGCCAACGCCAGATCGTGGCTGCGGTCCCCCGGCTCGGCGCAATAGATGCGCATGAGACAAAGCTGCGTGACGACGATGGTCAGCAGCAGCGGCCCTTCCGGTATCGCCAGCGTCGCCTGCAGGGCGACGATGGGCGAGACGCAGAACAGCATGGCGGCGATGAAGGCGCGCCGCTCGCCGACCAGGGGCCGGCTCAACCAGTAGAGCGCGAGCACGGCGAAAACGGCGGATATGAGCGAGGGCAGCCGATAGGTGACGATATCGTCCCAGCTCCACGGCCCGAGCAATTTGCCGGCGGCGATCTGGAGCCAATAGATGCCTATGGGCCGGAAGGCGAAGTGCTCGCCCTCGAAGCTGGCATCGATCAGGGTGCCCTTTTCCAGCATCCCCTGCGAGGTCAGCACGTAGATGATCTCGGTGCGGTCCACCGGGGACAGCAGCACGACGCCGGGCAGATAGGCGACGAGCGCCAGTGCGATCAGAGCAAGCGCGGCAAGGCGTGGATGGAGCGAGAGACGATCGAGCACCTTCAGCGTGCAACGCTCCACGCGTTCCAAGGGTGAGGCAGGTGTGCTCATCGGCAGTCACTAAGGCGCCCAGTGGAAGTCCCGGGGAGCTTCTGGTCTGTCCGTAGACGCTGGGATAATCGCAAAGAGGCGCGCTGCGGGGTTGACACTGATACCGCAGTTAAGCGATTGCGCAACGGTCGAATTTAGGCGGAGACGTGGCGTGATGCCGGCAAGTGAAAAGGACGCGGCGCTGAAGGCGCGGCTCGTTGAAATCATTAAGGAACGTTCGTTCCAGTCCGGTCGCGAGATCAAGCTCGCATCGGGGCGTACCTCCACCTACTACTTCAACATGAAGCCGACGATGCTCGATGCGGAGGGCGCGCATGTCATCGCCACGCTGATCCTCGATGCGATCGCCGGATTGAAGCCCGACCTCGTCGGCGGGCTGGAAATGGGCGCGGTTCCGATTGCGTCGGCCGTTGCCGCCGTCAGCCATGGCGCGGGCCAGCCGGTGGGCGCGTTTTTCGTACGCAAGCAGGCGAAGGATCACGGCACGCAGAGCCTCATCGAGGGGCTGCCCGCGGGCGAGAGCCTCAAGGGCAAACGGGTCGTCATCGTCGAGGACGTGACGACGACGGGCGGCTCGGCCGTGAAGGCTGCCGAGACCGTGCGCAGCGAGGGCGCGGAGGTGGTGGGCGTCGTTACGATCGTCGACCGGCTGGAGGGGGCGGGCGACGCCTTCGCCGCTGCGGGATTAACGCTGACGCCGCTCCTGACGCTCGAAGATTTCAAGGGGTGAGAGCTGCGCGGCTTCGGGCCGCGGACACCTACGTGGACGAGGGCTGCGCACCACCACCCGGAACGGCACGCGCCGGATCTGCGGATGGTTGCGTGGGTGCCGGCCTTCGCCGGCATGACCGGTAGGAGAGGTGTAGCAGCGAATTGCCGCCGTCGTGCTGACGCGTCGGATTCCATTCGCGTCATCCCAGCGCAGGCCGGGATCCACGACAGCATCGGCGCGGCTCGGCGGTGCGGGTGCCGGTGCCGAAGCCACGCGGTGCGTGCGTATACTCGCGTGAGTGCGGATCGACAAACGCACCCGCGGCGCGAAACCGCATGCACTGCGTTCGCGGCGACTTGCGTGGGTGCCGGCCTTCGCCGGCATGACGGAGCTGGATGGGATGGCTTTTGCACCCACATCATCCCGGCGCAGTCCGGCTACCACCTGCCTTTGCACCCCCACACTGTCATCCCGGCGAAGGCCGGGATCCACGTCAGCATGAGCGCTGCTCGGCGATGCAGGACCGGGAGCCGAGCCACTCCGCGCGTCTACTCGCGTGGGTGCGGATCGACAAACGCACCCGTGGCGCGAAACCGCATGCACTGCGTTCGCGGCGACTTGCGTGGATGGCGATCTTCATCGCCATGACGGAGCTGGATGGGATGGCGTTGCACACGTCATCCCGGCGCAGACCGGGATCCACGACAGCATCGGCGCGGCTTCCGGGACGACAACCGTTAAGCTGCCGCCGCACGCGCGATGCCGACGAGGCGCACGAGCTCCTTGCGCGCATCATCGCCGTTGGTGACGCGCGAGCCGAACGGCAGACGCAGCGCACGGGCGCCGAGCACGAGATCGCAGCCATCGGGATCGATGCCCGTCATACGCCAAGCGCCCGCGCCGCCGCCGAGAAGACGCGTCGCATAGAGCTCGATCGCATCGGCGTGGTCCTCGTTCATGTGACTGACGACGCTCTGCTCGGCCTCGAGCAGCGCCTCCGCGCCCACAAGATCCGTGAGCAGCTTTTCGCGCGGCAGGTCGAAGATGCGGCCGAAACCGCCGATGAAATGCGCGCTCTGAACATCGAGCGCGTAGAACGCGAAATCGGGAAAACCGGCATAACCGGCAGCGGCAGGATGCCGCGCGAGGAACCGCCGCTTTGCCGATTCGCTCGTCGTCGGACGCGCCTCGCCGATGAGCGTGATGCGACATCCCTGCATGGGATCGGCCTCGGTGCCGGTGGCGTCGATCAGCAGGCTGGCGCGTGGATCGGCGAGAAGATTGCGCGTATGCAGAGCGAGCTTCGAGATCAGGAAAAGCGGCGATCCATCGCTGTCCGTCGCCGTCAGCAGCAGCGAAGCGTAGGGGTGTCCGCCGGGCACAAGGAGCGTCGCGAGAGCGCCCTTCAGCGATGCCCGGATCATCGTCCGCGCCAGCGCCTCGGTTTCCTTAACACCCGAAATATCCGGCTGTTTCGCAGGCTCTTCAACAGACATGAGTTCCTCCCCGCTTCCTGTGGACAACCTATTCAGATAACGTTCAGACAGAAATCACGAAATTGGCTTCGCCACAATTGATACACCTTGGAGCCATAAAGCGCGGCGGGGTGATACTCTGCCGCAGGGTCGGGACATGATGAAAGAAAAAAGCACGATCGCGCTGGTCGACGATGAGCGGAACATTCTCACCTCGCTGCGCATGGCGCTCGAGGCCGAAGGCTACAAGGTGCGCACGTACAATGACGGCGTCTCCGCTCTCGAGGCTCTGACGGAAGATCCAGCCGATCTCGGTATCTTCGATATCAAGATGCCGCGCATGGACGGCATGGAGCTTCTGCGGCGCGTGCGCCAGCGCTCCGACATGCCGGTGATCTTCCTCACCTCGAAGGACGAAGAGATCGACGAATTGTTCGGCCTCAAGATGGGTGCCGACGACTACGTCGCCAAGCCGTTCTCGCAGCGCCTCGTCGTGGAGCGCGTCAAGGCCGTTCTGCGCCGCTTCCAGCCGAAGGAGCCGGGTGCGCCGACGGAAGCGGAGGCGGCACGGGTTCTGGAACGCGGCAAGCTGAAGCTCGATCCGGAGCGCCACAACTGCCACTGGGACAACAAGCCGGTGACGCTGACCGTGACCGAGTTTCTCATCCTGCAGGCGCTCGCCTCGCGTCCCGGCGTCGTGAAGACGCGCGATGCGCTGATGGATGCGGCCTATGACGATCAGGTCTATGTCGACGACCGCACGATCGACAGCCACATCAAGCGGCTGCGCAAGAAGTTCAAGCAGGTCGACGACAACTTCGATGTCATCGAAACCCTGTACGGCGTTGGATACCGCTTCAAGGAAGCTTGAGGCGCGGAGGTAGGATGACGCTCGAGACCGAGCGCTCCGAGCAGCAGCAAATGTCGAATGGACTCGCCGGCCTCAAGGGGCTGGCGAGCGACATGCGTGCAGCGCTCGCGGCGGCCATGCGGCGCTTCACGGACGCGCGGGCGGCGGCGAAGGGGTCCCGCACGCCATCAGCTCGCTCCACCGCAACGGCTGGCGCGATGTCTGGTGCGATGGCGGGCACGCAACGCGCGAAGGCTGCGCTGCGCAATGGCGTGGCCGCTGCGCGCCGCACCGCCAGCGCCATCGTACTCGGCGCGCAGTCTGCCGCCGCGCGCGTGGAGCCAGTGGGCGCTGCGACACCCAAAATGCTCGCCCCCGTACAGGCTTGGTTCGCCCGTCTCGCCATCGTCCGCTTCTTCTCCGCCAGCCTTCTGCGCCGCATCCTCATCTCGAACCTCATCGGGTTCGTGCTGCTGGTGGGCGGCATCCTCTATCTCGGCTGGTTCCACACCTGGCTCATCGACGCCAAGCTGGATGCCCTGAAGACGCAGGGTAAGATCATCGCCGATGCCATCGCCGCCAACGCGAAGGTGGTCCGCGAGCAGATCATCATCGATCCCGACGCGATCCCCGATGCGCCTCCAACCGTCAACCGCTTCCCCGACGACGGGCTGGCATCTTTGGAGCTGTCCATCCATCCGGAGGATGTGACGCCGATCCTGCGCAAGCTCATACAGCCGACCAATACGCGCGCCCGCGTCTATGCGCGCGACGGCACGCTGATCGTCGATACGCAGCAGACGCTGGCACGCTGGAAAACGGTGCGCGACGAGCCGAAGGACGGCGATAGCGACGCGGCGACGACGCAGAACGTGTGGACGCGCCTGACACGCTATCTCTTCCGCGAGCCACTGCCCGTCTACAAGGAGATCGGCACGGGCAACGGCACCGCCTACAAAGAGGTGCGCGAAGCGCTCGAAGGCCAGGAGAAGAGCATGCTGCTGCTCAACCGCAAGGGCGAGCAGATCGTGTCCATCGCGCAGCCCATCGTGCGCTTCAACGAAGTGCAGGGCGTGCTGCTTCTATCTACGCGCCCGGGCCAGATCGACAAGATCCTGAAAGAAGAGCGCGTCGTCATTCTCATTCTGTCGGCCGTGGCGCTGCTCGCCTCGGTGGTGACATCCCTACTGCTGGCGCGGACCGTCGCGGGGCCGATCCGCCGGCTTTCCGCCGCCGCCGAGCGCGTGAGCCACAACATCGAAGCGCGCACGCAGCTGCCCGAATACGCCGGGCGCACCGACGAGGTGGCGCAGATGGCGGAAGCCTTCCAGGCCATGACCGGCGCGCTGTGCCGCCGCATCGAAGCGAGCGAGAAGTTCGCGGCCGACGTCGCCCACGAGCTCAAGAACCCGCTGACGGCGGCGCGCTCCACGGCGGAATCGCTCGGCTTTGCGAAGACCGAGGAAGAGCGCATGCACCTCGTCGCGCAGATACAGGGCGAGCTGAAGCGTCTCAACCGGCTGATCACCGATGTCTCCAACGCCTCGCGCCTCGATGCGGAGCTGGCGCGCAAGGAGATGCGCCCCATCGACGTCACGGCCATGCTGCACAACGTCGTCGCCATCTTCCGTGACATCATCGGCGATGACAGCCGCACACTGAAGCTCGATATCGACAACGAGCCCTTCCCCGGCGCGTTCTCCGTCATCGGCGATGAAGGGCGGCTCGGGCAGGTACTGACGAACCTCATCGACAACGCCATCTCGTTCTCGCCGGAAGGGGGAACCGTGCACGTGCGCGCACGCGCCTCCTCGTCGGTGCTGGAGATCAGCGTCGAGGACGAAGGCCCCGGCATTCCGGCCGACCGGCTGGAGATCATATTCGACCGCTTCTATTCCGACCGGCCGGCCACCGACACGAGCCGCGGCAAGAACTCGGGGCTGGGGCTCAGCATCTCGCGCGAGATCGTCCTCGCCCACGGCGGCACGATCGCCGCCGAGAACCGCTATGCGCCAGATGCAGGGCCGGATGCGGCTCCATGCGGGGCGCGCTTCACGGTGAAGCTGCCAATCGCCGGTCATGGCCAACGGGGAGGCGGAAGCGGTGGCCGACGCGCCTGATCGCCCGACGCACCACGGCACCGCGATTGCCCTCGGGCACCGCGCGGTGCTGATCGTCGGGCCGTCTGCAGGCGGAAAATCGGACCTCGCCCTGCGGTGCCTCACCCTGGCGCCGAGCGCCCTCATCCCGCAGGGCGCGCAACTCGTCGCCGACGACCGGGTCATCCTCACCCCCGCCGCAGGCCGGCTCTACGTCGAGGCGCCGGCCAGCATCAGCGGGCTGATCGAAGTGCGCGGGCTCGGCATCCTGCGGGTGCCGCACGTCCCCCGCGCAGATCTCGTGCTCATCGCGGAGCTGGCGCCGCCGGAGGAGATCGAGCGCCTCCCGGATCCTCCCCTGACGCGGGCCATAGAGGGGGTAGAGCTACCGCTCGTGCGCATCGCAGCCTTCGAGGCTTCCGCAGCGGCAAAGCTGCTGCTGGCGCTTACGCGGGCGCCCGGCTAACGCTTCTGCGCGCGCGCGCCATCCAACCCGTGGGGGCAAAATTGACACCAATTCCACTTGCACCCCCGCCGAACACTTGTAAATTCTGCCGCGCCGCCGAGGGCCCGCGCATAGGGCGTACCCGGCGAAGCCGCAGTCAACGATCCCAACGGTCAAGCCCAGGCTCCGCCGTGGAGCCGGTAAAAGACGAGATCGGCTTTAATCCATGATCGGACTTGTCATCGTCACGCACTGCGGGCTTGCGCTGGAATTTCGGTCCGCGCTCGAGCATGTGGTGGGCCCGCAAACGCAACTCGAGACCGTCTCGATCGGGCCGGACGACGATGCCGCCCTGCGCCGCGGCCAGATCGTCGAGGCGATCCGGCGCACGGACACCGGGGACGGCGTCATTCTCTTGACCGACATGTTCGGCGGCACCCCCTCCAATCTCGCCATCTCGGTGATGGACGAGGGCAACGTGGAGGTGATCGCCGGCATCAACCTGCCCATCCTCGTCAAGCTGGCCAGCATCCGCAGCGAGATGCCGCTCGCCGAGGCCGTGCACTGTGCCCGCGAGGCGGGCCGGAAGTACATCAAGATTGCCAGCCAAGAGCTCTCGGGCGAAGGTTCGGCCTGACATGCCCGAAATCGAGAACAGCACGCGCCCCGAGGCGGTCGTCACCATCCGCAACCGGAAAGGCCTGCACGCGCGCGCCTCCGCCAAGTTCGTGAAGTGCGCCGAGAGCTTCGACGCCGTCATCACGGTAACGCGCGACGGACAGGCCGTCGGCGGGACGTCGATCATGGGGCTGATGATGCTCGCCGCCGGCCCCGGCGCCACCCTGCACATGACGGCCCAGGGCCCGCAGGGCCCGGAAGCCCTCCAGGCGCTGATCGCGCTCGTCGAGGACGGGTTCGGCGAAGACTGCGTCGAGGACGCCTAGAGCACGATCGCTTTTCTTCGAATCGTGATTCACGCTTCGGACGGGTAGGGCCCGAAGCGATCATGGTCGAGAGCCGTTGCGGTGCTTCTCATCGGAAAACCGGTGCCCACTTTTCCGGAAGCACTTCTCTGCCCGTGCTTCTGATCGGAAAACCGGTGCCCACTTTTCCGGAAGCACTCCTTTGGTCGTGCTTCTCATCGGAAAACCGGTGCCCACTTTTCCGGAAGCACTCCAGGCAAAAAAAGGAGCGCCGCGACGCGCTCCTTTTCGGTTTCTGCATAGCGCGGGCGACCCGGCGCTATTTCGAGATGTAGAGCGAGGAAAGCTTGAGGGCGATGTCGCGGAACGCATCCCGCAACTGGTCCTCGTCCTCGGCGTTGTAATATTTCGTCGGATCCGTCGCGCACTTGTTCAACACGTCCTTGGCGCTGGCGTTGTAGCCGATCGCAAATCCGACGGTGTAGACCGTGATACCCTTGGCCTTCATGCCTTCACAAAGAGCTTTTGCCTGATTGGCCGAGGTGTCGTTGACGGCTCTGCCGGCCCCTGGGTCATTGGTGTTGATACCGTCGGCGTCGTACTGCGTGTTGTATTCGCCGTCCGTCATCAGGATGGCGATCTTGCGCAGGTTCTCCGTGCCATAGGCCGCCGGCCGCGAAGCGGAGGACCAGAGCGAGCCCCAGTTCGGCGACAGCATGTACCACGCCCAGGCGGTGCCCACCTGACCCGCCGTGCCTCCCTTGCCGGCAAGCTTATCGATCTTGTTGAGCAGGGTTTGCTTGTTGCTGGTGAGCGGGAGCACCTCGCCGTCGGCCTCGAAGGTGCAGGATGCGACCTGATTTTTCTTCGACGAACTCACATTCCAGCGGACCGGGAGAACCCAGTTGTTGGTTCCCGGCGCAACGTCCGTATAGCGGTTGTTGCCGCCGCGCTCGACCACGCAGGCCGCCGTGCGGTTGTAGAAGTACTCCGAATCGCCGCCGTACCAGGACCTGACCGATTTGGGCACGGTGAGCTTTGGATCGGGATTGCCCCAAGCCTTGCGCACCACCGTGCCGGGCAGGCGCACGGAATCGGAGAACGGCACGACGGCCACCTTCGAGGTGAACTTCGACTGATCTTCCCATACGACGATGTTGATCAGATCCTTCGCGGCCTCCTTCATCGCGTCGAGCTTCTTGCCGGACTTGCAGGGTTGCTGATTGGAACCGGGGGCGCGATCGCACATCGATCCGGTGATATCGAGCATGATCGAAACCTCGATGCTCTCACCGCCATTGCCGCCGACGGCGATCTCGGAGCGCGCGAAGTTCGTCTCCGCATTGCCCATCAAGGGAAGCCGGTCGACCGGCGCGAGGCCGAGCGCGGCGGTGAACGCCAGCAGCGGCGTCTTGATGTAGGCGTTGCCGGACGCGACCATGCCCATACCGTCGGGGGCGACGTCGAACTTGATGCTGTCGGACCCGGGGATGATGCCGAGCCGCGTGGACACGTTCTCGCGGTAATAGTTCTCCGCCGCGGCGATTGCGCCACCATGGTCCTTGCTGTTGAGCTGCAGGGCGCGTCCGCCGGCCAGCACCGCGGCATCCACGGCCGCGACCGTCTGCTCGCGGGCGTTCAGCCAGCGGCTGAAATCGACGGCTGCACCGACGGCCAGCACCAGCACGATAGCTATCAGGCCGAAGACGACGGCGACGCTACCGCTTTCGTCCTTGCGCAGCGGACCGAACGCGCGCGTGGAGACGCCCGCGAACCGGCCGAGGTAACTGTGCATTTTCGCCTCACCTGTGAAATAGCGTTCTTGTTTGCTGCAATATCGTTCGGCGGAATCTTGAAAGTTCTTAAAAGCGCTAAAATTTATTATTGTTAGCTAACAAATCCTTATTCTTTACATTACTGCGAGCGGACAGAATTTCTGTTTGCGGCCACTTGGCTGCCGTCTTGCGGATTACCGGGAAATTATATACGTGCTTGACCCAGCGGCCGATCTGCCCTATATTCCGGACAGATAGCCGAGGGACCGCCCGATGACCGTCCGCCAGATCAACAGCCTCTATGACTTCTTCGAGGTCTTCCCTGACGAACAGGCGGCCATCGACCATCTGCGGGCCATCCGCTGGAAGAACGGCGCCTCCTGCCCCTACTGCGGCTCGACCCGCGTCATGCACTTCTCGGACAAGAAGACCCACAAGTGCCACGAGTGCCGCCAGCGCTTCTCGATCAAGGTCGGGACCATTTTCGAGGACACCAAACTTCCCCTGCGCAAGTGGTTCGCCGCCGTCTGGCTGATTACGTCGCACAAGAAGGGCATCGCCTCGACGCAGCTCGCCAAGGACCTCAAGATCACGCAGAAGTCGGCGTGGTTCGTCCTGCACCGCCTGCGCTATGCCGCTCGCACCCGGTCATTCAACCGCCCTTTAGAGGGTGAGGTCGAGGTGGACGAAAGCTACTTCGGCCCCAAGGAAAAGAATCGCACCAAGGCCAAGCGCGCCGCTGGTCAGGCGCCCAAACCCATCGTGTTCGGCTTGCTGGAGCGGGGCGGCGAATTGCGCGCCAAGACGATCAAGGACCTCCAGGGCTGGCGGGTGCGCGGGCGGGTTCTCGACAACGTCAAAGACGGCGCCAACATCATGTCGGACGAGCACGCCAGCTATCAGCGGCTGAAGCCCACGTACAACGTCCACAGCGTCAATCACTCGGCCGGTGAGTACGTTCGCGACTACTTCTGCCACATCAACGGAATGGAAGGCGCTTGGAGCCTGTTTAAACGCCAGGTTTACGGCATTCATCACCATGTTTCCGCCAAGCACCTCGACGCCTACCTTGGCGAGATGTGCTATCGCTACAACCGCCGCGACATGGGCGAGGGTGACCGCGTCAACCTCCTGTCGCAAGTCGAAGGACGGCTGACCTACAAGGCGCTGACGCATGAGCCGCGAGAAATATCAGAAGCCCGTCACGATTGACTCGTCCTTTGACGAGGCGTTGGAACGTCTCGCTGGAACAGACCCAAAAGAGGTCGCACAGGCAATCCAGGCTGACCGGCTAGAGGAAGACGGTGACACTGGCGACCGCGTGATCGTCTACACCGCGAAGGACGGCGTTCGTGTCGAGTTGCGGGTGCTCGACAACACCTTCTACGCGACGCAGGCTCAGATGGCCGAAATGTTCGGCGTCGATAGAACGGTGGTCGGCCGACATATCCGTAACGTCTTCAAGGAGGGCGAGTTACCGGAAGAGGGAAATGTGCATAGCATGCACTTATCTTCCACCAAGCCCACCAAGCTCTACAGCCTTAACATGATGATTTCAGTGGGCTATCGCGTCGAATCTAAGCTCGGCACAATGTTCCGCATCTGGGCGACTGACACCCTCTTTCAGTACCTGACCAAGGGTTTCGTCCTTGACGACAGGCGCTTGAAAAACCCCGAAGGGCGCCCCGACTTCTTTGATGAACTACTTGAGCGTATTCGGGACATCCGCAGTTCCGAAGCACGGATGTGGACGCGGGTGCTTGAGCTGGCGTCGTTCTGCAACGACTACGACAAGAACGATCAGCAGCAGCACATCGAGTTTTTTGCCGAGATCCAAAACACGATGCATTGGGCGGTATCGGAGCGCACGGCCCCAGAGATCGTCCGCGCCGAGGTGCATGCTGACAAAGAAGATGCAGGCGTCATCCATTTCGAAGGCAGGCAGCCTACTGTGGCCGAGGCGCAGACCGCCAAGAACCTGCTAGGGGAAATACCAATCAAGGCCCTCAATCACATCACGAGCCTCACGCTCGAATTTTTTGAAAGCCAAGCAGAGCAGCGCAAACCAACCACGCTCCCGCAGTTTCTTGATAAGGTTCGCGATCTCGTCAAGCTGGATGGAAGGCCCGTCAAGAAAGCTGGGTACGCGGGTGAGGTTAGTCGTCCTCAGGCCGACAAGTGGGCGTCCGAACAAATACGCGAGTGGAAGAAGCGCCAGAAAGCTCTCAAGGAAGAATCCGGAGAGAAGGCGCTGGCCAGGATCGCGAGCGCTGCCAAGGGCCGAAAGAAAATAGACAAGAAGGTCTAGGCCGCGGCCGGCAGATACGGCGGAGCCGCATCCATAATCTTCGCTGAGCTAGCCTCAACAAATGTGGCGTCAGACGTCTTTGCTGCAATCTTGAGCGCAAGCCTTCTGGTCTCGGGCCACCGCAACATCATTGCGATTAGGCCCGACGCCATTACCGTTTTCACTTGGTCGGCCAATTCCGGCGCCGACACCTCAAGTTCCCGTAGAGACGCCATGACTTGCCGCGCGGAGGCGCTTGATGGGCGCGACGGATTAAACTCGTCGGCAATTTGTTTGGCGACTGACCCCACTATTCTGTGATGAGCCATCACAAAAGTTGTCGTTTCGACAAAGCGCTTGATCGCCTGCGGCGTGCGCGGGTCGCTCTCCAGGACTTCAACGGCCCCGACAAACGTTCGCAGCTCGTCAAGGGCTAAGTCGAGTTCGGAAGACCTCTGGCAGTACCAGTGACGCATGGCGCACAACGCCACGAACGCAGCTAGGGCCACGCCAGCAAAGCCTACTGAAATTGCCACTCCGATATCCATCACACGACCATCCGGGCCAACTGGTTTCAGGCTGCTTAACCCCTTGACCTCTTATTCCTCAGGGCACTGATTTGCTCGTCAAGAACGTCGTCGTACGCCTGCTCCTTGATTCTTATCGCAGACCACAACCTAGCAGCCGTAAGCACAACGTAGGCGGTCAAAATGATAATGCAAAATATGAAGCCGAGGTAAGGGTACCCGGCCACGAGGGACCAGAGAAAGACGATACAAACAACGATAAGTAACGCCGCGTCGGGGCTCCCCGAGGCCTTCATGTAGGTATTAATCCGGTCAGAGATCGGACCGGCGCGCTCCCAAGCCCATTCAAGCACCCTGGCGCGGAGCGATTTAGATTCCGGAGGAGGGGTTGGAACGGCCATGAGGGGCAACCTGGCGTTGGGTTGTCGCCCCTCATAGCACAACCTTGGCCTGGGGCGGGTGAACATATAAGGACTTGTTTATATCTTGTTGCGACGCACGCCCTCGCCCGCTAGAAGGGCCGGGAACGCGGCCTGCCCCTCGCTCGGCCGCACAGCAGGGCCAACGGGCCCGCCACCGCAGGGAGCTAAAGACGCATGGGTAAGCCCACCGACTATGTCGTCAAAGACATCAGCCTCGCCGACTGGGGCCGCAAGGAAATCTCCATCGCCGAGACGGAGATGCCCGGCCTGATGGCAACCCGCGAGGAGTTCGGTGCCAGCCAGCCGCTCAAGGGCGCGCGTATCGCCGGCTCGCTGCACATGACCATCCAGACGGCCGTGCTGATCGAAACGCTGGTCGCCCTGGGCGCCGATGTCCGCTGGATCTCGTGCAACATCTACTCCACCCAGGATCATGCCGCCGCCGCCATCGCGGCCGCCGGGGTGCCCGTGTTCGCCTACAAAGGGGAAACTCTGAAGGAATACTGGGACTTCACGCGCCGCGCCCTCGAGTGGGGTGACGGCGGCACGCCCAACCTCATCCTCGACGACGGTGGCGACGCGACGCTGTTCGTCCATCTCGGCCTGCGCGCCGAAAAGGGCGACACGGCATTCCTCGACAAGCCGGGCTCCGAAGAGGAAACGGTGCTGTTCGCGCTCATCAGGAAGACCCTGGGCGAGAAGCCCGGCTGGTTCGCCGAGCTCGCCAAGAACATCAAGGGCGTCTCCGAGGAGACGACCACGGGCGTCCACCGCCTCTATGAGATGCAGAAGCGCGGCGAGTTGCTGTTCCCCGCCATCAACGTCAACGACAGCGTCACCAAGTCGAAGTTCGACAACCTCTATGGTTGCCGCGAGTCGCTGGTGGACGGCATCCGCCGCGGCACCGACGTGATGATGGCCGGCAAGGTCGCGATGGTTGCCGGCTTCGGCGACGTCGGCAAGGGCTCAGCCGCCAGCTTGCGCAACGCGGGCTGCCGCGTGCTCGTCTCCGAAATCGATCCGATCTGCGCCCTGCAGGCGGCGATGGAAGGCTATGAGGTCGTGACGATGGAGGACGCAGCACCGCGCGCCGACATCTTCGTCACCGCGACGGGCAACAAGGACGTCATCAAGGCCGAGCACATGCGCGCGATGAAGGATCGCGCCATCGTCTGCAACATCGGCCACTTCGACAACGAGATCGAGGTTGCCGGGCTCAAGAACCTCAAGTGGAACAACATCAAGCCGCAGGTCGACGAGATCGAGTTCCCGGACGGGCATCGCATCATCCTTCTGTCGGAAGGGCGCCTCGTCAATCTCGGCAACGCCATGGGGCATCCCTCGTTCGTGATGTCGGCCTCGTTCACGAACCAGACGCTGGCGCAGATGGAGCTGTGGAGCGCGGGCGGCAAGTACGAGAAGAAAGTCTATACGCTGCCGAAGCACCTCGACGAGAAGGTCGCGCGCCTGCACCTGGAAAAGATCGGCGTGAAGCTCACGCAGCTCTCCGCCGAGCAGGCGGACTATATCGGCGTGAAGCCCGAGGGCCCGTATAAGTCGGATCATTACCGCTATTGAGCATAAGGGGCGTGGATGGCTTGCCGACGACACCTGAGCGGCAAAAATCCGCGCCCCTCGCTTATCCATTTCGCTTAACTGGCCACGCCCGCACACACTCCGCATAATTCGCCTATGATTCGCCTCCTGCGGGAGGTGAAACCGCTGGCCTTTGTCCGTTGCACTTTGCGTCTTTGGCCTCGGGTTCCCCTTCCTCCAATGGACCCCGATGCAGTTCGCGACGCCCAAACTCGCCGGCAAGCTCCACGAACTCATTGCTCTCATCGTGGCGAGTCTTGCCTGCGTCCTCATTCTCGCCGGCGGCATCGCCTCCGGCGGCGACCTGCGTTTGCCTTTTGCCGGCGCCAAGCCGCTTGCGCTGATCGGGGTCGGCGGCGGGCTGCTGCTCGCCATCGGGGCGCTGGTCTGGCTGACGGTGGTGCGGTCCAAGCGCGAAGAGCGGCGGGCGCTGGCGGAAGCGCACGGGCTGAAGCGTAGCCTTGCCGCCGCCGATTCCATCATCCGCTCAGAGCCGCAGGTCCTCCTTTTCTGGGAGCAGAACCAGCCGCTGCGCGTCGTCGCCTATACGCTGCACGGCATCCCCGGTCTTCCCGGCACGCCGGAGAAATTCCTGCGCTTCGGTCACTGGCTGGAACCTGCTTCCGCGACGGCGCTGAAACCGGCCATCGACGATCTCTTCAGCACCGGAAAACCATTCAACCTCATCGTGCGCACCGCCGAGGGCGGGCATCTGGAAGCGGAGGGCCGCACGGCGGGCGGACGGGCGGTGCTACGCTTCCGCGACGTCGCCGGCCACCGGGACGAGGTGGCCCGTATCCTCGCCCAGCATCAGCGCCTCGCGCGCGAGGTGCGTGCCAGCCGCGCCCTGCTCGATGCGCTGCCCATTCCGGTGTGGCTGCGCGCCAAGGACGGGCGCCTCACCTGGGTCAACGCCGCGTACGTGCGCGCCGTCGAGGCCAAGAGCCGCAGCGAGGTGCAGGAACGGCAGATCGAGCTATTGGAACAGCGCCAGCGGCGCACCGCGGCGCGCGTCATGGCCCGGGGCGAAAGCTACCGCGCGCGGCTTCCGCTCATCGTCGGCGGGGAGCGCAGCCTGCATGACGTGGTGATGCTGCCGTTCGAGGACGCAACGGCTGCCGCGGCGATCGACGTCACCGCCATCGAGCGGCCGCAGGAGCCGCTGCCCCTTCCCAACGACCCGACGCTCGACCGGGTGACGACGGGCGTCGCCGTGTTCAACGCCCACCAGCAGCTGGTGTTCGTCAACGAGGCCTATCGCAAGCTCTGGAAGCTCGACGAGGAATGGCTGAAGACGCGTCCGACGGAAGGCGCCATTCTCGACCGGCTGCGCGAGCTTGGCCGCCTGCCGCAGGACGTCAATTACAGCGAGCTGAAATCGAAGATGCTCTCGGCCTACGGGGACGGTCCGGCCGAGGAGGACACCTGGATCCTGCCCGACGGGCGCACGGTGAAGGTTCTTCCCGAAAAGCGTGCCGACGGGGGCATCACCTATCTCTTCACGGACGAGACCGAGCGGCTCGCGCTCGAGCGGGAGAACAACGCGCTCATCGGCGCCCAGCGCGAGACCCTCGACGGCCTCAAGGAAGGCGTTGCGGTGTTCGGCACGGACGGGCGCCTGAAGCTCTTCAATACGGCGTGTGAAGCTCTCTGGAACATTTCGCACCGCGCGCTGGCCGAGGAGCCGCACATCGACGAGTTCATCGCCCTGGCGCGGCCGCTCTACGACGATCCGCAGACCTGGGCGCGCATCGGGCATGCCGTGACGTCCTTCTCCGACATGCGGGAGGAGTTCGGCGGCCAGATGATTCGCTCCGATGGCACGCTCGTCGATTACGCCGCCATGCCGATGCCGGACGGCGCGACGCTGCTCACTTTCCACGACGTGACGGACACCAAGCGCTACCAGCGGGCACTGGAGGAGCGCAACGATGCGCTCGTTGCGGCGGACCGCATCAAGAACGCCTTCATCAGCCACGTATCCTACAAGCTGCGCACGCCGCTCACATCGATCATCGGTTTCAGCGAGATGCTGAGCAATCCGCACATCGGGCCGCTCAACGAGAAGCAGCAGGAATATCTCGGCGACATCTCCGATTCCTCGCGCGAGCTGCTTTCGACCATCGACGACATCCTGACGCTCGCCACCATCGATGCGGGCTCCATGGAGCTGAAGCAGGCACCGATCGACGTGCCGGCGGTGATCGATGCCGCCATCGTCGGCGTGCGCGAGGCGGCCCAGCGCGCGCGCCTTTCGCTGCATATCGCCGTAGCGGACGACGCCCGGAGCTTCATCGGCGACGAGGCGCGGGTGCGCCAGATCCTGTTCAACCTGCTCTCGAACGCCGTCAGCTTCTCCAAGGCCGGCGACACCATCGGCATCACCTGCCGGCGCGACGGGCCGATGATGGTGTTCACCGTCGAGGACGAGGGCATCGGCATTGCGAAGGAAGACCAGTGGAAGGTGTTCGACCGCTTCGAGAGCCGCAGCCACGGCTTGGGTCACCGCGGCGCGGGCCTCGGGCTCTCCATCGTCAAGAGCCTCGTGGAGCTGCACGGCGGCACGGTTTCGCTGGAATCGGAACCGGGACACGGCACGCGCGTCACTGTGCGCCTTCCCGTGCGCGGGCGTCCTGATAAAGCAGCGCCGCTGCTGCCCCAAGAAGGCCCCGAGGGACCGCTATCGGCCGGGGGCAGCCAAGCCTGAGTTTCGAGGATCAGGACATTAGATGCCGGCCTCCCACGTTCTTGAAAGCCTCGATGAGGCGCAGCTCGTTCGCCTCGGCGAGGACCTCGCTTTCATGGCACGCCGCGGCGATCTCATGACGCTCAGCGGCGAGCTGGGCGCGGGGAAAACAACTCTTGCCCGCGCTATCATCCGCGCGCTGCTGAACAATCCCGGCGAGGAAATCCCGAGCCCGACATTCACGCTGGTGCAGACCTACGAGACGCCGCGGATGCCGGTGGCGCACCTCGATCTCTACCGGCTGGGTGCCCCGGAGGAACTCGACGAGCTGGGGCTCGACCTTGCGCTCTCCCACGGCATCGCCATCGTCGAATGGCCGGAGCGGGCGGGAGACCTGTTGCCGGCCGACCGGCTGGAGGTGCGCATCGACGATCCCAGCGGCGACACCGAGGGCGGCGGTACGGACCGGCGCGTCACGCTCACCGCATACGGCGAATGGGCGCCGCGCCTCCAACGTCTCGTCGCCATGCGCACGCTGATCGAAGGCTGCGACGGCGGAGGCGACCGGGAGCTGCGCTATCTGCAGGGCGATGCCTCGGCGCGCCGCTACGGGCGTGTGCGCGGGCCGCACCGGCCGGATGCCATATTGATGGATGCACCGCGCCAGCCCGACGGGCCCGCGATCCGCAACGGTCTACCCTATAGTCAGCTCGCGCATCTTGCCGAGGACGTGCGCCCGTTCGTTGCCGTGGCCCACGCGCTGCGCTCCGCCGGGCTTACCGTCCCGTGTATCCGCGCGCAGGATCTCGAAAACGGCTTCCTGCTCATCGACGACCTCGGCGACCGCGTGTTCGGCGCGGAGATCGTGGCGGGGACGGCCGATCAGGCAACGCTGTGGCGCGCGGCGACCGACGTTCTTCTCGCGCTGCGCGATGCGCCGCCTCCGAACGGGCTTCCGGTTCCCGGCGATGGCGAGCACCGCGTCTCGGCCTACGACGCCGAAGCCATGGCAATCGAAACGGAGCTTCTCACCGACTGGTACTGGCCGGCCCTTCACGGCAAAGCGATACCGGAGGAGCAGCGCATCCGCTTCGTTGCGCTATGGGGGGAGATCATTCCCCGCCTTGCCGCGATGGACCCTGCGTGGGTGTTGCGCGACTACCACTCGCCCAATCTTCTCTGGCTTCCGGAACGGGAAGGCATTGCGCGCGTCGGGGTGATCGACTTTCAGGATGCCATGCGCGGCCCGGCCGCCTATGACCTCGTCTCACTTCTGCAGGATGCGCGCGTCGATGTGGCACCCGAGCTTGAGGCCGAACTGTTCGAGCACTACTGCACGGGCGCTGCCGCGCGCGGGGGCTTCGACCGGGATCAGTTCGCGTTCGCCTATGCCGCGCTCGGCGCCCAGCGCAATACGAAAATCCTCGGTATCTTCGCGCGCCTTGCAAAGCGCGACGGCAAGCCGGGCTATCTGCGGCACATCCCGCGCCTCTGGGGCTATCTGGAGCGCAACCTCGCGCACCCTGAGCTTTACTCACTTCGCGAGTGGTATGATGCCAACTTTCCCGCCGAGACGCGCACCGGCCTGCGCATCTGAACAGGTTGCGCCATGACACAGCCTTCCAATTGGCGTCCACGGTCGGCCATGGTGCTCGCCGGCGGCTTCGGCAAGCGCATGCTGCCGCTGACGAAAGACAAGCCGAAGCCCATGGTGGAGCTGAAGGGGCGGCCGCTGGTCGACCATGTGCTCGACCGGCTCGCCACGGCGGGCGTCGCCCGCGCGGTGGTGAACGTGCACTACTGCGCCGACAGGCTCGAAGCACACGTGAAGCACCGCGCGCGGCCGGAAATCCTGATTTCCGATGAGCGTCAACAGCTTCTCGATACGGGCGGCGGTGTCGTGCGGGCGCTACCGATGCTCGGGGCGGAGCCGTTCTTGATTCACAACTCCGACTCGGTCTGGATCGAGGGCGTCGGATCGAATCTCGAGCGGCTCTTTGCCGGTTGGGATCCCGACGCGATGGATAGCCTGATGCTGCTCGCGACCGCGGCGACGAGCCTCGGTTACGATGGCCTTGGCGATTTCGTCATGGACAAGGACGGGCGCCTCAGCCGGCGCGGCGAGCGCGAGATGGCGCCGTTCGTGTTCGCGGGCGTCTCGATCGCGCACCCGCGGATGTTCGAAGGCGCGCCGGAAGGGCCGTTCTCGATGAACCGCCTGTGGGACAGGGCGATCGACAGCGGCAGGCTCTACGGCATCCGGCTCGATGGTTTGTGGATGCACGTGGGAACGCCCGAGGCGCTGAGCGAAGCGGAGAGGTGGATCGATCGTGAGGATGTGGCCTGACAGCTCAGCGGAAACAGCCCTGCGGGGCGCGGATTCCAGCGTGCGTGTCTTCACTGTTCCCAGCGGTCGGCCTTTTCTCAGCGCGGTTGCGAGCGCCATCCTGAGCGGCAACCTGCCTGCGCCGGGCGGAGCCGCGCCCGGCCCGCTCGACCTGCCCGACATCACGTTGCTGCTGCCGACGCGCCGCGCAACACGCAGCATGCAGGAAGCGTTTCTGGCGGCGGCGGGGGGCCGTGCGCTCACGCTGCCGCAGATCCGTCCGATCTCGGCCGGCGAGGAGGACGCCACGCTGCTGGCCGGTCTTGCCGGACCCGGCACGCTCGGCTCCGACAGCCTCGACCTGCCGCCCGCGGTGAGCGAGATCGAGCGGCGCCTCGTTCTTACCATGCTGGTGCAGCTCTGGTCGGCGCGCATGCGCACATCGGAGGACGATGCCGCGCACCTTGCGGACATGGCGGCGGCGGGCGCCAACACGCCGGCGCAGGCGGCGCAGCTCGCCGCGGAGCTTGCGCGCCTGATGGACATGATCGAGACGGAGAACGTGCCGCTCGACGGCATCGCCGGTCTCGTGCCGGACGAGCACTCCGAGCACTGGCAGAAGACGCTCGAGTTCCTGAAGATCATCACCGCTTTCTGGCCCGCACACCTCGCTGAGAAGCAGCTTCTCTCGCCCGCCGACCGCCGCAATCGCGCGATCCTCGCGGAAGCGGAGCGCCTGGGCTCGCGGCCGCCGTCAGGGCCCGTCATCGTTGCGGGCGTCACCGGCTCGGTGCCGGCAACGATAGAGCTGATGCGCGCGGTCGCGCGGCTGCCTCAAGGGGCCATCGTGCTGCCGGGCCTCGACCTGCACCTCGACGCCGAGAGCTGGGAGAAGATCGCCGGACATCCCGAGCATCCGCAGTTCGGCTTCCGCAAGCTGCTGGCGGCGCTCGGTATCGCGCGCGCCGATGTGACGGCGCTGCCCGGCGCGGAGCCGCTACCGGAGCTTGCCGAACGCGACGCGCTCATCGCGGAGACGATGCGTCCATCGAGCACGACGGGGAAATGGCGCGACTACATCGCCCGCACCGACGCAGCCGCCGTGCGCCGCGCGCTCTCCGGCGTCAGCCTCATCGAAGCACCATCGGCGCAGGATGAAGCGGAGGCCATTGCGCTCATTCTGCGGAAAGCCGCGGAGACGCCGGGCCGCACGGCGGCGCTCATCTCGCCGGACCGGATGCTTGCGCGCCGCGTTGCCGTGCGCCTCGAAGCCTGGGGCATCCGCGTCGACGATTCCGCGGGGCGGCCGTTCCCGAAGACGCCGCCGGGAACCTTCCTAGATCTCGTCGTGGCCGCCGTGAGCGATGATTTCGCACCGGCCGCGGTGATGGCGCTGCTCAAGCATCCGCTGACGCGCCTCGGCCTCGATGCCTTCGCGGTGCGCCGCGCCGCGCGCGCGCTGGAGATCATCGCGTTCCGCGACGTCTACCTCGGCCGCGGGCTCGACGGCATCACCGACGCCGTCGAGCGGGCGGAGGAGAACGTCGCCGCGGGCCGGCGCCGCCAGCGCGCGGTGAAACGGTTATGGGTCGACGACTGGAAAGCCGCGCACGAACTCGTCGATCGCCTGAAGGAAGCCTACGCGCCGCTCGTCGAAGCCTATGGGAGCCGCGGCGAGCAGCCGCTCTCGGCGCTCGCGCAGGCGCACATTGCGGCAGCGGAAGCCATCTGCCGCCTGCCGGAGGACGAAGCGGCGGCCGACGGCAGCTCGCCGCTGTGGCGCGAGGAAGCGGGCGTTGCGGGCGCAAATTTCTTCGCCGGCCTGATCGCGCCGGACGCGCAGCCGCTCGCCATCGCAGCGGCGGATTACGCAGATCTCTACCGCAGTCTCGTTGCCACGGAGAACGTGCGCCAGCGCATTGCGGTGCATCCGCGCCTTTCCATCTGGGGCCCCTTCGAAGCGCGCCTGCAGCAGCCCGACGTCGTCATTCTCGGCTCGCTGAACGACGGCACGTGGCCGGAGGCGGCCGATCCGGGACCGTGGCTCAACCGGCCGATGCGCGAAGAGCTGGGTCTGCCATCGCCGGAAGAAAAGATCGGCTACGCCGCGCACGATTTCACCTCGCAGCTCGGCGCGGCGTGCGTCTATCTCACGCGCGCGGAGAAGATCGACGGCGTGCCGACCGTGCCGTCACGCTGGCTGATGCGGCTGCAGGCGCTGCTCTCGGGGATCGGCATCCACGATGCCCTGGCGCCGGACCGCCCCTGGCTCGGCTGGGCCCGGGCGCGCGATCACATCGGTTCGCGCGTGCGCATGGGCGCGCCGGAGCCGCGGCCGCCGCTTGCCATGCGTCCGCGCCGCATGAGCGTGACGCGCATCGAAACGTGGCTCGCCAATCCTTACGCGATCTTCGCCAGCGACATCCTCGGTCTCGATCCGCTGCCGCCGCTCGGCGAGGACCCGAGCAACGCACTGCGCGGCAGTGTCGTGCACGAGATCATGAACCGCTTTGCGGTGGCCTTCCCCGATCGTCTGCCGGAAGACGCGCACGGTGAGCTGGTGCGCATCTCACGCGAGGTCCTGGCGGATTACGCGCACAACCCGCGCATTGCCGCGTTCTGGCTGCCGCGCTTTTCGCGCTTCGCGCAATGGTTCGCCGAGACCGAGCCGGCGCGGCGCGCGAACGTCCAGCGCATCGTGCCGGAAGTTTCGGGCGAACTCGTCATCGAGGCACCCGGGGGACCATTCAAATTGTCGGCGCGCGCCGACCGTATCGACATCACGCCGGGCGGCATCGTCGTCACCGACTACAAGACCGGCGGCGTGCCTTCGGACAAACAGATCAGCGAGGGGCTGAAGCCGCAGCTTCCGCTGGAGGCGGCGATCGCGCTCGGACAGTCCGGATTTGCCGGGGTGCCGCGCGGGGCGGTGACCGGCTTGCGCTACGTGCGCGCGACAGGCGCCGAGCCGCCGGGCGAGGATCGCCTCGTCAAAGCCGGCGACGTCGACGCGCTCGCCTCTGCGGCGCTCGAAAACCTCGCGAAGCTCGTGGCGCATTTCGACGATCCCGCAACCCCCTATCGCGCGCTGCGGCGTGCGCGCTTCGACTATGACTACGACGCCTATGCGCATCTGGCGCGGGTCGCGGAATGGGCGGTGCCCGGCGAGGACGAGGGGGCCGCGGCATGAGCATGCGTCAGCACGAAAGCGACTACGCGCGCACGAAGCAGGCGCAGCGCGACGCCGCGGACCCGGCCGCTTCGGTGTGGGTGAGCGCGAACGCGGGCACCGGCAAGACGCACGTCCTCACCCAGCGTGTGCTGCGGCTCATGCTTGCCGGTACGAAGCCCGAGCGCATTCTATGCCTCACCTACACGAAGGCCGCCGCAGCGGAGATGTCGAAGCGCGTCTTCGATACGCTGGCGAAGTGGGTATCTCTTTCGGATGACGAGCTCGCCCGGCGCCTCGCGGAGCTGACGGACCGCACGCCCTCCGACGCCGATCTCGATATCGCGCGCACGCTGTTCGCCGTCGCCATCGAGACGCCCGGCGGGCTCAAGGTGCAGACGATCCACTCGTTCTGCGAGCGCCTGCTGCAGCGTTTTCCGCTCGAAGCCGGTGTGACACCGGATTTCAAGGTGCTCGACGAGACGATGGCGACGACGCTGCTGCGCGAAGCGATCGACGCAACGCTGCTGGAGGCGACGAACGGCAGCTCGGCTGCACACGGCGAGGCTCTCGCGACCGTCATTCCCTACGCGGCGGAGGAGCGCTTCGACGACGTTCTCGGCGCCGCCCTGCGCCAAAGGCGCTGGCTCGACAGCGCGACGCGCATCGATTTCGGCGATGGCGGCAACGACGATCTCGCCGGTCTCGAACGTGCCTTCCGCCGCAGCTTCGATGTGCGCGCAGACGTCAGCCTCGACGATGTCGAGAGGGAGCTGGGGGACGTCATCGACGATGCGACGCTCAAGCGCCTTCTCGATGCGCTGACGGGCGGGAGCGTCACGGATCAGAAGATGGCGGACCATGTCCGCGCCGCGCTCAACGCGCCATCCCGCGCTGCCCGCGCGACGGCATTGGAAAAGTTCCTCTGCACGGACGGCAAGCCGCGCAAATCGCTGATGACCAAAAAGCTGGTCGGCGACTTTCCCGATCTCGATGCAGCCGCGTCGACTGCTCAAGCGCGCTTTGTCGGCCTGCTCGATGAGCGGCGGGGCCTGCGCGCCATCTGTGCGACGGTTGCGCTGCATCGGCTCGCGGGCGCGGTGCTGCAGCGCTACACGCTCGCCAAGCATCGCCGCGCGGCGCTCGATTACGACGATCTCATCACCAAGAGCGTGTTCCTGTTGAGCGGGCAGGCGCTCGCATCCTGGGTGATGTTCAAGCTCGACCGCGGCATCGACCATATCCTCGTCGACGAGGCGCAGGACACGAGCCCCGAACAGTGGCAGATCGTCGAGGCGCTGGCACGCGAGTTCTTCACCGGCGGCGGTCAGCACGAGGAAGTGCGCACGCTGTTCGGCGTGGGCGACGAGAAGCAGTCGATCTACAGCTTTCAGGGTGCCGCGCCGAAACAGTTCGCCGATATGGGCGTGCACTTTTCCAATATGAGCGGGGCGGGCACGTGGCGCAGCATTCCGCTCGACCTTTCGTTCCGCACCGTCGCGCCCGTGCTCGAAGCCGTCGACCGGGTGTTTGCCGACCACGGACGCACACCGGGGCTCACCGTCGCGGCGAGTCTCATCCGCCATGCCGTCTACCGCATCGGTCATGGCGGTACCGTCGAGCTGTGGCCGACGGAGGTGCCGGACGACACCGTCAGCACCGATCCCTGGTCGCCGCTGGCGGAGGCAACGGAGCGTGCGCCCGCCGAACGCCTTGCCGAGCGTATCGCAACGACGATCGACCGCTGGCTGAAGGAGGGCGAGATGCTCGCCTCCGAAGGGCGGCCGGTGCGCGCGGGCGACATCATCATCCTCGTGCGCCGGCGCCGTCCGTTCGCCGCGCCGATGGTGGCGGCGCTCAAGGCGCGCGGCATTCCCGTCGCGGGCGCCGACCGTCTGCGGCTGTCGGAGCAGATCGCGGTGGCCGATCTCATGTCGCTTGGCGATTTCCTCACGCTGCCGGAGGACGATCTGGCGCTCGCCGAGGTGCTGAAGAGCCCGCTCATCGGCCTCGACGACGATGACCTGCTCATCTTCGCGCACGGCCGCAACGGCTCGCTGTGGAAGGCTTTGATCGCGCACAGGGATGCCAGCGACAGGATTCGCGCCGCGGTGGAGACGCTGAAGCGCTGGCGCTCGCGCGCGGACTTCGTGCCGCCGTTCGAGTTCTTCGCCTCCATCCTCGACCGCGAAGGCGGGCGGGCGAAGCTGCTGGCGCGCCTCGGTGCCGAGGCTGCCGACCCCATCGACGAGTTCCTCAACCTCGCGCTGCGCTATGACGATGCGGAGGCGCCATCGCTCACCGGCTTCCTCGCTTTCCTGCGCGACGCAGACCGCGAGGTGAAGCGCGACATGGAGCAGGGGCGCAACGAGGTGCGCGTGATGACGGTGCACGGGGCGAAGGGCCTCGAAGCGCCCATCGTGTTCCTGCCCGACACCTGCTCCACCGTTTCCGGCGGGCGCGTCACCACGCTGTTCGATATGGATGCGCTCGATCTTCCCGAGGGCGCCGAGGGGACGCCGTTCGTGTGGAGCGTGAAGGGCACGACCAAGCATCCGCTGATCGCAAACGCCAAGGCGGCGCGCACGCGAGCGGAGACCGAAGAACGCAACCGCCTCCTCTACGTTGCGATGACGCGCGCGCGCGACCGGCTCTATATCGCCGGCTTCGAGGGCAAGAACAGGCGACCGGCGGACTGCTGGTACGACCTCATCGGCGCGGGCCTTTCCGGTATGCTCGAAGAGGTCGAGGCGCCGGGCGGCGTAACGGTACGCCGACGCATGGCGCTGCAGTCGGTCCCGGTGCCAGAGCACGCGCGTCACGAGAAATCCGGAGCCGAGGCAGCGGCGCTCCCGCCGTGGGCGATGGCGCCGGCACCGCGCGAAGCGGCACTTTCGATCCCGCTCGCGCCATCGCGGCTCGAAGCTTACGCACCCGATGAGGAGGGCGAGCCGCTGCCCGTGCAGCCCGTTCACAGGCGCGCGGCCGAGGACGAGCCGGCAGCGCCGTCGCCGCGCCTGCAAGCGAGCGAGCATCGCTTCGTGCGCGGCACGCTCACCCACGCGCTGCTGCAGCATCTGCCGACGCTTCCGGCTTCCGGCTGGGAGAATGCCGCTACGGGTTTCCTCGAGCTGCGCGGCGCTATGCTTTCGCCGGCGGTGCGCGCCAGCATCGCACGGGAGACGCTGGCGATCCTCACGGCGCCGGAGTTCGCACCGCTGTTCGGGCCGGGCAGCCGCGCCGAGGTGCCGATCGTGGCCCTCATTCCCAATCCCGACGGCCGCGGCGCACCGCTGAAGCTGATGGGCCAGATCGACCGGCTCGTCGATACCGGCCGGGAGGTGCTGATCGTCGACTACAAGACCAACCGGCCGCCGCCCCGGCATATCGATGGGGTTGCAGCCGCATATCTTTATCAGCTCGCCGCCTACCGCCTCGCCCTGCGTGAAATTTACCCCGGACGCACCGTGCGGGCGGCACTTTTGTGGACCGACGGTCCGCGGATCATGGCCCTTCCCGACACGCTCCTCGATTCCTATTCAGGCCGGCTCTGGAACATCGATCAGGCGAGCCTTGACGCTCGCGGGGCGCATTCCTAACTTCCGGCTCGAAGAGGCGTTGCCGCGGCCCTGCGGCATTCGCGCCTCGAAAGGAGAAGAGCAAATGGCTAATGCAGTGTCGGACAACACCTTCGAGCAGGAGGTTTTGAAGTCCACGGAACCGGTTCTCGTGGACTTTTTTGCGGAATGGTGCGGCCCCTGCAAGGCCATGGCTCCGGCCCTCGAGCAGGTCGCCAAGGAGATGCAGGGCAAGGTCAAGATCGTGAAGCTCGATGTGGACCAGAACCCCGGCGTCACCGGCAAGTACGGCATCCGCGCCATGCCGACGCTGATCATGTTCAAGAACGGCCAGGTTGCCGCGCAGCACACCGGCGCGCTCGTGCAGAAGAAGAAGCTCGAGGACTGGATCAACGCCTCGGTCGCCTGACGCGCACACACATTGGATTTGGGAAAGGCCTCGCACTTGTGGGGCCTTTTCTTTTACGCGCACTGGCATTGAAACGGGATTAGGATGCCTGGACAGCTTTCCCCGAGGGCATGACATGCGTGCGCCCGCAGCCACCCGCAGACTGACGCTCACCGGAATCGCCTTCGCACTGCTGGGGAGCGGCACGGCGTGGGCGCCGGGTACCATCGCGCTCGACGAGGTGATGGATCAGCTCAAGGCCGAGCCCAAGCTCATTGCCGAGATCGAGGCGGAGCTGAAAGCGCAGAAAATCGCCGCCGATTCCGTCATCTGCGTCGGCTCGCGTTTCGGCGGGCACTGGCGCGAATTGGGCGGGGCGCGATCCATTCCCTACGAATGTGACATCGGAAAGCGCAAGCTCGAGATCGACGGCACGGTGAAGCTTTTCGACGAGAAGGGCCGCGAGATCGATATGGGGGACGAGAAGGCGCCGGAGATTGCCTTTGACTACAGCCAGACCGACCTGAGCTGGAGCTGGAAATAACGGCGTACGGCTTGGCGTTTCACGCTGGTCGCACCGCAGCGGCTGCACGCTCCAGGGCACGATCGCTTGCGGCTCTCGTCTTTTCATGATTCACGCTTCGGGCGGGTAGGGTCCGAAGCGATCATGGTCATTTGATTAGACCGATGATTCACGCTTCGGACGGATAGGGTCCGAAGCGATCATGGTCTGGTTTGATTAGACCGATGATTCACGCTTCGGACGGATAGGGTCCGAAGCGATCATGGTCTGGTTTGATTAGACCGATGATTCACGCTTCGGACGGATAGGGTCCGAAGCGATCATGGTCTGGTTTGATTAGACCGATGATTCACGCTTCGGACGGATAGGGTCCGAAGCGATCATGGTCTAGTCGGGATCGCGGGTGAGTGGCACGAAGCGCACCGGCACGATCTCCTCGCTCAGCGTGGTGCCATCGGCATTCTTTGTTACGGCCAACAGCGCCTGCTCGTCGGTGCCGACCGGTATGACCATGCGCCCTTGCGGCTTCAACTGCTCGACGAGCGCCGCTGGAACGTGAGCCGGCGCCGCGGTGACGATCACGGCGTCGAATGGCGCCGCCTCGGGCCAGCCGCGGTAGCCGTCGTCGATGCGCGCATGCACGTTGCGGTAGCCGAGCCGATCGAGGGTCCTCTTGGCGCGCTCACCCAGGCTTTCGATGATCTCGACCGTAAAGACCTCGCGTGCGAGCTCGGCCAGCACCGCCGTCTGGTAGCCACTGCCGGTGCCGATCTCCAGCAAGCGGTCGTCCGGGCCGATCCTCAGGAGGTCCGTCATCAGGGCGACGATATAGGGCTGCGAGATCGTCTGGCCGTCGCCGATGGACAGCGGCCGGTTGCGATAGGCGGCATAGCGCTGGATCGAGGGAACGAACTCGTGGCGCAGCACCTTGCGCATCGCCGCCAGAACCGGAGCGGCAAGCTCGCGGTGGCCGGCGGGGCCACCGGACGCCAGCGCGACGATCTCATCGACCATCAGGTGGCGTTGATCCGCGTACGGCTCTCCGGCGAGGGTCATGGCGACTACCCGCAGAACATGGACTTGCCCGGCAACAATAGCCGGGCCACGGGCAAGCGCATGCATCCGACATGCTGCGCCAGGTCAAACCGATGCGGCATGGCGGAGGCCGATGTTAATCATAATTCCACCACGTCTGCGCGGCTTTCTTGTGGTGGATCAGCCGAGGGAGAGCGTAGCCGTGTTCCAGTTCCAGCGTAAGCAAGACCAGAAATCACTCACCGTCATCCCCACCGAGGTGACAGCGCTTCCCGCCACCGCCGCTTCATCGAAGGTGGCGGAATCCGTCATCGGCAAGGATATGTCCATCGAAGGCCAGGGTATCGTCGTGCGCTGCAGGGGATCTCTGCGCGTCAACGGCGCGATCGCCGCCGACCTGCACTGCGCGGAGCTGGTGGTCGGGGAAGAGGCGGTGATCAACGGCTCGATCGCCGCCGATACCGTGCGTGTTTTCGGGCAAGTGCACGGCGCGATCCTGGGCGCGAACGTCGTGCTGCATCCGAGCGCGCGCGTGGATGGCGATATTCACAGCCAGTCACTGACGATCGAGCAGGGCGCAAGCTTCGACGGGCGCTCGCGGAAGGTCGCGAACGGCGCCGAGATCGCACCGCAGCTCGACCCGGCGGACGCACAGTCGTCCGTTTACGGCTGAGCCCCGAGGCCCACCACACCGGAAGCGACGGCCGTCTCGCGATGCATCCTCAGCGCCAGCACGATGGCGATAAATGCCGATGCGGTCATGCGTGGAAGCTGGCGTAGACCCCGACCTTCGTCGGGGTGACGGTGGATGGCTCCGGCCGCGCCGACCTCTTCGCACCGGCACAGGGTGAAGCGAAGCTTCGCGATATCGCTAGCGCTTTTCACGCCGGGGCCCGGGTTAGTGCTCAGCTTCGCCTCGTTTGCCCGGCATGACAGAACAGTGCGTATCATTCGTCGTCATCCCGGCAACGGCCGGGATCCACGCAACGCTCACCATTGCGACGCGGCCGGGGCGGCGGCGTTCGCGTGCGCGCCTGGACGGCAAGGGGTGCGGATCTAAGCCGCCTCGCGCTTGCCGTTGATGAGGTCCCAGGCGATGTTGATCTGGCGGATGCGCTCCTCGCGCAGCGCGCGGTCGTCGTCATCGCGCGCGTGGTCCGGATGCCAGCTCATGCGCAGCGCGTCGACGATCTTCTTCAGAACACCGGCACTCACCTCCGCGTTCACGCCGAGCACCTCGTAGGCTTCGCTCGCCGTGCGCGGCAGCGCACCGGATTTCTTCGTATTTGAATTGCTCGCCAGGGCGCTGTCGACGATGCGCCCGATCCGCTCGAGCTCGCGCACCAGCACCCGGAACTGCAGGGCGGCCTTTTCCGGCGCAAGCTCGCCCCGCGCGACCACGCGCTCGATATGCGAGATGCGTCCGCGGACGGTGTTGAGCTCCGCCTGCAGCACCTCGCGCAGCGGACCTGCCCACTTGAGCTGCTGCGCGGCCGTCTCGGTCTGCTGCAACATGGCCGCCACCGCGTCGGACGCATTCGCAATCGAGGTGTGCGTGCGCAAAAGCTTGCTGCGCGCCGCATGCACGAGGCGTTCGCGCAGCAGGGGCACGAAGCGCATGGCTGCCAGCACCGCCGTGGCCGCTGCCGCTGCGAGGCCGAGCAGCAGCGCCCAGGAGTTCGACTCGGTGGAATTGTCCGACGCGATCGTCGCCGCGCCGTCGTCCTCATGCACGACGGTGATCCAATCGTTGGCGGCATAGTCCGGCTCGAGCACCGCGTCGAAGGAGCGATGGCTCGGGCCAGGCTCCAAGGTGGCGTCGGGGTCCGCCTTCGCGACGGTCATATCGCCGAACGTCATCGCGACTTGCGTCAGATGCGGATCGAGGGCGATGCCGGTTTCATCGACCGGCGCGTTGAGCATCAGCCGCGCGCCAAGCTCGCCAACGGGTGCAAAGCCATCGGGCAATACCAGATGCTCGAACGCCGCCTTGCGCGCCCAGGGAAGGCAGTCGCCGCTCAACACGACGCCGGCTTCCTTCGCGCCTGCGCCGTTGCGGCAGCGCGCGGGCGCTTCCAGATCGGCGCGCGCGGGGAGCACCAGATTGAGCCTGCCGTTCTCGATCCAGGCGCGATTGGCCGAACCGCCACGCATCGCTGCGGCGACGCGCACCCAGGGGACATCCCCGTGGGCGCAGGCAATGGTGAAGCGATGGACCATCACCGTGCGGCAGCCGCTCGAACGGGCCTGCGTGCAGGTCGTTACCGTTCGCTCGTCGCGGTCATCGATGATCGGATAGCTCGTCTCCGCGCCGGGTGACAGGCGAACCTCGCCGGCCTCCACGTCACAGCCGAACGGCATGACAAGCCGTTCCCGAGCCTCGGCGGAAAACTGCGGCAGAACCCCCAAAATCCCCAGGCTCATCCACAGCAAGAAGCGGAAAACACGACGCACCGCTATGCCCTCTCATGTTGGCACGCACGCTTGTGTTCTTATGGTGAACAAGGGCGTCACTGTGGCAATTGTGCGGGTTATCAACGCAAACTATCGGTTGTCTGTCGCCCTTGAGCATCAGGATTCGGTGATCGCCGCGGACCGTGCTGGCGAGGGGCAACAACTCGCCGCAAAAATGCCGACTGAGCCCGGCAAGTCTCGACAATCCAAGCGCTTCGATCCTAGAACAGCCTTGGGCGTGCCGGTGTCCGGTGGGTACCCGCGCAGGTGGTATTTGCCCGCGTGAGGAGGAGCGCGACTGATGTCTTCTAGCAACGCGCCGGCTGCACCGGCGGCTACCGCGAGCGAATTCTCCTACAGATTAGAAGCGTCTAGCGCTGTCGTTTATCCACAGCCTGGGGACGATTCGGCGTTCGACGAGGTGATGCCCGAAGGATCGCGCGCCCGGGAGCATTTCATCCCGGTCACGCGGTTCGCCCTGCTCGACCGCCTGACCTCGCCCACGGCCTGGCCCAACGGAGAGGGCCGCAACGCGCGGCGCTTCTTCCGCTACCTCGATCACTGGCGCCGCCAGCAGTACACGGCGCAGCTCCACGAGCTGGAGGAGACCTACGAGCCCTTCAGCCCCGACAGCGATCTGCTCATGACCCGCACGTTCGCGCCCGAAGAGCGCGAGGTGATGCAGAGCCGGATCGTCGACGGCATGCGGCGCATCCTTACGCAGGCCAACTACGTCCAGATCGATCACAACGACGTGGAGCAGATCCTCACCCGGGATTCGGCGTACGGGCTCGATCTCTATGTCGACCTCGACGCCTTCGAAGAGATTCTCATCTACTACCGCGGCGCCTCGACAAAACGCGATCTGCGGCGGCGCTGGCAGAAGTTCTACCTGCGCGAAGAATTCGACGTGCCGATCTTCCGGCGCCTGTTCCTGCTCTTCAAGCTGAAGCCTTTCGACAAGCATGTGCGCGAGGTGATGGAGAAGCAGAAGCTCAACCGGCGCGAGGCGGAGAAGCTCGTCAAGCGCGAGCGCGAGACCATTCCTTCCGAGGTGAAGGAATCTTGCATTTACATGAAGCTGTTCAAGAACATCCCGAGGAGCGACCTCGAGATGGTGTTTCCCAACACGCGCGTGCGCTTCCGCTTCTATGACAAGCTGCGGCTCAGCGCGACGGCGGGCGGGGGCCTGACGCTCGGCACGGTGAGCGCGGCGGGCAAGGTCGCAATGCTCGCCAGCAATCCCATCGCCGCCGCCGGCGCCCTCGTCGGGCTGGGCGGCATCGCCTTCCGGCAGGCGATGAACTTCATGAACCAGAAGCAGCGCTACATGGTCGTGATGGCGCAGAACCTCTACTTCCACGCCATGGCCGACAACCGCGGGGTGATGCTGAAGCTCGCCGCGCGCGCCGCGGAGGAAGACATCAAGGAAGAGATGCTGCTCTATGCCGTGCTGAGCAAGGAAAAGGCGCGCCGGGCGGACCTGCCGGACATCGACGCCGCCATCGAGCAGTACCTGGCTTCCAGCTTCGGCGTGAGCGTCGATTTCGACATCAACGATGGCCTAGAACGGCTGATCGCCGACGGTATCGTGACCGAGCAGCCGGACGGCACCCTGCTCACCATGCCTCCGGCGGAGGCGGCATTGCATATCGACAGGAAGTGGGATTTGTTCCTCGACGAATTGCCCGAGCCGGTCAGCGCCGAGGGCATGGAGTTCGAAGGCAATCCCGCCGGCGCCCTGTAGCGGACGCCGGCTTCTCACACATCCGGACATCGAAATGGGCAGCACCAAGCTTTCCGTGCGCGCGACCGATCACGCCATCGCGCAGGCCATCGAGGGGGCGCTCAGCGCGGCGGAAACGGCCGACGCCGTGACCCTGTTCGAAGACGGCCCGGACGCATGGCGCATCGAAGCCTACTGGCAGGCGCGCACGGAAGCCGAGGCCGCCGCGGCGCAGCTTGCGGCGCGGGTCGGACCTGGGCTGCCGCCCTATGATCTGGAAGAGCTTCCCGAGCTCAACTGGGTGGCGATCTCGCAGGCGGCCCTGCCGCCGGTGACGGCCGGGCGCTTCGTCGTGCACGGCAGCCACGATCGCGAGCGCGTTCCCTTTGGCCCCCGCTCCATTCTCATCGACGCCAACGAGGCGTTCGGCACGGCGCACCATGCGACGACGCTGGGCTGCCTGCTCACCATCGACCGGCTGGCGCGCATGCACCGCTTCGCACGTATCCTGGACCTCGGGTGCGGATCGGGCGTGCTCGCCATCGCAGCGGCGCGAGCCCTGCCCTCTGCGCGCGTGTTCGCCTCGGACAACGATCCCATCGCCGTCGATGTGGCGCGCACCAATGCCGAGGCGAACGGCGTGCGTCAGATCACATTCGCCTGCACGGCCGGGCTCGCGCACCCGACACTGCGCGCGGCCGCGCCCTTCGATCTCGTCATCGCCAACATTCTCGCCGGACCGCTGCGCGGCCTCGCCGGAGACGTCGGCGCCAGCCTGCGGCCGGGCGGCTTCACCGTGCTGTCGGGCATTCTCAACACCGAAGCACCGGCGGTCGTGGCCGCCTATCTGGCGCACGGCTTCACGCTGATCGAGCGCCGCCGCATCGGCGACTGGACGACCCTGACGCTGCGCCGCCGCGCCTGAGGTTGCAGAAGCAGGCATCGCGGCGCCAAATTAGCGGAAGCGATTTGCCGCCGGGGCGCGCTGAGCTTAAACAGGCTGCCATGTTCCAGACATTCGAAAGCCAGTCCGAGCGCGGCGACGCCGCAGATCGCATCAAGGAGCTGCGCCGGCTGATGGCCGCCGCGAAGCTCGACGCCTACCTCGTGCCCCGCGCCGACGAGCACCAGGGCGAATACGTGCCCGCTTCCGCCGCGCGGCTCAAATGGCTCACGGGTTTTTCCGGCTCGGCGGGCCTTGCCATCATCGCCAAGCGGGCTGCCGCGCTGTTCGTCGACGGGCGCTATACGGTGCAGGCGCGCGCAGAGGTCGAGCCGGAGCTCATGGAGGTCTCGCTGCTGCCGCGGGGGCGCATCGGGGAATGGCTGAGCGAGAAGCTGGCGCGGGGGGCCCGCGTCGGTTTCGATCCCCGGCTGCACACCATTGCCGAGGTGGAGCGGCTGGAGGCTGCGCTCGCGCCGCGCGCCATCAAGCTCGTGCCGACGCCGCGCAACCTCGTCGACCGCGTATGGGGGCGGGAGCGTCCAGCGCCGCCCGCGGATCCCGTCTCGCTGCATCCGGTCAAGCTCGCCGGGCGCTCGGCGCAGGATAAGATCGCCGACATCCAGAAGCTTCTGAAGGCCGAGCGGCAGGACGCCGTGGTGCTGACGCTGAGCGATTCCGTTGCGTGGGTTTTCAACATCCGCGGATCGGATATCCCGCATACGCCCGTGGCCCTCGCCTTCGCGATCGTGCCCGTGACCGGCAAGCCGGAACTCTTCATTGCGGCGGAAAAGCTGCCGCCGGCTGTGCGCACGCAGCTCGACAGCTTCGCGCGCATCAGCCCGCCCGACGCGCTGGCGACGCGCCTCAAGGCGCTGCGGGATGCAGGCAAGCGCGTGCGGCTCGACCCTAACACCGCGGGCTTCTGGTTTGCGCGCGCGCTCGGCGGCGCGCGTAAGATCGCGCGCGGGCCGGACCCCGTGCTGGCGCTCAAGGCCATCAAAAACGCAACCGAGATCAAGGGCGCGCGCGCGGCGCACCTGCGGGACGGCGTTGCGGTGACGCGCTTTCTCGCGTGGCTCGACGGTGCCGTCGCCTCGGGCACGGTGGACGAGATCGAAGCCGTGCGCCGGCTGGAGGGCTTCCGCCGCGAGACCAATCAGCTGCGCGAGATTTCCTTCGATACCATCTCCGGCAGCGGTCCCAACGGCGCCATCGTGCACTATCGCGTGTCGGAGGCGACGAACCGCAAGCTGCGGAACGGCGAGCTGTTCCTGATCGACAGCGGCGCGCAATATCTCGACGGCACGACGGACATCACGCGCACGGTTGCCATCGGCGCGCCGACGGCGGAGATGCGCGCGCGCTTCACGCTGGTGCTCAAGGGGCACATCGGCATTGCGACCGCCCGGTTTCCAAAAGGCACGCGCGGCATCGATCTCGATCCGTTCGCGCGGCGCGCGCTGTGGCAGGCCGGGCTCGACTTCGACCACGGCACCGGCCACGGGATCGGCAGCTATCTGTCCGTGCACGAAGGTCCGCAATCGATCTCGCGCGCGGGGATGGCGGTGCTGGAGCCCGGCATGATCATCTCCAACGAGCCGGGCTATTACAAAGAGGGCGCGTACGGCATCCGCATCGAGAACCTCGTGCTGGTGACGCCGCTGGAGAAGCCTGCCGGCGCGGACCGCGAGATGATGGGCTTCGAGACCCTGACGCTCGCGCCCATCGACCGGCGGCTCGTCGTGAAGGAGATGCTGACGGCGGAGGAGCTCGCGTGGCTCGATGCGTATCACGCGCGCGTCGCCGCCGAGCTTGCGTCTGATCTCGACGGCGAGACGCGGGCCTGGCTGAAGCGCGCGACAGCACCGCTGTAGATCGCAGCGGTACTGCGATGGCGATAACTCGCCCAAGTACGTTTTGAAGCTGGCGTGGACCCCGGCCTGCGCCGGGGTGACGGTGGTGTGGCCGCACTTGCGCGGGTCGGCCTGTGCGCGGGATGACGTCGATGGTGTAGGTCACAGCCAGCGTCGAGTGTCGGCCAGTGGGTGTAGATCACGGTCTGCGCGCGATGGCGGCCGGTGGGTCCGCTCGAGGCAGACCAAGTCCTCAAGCTGGCGCAGCGTGCAGCGATGCGGGGGGCGACGGGAGGGCCGTGGCAGGCGACTGCTGGCCATCCAATTCGTCATGCCGGCGCAGGCCGGCATCCACGTTCCGCTCCCGCAATTCGAACCCGGTGTCACGGGCGCTCACGTGCTGAAGTAGCCGGGCGTCGCGCGATGCGGGCCCTGGCGTGGACCCCGGCCTGCGCCGGGGTGACGACGAGTGTGGCCGCACTTGCGCGGGTCGGCCTGCGCCGGGGTGACGGTGGTGTAGGTCACGGCCAGCATCGGGGTGACGGCCCAGTGGGTGTAGATCACGGTCTGCGCACGGCGGCGGCCGGTGGGATGCGCTCGAGGCAGACCAAATCGTAAAGCCGGCGCAGCGTGCAGCGATGCGGGGGGCGCGACGGGAGGGCCGTGGCAGGCGGCTGCTGGGCCATCCCATTCGTCATGCCGGCGCAGGCCGGCATCCACGTTCCTCTCCCGCAATTCGAACCCGGTATCACGGGCACATCATCGTCAGGCGTCGCGGGATGCGGACCCCGGCGTAGACCCCGGCCTGCGCCGGGGTGACGGTCGAGCGTGGGGCGCTGGTGCAGGTCGGCCGGTGCGACGGGTGACGGTGGTGTAGGTCACGGCCTGCGCCGGGGTGACGGTCGAGTGCGACTGCCAAATCGCAGCGCGACTCAGCCGCCGGAGGCGGTTTTCAGCGGCGGCTCCGCAAGGCGCTGCTTCAAGATATCGGGCGTCAGGCCGAAGTCCTCCAGCGCGTAGCTGTGCTTGCCGTGCTTGTCGCTCGGGTGCTCGGCGAGCCACTTTTGGGCGCGCGCCTTGAGGCCCGGATCGGCGGGATAGCCGAGGCGCTCATAGATCGACACCGCCATCGCCGCCGGGTCGCGCACAAGCTCGTCGTACTGGACATGCACGATCTGATCGCGCGGCAGGTTCTTCATGGCCGCGCGTCCGGCGGTGGCACAGCGCTCGGCGAGATCGAGGGCGAACTCGCCAACATTGTGCAGGTCCACCGTGTCGGAGGTCATGCACCACGTAACCGCCGCGAGGCTCGCCAGCGAGGGCACCGTCTTCATCGGATCGCGCTGCGTATAGACGATGCGAGCGTCGGGGTAGACCTCGAGCAGATGCTTCAGGCCCGAAAGATGGTTCGGGCACTTCAGCACCCAATGGCGGTTCGGATTGAGCCACTGCAGCGCCTGGAGCTGGCGCTTGTGCATGCGGTAAGCATCGGCGTGGGCGTGGTCGTCCCACCACTGCCAGAAGCCCGGCACGTTCGCGAAGTCGAAGCCCGGCGGCACGAGGAAGTGGTTGCGGAAGAGATGATAGCACTCTTCCGGGTCGTCGATCTCGATGGGGTGGATCTTGTTGAACTCGGGCCCCACGAAATTCAGCAGCTTGAGGCGGTTCTGCGCCTCGCGGTAACGGCCGTCCTTGCCGCCCTGATGGTTGCCGACCTTGCGCGGAAAGGGTGTGTAGCCTTCCCAGAAGGGCAGGTAGCGCGCGCCGGAATGGAGCGATAGCAGCCGCTGCAGCAGCGTCGTGCCGGTACGTGCGAGGCCGAGCACGAACAGCGGCCGCTCGATCTTCTCCTCGAGTATCTCAGGGTGGCGCGCGATGAGATCCTCGAGCGCGAGCGCATTGTCCATGCTCTTGAGGAACTGGTTGCGGATCACGAGCGCGCCGAACAGCGACAGATCGGCATCCGCGCTGTTGAAGGCCGCTGCGCGAACCGGCAGTGCGCGCCGGAATTCGGGTGTCCAGTCGTCGCGGCCGTACTTGCGCTCGGTGGCGCGCATCTGGCGCTGATAATCGATGCTGGGCCATAGCCCGAGCGCTTTCACGAGCGGCCCGAGCTTGTTGAAGGCGCGAAGCGGCAAGGGCGGGCCGAGACGGACTCCAGAAGATAGGCGGCGTCTCCTCAGCATTCACTGGTCCCCATGTTGGCGTTTCGCAGCCACACTCGTAACGACTCGATGTTGTATGTCTACCCGGCAACTAGTCGCGATCGCTTTTCTTCGAATCGCGATGCAGCTCTAGCCTTTTGATCAGACCGATGATTCACGCTTCGGACTGGTGGGGTCCGAAGCGATCATGGTCTAGTCGCGATCCGCCGCGCCGGTCAACCGCAGCCATTCGGCCTCATCCAGCACCGTGACACCCAGCTCGCGCGCCTTCGACAGCTTGGAGCCCGCATCGGCTCCCGCAACTACATAGTCAGTCTTTTTCGAAACGGAACCCGCGACCTTCGCGCCCAGCCGCTCGGCCTGCGCTTTGGCCTCGCCCCGGGTCATGAGAGTGAGGGTTCCGGTGAAGACGACCGTCTTGCCGGCGACGGCGGAGCTCGAATCAACGGCTTCGAGGGGCTGGGGCGAGACCTCTTTCAACAGATCGTCAACCACGCGCACGTTGTGCGGCTCGGCAAAGAAGTCGGCGATGGCCTGTGCCACGACCTCGCCGATGCCCTCGATGTTGTCGAGCTCCTTGAAGGCTTCGCTGTCCTTGCCCTTGGCCGCCTCAAGCATCGCGTCACGGAAACTCTCCGCCGTGCCGTAGAAGCGCGCCAGGAGCTTCGCCGTCGTCTCGCCCACATGGCGGATGCCGAGGGCGAAGATGAAGCGATCGAGCGCGATATTGCGGCGCGCGGCGATGGCCGCGAACAGCTTCGTCGCCGACTGCGGTCCCCAGCCCTCGCGCGCCTCGAGCTTGTCGGTGGAGCGGGCGTCGCGCGACGCGAGCGTGAAGATGTCCTCCGGCGATTGGATCAGCTTGTCGTCGTAGAAAGCCTGGATGTTCTTCTCTCCGAGGCCCTCGATGTCGAAGGCGTTGCGGGAGACGAAATGCTTGAGGCGCTCGACGCGCTGCGCAGGACAGATGAGCCCACCGGTGCAGCGGCGCACGACGTCGACGCGGCCGGTCTTCTCGTTCACTTCGCGCACGGCGTGGCTTTTGCAGATGGGACACAGGGTGGGAAACTTGTAGGGCTTCGATCCCTTGGGGCGCTTCTCCGGCACGATGCCGACGATCTGCGGAATGACGTCACCGGCGCGCTGAACGATGACGGTATCGCCGATGCGCACGTCCTTGCGTGCGATCTCGTCCTCGTTGTGCAGCGTCGCGTTGGTGACGACGACGCCGCCGACGGTTACCGGCTCGAGGCGGGCGACGGGCGTCAGCGCGCCGGTGCGGCCGACCTGGATGTCGATGCCGTTGAGGACGGTCATCGCCTGCTGGGCGGGGAACTTGTGCGCGATGGCCCAGCGGGGCGAGCGCGAGACGAATCCGAGCCGCGCCTGCAGGTCGAGCCGGTTCACCTTGTAGACGATGCCGTCGATGTCATAGGCCAGCGTGGCGCGGTCGGCGGCGAGCTCGTCATAGTAGGCGATGAGCTCGTCGGCGCCGGAGCAGAGGCGCGCGAGCTTGTTCACCGGCAAGCCCCAGCCGGCGAATGCGGCGTCGACGCCCGATTGGGTGTCGGCGGGCAGCGAGGATGCCTCGCCCCAGGCGTAGGCGAAGAAGCGCAGCGGGCGGGCGGCGGTGATCGATGGATCGAGCTGGCGCAACGAGCCGGCGGCGGCGTTGCGCGGATTGGCGAACACCTTGCCGCCGCTCGCCGCCTGGTTCTCGTTGAGCACGGCGAAGTCGTCGCGCGTCATGTAGATCTCGCCGCGTACGTCGATGATCTCGGGGACCTTGCGACCTTTCAGTTCGTGCGGGATCCCGGAGATGGTCATGACGTTGCGGGTGACATTCTCGCCCTCCAAGCCATCGCCGCGCGTCGCAGCTTCGACGAGCTTGCCGCCGGCATAGCGCAGCGAGATCGACAGGCCGTCGATCTTGGGCTCGGCCATGAACGCGAGCGGGGCATCATCGGGCACGCGCAGGAAGCGATGCACGCGCTCGACGAACTGGCGCACGTCCTCGGCGTCGAAGGCGTTGCCGAGGGAGAGCATCGGCACGTGGTGGCGCACCTTGCCGAAACCCTCCGCCGCGGGCGCGCCGATGCGGCGGGAGGGGCTGTCGGGGCGAACGAGCTTGGGGAAGCGCGCCTCGATCGCGTCGTTGCGCCGGCGCAGGGCATCATATTCGGCGTCGGAAATTTCCGGCGCGTCCTGGCGGTAGTAGAGGTCGTCGTGGTGGCGGATGAGCGCGGCGAGCCGCTGCAGCTCCGCCGCGGCCTCGGCCCGCTTCAGGTCATCGACCGGTATGGTGCTGAAATCGTTGGTGCCCATCGAGGCTCTGCGCTCGCGGTTCGCGAAGCGCTCAGCAATAACGGATGCGGCGCGGCACGCAAACTGCGCCGAGCGGGAAGATGCACAGCTCGCGCGCGGATGCACAAGCCATCGGGTGAGCAAAAGGGGCGTCGGCCCGACGGCCGACGCGCGGTCAGGTGCTCGGGCCGCCCAGGGATGACGGCGGCGGCGGCGTCTGCGGCGTGGTGGTGGCCGCCGGCCAGTCGGGCGTCGATGGCGCCGCGGGGGCCGGCGTTGCGGGCGCCGGGGTTGCCGCGGGCGGCTTCGGCGTCTTGGTGTGGCCCTGCAGAACGTCGGTCATCCAGGAGCCCTGGCTGACTTGCGGCATCAGGCCCTGCTTCTGCAACAGGGCATAGGAGTCCTTATACCAGGACGAGTTGGGGAAGTTGTGCCCCAGCACGGCGGCGGCGTTCTGCGCCTCCGGTGCGATACCGAGCGCGAGATATGATGCGGCGAGCCGGTAGAGCGCCTCTTCGACGTGGGCGGTCGTCTGGTAGTCGGTGACGACGGTCTTGAAGCGATTGATGGCGGCGATGTGGTTGCCGTTCTTGAGATAGTAGCGACCGACCTCCATCTCCTGCGCGGCCAGCGTATCCTCGCACACGCGAATCTGGTTGTCGGCCTTTTGCGCGTAAGGGCTATCCGGGTAGCGCGTCTTCAAGGTTTTCAGCTGCGCCAGCGCCTTGCGCGTCGCTTCCTGATCGCGGTTCGGCTGCTTCATCTGATCGAAGTAGGACTGCGCGATGATGTGGTGAGCGAGCGGCGCTTCCTTGGTGCCGGGGTGCATCGTCGTATAGCGCTCGGCGGCGGCGATGGCCTCCGGCGTCTTGTTGGCCTTGTAGTAGGCATAGGCCGCCATCACGATGGCGCGGCGCGCTTCGGGCGAATAGGGATGCTCGCGGTCGACGTCCTCGAATTTTTTAGCCGCGTCCTCGAAGCTGCCCTTGGCCATGAGCGCGTCGGCGTCGGCGAACATTTTCGAGGGCGGATCGGGGTTGAGAGCGCGCACGGCGTCATTGGAGGCGCAACCGGCGAGAGCCGCCGCGACGGCAACCATCGCCAGCCCCTTGAGGGCTCGCTGACACAAGCGCCGGCTTCCCCTGATTTTCCCCACCTGCGGCATCCGCTGTTCTGATTGGACCCCGGATTCCCCGGATATCCAGCTACCCCTAGCACATACCGCAAGCGCGGCGATACCGCGGCGGATGCCTGCTCCACATCGTCTGGCGCCGTTCAGACTTTCATGGACTTGCCGAACGGCGCTACGTTTTTGCGTTAGCGTGCGACCCAGCGGAAAACCGGTGTCCCACTTTTCCGGAAGCACGCTCCTTTTTTGGCGTGCTCCTCATCGGAAAACCGGTGTCCACTTTTCCGGAAGCACGCTCCTTTTTTGGCGTGCTCCTCATCGGAAAACCGGTGTCCACTTTTCCGGAAGCACGCTAGTCGGCTAGGTGATGATTATGGTTCTTCTAGGACTTGGGGCCGTACGCCGACACTCGATCCCAATTCCGCCGGCACCGCAGCCGGCCCTTAAAACTGCAACGCGGCCCCGAAGGCCGCGCGCAGGATTCGCTCGATGGAGACCGGGCCTTATTCGCCCGCCGCGATGGCGTAGCGCAGATCGACCTGCTTGGTCTCGCGGACATGGGGTGCCGTGGCGACGGTCCATGCCTGCGGATCGGCCAGCAGCGCCTGCACGACGAGGGAGTTGAGCCGGTGGCCGCCCTTCACCGAACGGAAGGCTGCGAGCAGCGGCTTGCCGGCAAGGGCGAGATCGCCCACGGCGTCCAGCATCTTGTGGCGGACGAACTCCTGCGGATAGCGGAGGCCGTCACGGTTCATGATCTTGTCTTCGCCGATGGCGATGGTGTTGGTGAGGTTGGCTCCCAGCGCGAGACCGGCTTTCCACAGTCTCTCTACGTCGCTCATGAAGCCGAAGGTGCGGGCCCGGGAAATCTCGTGGCGGAATACGCCGGGGCTCATTTCGAAGGAGAGGCGCTGGTTGCCGATCAGCGGGGTGGGGAAATCGATCTCGACATCGACGTGGAAACCGGCGTGGGGAAGTAGCTCACCCCAGCACTCGCCTTCCTCGACGCGAACCGGTTTCAGCACCTTGATGTAGCGGCGTGGCGCCTGAAGCTCGCGGATGCCGACATCGTCGATCAGATCGACGAAGGGCGCCGCGCTGCCGTCCATGATCGGCACTTCTTTGCTGTCGATCTCGATGATGCAGTTATCGACGGCGAGGCCGCGGAGGGCGGCCAGAAGGTGCTCGACCGTGCCGACGGTGATGCCGGCATCATTTCCGATGACCGTGCACAGCGTGAGATTCTTGACGTGCTCTACGCTGGCAGGAATTTCCGCGACCACCCGGCCGCGCTTGGTGACAAGAAAACGGAGCCCAGTATCGGCAGCTGCAGGATGCAGGATGACCGAAACTGGCGCTCCGCTATGGACCCCCGTCCCTGTCACCTCGATCTCGCGCGCGATCGTGGTTTGCCGCGCACCGATGAATCGATTCGACATTTGCGCCCGTCCCTCGATGACCTCCGGTGACGACCAGTGTGTCCTGGCTGCCACCACCCCCAACAATGTCCGTGTCCCAGATTGTGATCTTCGTTAACTTGTCGGGGCGTCTTTTTAGCTGCGCCCTAGGCAGTGCAGGGACTTAGCGAACGCTGTCGTTAACAATCGAACGATACGCCGGGGTAACCTGCTGCGCCAAATCACGGTTTCTTACTGTGTGTTACCGCGATGGTACATGTGCATTTTTACCCGATTTTATGCACTTTTTCCACAGGGGTGGCGCCCTCAGCGCCGCCGATTGAAGAACTCGGGAAGAGGTCCGCGGTCCTCGTCCACACCTTGGCCATCCGAATCATGTTCGGCGGCCCACCATTCGTCCGGAGACGGATTGGCGACTCGCCGCGGATCGGGCGCGGCATTGCCCGTCGCCGGATCATCGCCATCATCGCGCCGGGTCCGTGCCATGATCCGCTGGAGGATGCCACGGCGCTGTGGCCCTTCCTCCACACTCTGATGGGGTGGCGGACCGGGGGGCGTCTCGTTGCTATAGCCAACCTTGGCGCGGTACTCGCGCTGCGCGACGGGCGGAAAATCTTCCACCTCCGGCATGCGCCGGCCATTCCGGCGCAGGTCGACCGGCGGTGCCGGCACGAAGGGCTGGTGCGCGGCGGCCGGAACAGCGGGCGGGGCCGTGCGGGCCACCTGTTGCCGCGTCGGCCAGGTCATCTGCGAGAAGCCCTCCTCGATCACGACGTTGCCCGGCGCGCGCCAGACCTCGCGGGACTGGGACTGGTCCACATCGTCGTCTTGACCGCCGATCGCCTCGCTCAGGCGGCGCTGCACGTCGTCTTCCTGGGGCCGTCCCGGCGCAAAGCCATGGGATGACTCGGGGGGACGCGTTGCCTGCGGGGGAAGCGGCGGCGTCTGCGGGTGCATGGGCCGCTGACGCGGCGGCTCTGGGGGCTGATGGTGTTGCATCGGCGGCGGTGACGCCGGCATCGCCATGGACTTCTCGCCGTCGCGCATCATGCCCGAGGCGACGATCGACACGCGCACCTTGTCGCCGAGCGATTCGTCGAACGTGGCGCCGACGATGATGTTGGCCTCGGGGTCGACCTCCTGGCGCACGCGGCTGGCGGCTTCGTCGACCTCATAGAGGGTGAGGTCGCGGCCACCGGTGATGGATAACAGCAGTCCACGGGCGCCCTTGAGGGACACGTCGTCCAGTAGCGGATTGGCGATCGCTTCCTCGGCGGCAATGGAGGCGCGGCGCTCGCCGGCGGCCTCGCCCGTGCCCATCACGGCCGAGCCCATGCCGCTCATCACCGTGCGCACGTCGGCGAAGTCGAGGTTGATCAGGCCTTCCTTGATGATGAGGTCGACGATGCAGGCAACGCCCGAATAGAGCACCTGGTCGGCCAGCACGAACGCCTCGGCGAACGTGGTCTTCTCGTTCGCGACGCGGAAGAGATTCTGATTCGGAATGACGATGAGCGTGTCGACGTGCTTGCGGATCTCCGCGATGCCCGCCTCGGCGATCCGCATGCGACGGGCGCCTTCGAAGTGGAAGGGCTTCGTCACGATGCCGACGGTGAGGATGCCGAGCTCCTTGGCGACGCGCGCGATCACCGCGGCGGCGCCCGTGCCCGTGCCGCCGCCCATGCCGGCAGCGATGAAAACCATGTGCGATCCGGCGATCTGCGCGCGGATGTCGTCGATCGCCTCCTCGGCGGCCGCCTCGCCGATCTCCGGCTTGGAGCCGGCGCCGAGACCTTCGGTGAGGTTCGTGCCGAGCTGCAGGCGATGCTCTGCCGTCGAGGTGGCGAGCGCCTGGGCGTCGGTGTTGGCGACCACGAACTCGACGCCGGCGAGTCCGGCGTTGATCATATTGTTGATAGCGTTACAGCCGGCGCCACCGACACCGACGACGTTAATTCGCGGCTTAAGGTCGGTAAGCTTCGGAAGCTGCAGCTTGATGCTCATCGCGTTCGGCCGCTCCCCTTTGCCTCGATCACTCGCCGTTGCGGCGGCGATCTCAAAAGCTGCAGCCGGACCGCCTTACGCAAAGCCGGCCTTCAGCCATTCGCCGACGCGCCCGAGATAACCCCCGCCGAGCGCATCGCGGTTCCGCAGCCCCGGAACCTCCCCGCCTCCCGACGCGGCAACGGCCAGAAGCCCCGCGACGGTCGAAAACGCTGGACTGGACACGCCCTGCGGCAAGCCGACGATCGGCTGCGGCAAGGCTACGCGCGCCGGACGACCGAGCGTGTTGGCGGCAAACTCGCCAAAACCGACGAGCGCGCTTGCGCCGCCCGTCAGAACCACACGCTGACCGGCGAAGTCCATGGTGCCGGCCTTTTCCAGTCGCTCACGCACCAGTCCGAGAATGCTGCCCACACGCGGGCGGATGATCCCGGATAGTTGCGCCTTCGTGGCCTGTCCGCGAGCGCCGTCTTCCTCGCCCGCAAGGGCATACGAAAACGCCTCGTACGCGTCGGACTGTGCGACCACAAGTGTCCCGTATAGCGTCTTGATTCGCTCTGCCTCTGCAAGTGGTGTCTGCAAGGCCTGGGCTATATCCAAGGTGATATGATGGCCGCCCAGCGGCACCGTTGCCGCGTGGATGAAATGACCGTCGGCAAAAGCGGCAACCGTGGCCGTGCCGCCGCCGATGTCGATGCAGGTGACGCCAAGCCGGCGCTCCTCCTCCGTCGTCGCGGCGAGCGCGCTGGCGTAGGGCGTGGCGATGAGCGCACGCACGTTGAGATAGCAGCGCTCGACGACGAGCATCAGGTTGCGCACGGGCGCCTCGTCGGCAGCGACGGTGTGCAGATCGGCGGAAAGGCGGGTGGCGGCGAGGCCGCGCGGATCGTGCGCGCCCGGCGCGCCATCGACGCGGTAGCCGATGCGGTTGAGATGTATCAGCGTCCGGCCCTCGCGCTCGGCGAAGGCGTGGCCACCCGCCATCAGGCGGTCGATGTCGTCGGCGCGAATGACACCGCCGGTGACATCCACCGTGGCGGAGAAGTTCGCCGACTGCAGGCGCCCGCACGATACCGAGACGAACACGTCCTCAAGGGTATGGCGGGCCATGCGCTCAGCCTGGGCGATGGCGGCGCGCACCGTCGCTTCCGCCTCGGCCAGATCGATGATCACGCCCGCCTTGAGGCCGCGCGCGCGCAAGTGACCGAGCCCGAGCACCCGGGCGCGGCGGGGCTCGCCGGGCATTTCCGCCCCTTCGAGCGCTGCAATGATGCAGGCGACCTTGCTCGTCCCGATGTCGAGCAGGCCGACGATCTCGGAGTTCTTACTGACTGTCCTGTCACGGCTGAGCATGGCTTCCTCGACCAACTAACTCTGCGTGGAATTTTCGACGGCGGCGGGCGGTGCAGGCCGTATGGCGATGCGTCCGCGCGCGCGCAGATCAACGACGACATTCTGGGCGTCGAGAAGCTTGCCGAGCTCCTCGGGCGAGGATAGCGCGGCGAACGCCACCGCCTCCCGGTCCGCGCCGAGATGGATCGTCAAACCGTTCTTGAGGTGCAGCGTCCAGCGGCGACCGCCCACGCGCTCCGCCATCACGAAGCGCTCGGCGATGCGCGGATAGCGCACGACCAACTCCAACAGCGCCTGGGCCTCCTCCGGTGCCCCTGCGCCGGTGAGGCGTGGCAGGCGGACATTGGTGCCCGGTTTCAGACCGGACAGCACACGGCCGGAGCTGTCGACGAGAAACTCGCGCCCTTCGTTGATCCACAGCGCCGAGGGGCGGCGCTCGGTGATGCGCACATCGAGGGCGGCGGGGAAGATGCGGCTGATCGAGGCCGTGGCCACCCACGGCAGGGCTTCGATACGCTCGCGCGCGGCGGCGACATCGAAGGTGACGAGGGAACCGGCGTTCGGCAGGTCGATGGCCGAGAACACGTCCGCATCGGCGGTGAAACGCTGTCCGGTCAGCGCCACCTGCTCGATGCGCAGCCCCGTCCAATAGAGAATCTGCTCCGCATCCGGCAGGAAGCTCGTGACGGCCCGGGTCTGGCGTCCACCGTCCGTCAGCAGCGAGAAAGCGAGCGCGCCAGAAAGGCCCATGAACATGGCGAGGCCGAGCCGGCGCCCGAACGCCGCGTGGCGCGGCTCGCGGCGGCGGCGCAGGTGCAGCGGTCCTCCCGCAGCGGGTGCGGTGGCGGCCGGAGTGGCGGGAGACTGTGATTTACCGAGGCTTGAAAAGAGTGCCGAGAAAAGAGTAGCGGCCGGGTCGAGCGTCTGTGCCTGCGGCACCCGCTCCTTCAACTCCGGCCCGCCCCCTACCTGTTGCAACTCGCGTCCTCGACAAGAAACCGTACGAGCTCGCCAAAGGACCAGCCCGCATGCTGCGCCAGCTCGGGTACGAGTGAAGTCTCCGTCATCCCCGGCTGGGTATTGACCTCGAGGCAGATCAGCTCAGCCGCCCCCTCGGTCGTGTCGTCGTATCGAAAATCCGCGCGCGCCGCGCCCCGGCACCCCAATGCGCGGCATGCGGTAGCCGTGTATTTCCGGATCAATTGGTAAACATCCGGTGAAATATCGGCCGGGAGCACGTGCTGGGAGCCACCGGGGGCGTATTTGGCCTCGTAATCGTAGAATTCGAGGCCCTTGAGCGGCTTGATCTCGATGACGTCGGTGATGAAGTCGCCGATCACCGCGCAGGTCAGCTCGCGGCCGGGGATGTAGCGCTCCACCATGACGAGATCGTCGGGTTGGCCGATCTCGCCTATGCGAGCGGGAGGACCGTTGGCGCCGACCTCGACGATGATCACGCCCACGCTCGACCCTTCATCGACCGGCTTCACCACGTAAGGCGGCGGCAGGACGTGCCGCGTCAGCGCCTCGCGGCGGGTCACGACCTCGGCGTCGGCGACCGGGACGCCGGCGGGCCGCATCACGTCCTTGGCGCGCTCCTTGTGCATGGCGAGCGCCGATGCGAGCACGCCGGAGTGCGTATAGGGAATGGCGAGACATTCGAGGACGCCCTGGACGCAGCCGTCCTCGCCGAAGCGGCCATGCAGCGCGTTGAAGCAGACGTCGGGCTTCACCTCCTGCAGCCGCGCGGCGAGATCGCGATCGACGTCGATGGGCGTGACGCGATAACCCTCCCCTTCGAGCGCCCGCGCGCAGGCCGCGCCCGAGCGCAGGCTCACCTCGCGTTCGGCCGACCAGCCGCCCATGAGCACGGCCACATGGCCATGCGTGCGCTCCGGCGCCTTCCCGATCATAGAACCTCCGCCTCCGCCAACGCTTCCCCGGTGGGACAACCGGGCAGCGGCTGTCCGAGGCGGATGATTTCCCATTGCAGCTCGACGCCGGTACGCGCCTTCACACGCGCGCGCACGGTTTCGCCCAGGCGCTCGATGTCCTCGGCGGTCGCCTTCGCATCGTTGATGAGGAAGTTGCAGTGCAGCTCCGACACCTTCGCACCGCCGACGCGCAGCCCGCGGCATCCGGCTTCATCGACGAGACGCCAGGCGCTCTGGCCCGGGGGGTTCTTGAAGGTGGAGCCGCCGGTGCGTTCGCGGATCGGCTGGTTCTTCTCGCGGTAGTCGGCCACGTCCTCCATCTCCTTGAGGATGGCGGCGGGATCGCCCGCGGTGCCCTGGAAGAGCGCTTCCGTCATGATCCAATCGCGGGGGACGGCGCTGTGGCGATAGGTGAGCCCCATGTCGGCGAGCGAAAGCACGTGGATGTTGCCCTGGCGATCGACGGCGCGGGCTTCCATGAGGACATCCTTCGTCTCGCTTCCGTGCGCGCCGGCATTCATGCGCAGCGCGCCGCCGATGGAGCCGGGAATACCGCGGTAGAAGGCGAGGCCGGCAACGCCCGCTTCGGCGGCGGCGCGCGCCACCTTCACGTCGGGTACGGCGGTGCCGGCGCGGATGCGGTTGCCGGGCTCGGCCGTGACGTTGGCGAAGCCGCGTCCGAGGCGAATGACAACGCCCTCTATGCCGCCGTCCCGCACGAGAAGGTTCGAGCCGAGGCCGACGACGGTGACGGGCAGATCGGCGGGAATGTTGGCGAGGAAATAGGCGAGGTCGGCTTCGTCGGCGGGCGTGAACAGCGCCTGCGCAGGACCGCCGACACGGAACCACGTGATGTCCGCCAGCATCGTTCCGGCGGCCAGCCTTCCGCGCAGATCGGGCAGGCGGGCTGCGAGGTCAGCGCTGAGATCGGGAAACGTCAACGTCGCGCCTCCGCTCCGGTTGGGAAAGGATGTGGATCAGGCGTTCGCGCGCCGCGGCTCATCGGCGGCGGCGAGCCATCCGGGCAGCGCGTGCGCCCACTCGGTGGAGGTGCCGGCGCCGAGGCAGATCACCATGTCGCCCGGACGGACGTGGTGGCGCAGCAGGGGAACAAGATCGTGCACGTCGTCGACATGCGTTGCCGCCGGATGGCCCGTGGCACGGATGCCTTCGGCCATGTAGCGCTGGTCGATGCCGGCGAGCGGAGCCTCGCCGGCAGAATAGAGCGGGCCCACGATGACGTTGTCGGCGTCGCGGAAGCAGGCGCAGAACTCGCCGAATAGATCGTTGACGCGCGAATAGCGGTGCGGCTCGAAGACGGCGATGACGCGGCCGCGCGAGCCGCTGCGTGCGGCGGCAAGCACCGCGGCGATCTCGGCGGGGTGATGGGCGTAATCATCGTAGATCGTCGCGCCATTCCAGGAGCCGGTCAGCTCGAAGCGGCGCTTCACGCCGGTGAAGGTGGAGAGCGCCTGGCGGATGGCGGCGTCGGGGATGCCGGCTTCGCTCGCCGCGGCGATGGCGGCCAGGGCATTGAGGGCGTTGTGCTGGCCCGCGATGGGGATCGACCAGCCGCGGATCTGGCGCTCGCCGCCTTTGACGCGCGCGCTGAGGTCGGCATCGATGACGATGCCGCCGCGGTCCTGCTGCAGGCCGCGCAGAAGCAGGTCTGCGCCCGCAACGGTGCCGTAGGTCAGCAGACGGCGGCCGTCGCGGCGCAATTCGAGGCGATCGATCATGGCGCGCGCGACGGGGTGGTCGATGCACGTCACCGCCAGGCCATAGAAGGGAATGTTGCGGAAGAACGTCTCGTACTCGCGGTGCATGTTCTCGACCGTCTTGAAGTAGTCGAGGTGCTCGGGATCGATGTTGGTGACGATGCCGATCTGCGTCGGCAGGCGCACGAAGGTGCCGTCGGACTCGTCGGCCTCGACGATCATCCAGTCGCCCTTGCCGAGGCGCGCGTTCGTGCCCCAGTCCTGGATGATGCCGCCGGAGATCACGGTCGGATCGACGCCCGCGGCGGCGAAGACGTGCGCGGTGAGCGAGGTGGTCGTCGTCTTGCCGTGCGTACCGGTGACGGAGACGGTGGAATAGAGCCGCATCAGCTCGGCCAGGATCTCGGCGCGACGGATGACGGGCAGGCCCTTCGCGCGCGCGGCCTCCAGCTCCGGGTTGCCCGACTTCACCGCACTGGAGATGACGATGGAGCGGGCGCCGACGAGGTTCACCGCATCGTGGCCGATGAAGACGCGCACGCCCTTGGCGCGCAGGCGGCGGACGTTCGGGCTGTCTTTCTGGTCGCTGCCTTGGACCGAATAACCCTTCGCCAGCAGAATCTCGGCGATGGCACTCATGCCGATGCCGCCGATTCCAATGATGTGGAAGGTCCCGATCTCGCGGGGCATCTGCATGGTGATAGTCCCTCGTCCTTGAGTGCCGGTGGGATGCCGGCTGCCCGTGGCCCGCCTATGGCAACGGCCGCCCGACACACCGGGAGCCGCCGAACGCACCTTCCGAATCATTTCGAACGTATCAGCTCCTCGGTCAGATCGGCCAGACGCCCAACCGCATCCGGCCGGCCGAGTTGCTTGGCGGCATCCGCCGCTCCGGTCAGTAGTCCTGGATCACCCAACAGCCTCGCGATGTCCTGCGCAAGGCGCTGCGACGACAAATCCTTTTGCTCGATACACCAAGCCGCCCCCGATTCGGCAAGTCTGCCGGCGTTCTGGAGCTGATCGTTATCGATGGCATGCGGCAGCGGCACCAGGATCGACGGGCGGCCGATGACCGTCAGCTCGGCGACGGTGGAGGCACCGGAGCGGGCGATGACGAGCTGCGCGTTCGCCATGCGCTCGGGCAGATCGGCAAAGAAGTGGGAAACCTCGGCGGTTATGCCGTTTGCGGCATAAGCCGCCTTCACGGCCTCGGCGTCCTCCGCCCGCGCCTGCTGCACGACATCGAGCCGGTTGCGCATTTCCGCCGGCAGCAGCGCCAGGGCGGGCGGTACGGCCTCGGAGAAAAAGCGCGCCCCCTGGCTGCCGCCGAACACCAAGAGCGCCAGCCGGCCGCCGGGCTGAGGCGCGCGATAGGCCCGCTGCGCGGCGGCCGTCACGGCGCTGCGCACCGGATTGCCGGTGAGATGGGCCTTGGTGGCGAGGTCCGGCAAGAGGTATTTCGTCTGCGCGAACGAGGTGGCGATGCCGCTCACGCCCTTGGCCAGCATGCGGTTGGCACGGCCGAGCACGGCGTTCTGCTCATGCAAAAGAGTCGGGATGCCGCGCACCTGCGCCGCCTTGATGGGTGCGAAGGTCGGGTAGCCGCCGAAGCCGACGACCGCGCCCGGCTTCAGACGGCCGAGGATCTTATAGGCGGCGAAGAGGCCGCGCCCGAGGAGCATCGCGGTGCGCGCGGCGGCAACGGGCGACTTCGATCCGAGCGTCGCGGAGGGGAGCCGATAGACGGTGCGCGCGGGAAATCCGGTGCCGTAGCGATCGCCGCGCATGTCGGTGGCAAGGTCGACGGTGATGCCGCGGCGCGCCAGCTCCTCGGCGAGGGCCTGCGCGGGGAAGAGGTGCCCACCGGTGCCGCCGGCCGCCAATAGTACGCTCTTGGTCTCGTTGCTCACTTCTGTCCCGGTCCTGTTGCCTGCATGCGCTGGTCGATATGCCCCGTGTCGTTGAGCAGCGCCGGCTTCCTGAGCCGCGCCGCGTGGGGCCGATGCCGTGTCAGCGCGAGCAGCATACCCAGTGTCAGCGATACGGCGATCATCGACGAGCCGCCCGATGAAACGAATGGCAGCGTGATGCCCTTCGCCGGCAGCAGGCCGACGTTGACGCCCATGTTGATCAGCGCCTGCAGGCCGAACAGCAGCGCCAATCCCTGAATGGAAAGCCGCGTTGCGGCGTCGCTCTCCTGCGCGGCGGCGATGAGCACCCGCATCACGATGAAGAAGAAGAGGCCGAGCAGCACCAGGCAGGCGATCACGCCGTATTCCTCGGCGACGACGGCGAAGATGAAATCGGTGTGCGCGTCCGGGAGCACCGTCTTGATGGTGCCCTCACCGGGACCGCGGCCGAGGAAGCCGCCCTCGGAGAAGGAGCGCATGGCGCGGTCGAGCTGGGAGAAATCACCCGGCGTCGGGGCGAGGAACTTATCGATGCGCCAGCGCACATGGTCGAACGAGGTGTAGGCGAACGCGATGCCGAGGACACCGCAGCCGGCGATGATGCCGGCGCCGAGCAGCGCCTGACCGGAAAGGAAGTAGAGCGTGCCCCACACGGCGGTCACGAGCAGCGTCTGGCCGACGTCCGGCTGGGACAGGAGCAAGCCGGTGAAGCAGATGGCGAGCAGGATGGCGAGCGGCAGCGCGGGCATGTCCGTGCGCCGGTTGCTTTCGGCGAACAGCCATGCGGAAAGGATCACGAAGCCGGGCTTGGCAAATTCGGACGGCTGCAGCGAGTGCCCGGCGATGGACAGCCAGCGGCGCGCGCCCTGGATCTCGCCGCCGACGAAATGCACGGCAATGAGGCCCACCATCGATACGGCGAACAGGGCGAGCGCGAGGCGGCGCACGCCGCGCGGGCTAAGCAGGGAGACCGCGAGCATGACGAGTACGCCGAGGGCCGAGAAGAAAAGGTGCCGCTCGACGAAGTAGTATGTCGGCAGGCCCTTGCGCAGCGCCACGGCGGGGCTCGCAGCAAGCGACAGTACGAGCCCGGCCCCCACGAGCGCGAGGATGGCGCCGACGAGCACGTGGTCGACGGTGAACCACCAGTCGGCGACGCGGCTGCGGTCGGCGCGCGAGAGCCTCATGCGGGCCTCGTCGCTTGGTGGGGGTCGTCTAAAATTTCGAGCGTGCGCGTGTTGAAGCTTGCGTGGATCCCGGCCTGCGCCGGGATGACGGTGGTGGACGCGGCCGCGTGGGGCGTTTGAGCGTGGAGGGCGGAGGGCGATCGGCTACGGGGGCCCCAAGTCACGTCATGCCGGCGCAGGCCGGCATCCACGTCCGTCCCGGCAAGCGCTACGCGGTGAATATGCGGCAGCTCCGTCATGGGCTGCTCCGCAGCATCTCGATGCCGGGTAGCGCCGCGACGAGCGCGCGAAACGCATCGCCGCGCACCTCGAAATTGCGGAACTGATCGAAAGAGGCGCAGGCGGGAGAAAGCAACACGACCGGGTCGGCGCCAGAATTTGCAGCGACGGCTGCGTCGCGGGCCGCGGCGGCGGTCGCCGCAGCAAGCGTTCCGCAGCGCTCGAACGCAACCTTGCCGTCGAGCGTCGCCGCGAACTCGTCCGTCGCCTCGCCGATCAGGTATGCCTTGGCGATACGGTCGAAATACTGCGTGAGCGGCGTGATGCCGCCCGACTTCGGCTTGCCGCCGAGGATCCAATAGATGCTGCCAGGGTAGGACAGCAGCGCCTTTTCGGTGGAGTCGGCGTTCGTCGCCTTACTGTCGTTGACGAAGAGCGTACGACCGACGTGGCCGAGCTGCTCCATGCGGTGGGCGAGGCCGGGGAACGTCTCCAGGCCGCGCGCGATCTGATCCGGTGTCAGCGGCTCGGGCAATGCCAATAGCGCGGCCGCCGCCGCGCACGCGTTCTCGGCGTTGTGCGCGCCGCGCAGCGCGCCGATGCCGGCGAGCCCGGCGATGGTCGCAACCCATCCCTCGCGCCGCAGGATGATGTCGCCGTCCTCGACACCGATATCGCTCGGCGCATCGGGGCGGGACGAGATCGTGGTGACGGCCTCGGCGCCCTTGGTCGCGCGCAGCTCGCCGGCGATGGCACGGCAGTATTTGTCGTCGATGCCGACGACAGCGCGGGTTGCGCCGCGAACAAGGCCCGCCTTTACCGCCGCATAGTTCTCAATAGTGCCGTGGCGATCGAGGTGATCGGGCGTCACGTTGAGGAGCACGCCAACGGTGGGATCGAAGCTCGGCGCGAGGTCGATCTGATAGGACGAGCACTCGATGACGTAGTGACGTCCGGGCGCGAACGGCTCCAGCGACAGCATCGCCGTGCCGATATTGCCGCCGACTTGCGTGTCGCGGCCGGCCTCTTTCAGAATGTGCGCGATGAGTGCCGTGGTCGTCGATTTGCCGTTGGTGCCGGTGATGGCGATGAGCGGCACGTCGAAACCTTGCGTGCGGCGTTCCCGCGCCAGAAGCTCCAGGTCGCCGATGACCTCCACGCCCGCGAGCTTGGCGGCGCGCACGGCCCAATGGGGCTCGGGATGGGTGAGCGGCACGCCGGGCGCCAGCACGAGCGCCGAATAGATCGCCCAGTTCGCCTCCTTGAGCTCGGCGGTGGCGAGGCCGGCATCGGCTGCGGCCTGCATGCCCGCGGCACTATCGTCGCTGCACACGACTTCGGCTCCGCCGGCGACAAGCGCCTTGGCGGTCGCGATGCCCGAAGCCCCAAGGCCGAACACCGCAACACGCCTTCCCTCGAAGGTGGTGATGCGAATCATGGGCGAAAATCTAACGCAACTGGGGCCCGAAGGCGTTGGGTTTAGCGGAGCTTCAGGGTTGCAAGGCCGACCAGCGCCAGGATCACGGAAATGATCCAGAAGCGCACGACGACCGTCGATTCCTGCCAGCCCTGCTGCTCATAGTGATGGTGGAGCGGCGCCATTCGAAAGACGCGTTTTCCCGTCGTCTTGTAGGACGCCACCTGGATGATGACCGACAGCGTCTCCAGGACGAACAGGCCGCCGACGATGCCGAGCACGATCTCGTGCTTGGTGGCGACCGCAATGGCGCCGAGCGCGCCGCCCAAGGCAAGCGAGCCGGTATCGCCCATGAAGATCATGGCGGGCGGTGCATTGAACCACAGGAAGCCGAGGCCCGCGCCGATCAGCGCGCCGCAAATGACTGCAAGCTCGCCCGTGCCCGCCACGTAATGGATCTGCAGGTACTGCGCGAACTTGGCGTTGCCGATCAGGTAGGCGATGAGGCCGAAGGTGGCGGCGGCGATCATCACCGGAACGATAGCGAGACCGTCGAGGCCGTCGGTGAGGTTCACCGCGTTACCGGCGCCGGCGATGATGAAGACGCCGACCAGAAGGAAGAAGATGCCGAGATCCAGGACGAGGTTCTTGAAGAACGGCACCGTCAGCACCTGGCTGATCTCGGGGGGGCCGAGATACATGACGAAGCCGGTGGCGATGGCGGCGATCAGCAGCTCGAGGCCGAGGCGCATGCGGCTGGAGAAGCCGGACGAGGTACGCTTCGTCACCTTCAGATAGTCGTCATAAAAGCCGATGGCTCCGTAGCCGAGCGTCACGCCCAGCACGATCCAGATGTAGGGGTTCTGCAGGTTCGCCCAGAGGAGCGTCGAGACGGTGACGCCGGCGAGGATCATGAGACCGCCCATCGTGGGCGTGCCGACCTTGGCAAGATGCGTCTTGGGACCGTCGTCGCGGATGGGCTGGCCTTTGCCTTGCTTCACGCGCAACAGATCGATGATGCCGGGGCCGAACAGCATGACGAACAGCAGCGCGGTGAAGATGGCGCCGCCGGTGCGGAAGGTAATGTACCGAAATACGTTCAGCACACTGATCTGGTCGCTGAAGCTCACCAATTCATACAGCATTCAACTCTCCGCACGGCATCTCGATCTCCCCCACGTGCCGAACCGCCAGCTCAGGTGTCGGCACGCGCGCCCTCGCCTTTGGCAATCAGCGCCTCGACGAGCGGCGCCATGCGCGAGCCCAGCGAGCCTTTGACCATCACGACATCGCCCCCGCGGACACTGCTGGTGACCGCCGCGGCAATCCCCTCCGAAGTGGGCGCCCAGGCCCCGCGCCGGCTCGCGGGCAACGCCTCGAAAAGACGGGCCATGCCGGTGCCACAGGCAAAGACCAGATCGACCTCGGCGGCGTCAACGGGACCATTGAGCGCCGCGTGCAGGTCTCCCGATTGGGCGCCCAGCTCGAGCATGTCGCCGAGAACGGCGATGCGGCGGGCGAATTGTGTGCGGGGGACGGTGGCCATGGCGGCGAGCGCGGAACGCATCGAGGCCGGATTGGCGTTGTAGCTCTCATCGATGAGCAGCACCGGGCCATCGGGAAAGGCGATCTGGCGCCGTTCGCCGCGGCCCTTGGCGGCGCGCATGTCGGCGAAGGCGCCAACGGCCCTCTCCACATCGGCGCCGAGCGCGTCCAGCGCTGCGATGACGGCCAGCGAATTTTGCGCAAGGTGCGCTCCCGGTGCGCCGAGGCGGTAAGCGACCAGCCGCTCACCGACCCGGACGGTGACGTCCGAGCCCTCGGCATCGAGTGAGAACACTTCCGGGCACACGTCGGCGTTTTCATGGCGGCCGAAGGAGACGATCTTTGCGCCGTGCTCGCGCGCGCGCTGCGCCAAAAGCTCGAAATGGGCATTGTCGCGGTTGAGGATGGCGATACCGCCGGGCTCCAGGCCGCCGAAAATTTCCGCCTTCGCCTCGGCGATCTTCTCCGTGGTGCCGAAAAATTCCAGGTGCACCGGCTCCACGGTCGTGACGATGGCGACGTGCGGGCGCACGAGGGCGGTGAGCGGGGTGATCTCCCCGGCGTGGTTCATGCCGATCTCGAACACGCCGTAGCGGACGTCCGCCGGCATGCGCGCGAGGGTGAGCGGCACGCCCCAATGGTTGTTGAACGACTTTTCCGCCGCGTGCGTGGGGCCGAGGCGCGACAGACACGCACGCAGCGCCTCCTTGGTGCCGGTTTTGCCGACGCTGCCGGTGACGGCGACAATGCGCGCATCGGTGCGGCGCCGCGCGGCGGCGGCGATGTTGCGCAGACCCTGCAGGGTATCCGCGACGCGCAGGAGCGCGCCGTCGCCCTCGACGCGGCGATAGCGCGGCTCGACGAGCGCTGCGGCCGCGCCCTTGCGGAAGGCTTCGAGGACGAAATCGTGCCCGTCGCGCACATCGCGCAGGGCGACGAACACCTCGCCGGGGGCGAGACTGCGGGTGTCGATCGAAAATCCGGTGATGGGCTGCGTCGGGGTGCCGTCAGCGACGCCGATGGCGGCCGGCACCAGGCTGTCCCAGGTCCACAGTGGCTTGGTCATGCTTCAGCCGTGCTCCAGCGCCTTGCGGATTTCATCGTGGTCGGAGAACGGCAGCACCTTGTCGCCAACGATCTGTCCCGTCTCGTGGCCCTTGCCCGCCACAACGAGCACGTCGCCGGGGCCGAGCATGGCAACGCCGGCGGCGATCGCCTCGGCGCGGTCGCCGATTTCCCGGGCGCCGGGGGCGGCGGCGAGGATCTCCGCACGGATGACTTCCGGCTTCTCGGTGCGCGGGTTGTCGTCGGTCACGATGACGACGTCGGCCTTCTCGGTCGCGATGGCGCCCATGATCGGGCGCTTGCCTCTATCGCGGTCACCGCCGCAACCCATCACGCAGATGAGCTTGCCGCTCGCGAACGGGCGCAGGGCATCGAGCACGGCCGCGAGAGCTTCGGGCTTGTGCGCATAGTCGACGGCGGCAAGGCCGCCATGCTTCTCGCCGATGATCTCGAGCCGGCCTTTCACGCCCTTGAGGTTTTGCAGCGCCGGCAGCACGCGGCCCGCCACCTCACCGGTCGCGATGGCAAGCCCCGCAGCGACGAGGGCGTTCGCGGCCTGGTATTCGCCCAGCAGCGGCAGGCGGACGTCGAACACGCGGCCTTCGTGGGCAACGGACATCCGCTGCGCGAAACCTTCGCGCACCAGCCGCTCGAGCTTCAGGCCCACGCCGTTGCGGCCGACGGTGAAGACGCGCCTTCCGGCATCCTCTGCCGCCTTGAGTGCACGGTTTCCGCCATCGGCATCGATGTTGATGACGGCGGTGCCATCCTCGGGGAGCAACTGCGTGAACAGGCGCAGCTTGGCGGCGAGATATTGCTCCACCGAGGGGTGATAATCGAGATGGTCGCGGCCGAGATTGGTGAAGGCGGCGGCCTTGAGGCGCACGCCGTCGAGGCGATGCTGGTCAAGGCCGTGGGACGAGGCTTCGAATGCCAGGTGCGTGATGCCCTCGGCGGCGAGCTCGGCGAGGATGCGATGCAGCGAGACGGGATCGGGTGTCGTCAAAGAACCGTAGACGGCGCCATCGTCCTTGACGAGACCGATCGTGCCGAGGGACGCGCTGCGGTGTCCGAGGGCGGCGTAAATCTGGCGCGTGAATTCGGCAACGGACGTCTTGCCGCTCGTGCCGGTGACGGCGACCGTCGTCTCGGGCTGCTGCAGACCGAAGAAGCGAGCCGCCATCAGGGCAAGCACGCGGCGCGGCTCGGATGCGCGCACCACCGGCACATCGCCGGTGCCATCCACCACCGCGTCCGCACCCGCGAGCACGGCAACCGCGCCGTTGGCGATCGCATCGGCGATGAAGCGTGCGCCGTCGGCCCTGGCGCCGGGCAGCGCCACGAACACGAATCCGGGTCGCACGGTACGGCTATCGGAGGTGAGGCCGGTGACCTCCACGTTTCCGGAACCGGCCGGAGCGATGGCGTCAGCCCCTATGAGCGAGGAGAGAAGCATGGTTCTCCTGGTGCTGTGTGGAACTCAACGCCTCGGTTCGACGGCCGCGGGGAACGTCACCGAGCTTCATATTTTGCCGCCGAGGCAGCGTCAAACGCCAGAGTTTTGCCGCCCAGGGATGCCGACTGCTTGGGCAGCATGCCGAGCAGAGGTCCGATACGCGACACGATTCGCGCCGTCGTGGGGGCAGCATTGCGCGAGGCGAGCACCTCCCCACCGGCTTCCTTGGTGCCTTTCGGCTCGAACAGCAGCGTGAAAACGAGATAGCGCGGCTCATCCATCGGAAACGCGGCGAGGAAGGAAGCGATCACCGCTTTCTCACGGTAGCCGCCCAGCCCCGGCATTTCCGCCGTGCCGGTCTTGCCGCCGACCTCATATCCGGGCACCTCGGCGCGCTTGCCGGTGCCGCCCGGCTCGGCGACGTTGCGCCGCATCATGGTGCGCATGCGCGCGCTGGTCTCGGCGGAAACGAGGGGGATGTCGGCCTGTCCCGCGCCGACGGGACGCTTAATGAATGTGGGCGAAACCTTCTGGCCACCGTTGACGATGGAGGCCGCCGCGGCGGCGAACTGCAGCGGGGCCATGGCAATGCCGTGGCCATAGGCGACCGTGATCGTCTCGATCTCGCCCCAGCGCTTGGGAAGCTGCGGGGGCGCAATGGGGCCCGCCTCGGTCTTCATGGGGTCGAGCACCGACAGCCGGCCAAGGAACTGCTGGAAGTTTTGCGTGCCGGCCTGCAGCGCCAGCATGGCTGCGCCGACGTTGGAGGATCGGATGAAGATTTCCGCGACGGAGAGCGGGCGGCCGGCGGAATGCAGATCCTTGATGGTGAAGCGTCCCGAGGTGAGCTCCTTGCGCACGTCGAGAATGGTTTCGGGCGTCACCTGCGCGCGGTCGAGCGCCATCGCCACGGTGAGCGTCTTGAAGACGGAGCCAAGCTCGAAGGTGCTGGAGGAAATCTTGTCGAGATTGCCCGGCTCGAGACTCATGCCGGGCCGGGCGGGATCGACGGCCGGGAGCGAAACGGAAGCCAGCACCTCGCCGTTGGTGACATCGAGCACGATGGCGGCAGCGCCTTTCGCCTCGAAGCGCTCGACGGCACTTGCAAGCTCGGCCTCGACGGCGTGCTGCACGCCGATGTCGATCGACAGGCGCACGGGCGGGCGCTCGGCGATCATGGCGGCCTGCACCGATTCGACGCCGACGACCTCATCGACGTAGCGCTCGATCCCGGCGACGCCCTTGTTGTCGATATTGACGTAGCCGATCACGTGGCCGGCGAGCCTGCCGCCGGGATAGGCGCGGCGCAGCTCGCGGCGGAAGTTGAGCCCGGGCAGACCGAGGTTGTGCACCTGCTGGGCGACGCGCGGGGAAAGCCCGCGGCGCAGCCACACGAAGCGGCGGGTGCGGTCGGACAGATCCTTGCGCAGCGTGGCGCTGTCGAGATCGGAGAACACCGCCGCCAGTTTCTCGATCACCTCGTCGCGGTCGATGACGCGCGCCGGGTCGGCGAACAGCGAGTAAACCTCGACGTCGGTCGCCAGCAGGCGGCCGTTGCGATCGACGATGTCGGGGCGTGCAAAGCTCTGCGCGACGGTCTCGTTGAGGGAGGCGGAAAGCTCGCCCTGGCCCGAGAGTGCGAGGCGCACGAGCTGCGCCCCCACGGCGAGGAAGGCGATCGCGACGGCGAGCGTGGCAATGAGCGTGCGCAGCGGCCCGTTGGCGCCGCGCGGGGTGGCCCCCGGAGCTGGCGTGCCCATGCGATCTTCGCTCCCCGACGCTATACGCACCATCAGTTCCCCTTGTGCTGAAGGCCTTGACTGGCACTACCGGCGGACACGCGGGCGAGCGCGGCTTCGGCCGATGGCGCGACCTGGCGTTCGGTCGCGGGCCCGAGGCCAAGCTCGCGCGCGAGGGGCTCGATGCGGTCGGGCCGGCCGAGGTGCGCGCGCTCCGCCTTCAGCACGGCGATGTCGCTGCGCGCCTTCTCGATGGCGCGTTCCTGATCGGCGAGGCGCAGCTCGAACTGGCGGGTATCGTAGTTGCTGGAGTAGAGGACGAATGCGCTGGCGATCGTCATCAGCAGCGCGCCAAGAATGATGATCCGCATCGCGCCCCCTTAGAGCCGTTCTGCTTTTCGCTGGATCGCAGCACGCCTCTGTCTCTTCGATTGCGCGTGCTTCTCATCGGAAAACCGGTACCGGAAGCACGCGAGGCATTCGCGTTCCAGCTACTCGTCAGCCGAGGGTACCGCGAGCCGGTCTTCATCCAGTGGCCAGGCCGGAGCGGTGGTGCGCACCGCCGCCCGCAGACGTGCCGATCTAGAGCGCGGGTTTACCTCGAGTTCTTCTTTCGAAGGTGTTAACGGGCGTCGGTTAACAATCTCAAAACTCGGTGTCTGCAATTTTATCGATTGCTGGGGAAGATGGCGGGAGCCGTGGCTTTCCTTGCCGGAACGCTCCTGCAGGAAGCGCTTCACGATCCGGTCCTCCAGGGAGTGGAACGTGACGACGACGAGCCGGCCGCCCGGCTTGAGGCAGCGTTCCGCGCCGGCGAGCGCCCGCGCCAGCTCGTGCAGCTCATCGTTCACGTGGATCCGCAGCGCCTGGAATGTGCGCGTTGCGGGGTGCTGGTCATCGCCGCGCCGACCGCCGACCGCGCGCGAGACGATCTCGGCCAAGGCGCGTGTCGTGGTGATGGGTGCTTCGGCGCGTGCGCGGACGATGGCGCGGGCGATGGCGCGGGAACGGCGCTCCTCGCCCAGCACGAAGAGGATGCGCGCGATCTCCTCCTCGTCGGCATGATTGACGACATCGGCAGCCGATAGCCCCGAGGAGGCCATGCGCATGTCGAGCGGCCCATCGGCCATGAAGGAGAAGCCGCGCTCGGCCTCGTCGAGTTGCATCGACGAAACGCCGATATCGAGGACCACGCCGTCGACGGGCGCGACGCCTTGCTCGCGGGCGACATCCTCGAGCTCGGAGAAGCGTGATTCGACGACCGTCAGGCGGCCGGCAAACTCCTCCTGCAGGGGCTGGCTGCCGAGAATGGCGGAAGGGTCGCGGTCGAGCGCGAGAACGGAGCAGTCGGCGGCGGCGAGAATGGCGCGCGTGTAGCCGCCGGCGCCGAACGTGCCGTCTATAAAGGTTTCGCCGTGCTGTGGCCGGAGGCTTTCCAACACCTCGGCGAGGAGCACAGGGATGTGACGCGCACGGCCGGGCTCAGTTGATCGTCCGCCCGGCCGGCGCCGTCCCGTCATCCCTGTGCTCCTTCGCTGCCGTCGTCTCCTCCGTCTGAGGATAGACGGCTCCCCGCGCCGAAGAGCTTACGTGATTGATGAACTTTTTGGCGTGCCCGCTCGCGCCGCTCCGCGAAGCGCTCGGGGCTCCACATCTGAAACTTGTCGCCAAGGCCGACAAAAGTGACCTGGGACGAAAGCCCCGCATGGGCGCGCAGGCTTTCAGGAAGGCTGATGCGACCGTCGCCGTCGATGGAGAGAACCTGGACGTCGCCGTAGAGCGCGACAGACAATTCATCCCGCTCGTCCGAATAGTCCGGCAGGCCCGCGAGAAGCCCGTCGATCTTTTTTGCAAGTCTCTCGCCGCCTGCATCGAGGGCAGGAGCTTCGAGCGCGGGGTAGCAGTAGATGCCCGCAGCGCCGCCGGAAGCATATCCGTCGCGTTCGAGAACGGCGCGGAAAGGAGCTGGCACGGAGACCCGGCCCTTGGCGTCGATCTTGTTAGTGAATGTCGAGACAAAGCGGTCCATCCCCTTTTCGCAGCCTCGCGCACCACTCGAAACCCAACGCCCACAGGCGAAAGCGCCTTCTTCACCCGACTTTCCTGCACCGGCCGGGGGGCCGTGGCGGTCGCTCGCTGTCTGCGAGCCCTCGATCGAGACCGGCGCCCTGCCACGGGACCCTGCCCGGTGCGGTCGGGCGTTTATGGGATTGCATGGGATCTGATGGGCGTCAATGGTTTGTTAATGGTTTTCCCTGGGTTCCATCGGGTTGCAGTGGCCGGTGTGGATCGCGAGACGCAGCTTGCGCTCGTGCGCATGGCCACCTAGAGCCGTCCCGGACGTCTTCTGCGCTTTTGCGTTGCGTGCTGCTTGGAAGCACTCCGTTGCGCGAAGAGGGCTCGAAACCGGCAAACCAGCGGGATTGCAAATGATCGAAATGCCAGACGTGCGCTCGATGTGCGCCATTGGCCTATCGGGCCAGCTCGGCCTCAACGGCCATCTGCCGTGGGAGGGAAACAAGGGCCCGGAGTTCCGCGAGGACGTTGCCAACTTCTTCCGCAAAACGCGGGGGCACGTTCTCATGGCCGGTCCGACGACCTGCCGCGCCGTGCCCGCCTATGAGCGACAATTCATGACCATCTTCGAGCTACGCTCGCATATGGATCCGGAGGAAACGCTGGCGAAGTTCGCAGGGCGCGTCGTCTATATCGGCGGAGGGCCGCCCGTGTGGGACGTCTATGCCAAATACATCCGCCACTGGGACATCACGCGCCTTCCCTATGACGGCGAGGCAGACCGTTGGTTCAATCCGGCCTGGCTCGTCGCCAATGGGAAAAGCTGAAGCGGATCAGCGGCAACAGCCCCTGGGTCCGGCGTAATAGGGGCGCCCGTAACGCTGGTAGGGCATGTACGCGGGAGCCGGGTAATAGGTGTAGGCGGGCCCCACGACATAGCCGCCGCAGCAGGCCGAGTAGACCTTGCGCGGATAATAGGGATACGCCGGCGGTACGACGTAGACGACCGGAGGTCCGTAATAGACCTGCGGATAGAGCGGAGCGTAGTCGCGATACCAGCGATAGGCGCGGGCCGAAGCATCATCCGCAGAGGCGCCGAAAGCGACGACAGCCGCCGCCCCGCAGAGCAGTGTCGTAAGTAATTTACGCATAGAGACCTCCATCAATCGTACTGTGAAGGCTAAGCGTGATTACTTACTGCTCGATTGAAATTTCCACGTGAAATCAATGGACAAGGCCGCGGGAATTAATGCGGATTTTGCGCGCGCTCTATTTCGCGACACGCAATGCGCGGCGCGGTCTTCAAAGACATTGCAATTGCTAATTGGGCGCAGGAAAGAAAACCGGAACGTAAATTTTGTCAGCCGGCCTGTAAGCCGGGTTCTGTCTGGAAGCCAGCCCAACACCGGCTTGCCGAGTGCTGGCCAAAAACCTCCGCGACGGCCATTCGTCTGGGACGCCCATTGCTGGACGCCTCTAGCAACCAACCCGGGTGGCGGGTCTGAAGACGGACCTGGCGCCGCGTTTCCGCGCGCCCGGCCACCCCTATTTGGTCTTGCTCCCGGTGGGGTTTGCCCTGCCGCCGACGTTGCCGCCGGCGCGGTGCGCTCTTACCGCACCCTTTCACCCTTACCCGGCGCGGGCCGAAGCCTCTCCGGGCGGTTTGCTTTCTGTGGCACTTTCCCTGGGGTCGCCCCCGGCGGCCGTTAGCCGCCACCGTGTCTCCATGGAGCCCGGACTTTCCTCCACCGGGTTGCGCAATGGGCCATAGACGCCCGGCACTCCGGCAGCGGCCGTCCAGCCGGCTGACGGGATGAATAAGGGTCTCACCGCGGGCGCCGTCAAGGGGATCGGTGTGCTTCGCGGCTGGCGACAAGGACGGTGCGTCTCCTACAATCGAAGGGGTACCGGCGGCGTCTGCGGTTTGCGAAGACGCATGGACGGATCAAGGTGGCGTCTCCATACCTTGACGGGCGAGCCGTGACGCTGCCTCCAATGGCGCGTGGCGGATGCCGAAGCTGCACGGGACGTGTGATCTTGATTGCGCCTGTGGAAGCGACATTCGTGTTCGACGGCGCGTGCGGCATCTGCCGGACGTGGATCGACTACTGGCGGCAGCTCACCGGCGACCGGGTTGCCTATAGGCCGTATCAAGAGGCGGCGACCGATTTCCCCGCGATCCCGCGCGAGGCGTTCGAAAGGGCGACGCAGCTCATCTTCCCCGATGGCACCACGCTCAGCGGCGCGGCGGCGACCTATAAACTGCTGAGCCTCGTGCCGGGTCACGGCGCGTGGTGGTGGCTCTACCGGCACGTGCCCGGCGCGGCAGGTCTGAGCGAGGCCGCCTACGGAGTTTTCTCGACGCACCGCGGATTGCTCGCCGGAATTACGCATACGCTGTGGGGGCGCAGACTCGAGCCGGCGCGGTATGCGCTCGTCTCGTGGCTGTTTCTGCGCGGTCTCGGGCTCATCTATCTGGCCGCTTTCGCATCACTCCTCGTTCAGGTGCGGGGGCTCGTCGGCGAGGCGGGCATCCTGCCGGCCGGCGAATATCTTGCCGCCGCGTACCAGGGCTGGGGATCGAGCGCCTATTGGCACCTGCCGACGCTGTTCTGGCTCGACAGCAGCGACAGCGCGCTGATGGCCGGCGCCTGGACCGGCGTTGCGCTCGCGGTGCTGCTGACAATCGGCGTTGCACAGCGCGCGGCGCTCATAGGGCTTTTCGCGCTCTATCTGTCGTTCATCTACGCCGGGCAGATTTTTCTCAACTATCAGTGGGACATGCTGCTGGTCGAAACCGGCTTCCTCGCCATTTTTCTCACCGGCGGGGCGCGCCTCACCGTGTGGCTGTTCCGGCTGCTGCTGTTCCGCTTTCTCTTTCTTGCCGGTGTTGCAAAGATCATCTCGGCGGATCCAACATGGCGCGATCTCACGGCGCTCGACTATCACCTCTTCACCCAGCCGCTGCCATCTCCCCTCGCCTACTACGCTGCGCAGCTTCCCCATTGGCTGCTCGCGTTCGCAACCGCTGCTACGCTGGTGATCGAGCTTTTCGCCGTCGCGATGATCTTCATGCCGCGGCGTCCGCGCATGGTGGCGGCGGGGCTCGTCGTCATCCTGCAAACGGCGATCATGCTGACCGGCAGCTATAACTGGTTCAACCTCTTGACGGTGCTGCTGTGCGTCTTCCTTCTCGACGATCAGGCGCTGCGCTACGTCAGCCCGAGGCGGCTCGCTTCGCAAATAGCGAACCGGGCGCCGCGGCCGGGACGCCTTGCGAACATCGTAGCGGCGGCCGCCGCGCTCGTTCTCATTCCGGTTGGAGCGAACCAGATCTATGCGCCGCTTTCAGGGCGCAACATACCGCTCGCGGGAACACTGAGCGAAGCGGTGGCGCCGTTTCTGATCGCGAACCCCTACGGCCTGTTCGCAACCGTCACCACCACGCGGCCGGCGCTCACGATCCTGGGCTCGAACGACGGGCGATCGTGGCAGCCATACGTTCTGCCATTCCTCCCCGGTCCGCCCGACCGCGCACCGGGATGGAACATTCCCTATCAGCCGCGCCTCGATTGGCAGCTGTGGTTTGCCGCCTACGGCAATGCGGGCGGACAGCGATGGATCGCGCGTTTGCTGCAGCGCATTCTCGAAGGCAGCCCGCACGTGCTCGCTCTCTTCTCGATCAATCCGTTCCCTGAGCAACCGCCTCAGCGCGTGCGTATCGATCTCTCAACGCAACGTTTTTCCGATGCAACGACATCGCGGCGGGCATGGTGGAAAGAGCATGCGGAAGGCATCTATTTCCCCGCCGTTTCGCTCGATGATTTGCAGCGTGCTGCATCTGCTCAGAATGCAATGCAAAACGCGGCGCCCCAATAATTAAGCGCGGCGGTGCAATTGCTTGAAACGCATTCCGTTTGAATGTTAGCTCTGCAAACGAAAGCTACGTCCCGCAGAAAACGAGCTTCGAGGAAACGCCACAGATGAACGTTCAAACACCCGTCAGCGCAGGTGCCCGATACGGTGTAGCCCCCACGACGAACCACAAAGTATTGGCTTTCGTCGAGGAGGCGAAAGCGCTCTTCAAGCCCGATAGCGTCTATTGGTGCGATGGTTCGCCCGAGGAATATCAGGCGCTTGTGAAGACGCTCGTCGATGGCGGAACCGCCATACGGCTCAATGAAGATCTGCGGCCCAACTCGATCCTCGTTCGCTCCGATCCCGCTGACGTTGCGCGTGTCGAAGATCAGACTTTCATCTGCTCGCGCTCTCCGGACGATGCGGGACCGACCAATAACTGGCGCGATCCGGCGCAGATGAAATCGACGCTGTCCCAGCTCTTCAACGGCGCCATGACCGGCCGCACGATGTACGTCGTGCCCTACTCGATGGGGCCCATCGGATCGCCCATCGCCGGCATCGGCGTGATGGTGACGGACAGTGCCTACGCTGTCGCCAACATGCACATCATGACCCGCGTCGGATCGAAAGTATGGCAGGCGCTCGGCCATTCCGACGATTTCGTGCGCGGCATGCACACGGTGGGCGCGCCGTTGGCATCCAACACAGCCGCCGACGTTCCCTGGCCGTGCAATAAAACGAAGTACATCTCGCACTTCCCCGAAACGCGCGAGATCTGGTCATACGGATCGGGCTACGGCGGCAACGCGCTGCTGGGCAAGAAGTGCCACGCGCTGCGCATCGCATCGGTGAAGGCGCGGGACGAGGGCTGGATGGCCGAGCACATGCTCATCCTCAAGCTCACCAATCCGGAAGGCCGGGTGAAGTACGTCGCCGCCGCCTTCCCGTCGGCCTGCGGCAAGACCAACCTCGCGATGCTCGTGCCGACGATCCCCGGCTGGAAGGCGGAAACCATCGGCGACGACATCTGCTGGATGAAGTTCGGCGAGGACGGCCGCCTCTATGCCATCAACCCGGAAACGGGGTTCTTCGGCGTGGCGCCGGGCACGGGCAACGATTCCAACTTCAACGCCATGTGCACGCTGCACAGCAACATCATCTTCTCGAACGTGGCGCTGAGCGACGACGGGGATGCATGGTGGGAGGGCATGACGAAACAGGAGCCCGAGCACCTCGTCGACTGGATGCGCCGCTCCTGGCGTCCCGGCTGCGGGCGCAATGCCGCGCACGCCAATGCGCGCTTCACCGCACCCGCAGGCCAGTGCCCGGTGATCGCGGCGGAGTGGGAAGATCCGAAGGGCGTGCCGATCGACGCCATCCTCTTCGGCGGCCGCCGCGCCTCGACGGTGCCGCTCGTCATGGAGGCGCTCAACTGGGCGCACGGCACATTCCTCGGCTCCATCATGGCCTCGGAGAAGACCGCCGCCGCCGCCGGCCAGGTGGGTGAGTTGCGCCGCGACCCGATGGCGATGCTGCCGTTCTGCGGCTACCACATGGGCGATTACTTCGCCCATTGGCTGAGGATGGGCGAGAAGGGCGGCGAGAAGATGCCGAAGATCTTCTACGTCAACTGGTTCCGCAAGAACGCCAAGGGCAAGTTCATGTGGCCGGGCTATTCGGACAACAGCCGCGTGCTGAAGTGGATCTTCGAGCGCTGCGACGGCCGGGCCGCCGCCACGGAGACGCCGATCGGGCGCCTGCCGGCCGACGGATCGCTCGACACCAGTGGCCTCGCCGTCGATCCCAGCGACATGCGGGATCTCATGAGCGTCGACCGCGAGGGATGGAAGTCGGAGCTGCCGTCGATCCGCGAGCACTTTGCCAGTTTCGGCGGCAAGCTGCCGCAAAGACTGAACGATGAGCTTTCCGCGCTGGAGCAGCGCCTCGGCTAGAGTGCTTCCGGAAAAGTGGGAACCGGTTTTCCGGATAAGAAGCACGGCAAAGAAGAGTGCTTCCGGAAAAGCGGGAACCGGTTTTCCGATAAGAAGCACGACCAAACAATCAGCTAGAGCCGTTCTGCGTTTCCGCCCAAACCGGAACGGCTCTAGGACAACGCACTCGTTTCGAACCGGACAAACGGCCGCGCGGACTCTCGCGCGGCCGTTACTTTTTTACGTCGAGGAAACGATGGGTTAGATCGCGCGTTGCCTGCACTTATGCACCGCGCTGCGCGGAGCTGCTTGATCCCGCTCGGCGGGCGCGCCGAGATGGGTGCCAGTGCGCGTTGATTCGGAGACTCATCCATGCCCCGTCTGCGCAGCGCGTTCAGCTTCTCTGCCATTTTCACCGCGTGCCTTGCGGGGGCGCTCGGTATCAGCCCCTGGGCGGCCGGCGCGGCAGCGGCAGCGCTCGTACTGGTTTCGCTCAATCAGCATCAGGCGCATTATGGGCGTTACGCTGCGCAGGCAAACGTCGCCGCTCAGTCCATCCTGCTTGCGGGCTCCGTGCTCAACGCGTTGATGGCCTCAACCGCCGCTTTTGTCGCCGGACGCGCTATCGGGTGGTTGTGGGGCCTGTGAGGACGCTGCGTCGTCGCCGTCTGCGTCGTCGCCGTCGTATTCGCTATCGTTCTCCTGTGTGATTTCGTTCAAGCGGCGGTCGAGGCCATCGAGCCAACCCTTCATGGGCGGGGGGCCTTCGTCGTCGAGCCGGGCACATTGCTCTTGAGCGCGCGTCAGCGCCGTGCGTGCGCTCGTCAAGACGTTGCGCAGCATTTGCACGTCGGCAAGCTGGCCGTATGCGAGACACAGCTCGCGTGCCCGCGTTGCCTCGTCGAGGGCATGGGCATTGCGCAAAATCTCGGTAGCTTTTTTGAGTATATTTCGCGCGAGCAGCGGTTCGCGACCCGGCCCGACCTTCAGGATTTCCGCCTGAAACCTCATGGCGCGGGCTTGTCTCACGACGGCCACCTGCCGTGCGGCAACGCCTTCCATAGTTTGAAAATGCGCAAGAGCGTCAGCGCGCTGGTCGAGCACGAAGGCTTGCCTGCCGGCCAGCTCGAGCGCGTCCAAATCGGACCGACTTAATCTTAGAGCTTCCCGAAATGCATCGAGAGCCTGCTGGCCTTGCCTCCCGCGAGAAAGCTCGGCGCCATGCTCGAGGAGTGCCGTCACAAGCTCTGTGCGGCAGCGCAGGCGACTGGATGTGAATACGCTGAAGGCGTTTTTATGCCAGTCGACCCTGCGGCAGGCATTTTGCGCTCGCTGCCAGCGTGGATTGAAGATGATGTAACACGCGCGCTCGATCCAAGTCGGGGCGGCGTATTCCGGGATGGCGATTGACGTACCATCGGCGAGCGCCGCTATCGATGCAGGACGCCGCCGCCTACTCTCTTCCTCCAGCAGGTCGTTGAAGTCCTCAATTCGCTTCGGCAGGTTGCGCTGCGCGTAGTGCCATCCCTTATGGATGGTCCATACGGCACCCAGCACGGTGGCCCCTGCTCCAATCAGCTTTGTCGCCCCGTCAATCTCGCCCGCGTTGAAGCGATACAGATGGGCGAGACCGTCCTGAGCCCAGGCGACCCACAGAGTGGCTCCTTCGCCGAGCCACTGCATTTTGACCGCGATGAGCGTCAACGCGGTGCCGGATACGAGCAGAACAAAAAGTCCGAACGAAATGAGCACCCAATGGGCAAATGATTTGAAAAGCACGGCAACGCCCCCCGACGTTCACTGAGCAATTCAAACAGATTGCGCCCGCCGGCTGAAGTTGTACATCCTGCACTGCAGCGGGCCGCTGCGACTGGCGAGGCGGATCGGTGACGGGCGCCGCCAGGCATCGCCGTGCGGCGACTCCGGCGGGAACCTTTCCCGGCGCTTTCATCTCCGGTTCATCTGCGGATGCTCAGAAGGAATTCCGCCTCCAGCGACGGACCGAGGCAGCGCGCGGCGTTTCCATAACACGCCATGACCCCGCCTCGTTTCTGATTGTCGTATGCAGAAGACACCCCCCAAGAAATAAGGAGCACACCCCCAAGATGAGGACGCGAAGACTACTCGCCACGCTGGTGGCCTTGGCCACTCTCGGCGTAGCGGCGGCCCACGCCGAGCCGGGCTATTCCACGGCCAATGTGAATATGCGCACCGGGCCGGATATCGATTTTCCCAGCATCGGCGTCATTCCCGAAGGTGCGCCCATCTACATCGAGGGCTGTCTGCGTGACGAGTCCTGGTGCGATGTGCGTTGGGGACCCGAACGCGGCTGGGTCTATAGCGAGTATCTCGCGTTCGACTATCGCGGCAACATGGTCGCGCTCCCCGATCTTGGACTTTCCGTTTTCCGCATTCCCGTCGTGACGTTCGCCGCGCGCGATTACTGGGGCCGCTACTATGTCGGCCGTCCCTGGTATAAGGACCGCGACCGCTGGTATTCCTACCGCGTCCGTCCGCGTGCCGGCTGGCATGCCCCGCCTGCGGGTCCGCGTCGCGCAGGCTGGTGGCGTGATGGCTATCATGCGCCGAAGGGCATGAGGGCGCCTCCGCAGCGCTGGAGCCGCCCGCCCGGACACCGCGGGCATGATCATCGCGGCCCGGACCGGCGCGATCACCGTGGCGGCGATCACCGGGGCGACCATCGCGGCGGTGACCATCGCGGTGGCGATCACCGCCGCTGATATCCCTCCGCAAGGCGGACCAGCACCGAAAATTCATTGCGCCCGGACAGCCTGCCCGCTGTCCGGGCGCTTTGCGTTCATGGCATCGCGCTCGCCCGGAGTCAGAAACGCGTCGCAATGCCTATGAACGGGTTGTAGCGATCGGCGGCGCCGGTCACGCCGAAGTTGATGCCGGCGTCGAGCTGCACGTCGCCCGTTATCGCGTAGGTCAATCCGGTTGCGAGGACGAGCGCGGTTCCCTCATTCCCCGAAGCGCCGAAGTTGGCGGCAATTTCGTAGTAGGTGCCGAACTGCTCGGTCCATTCGTAGGACAGCGCGGCGGTGGCGAGATATTCCACGTTGTATTTTCCCGTCGGCTCGCCGCGCATCCAAGCCACACCGCCGTTCACTCCGAGGCCGAAATTGTTGGGCAGCTCGATCGCCAGCGGCACGATCAAACCGCCGCTGACGTGATCGGGACTGATGCCGTTGCCGGGATCGGTCGGCAGCGTGACGTATGGCAAGAGCGCAAGGGCTGAGCCGATCTCAGCCGCACTGTCATTGCCCCAAAGATTGACCTTACCGCGGATGTCAAAGCCACCGATGCCGGATGCGCGCACCGTAGGAGAACCGGGCTGGCGGTAATGCGTCTTACCGTGGGGCTGCCAGACGAGATTGATCTCGGTGCTGTTCGTGAGGCCGATGCGAACGTTGGTGGCAAACCATTCATGGGTATCGAGCACGCCGCCGACATCATCGGCGTGGGAGCGGCTGAAGCCGAAAACATTCGTCTCGATCTGGACGTGGCCTGCGTCGACCGTGAACGGGCTTTCCGTCTTATCCGGCCGATCGGTCGTCATATCGCGCATCGCGCGCTTCGGAGTCGGGTTGAAAAGCGAGTACTGGCTCTTGTCGGCGCCCGACGCCTCCCCCGCCGAAATGGTCAACCCAAACGCAATCACTGCTCTCATCACATAACGGCTACTCATCAACTCCCCCATCGATGCTGGCGTCCGCAACTCCGCGAAGCCCGTCTCGGCTTAATTTGTTAGCTTCAACTAACTTTTAGTTAGCCTGGACTAACTTTGCCGTCAACAGGGGCATGGGATAGGTTGCGGGCGAGGGCAGATCAGGGGTGACGACATGGACAGCGCCAGCGACCGGGCGCGCGAGGCTCAGCGCCGCGCCGAGCAGTTCAGGCGCGTGCGCGATGCGCATCAGTCGGAATTGGCGGAGGACTACGTGGAGCTCATCGCCGATCTCATCGGAGAGATGGGCGAAGCGCGCGTCGTGGATCTCGCCGAGCGCCTCGGCGTCACAAAGGCGACGGTCAACAACGCCATACAGCGCCTTCAGCGCGACGGCCTCGTCACGAGCCAGCCGTATCGAGCGATTTTTCTCACCGATAAGGGCCACGCGCTGGCGATCGCGTCGCGCGAGCGCCATCAGGTGGTGCGGGATCTGCTGATGGCGCTCGGTGTCGACGCGGATACCGCCGAGGCCGATGCCGAGGGCATCGAGCATCACGTCAGCGAGCCGACGCTGGCGGCGTTCCGCAAATTTCTTCGTAAAGCGCAGAAAGCGCGCTGAGCGAGACACCGAGAGGAAAAGAAAAACGGGCGGGCATCGCTGCCCACCCGTTCAACTGATCTTCAGCGGTAGCCCCGGCTCAGCAGCCGTGACGCCACATGCAGCGTGCGAAGCGGGGCGAGCCGACGCCCCAGCGACGGTCGCAACGGTTGGTCCAGCGCATGCAACGGTAGCTGATCTGCGGCACGACCACGTACTGTGCCGGCACATAGGCCGGGTAGACAGGAACAGCCGGAGGGGCACGGCCGAAATCGGCGGCGGTGGCGGCAGTTCCGGCCGCCATGGCGCCCAGCACCGCGGCGGCTGCGAGCGCGAGGGTACGCTGCATAGATTCTTCTCCCGATGTGATTTCCCTACGGCGCGCACCGTTCCGGTGAGCGCACTATGGGTATCAATAGAGCAAGGGAGTAAACGTTCCCAATCCGCACTTGCATGTGCATGCATACGTAATACGGCGCGTGCACGTTGTGCCGCCGTCAGGATGTGAGCGGAGCGGGCAGGGCAGCGATCAGGCGGCGCAACGTATCGAGGGTTCCGGTATCGAGACGTCCGTCTGCGAGGGCCGGCCGGAAATGCATCTGGAACGTGCGCAGAAGCACCGAATTCCAATCGTCGCGGCCCGGGTTGTCGATACCGTACCCGTAGGCGCGCATCAGTTCGAGCATCTCATCGAGACTGCTCGAGGCATCGCTCATCGCCCAGTCGACGAGCGCGGCCGGCTCGACCCAGTGGCCCACGCCCCGCGAGGCAAGATAGGCCCAATCGAATTTCTCGCCCGGATCGATCTTGCGACCCGGGGCGATATCCGAATGGGCGAGAATACGCTCCGGCCGCACGCTCCAGCGCTCGGAGATATCGCGGCACAGGGCGGCGACGGCTTGCATCTGCGCGTGAGGAAAGGCCGGATAGCCATGCTCATGGCCCGGGTTCTGGATCTCAATGCCGATCGAAAGCGAATTGAGATCGCGCGCACCCTTCCAGCACGAAGCCCCCGCATGCCAGGCGCGGGCGCATTCCGCCACCATCTGCGTAATGCGGCCGGCCTCGTCGATCACGTAATGGCAGGAGACCTTGCTCTGCGGATTGGCGAGCCAGCCGATGGCTTTTTCCGCCGACGACATGCCGGTGTAGTGCAGCACCACCATATCGGGGCGGCATCCGTCGCGCCGCTCCTCGACGTTCGGCGAAGGATGCAGCGCATCGACCAGCGTGGAATCAGGCTCGAGGATCATTCGCCCGGCTCCTGCCGCTTGCCGTCCCGCGCGCGCTCGGCGCGGATGGCATCATACGCGGCGTTGATGGCCGCGAGCCGGCGCGTTGCCGCGCAGCGCAACTCCGGTGGCACGCCGGTAGCGGCCAGCCTGTCGGGGTGGTGCTCGCGCACCAGCGCACGGTGGCGCAGCTTCAGGTCGACATCGGGGATATCCGGTGCAACGCCGAGGATCTGATAGGGGCTGCAGGGATCGTTGATGAAGCCCGCGCGGATGCTGAGGAATTCCCCGTGGGTGAGGCCGAACTTCTCAGCCACCACCACGAGGAACGTATCCTCGTCGGGATGCAGAATGCCGTCGGCCGCCGCGACGTGAAACAGGCACTCCAGGAGCGCGCGCAGCATCTCCGGCTCGTCGGCGAGCAGTCCTGCGATCTTCTCGGCGTAGGTTTCGTAGCCGGCGACGTCCTGCGCGGCGAGATCGTAGAGACGGCGGAAGTTTTTCTCCTCGCCCTTGGGGATGTCGAACACGCGCTCGAATGCGCGCTCCTCGATCGGCAGCGCCACGCCATCGGCCTTCGCCATCTTCGCGGCGAGCGTCGTTACGGCGATGGTGAAAGCGACCGTGCGGTATCCGGGCGTGCGGCTCGAAACCCACTCGCGCCGGAAGCGCTCCCACCATGCGGAAATTGCATCGACGAGGGAGCTTCCGCCCGTCTCGATTCCGACCACCTGAGCTATAGTCTTCCACGGCATGGGCAAATCCATATCGGCATCGGCCGGCGACTTAAAGTGTGCATGTCACCGATCGGCGGCATGCACGGCGAGCCAGGAGCATTTAGCGGAAGTTGTCTTTACTGCGGCAGATGCCCGCTGCTGCGGTTGACGCACTTCGCCACGCCCGATAGCTGACGGGAGCGAGAAAGCGGACGGACATTTATGGCGGGGCAGCCCAGCGGCCGAAAGTGGCATTTCTTCATCGACCGTGGCGGCACTTTCACCGATGTCGTCGCGCGGACACCCGATGGGCAATTGCTCGCCCGCAAGCTGCTCTCGGAAAATCCCGGCGCGTACGACGATGCGGCGCTGGAAGCGATCCGGCGCTTTCTCGGCGCCGAGGCGGGGGCGCGGATTCCCGCCGAGCGCATCGCCGCGCTCAAGATGGGCACGACGGTTGCCACGAACGCGCTTTTGGAGCGCAAGGGCGATGCCACGGCGCTCGTCATCACCGGCGGGCTGAAGGACCAGCTCGAGATCGGCACGCAGGCGCGGGATGACATCTTCGCCAAGCGCATCGTCAAGCCCGACATGCTCTATCGCCGCGCTATCGAGGCGGACGAGCGGGTGCGCGCCGACGGCACGATCGAACGCGCGCTCGATATCGCGGCCCTCGAAACCGCGCTGCGCGCCGCAAAGGCCGAAGGCATCGACGCCGTCGCCATCGTGCTCATGCACGCCTATGCCTTTCCCGGGCACGAGCGCACGGCCGCCGACCTCGCGCGCCGGATCGGCTTTGCGCAGATCTCGGTGAGCCATGAGGTATCCCCGCTCATCAAGCTGGTGCCGCGCGGCGATACCACCGTCGCCGACGCCTACCTTTCGCCCGTGCTGCGCCGCTATGTGGAGCGGGTATCGGCGGCGCTCCGTTGCGATGGCGAGGGCCCGCAGGTTCTCTTCATGGCATCGTCCGGCGGGCTGAAGTCTGCGGACGCTTTCCGCGGGCGCGATGCCATCCTGTCCGGGCCGGCGGGCGGCGTCGTCGGGATGGCGGAAACCGCCGGGCGCGCGGGCTACGGGAAGGTCATAGGCTTCGACATGGGCGGCACGTCGACCGACGTGGCGCACTTTGCCGGCGACTACGAGCGCGCGTTCGAGACGCAGATTTCCGGCGTGCGCCTCGCCGTGCCGATGTTGCGCGTGCATACGGTGGCGGCGGGCGGTGGATCCATCGTCACCTATGACGGCACGCGCTTTCGCGTCGGGCCGCAGAGCGCGGGCGCCAATCCAGGCCCCAAGTGCTACCGCCGCGGCGGCCCCCTCACCGTTACCGACGCCAACGTCATGCTCGGCAAGCTCGATCCGGCGTTCTTCCCCGCCATCTTCGGTCCGGGTGGCGATCAGCCCCTCGATGCCGACGCCGTGCGCGAAGCGTTCACCGCGCTGGCGCGCGAGGTTGGCGATGGCCGCAGCGCCGAGGACATCGCGGATGGCGCTATTCGCATTGCCGCCGAGAACATGGCGAACGCCATCAAGAAAATCTCGGTCGAGCGCGGCTATGACGTGACCGAATACGCGCTCAACTGCTTCGGCTCGGCGGGCGGCCAGCATGCGTGCCTCATCGCCGATACGCTCGGCATCGATACGGTGCTGATCCATCCGCTGTCGGGGCTGCTCTCGGCGTATGGCATGGGCCTTGCGCCGCAGCGGGCGAGCCGCGAGCGTTCCATCGAAGCGCCGCTCGACGCCGCCACGATGGACCGGCTCGAAAGCCTCGCCTACGAGCTCGGCAGCGAGGTGACGGAGGAGCTTCTAGACGAAGGCGTGGAGCACGATGCCATCGCCATCGAGAGTTTCGTGCACTTGCGCTATGCGGGAACCGACACCGCGCTTTCCGTGCCGCTCTCCGAACCGGGCTTCATGCGCCGCGACTTCGAAGCGCTGCACCGGCAGCGCTTCGGGTTCATCTCACCGGAAAAAGCGATCTTTGTCGCCGCCATCGAGGTTGCCGCCACCGGCGGCGACGACCTGGCGACGGACGAGGATCGCGTCCCGATGCCGATGGCGGACAGCTCTTCACAGGCGGCGGCGCGGAGCGAGCGGACGAGCCGGTTCTATTCGCGCGGAGACTGGCACGATGCGCCGATCTACACGCGCGAGGCCCTGCAGCCGGGGCATACGCTGAACGGTCCGGCGCTCATCATCGAGCCGCACCAGACCGTCGTGGTGGAGCCCGGCTGGCGGCTTGCGGTCAGCGTCCGCAACGACATTATTTTGACACGCGCCGAGCCGCGCCGGCGCGAGCTTCTCGGTGCGGAAGCCGATCCGATCCTGCTCGAGGTGTTCAACAATCTCTTCATGGCGATCGCCGAGCAGATGGGCGAAGCGCTGCGCAACACCGCGCAATCGGTGAACATCAAGGAGCGGCTCGACTTCTCCTGCGCGGTGTTCGATGCGACCGGTGCGCTCGTCGCCAATGCCCCGCATCTGCCCGTGCATCTCGGCTCGATGGACCGATCCGTCGAAGCGATCATCCGCGAGCGTGGGGAGGACATGCGTCCGGGCGATGCCTTCATGCTCAACGCGCCGTACAACGGCGGCACGCACCTGCCCGACATCACCGTCGTCACGCCGGTATTCGACGGTGCCGGCGACCGCGTGCTGTTCTATGTGGCGAGCCGCGGGCACCACGAGGACATCGGCGGTCTCACGCCCGGCTCGATGACGCCCAGGGCGACGAGCATCGAGGAGGAAGGCGTCCTCATCGACAACTTCAAGCTGGTCGATCGCGGACATTTTCTGGAGGCGGAAGCGCGTGCTCTGCTGACGGGCGGCAAATATCCAGCGCGACGGCCCGACAAAAACATCGCCGACCTCAAGGCGCAGATCGCGGCCAACGCCAAGGGCGAAGCCGAGCTGAAGCGCATGGTCGCGCACTTCGGCCTCGACGTTGTCGAAGCCTATATGCGTCATGTGCAGGACAACGCCGAGGAGGCGGTGCGGCGGCTGCTCGCCCGGCTCGATGACGGACATTTCCGCGTCGAAACGGACCAGGGCACGGCGGTGGAAGTGCGCATCACCATCGACCGCGTGCGGCGAAGCGCGAAGGTCGACTTTACCGGTACCAGCCCGCAACAGCCGAACAACTTCAACGCGCCCGAGCCGGTGACGCGCGCGGCCGTGCTCTACACCTTCCGCGTGATGGTGGACGAGCCGATCCCCATGAACGCCGGGTGCCTGAAGCCGATCGAGATCGTCATTTCGGAAGGCTCGATGCTGCGCCCCACCTATCCGGCGGCTGTCGTTGCGGGCAACGTGGAGACGAGCCAGATCGTCACGAATGCGCTCTTTGCCGCTCTCGGTGCGCTCGGCTCATCGCAGGGCACGATGAACAACCTCACGTTCGGCAACGACAGAGTGCAGTATTACGAAACGCTCTGCTCCGGTGCGCCGGCGGGCCCGGGCTTTGATGGCGCCGCGGCCGTGCACGTCCATATGACGAACACACGCCTGACCGATCCGGAGATCCTCGAGTTGCGCTACCCGGTGCTGCTCGAGGAGTTTTCCATCCGACGTGGATCGGGCGGCCGCGGCCAATGGGTGAGCGGTGACGGCACGCGGCGCGTCATCCGATTTCTGGAGCGGATGCACTGCGCCATCCTCTCGGGGTACCGCCGCGTGCGCCCCTTCGGGCTCGCGGGCGGAGAAGCGGGCGAAGCCGGCGACAACGCCGTCCGGCGCGCGGATGGACGTATCGCGCAACTGGAAGGGTGCGCCGAGACAATTCTGGAAGCGGGTGAGGCCATCATCATCAAAACGCCCACAGGCGGCGGCTTTGGCACAATTTGAATTGGAAATCGCTCAGCATGTGGATGTTGCCGTTACGACGGCTTCCCCGACTTTCAGCGAATTAACCGGCCCAGCACTTGCCAGCGGCGAGCGTGACGCTTTCATTATGCGTAGGTGTTCAGCGCTCGCGCCGCTCAGCGAGGGATAAAAACAATGCAGACCAGCGGCCAAAGGGGCAAATTTCGCGGGGCGGGCCTCGCGGCGGCCGCTGTCGTGTCGCTGGGTTTGGGCCTCTCGCTGGGTTTCGGCGCGCGCGCGGCGGAAACCGAGCCGGTTTCTCCCGACGCCGACCTCAGCGTGCGCGAAATCACGACGGCACTGTTCAAGGCGGAGCCCGGGGTCCCGGTGGACTTCTCCGGCCACGACCTCACCTATCTCGATCTTTCGGGGTTGAACTTCAAAGGGGCCAAGCTCGCGCGCTCCGACCTTTACGGCGTCGATTTCACGGATGCCAACCTGCGTGGTGCAGACCTTTCCGGCACGCGGCTCGACCGTGCCACGTTGATCCGCGCCGATTTCTCCGGCGCAAATCTCTCGGGCGCCACGATCCTGCGCCCCACGATCTATTCCGATCTGACCGAAGCGCTCACGGATGCGCCGCGGTTCGCCGGTGCCAATCTCACGGGCGTGCGCATCATGGCGAGCATGTCTGGCGGCGACTTCCACGCCGCCGACCTGACGAAGGCCAACTTCACGCCGCGGGAGACCCGCGCCGGCCAGGGCACGATGAGCACGCTTGCCCGCAACATCTTCAGGGCTTGCGACTTCGACCGTGCGATCCTGCAAGATGCGAGCTTCGACCACGTCGTGCTGACGTTCTCGCACTTCGTCGGCGCGGATCTCAAAGGCGCCGATTTCAGCCACAGCGATCTTTCGCGCACCGATTTCAAGAACGCCGATCTGACGGGCGCCGACTTCACGGGCGCCGATCTCGACGGTGCAAACCTCATTGGCGTGAAAGGCCTCGAGACGGTCAAAGGGCTTTCGACGGCACTCAACTTCGACAAGACGATCCGCTGAGCAGGCGCGCGGCCGGGATACAAAAAAGCCAGGGCCGGGGCCCTGGCTTTCATCTTTTCGTGCGCTGCGAACAGCTTCGCTTTACGGCGTGCTGCCGCTCTCCTCACCCGCGGCGGGACGGGTACGGCGCTCGGCAATGAACTGGTCGAATTCCTGCTTGTCCTTCGCCTTGCGCAGGCGCTCCAGGAACTCGCGGAACTCGCGCTGCTCTTCCTGCAGGCGGCGGAGCGTCTCCTCGCGATACTCATCGAAGGCCGCGTTGCCGCTGGAAGGGAAGCCGCGCATTTCCTGGCCCCAGCGCTCAACCTTGCGGTCCCATCGGTCGGCCATCCGGCGCTGCCAACGGCCCATGTCGCCCATTCGTCCACCACAACCCATGCGTCCACTCCATAGAAGGTAGGCGAGAATCGTGAGGCCCACGGGCCAGAAAATGATGAAGCCGACGACCATGACGGCGATCCATGCCGGCTTGCCGTAGTCGTCGAGCGTCGCCACAACTCCAGTCATCGCAGGTCTCTCCATGTGAATGTTTATCACATTTACATACGTGGCAGGCGGGGCGCCGGCCGTCAAGTGGGAACGGCACGAAAATCCTGGCGATGCCACTTTTTCCGCAAACGGCCGGTGCCGGGCCGTTTGCGGCACACCTGGTCCGTCCCGTCTGCAAATGGTGAACGCATGGGCGCTCCGCCAGGGGTGGCCGCCATGGCCCCTGTCGATTTGATGCATCAGCACCGCGCGGCCGGCAGGCAGAAGCCGGGGCTTCGGGCATTACTGCGGTCACCGCATCTGGAGCTGTGCGCCGGCCGAGGATCAGGCGAAGCGGAAATCGTGCTCGAGCGCACGCGGAGGCGACGCCATCCGCGAATCCGCAAGCGGCTCGCCTACCCAGCGGAGGTTGCGGCTGCCGTCCGTAAGATTGGAATTGTGAAGACGCGCGGCCATGCCCGGCTTACGACGGCCGTCACGGCATTCGCGCAGCACGCCGTTGCGGCGACGGTGCGAGCGGCCGAGTGGCGCTCCGAAATAGATCGAAGCGCGCACGCGATGTCGGGTGAAGCTGTTATGTCGGGCGAGGCTGTGCTCGACGAGGCTCTCGCCGTGCTCATTGCCGTAGGCCGACGCGCCAGCGGGCCTGTCTCAGGCCGAGAGCGTCTTGCGGAAACGGGCGACGGACGAGTGCTCGTCCGTCGTCGTCGGCGTCAGCGCTTCTTCTTCGCGGCTTTCCGGACCGGTTTCGCTTTCACCGGCTTGGAGGCGACCTTGCGCTTCACGGTCCTCTTCTTTGCAGGCGCTGCCTTCGGCACATCGGCCGCCTGCGTGAGGGCGGAAGCGGCAAGCTTCTTGATCTCCGCATGGGTGAGGGTGCCGGGAGCCTTGAGGCCCTTCGAAGCGATCTTCGCAACCGCTGCCGATGTCTTCTCGTTCGCTGCCATGATTGAAATCCGTCTATCCAACTTCGTGCTCAACTCCGTGCGCAAT